>Ga0105160_1000078_pt1 | contig 51398 bp, 47 predicted proteins | sample GXS110809BmetaG_FD_89591 | JGI IMG/M metagenome (GOLD analysis project Ga0105160, IMG submission 89591) | Hot spring microbial communities from Gongxiaoshe hot spring, China to study Microbial Dark Matter (Phase II) - GXS 110809B | ecosystem: Environmental > Aquatic > Thermal springs > Hot...
ATCCCAGGCTTAAGGCCCGGGAACGAGGTGGCCGAAGCCACCCCAGGAAATCCCATTAGGAGATCCCCGGATCGACGCCTGCCTGCGGCTACCCGGGGCTTATCGCAGCTTGCCACGTCCTTCGTCGGCGCCCAAGCCGAGGCATCCACCGGCTGGCGTATTCCCGCTTAAGGCCAAGGCGTGGCCTACTTCGCCACGCTCCACACACCTCTGCAATGCGGTCATTGGAAATTGTTTTTCTCCTCCCGCGTTCATGCCTCCCCAGGCTTTTTCAGCTGGGGGGCAAACATCTTTAATCGCACTATTCTTGTGTGGGTTGTGGCTTATAAATTTATACCAAGTGGGCGCTAGTCGGTGATTAAAACTTTTAGCTCCTCCAGCTCATGTGGAAAACTGCTCCTAAGCTTGTCGACAAGGTTCTGGCCGTTGATCCTTACTTTGCCCTTCAACACTATATCGACGTCTCCGTAGACTTCATCGATTGAGTCAACCTCTTCCCAGGATGCGAGCTCTGATGTTAGCTTTAGTGTGTCCACCTGAGGTTTGAGCTTAAGAAGTATGTAGGCCCTCTCCTCTCCGAAGAATCTTCTAACGATGTCCTCGCTTATCCTCCTGCCTAAGGCCTCACTCAGATAGTTGGCGAGCTCCTTGGGCGAGCCACGCTTCCCCGTGGTCGATACCCTTCTGACGATCTCCTCGACAATTCTACGCGCGTCAATCTCGTTCAGGTCGTGGCCGTTCATCTTAGCCATCTCTAGTATTAGCTTGTGGCTCATATAGGGGCTGACAGCGTATCTCACACTCTCGATATCGTAGCTCAGCTTCTTTCCTGGCATGTAGCCCTCGGGCTTTTTGATGACCATCGATTGATGGACGCCCGCTCTGATGGTTTTGGCTTCCTCAGAGAGTGGGTGGCGCCAAGGTATCTGTATTCCTGTGAGCCTAGAGAACTTTCTGTAAACTTTACTGAGAATCTCTCTCTTTATTCCGAAGTCGTAACCGTGGATGTCTTGAAGGGGCGCGACGACCTCGTACAGGTCTGCTATCCCGTTCCTGTCTCCGATGCCCAACATTGTTACATGCGCCTCCCCGGCACCTGCGAGGACTGACTCGATAGTGTTCGCTGAGGCGTGGCCATAGTCGTTATGGAAGTGAGCCGCAACGGGCAGGGAGCACCTCTCCACACAATACTCCGTAAAGTCCTTGGCGTCCTTCGGCGTCATCAGGCCGGCCGTGTCGGGGATGCTTATCAGTGTCGCTCCCGCAGACTTCAGTTCTCTCGAGAATCCAAGCAAGTCGTCAAGAACGTCGAGCCTCTTCTCCATGAAGAGCCTTGAAGCGTCCTCATAAGTTACGCGGACATAGTCAAACCCAAAGGGCTTAACCATCTCAACAGCCTCAACCATCCTAGTCTTTGCCTCCGAGTAGTCGATTCCGCCGAGCTTATAGTCAAGGTGTAGCTGGGATACGGCAAGGTAAAGGGCCACGCCGTGGATGTCGTATCTCGCCATAGCGTCGACATCTCTCTTGAAGGCTCTTCCATGCATCACCACTTGGACACCGTGATCCATTAGCAGCTTAACAAGCTTAGAGTTATCATCGTAAGAGGTCCTGCCGGGGTAGTCTACTGTAACCTCTATTCGTCTGAGGCCTGTCTCGACAAGTAACTCTGATATCGCAAGCTTCTTTTCAATGCTGAAGAACCTGTAAAGCTCGCCTTCTCTAAGGGTTGAGTCTAATATTTCGCATTGCAAGGTTGGGACAAGTTGCTTAGGCTAAAATATAAAATTTATTTCGACAATTGCAGATTAGTGTTTTTACGCACCTAAAAGACACGAAAACCTCCAAAAACCTCCTCTCCGCAAAAGTAGAAGAAATATATATCCATGGCTCTGAGACTATGGTTTGTAGGGAAAAAATGACGCTCTCGAGGCTTATAGGGTTCCTTATGATGGTCTTCTCGCCGGTCGGACTTGCTTTCTACACCCTTTGGTTCTTCGGGCTTTTGAAAGGGTTTGACCCGGAGCTGGCCTTGAGGCTCACGGTATACGCACTGGCCAGTTTTTTCTTCAGCATCGTCGGTGTCCTCGGATACTTGGTTGTTACGGCTCCGCGGTCGAGGGAGGGCGGTGAAGGTGGTTAAGCGTTATCCCGCTGTGGCAGGTTATTTCTACGAGTCTGACCGCGAGAGATTGAGAAAGCAGATAGAGGCCTGCTTTACCTCTAAGCACGGCCCAGGCTCACTCCCAGTAAAAGGTGGTTCAGGAGCTCCGCCAATTCTCGTATCGCCTCACGCAGGATACGTCTACTCGGGGCCTGTAGCGGCTCACAGCTATCTTCAGGCATCCTTAGGGTCCATGCCGAAGAGTGTTGTTGTGGTGGGGCCGAATCATCACGGTGAGGGAAGTGAGGTCTCGATATATCCTCCGGGTAGCTGGGTTACGCCGCTAGGAGATGTCGAGATCGACGCCGAGCTTTCAAAAAAGCTGGTCGAAGAAAGTGACTTGATCTCGATGGACGAGTTCAGTCACGTCTATGAGCACTCGATAGAAGTTCAGCTCCCGTTCATACAATTTATTTACGGACACGTTAAATTCGTGCCCATATGTATGCTCAACCAGTCAATTGACGCAGCTATGCATGTGGGCGAGGTATTGGCTAAGGCCATAGAGAGGCCGGGGGAAACCCTGGTGGTGGCTAGCTCAGACTTCACACACTATGAGCCCCACGACGTAGCAGTGAGCAGGGATAGGCCTGTCATAGAAAAGATACTCAGGCTCGACGTTGAAGGGTTCTACACAGAGATGAGGGATCGTGGGGCTACTCTCTGCGGCTATGGCCCCATAGGAGCGGTCATGAGATATGCTGAGCTGAAGGGCTACAGTGTTGCACGTCTGCTGAAATACGCGACAAGCGGTGACACAAGCGGAGACAGGTCATCAGTGGTCGGATACGCCTCAATCGCCTTCTACACCAAGTAGATTTTCTGTCACTGGTTATACTTTCGGTGAAGCTCGTCAGAGTATTCTCTATACTTGAGGATGATTGGGCACCATTCTCTCTCGGGGCAGTATCCGAGGTGCTTGCACTTCTCACCCATCAACTTCATGAGCCATGGGACAGTGCGCGCCACATCCCTCCAAAGCTTATACGCTATGGCTCTCTCCTCCCACTGCGCCGCACTGCACGTCCTGGTTGCGAGGAATCCCATGGGGCTGAGGAGGTTGAAGAGGTTATAGCTCCTGACTATTCTCAACTTGACAGAGTTGGGGAGAGCATAGAGGGCGGCTGCCTGCTGATTCTCGGAGACAAGTTCTGAGTACAGTTCAAGAAGCTCGGTACAGCCCTCGGTGAAAACGTTTAATGATTGCTGGCCTGACTTCACAGAAGGCGGGACAACCATGTTGCCCTCAGGGTCTTTAAGCCATCTTTCAGCAGCCTCAACCAAGGACTCAGTCACTGTCGGGACGGTCCTATGCCTTATTGCCTGATGATACGCTGCGAGGGAGAGCGCCTCCGCCGTCAGAACCCTGAACAGGGAGCCGGCCTGTTGTCCGCCGATGCTCCAAGGATCAAGCTCACCGAGGCCGGGTGGATAGTCGACCGAGAGTAGCTCGGCTTCGTCTGCGGGCTTGTTGCCTGCTATCTTTTCCAAGACCCTGTCTGGCTGTCTGAGGGGGTCTGATACGGCATAGTATCCCCATTTAGCTCTGAAACTCAGCCTCGACTCAAGTATGAGTGGAAACCTGCTCCTCGCGGCCTCGATGGTCTTCTCTGCGAGAACTCTGAGCTCTGCTGGCACAATTCCTGAATCCTCCTCAACCTTCCGGAGCAGATATAGGTTTGACTCGAGTGAGAGGGCTGTGAAGAGTGAGGTGGCTGCGGAGAGTGGGAGAACGTACCTAGAGTCCTCGAGCTCTATGCCTGACTGGGAGAGGGTCTTATAGGCGTGAAAGCACTTGTCCATGACCCTCGAGTATCTTTTCTCGAGCTCCGCGCCTCTCAGCTCAGCCGGGATGAGAAGCCTCTCCCTAACCATCGGGGCCCTCCTCTGGCTCTCTTGGAGATAGCTGCCGAAGACGGGCGCCACAATCAGCATAGACGCTAAACGGCTACAGTTTGAGATCTCCCCGAATAATATTGCTGAGGTTGCTAGGGATGAGTGGCCCCTCCTAGTCGACTCCCTGTGCACTTTGGCCGCCAGCTTCGCTATGTTTTTACCGCCTGAGAGGGCTTCTGAGACCCTGTCCCTTATGCTTACGCCGTGGAAAGTGCCGATGCCCTCGATGGCTATAACCTCGTCAGGACCGAGCTCGATAGAATCACACTTGTAGACAGGGCCGACTGAGAAGAGCTCGTACACAAGCTCGTCAGTATACATTCTATCTCGCCTAAAAAAGCATGTCCCGCCTCATTAAATCATAACCCTATAACCCATCCGCCCACTCTTCCGTAAATCCGACAACCAAGCCTGAAAGACTTGGAGTAGAAGAGGAGGTGCCCGGCATTTAGCGGTTTCTGGGAAAGGGCGCTCCCCATGACGCCCGCACGCTAATGTCCTTTATGAGGGTTTGACTCTGTTACAGAGGCATGTTCAGCGGAGAATGGACTCGCCCCAGTCTTTTCTGGGCAATACCGTCGAGCATTAGAGTAGATGTGAGGGGCCAAAGGAGCTGGCTATCTTAATATCACACAGGTGTTTCTGATTCTGTGGGCTTGGAGGGAAGCGGCGGAGGCCAGAAGAGGCTCTGTAAGTCCAATAGGCATAAAATCGTTGCAGGGGTGTTGGGCGGTATTGCAGACTATCTCGGCGTGGACCCTAACATCATTAGGCTCATCTTCATCGTTGTCTTGTTCTTGAACTTCTATGCGGCCTTGGCCCTATATGTCGCGGCCGCGATTCTCCTACCGTCCGAGAACGAGAGAGGCGTTACAAGGATGCCGGCTGAGAAGGCTGTGTTAGCGGTTGCGGCGACGATAATGGTCTTCGTAGGCGTCAACTTTGTGTCCAGTCTGGCGGAGGTCCAGAGGCTCATAGCTTTTCTGGGGTTTTTCTCACCAATCGTCGGGTTAGTGCTCCTCATAGCCGGCGTTGCACTCCTCTTCATGGTTCTGAGAGAGGAGGGCAGGTCTCGAGCCGCCTAATCCTAAGCGTGAGGAATGCTAAGGCGAGGGGCGCTAAGGAAACTAGGGCGGAGTATTGGAACATGATGGCGTAGGAGGTCGCCTCTGCGAGGCTCCCCCAGAGATACCCGCCTATCACGCCTCCCATGCTGAATGTGGCTCCGTAAAGCCCCATATATGCACCACGCATATTCTCGGGCACTATCTCAGAGGCATAGGCTATTGAGACGACGAATAGGCCGCCGTATGTTAGGCCGTTGAGGACCTGTGCCAGAATTACAACGAGTGTGTCACCTGATAGGCCGGTTATCGCCTGCCTCAGCGGGAAACCCGCTAGGCATAGCAGGAGAATCGGCCTTCTTCCAACCCTGTCTGAAAGCCTACCCAGATATATCATGGCAGGTATCTCAGATAAGCCCATGATGGCGAAAGCAGTAGAAACCGCTAGTGGGGTGGTGTTAAGAGTGTTGATCATGTGGAGTGAGAGGAAGCTCATATTTGAGGAGAGGACCACGAAGGAGAGCGTCGATATGAGGAGTAGAACACCAGGCGCCCCCCTCAACAGGCTGAGACTGCTGTTCACTGCGCCTCTATTGATGCGCGCTCTGCGGCTCTCCCTGAGCCCATAGCACGTCAAGACGGAGAGACATACAATAACCGATGAGACTAGAAACACAGCCCTAAAACCCAGGGCTGAGACAAGCGCGCCGCCTAAGAACGTTCCCGGGACCCAGCCAATGCTTCCGCCGATTCTTATCTTGCCGAAGCCCCCTCCCCTGGAATGCCCACCGTGCTCCAGCACATCGAGCGAGTAGGCCGTAAACGCCGTGTTCGCAGCGCCGCCCCCCATCATGAGAAGAGTAAACATGACTATCGTCGATATCGGGTCCCTAACCATGGAGAGGAGCATGTATGAAGCTGTTGCAAGCAGGGTCATCGAGATCAGCGTCTTGAGCCGGCCGACTCGGTCTGACAGCCTCCCCATATAATACGAGAAGATTCCAGACATGATGTTGCTCAGGGTGAATGAGAGGCCTATCTGGCTCGGTGTTAAGCCGCCCTCCTCCAAGACGAGGGGGAAGTAAGGGAAAGAAACACCCAATGCTAGAAAATACATGGCGTTCCAGAGCAACATCGCCGTTATAGGCGGTAAAGCCAACTCTGCAAACTCATCTGCGGCACCTCGTAATTTAAGTTTGATTGCTGACTTTGCGATGCTCTCTGTCAAAAATTAAAATATTCCGTGAGAGGAGTAGTCTTGAGGTTGCGGCTATCCACGGCCCTACTCATCATATTTCTGGCCTCCGCGGCTATATCTACAGCCCTGTGGTACCAAATTCAAGCGATGCAGCAGGCCGCGATTGTGAGGGCGGAGAAGCTCGTGCCCTTCAGTGAGGCGGGCGCGGAGCCGGAACTCGGAGCCATCGCTTTTACACTTGAGGCAGTCACGCCGATAATTTCTGTCGCCTCTTGGGCTGGCGTCGCGGCGACGCTCGCGTACAAGGGTTTAGTGAGGCATCTGTGGTCTAAAAGCATGTTCGACTACTCCGTATTCCGGCTGATGGTTAAGATGCGGGGAGCGTCCACGAGAGTGAAGCTGTTGAAGAGCCTCGAGAAGCCTATGAATAGGTATCAGCTTGCGAAGACCCTTGGCATGGATTGGAAGACTGTGGATAGGAACGTGGAGATCTTGAAGAGCTATGGGCTTATACACGAGGCCGATGGAGAGGAGGGGGAGAGGCTCTATGTTCTCAGCCCACAGGGTCAGCAGCTCTTAGAGTTGCTAGAAAGGCTCTCCGAGACCTAAAGCTTATCTTTTGGAGGCAGAAATATACGGATTGACTTGACATTAACTACTCGGGGGGCTGTTGTTCAGAAAGCCGGCCTGCCCCGACCATACTCCGTCTCAAGGCCGGTAGCTGTCATGGAGCTTGAGCTTCTTCCGCCTCAGAGAGGTGAAGTCTTGGTTGAGGTAGAGGCAGCGGGGCTCTGCCACTCAGATTTGGCCTTGGTCGAGGGTGTTAGGAGGCCTCCGTTGCCAATCGTTCTGGGCCACGAGTGCGCGGGTAGGGTGGTGGAGGTGGGTGAGAATGTTGCGTCGCCGAGGAAGGGTGAGCGTGTCGTGCTATCCTTCGCCCAAAGTTGCGGCGAGTGCGTCTACTGCCTCTCGGGGAGGCCGACCATCTGCGACGCGGGACGCGCCGCCAACTATGAGGGAAAGCTAGTGACTGGGGGGACTCGCTTTAGATTAAACGGGAGAGAGGTGCATCATCATCTCGGCGTCTCAGCCTTCTCCGAATACATAGTCGTGCCCTCTTCATCAGCGATACCCGTCCCCTTTGACCTGCCCGTCGAGAAGCTAGCCCTTTTCGGATGCGCTATACCCACAGCCTTCGGAGCCGTGATGAACGTCGCACACGTCAATCTCGGCTCTTCCGTCGCGGTCTTTGGATGCGGCGGCCTGGGACTCAACCTAATTCAAGCCTCTAAAATCGTCGGGGCGACGCAGATTATCGCGGTGGACATCATTGAGAATAAGCTTGAGAGGGCTCTTAAGCTCGGCGCCACAGACGTAGTTGACGCCTCGAAAAAAGACCCTGTCGCCGAAGTCAAAAAGCTGACAGAAGGACGCGGCGCGGATTACTGCTTTGAAGCCACGGGGGACACGAGGGTAATGACACAGGCGTTCCTAGCCACGAGGAAGGGCGGGACAACGGTCATTCTCGGCGTAACTTCATCTGAGGACAGGGTGGAGCTGCCCTCCTGGCTGATAATGGGTGAAGAGAGGCGCGTTCTAGGGTCGTATATGGGCTCCATCGTCCCGAGAAGAGACATCCCAGTCATCCTCAACCTCTTTTCGCAGGGGAGAATAAGGCTTGAAGAGGTCATAACTGGCGAGATCCGGCTAGATGAGCTGAATGAGGCTCTGGACAGGCTGGCGGAAGGAGTTGCTGTGAGACAGATCGTCAGGATGAAGTGAGACCCTTCATGACCTCTAAACCCTCTAAGCTCTCCGCCTAACGGTCAGGACCGCTAGCGCCGCTGGAATGACGGAAAAAAGCGCTGCGTGAAGAAACATGTCACCATATGTCGTGGCCTCCGCGACGCTCCCCCAGAGATAGCCGCCGATAATACCGCCTATACTAAAGGTCGCGTTATAGAGCCCCATGTAGGCCCCGCGCAGTTCCTCGGGGACAAGCTCGGAGGCGTAGGCGATGGAGACGACGAAGAAGCCTCCAAACGTGAAGCTGCTGAGCACCTGAGTGAGAATCAGTATCTCAAGAGAAGGTGACAAAGTAATCAGGGCGAGCCGCGGAGGCCAGAGGGCGAGGCAGAGCAGAAGGATAACTCCTCTTCCGACCCTGTCAGAGAGCTTCCCCAGATAGAACATGGCTGGAATGTCGGACATCGCCATTACCGCGAAGGCCCCTGAGATTATTAACGGAGCGGCCCCGTAACTGTTGGAGAGGTGAAGGGGAAGGAAGTTCATAATGGACGTGTCCACCAGCATGACGAGGATTACTATCAGGAGGAGAAGGGCGGGCTGGCCCCTTAACAGAACACGTATCGGCGCGTTAGTGTTTCCATTTGCGTTTATTCTCCTCACTTCCCCCAACCACACACAGGCCAGAATAGAAGCTCCTGCCGAGAGAGAAGCGAGCATAAACGCGGAACTCAGGCCCAAGCTCTCAACCAGCACTCCACCAACAAGAGTACCCGCGAGCCAGCCAGAATTACCTCCCACACTCACTCGCCCGAAGCCCGCGCCGTGAGAAACCCCCTCCCTCTCCAGAATATCAATCGAGTATGCCATGAATGTGGTGCCCGCTACACCCCCGCTTGTTATGAGGAGAACGAGAGAAAGGACGGTAGTGACTGGCTCGAGTCTCGTGGATAGTAGCATATATGAGAGGGACGCCAGAATCGTAGTCGAGATTACAATTTTTAGCCTGCCCACCCTGTCCGAGAGTCTCCCTACATAGTAGGAGAAGGTGGCCGACGCCAAGTTGCTGACCGTGAAGGCGAGTCCAATCTGGCTCGGGGTGAGTCCTGCACCCTCGAGCAAAATGGGCAGGTAGGGAAATGATATTCCAGCTGCGAGGAAGAAGAGAGAGTTCCTAATTACTAGGAGTTTGATGGGCGATAAGAGCAAATCTTATAAACCGTTAGAGCCCCGCGTAATTTAACCTTTGGCTTCCCTAGCATCGAGGCTGAGCTTACGTTCCAACATCCGCGCGCCAGCGCGCTATTCGGTGTGTAGAACATCTTTTCGAGGCATCTTGAAGTGGCTCATTCTATTCTCATATTCGCGAATCTTCTCATCGTAGCCTCTTATCGTCGCCTCTATCTCATCCAACCCCTCCAGCAGCCACTTCTTCACGGCCGGCTCGAGGCTGAATTTTATAACTTCGCCACTCGGCATTGTAATCTTCTCAGCCTCTACGTCTATGTCGAGGAATAAGCCACCCTTCGCGGCCTCGGCTCGAAGGCTCTTGACTCTCTCGTCCTCGAGCCTTATGCAGAGAAGCCCGTTCTTGACCGAGTTACCGTAAAAGATGTCTCCGAAGGAGGAGGCTATAACACATCTTATTCCATAGTCCATCAAGGCCCAGACAGCGTTCTCCCTCGAGGAGCCTATTCCGAAGTTTCTCCCAGCCACGAGGATTGTGGCGTCTCTGAACTCGGGGCGGTCGAGCACAAAGCCCTCCTTTGGCCTGCCCTCCTCGTCAAACCTCCATCTGTAGAAGAGATATGCTCCGAGCCCCTTCCTCGTCAAGACCTTGAGGAACTGTGCTGGTATTATCTGGTCTGTGTCGACATCGTCTATCTCGAGAGGCGCGGCCTTCCCTCTTATCTTCTTGACAGGCTCAGGCATCTTCTATCCACCCCTAAGGGGTTTCAGGATGTTACGCTCCAGCCAAGGAGAGGTCCACTCCAGTTCTAGCTCGTCTATGCTTGCTAGGCTGTATCGCCTCGGGTCTGCTATTCTGCCTTCAACCGCCGTTGCGGCAGCTGTGAGTGGGCTTGCAAGGTGGACCCTGCTCCCCGGTCCAGCCCTGTTCTCGAAGTTCCTGTTACTTGTCAGCACTCCTCTCTCACCTTGACCAAGCCTGTCCTCGTTCATCGCTATACACATGCTACACCCACTATTCCTCCAATCAAAGCCACTCTCAAGAAAGACCCTATGGAGACCCAGCCTCTCAGCCCTCCTCTTTACAAGCATGGAGCCCGGCACAATCATGGCCCTAACATTCGGTGAGACCCTCCTACCCTTAACGAGCCTCGCCACAAGTATAAGGTCTGAGAGCCGCGCATTGGTGCAGGAGCCTATGAAGACCGCGTCAACCGGCGTTCCCTCGATCTTCTGCCCCGGCTTCAGGCCCATGTAGCTCAAGGCCCTTTCCGCGGCCCTTCTCTGGGAGGCGTCATCGAACTGGCTAGGCTCAGGTACGTTCTCAGATACTCCTATGCACATCGCGGGGTTGGTTCCCCAAGTTATCTGGGGTTCAAGTCCCGAGACGTTAAGGGTGTAAGACTTGTCATATCTCGCGTCATGCTCTGTCTTCAGAGTGTCCCAGTATCTTTTAGCCTCCTCCCAATCTTCTCCCGACGGCGCGTAGGGTGTGCCCTCAATGTAGCTGTAAACCTTCTCGTCAGGCTCGACGATTGCTGTCCTCGCACCGCCCTCGATCGCCATGTTGCATATGGTCATCCTCTCCTCGGCGCTCATCCTCTTGACGGCGTCGCCCCTAAACTCTGCCACATGACCTATCATTCCTCCTGTCCCAAGCTCTCGAATGGTGTAGAGTATGGCGTCCTTTGGTGTTGTGTGGCTTGGAAACACTCCCTCGTATCTAACCTCCATCAACTTGGGCTTCTTCAGCCAGATTGACTGTGTCGCGAACACGTGCATACCCTCACTTGTACCTATTCCGACCGCGAGGGCGCCCAGCGCGCCGTGAGTGCTTGTGTGGCTGTCGCCGCAGACGAGAGTTATGCCTGGGACAGTAAGCCCAAGCTCGGGGCCGACTACGTGGACGATTCCCTGCCAAGGGCTGAAATAGTCGAAGAGTGTCAGCGAGAAATCTCTGGCATTCCTTGCCAACGCCTTCATCTGTTCCCTCGAGTGCTGGTCCCTGACAGGAAGAGCCCTATCAACCGTGGGGACATTATGGTCCATGATGGCGAAGGTAAGGTCGGGTCTTCTCACTCTCCGCCCCTGAGCCCTGAGGCTCTCAAAAGCAATAGGAGAGGTGACCTCGTGTGTCAGGTGTCTGTCAACATAGAGGAGGTACTGGTCTTCGCCCCGCTTCGCGAGGACGTGGTCGTCCCAGATCTTCTCGAATACAGTCCTTCCCATATCTCCCCAGAGGTGTAGAGGCTCATTATTAATCTACTCTATCTTGCCGGGAGCAGTCGTGAAAAACATCAATACCTCCCGCCCCCATCTTTAAGGCTATTATGAGAGCGCGTCTCAGCTCTTGAAGATAATGTATGCCCAAGAAATGAGAAAAATAGGTGTCCGGGGGGTGAAGGAGCTAGATAATTGCTCTCAAGTTATGCAGGCATCTTTTAACAGACTCGAGTGGTGGATAAGGATATGTCTCGAGCTCAACTATAAGCCATTCAGTTCCGCCTACACCTAAGCAAGTGTTCACCACATCCTTGAAGGGCACGTCGCCTTCTCCCAGCAATACGAAGCCACGGGTGCGCGAATAGTCTTTGAGGTGGATGGTCAAGGAGCGGCCCGGGTAACGTCTCAGGACATCCGTTAGCATCTTCTCAGGTATGCCTGCGCTGAGAGCGTTCCCGGTGTCGAGCTGCATGAAGACCCGGGGGCTAGCGTTGTCGAAGAAGATGTGCCACGGATACTCGCCGTCCACGGGTGTGAACTCTTCCTTATGGTTGTGATAGCCGACCTGTATCCCTTGGGCAGCGGCCCTCTCGGCAACTTCGCTTATCAACCGTGCAGCGCTTTTCCACCCCTCCTTACCCGCTCTGATATCTGGCGGGAGCCACGGGACAACTATACTTCTGTTTCCGAGCTCCTTGTTGAATCTAATCGTCGAGTCAAAATTAGTGCCCGTGACATTCTGAATAGACTCGTGGGCGCCAGCTATCCCCAGCCCCAGATCGGATAGCTTATCACGTATCTCTCCAGCCGACTTGCCATAGTATCCCGCAAACTCCACTCCCTCATAGCCAATCTCGGCCACAGCCTCCAGAGTCCTGAAAAAGTCCTTCGCGCAATCATCGCGCACAGAGTATAGCTGAAGAGCTACACGAGGTCTCGCCATCTCACATTCTGCACAGTATGGTCCGCCTCGAAAATACTTAAACCATACCGAGTCTCCTCTCAATCTCCTCAACAGTCCTCCTCGCCGTCTCCAGACCCTTCACCACCCAGAGAACAGTCGCCGCCAAACCAACAGCCCAGATCAGGATAGATGCCGCGAGAAACCCCCGCGCAGAGAGGAGGCTCTGAGTGTAGACGACAAGGGCGCCGCTGACACCGGTGAGCCCCGTCAAGACGCCGACCGCTGTAGCCCTCATCCCTGTCGGGAAGAGCTCGCTCTGAAGAGAGCTTATCGAGCCCCACGCCCACTCCGAGAAGACTAGGCAGGCGAAGAGGGTGGCGTAGAAGAGCTGCGGCTCCGCAATCTCATGCGTCATAAGAACAAGGATCGCGGCTGCTGTGCCCAATAGAAACGATAACAGGATGGAAATCCTTCTACTCCTGTCTATGAGGGGCCAAAGCATGAAGGCCCCTACAGAGGCGCCGAGGTTCGCCACAAATATAACGGCGGGCGCGGACTCAACTCCAAAGGCGAATCCGTAAGCATAAGGGGCGTAGTAGGCCATCATGCCATAAGTCACGTACTGCGAAATGGTAACTGCTGAGAGAACGGTAAATCTGTATAGGAATCCCATTTTCTTGGCCTCGCCAGCTGTCGGCGTTACGTAGGCAGCACCTTTGGTGGCCCCTTCGGATGAGCCTGTGATCTCTGCTGAGAGCTTGATGGCCTCCTCAATCCTCCCCTTATGCAGCAGCCACCTTGGAGACTCGGGTACCATCATCCTGATAAGCGCGACAAGTGCCAGGGTCGCGACTGCTGAGAGTAAGATATACTGCGTCTGAAGCATAGGGTCCGTGTATATCGCCTTGAAGACTAGTGCGGCTCCAGCTATGGCCGCGCTACCTATGTTCCAGAAATTCGTGGATAGCAGTATAGCCCTTCCTCTGTATCTTGCGGGGACGACCTCGGCCAGAGCCGCGTAAGAAGCTCCGAAATCACCGCCTACACTGAAGCACAGCATAGAGGTTAGAAGCCAGACCGCGACCGGGTCTCTATACATTAGGAAGAGGAGGCCGGTGGAGAGGGCTTGAATCGCGTTTATGAGTATTAGGCTGGTCTTCCTGCCTCGCCTGTCTGCTAGGTGTCCGAAAAATATGGCTCCGAGAGTCTCGGCCAACAGGTTGGATGTGAAGATTAAGGTTGAGAGGCCTGGTGCGACGATGGCTGCTATGAGCGGCGCTATGGCGAAGACTACGCCGTCCAATAGGTAGTTGAGTGAAACGGCGGTGAAGAGATACCAGTGGGGTCGTCCCCAGTAGGCTGCTTCAAGGGCCGCGGGGGAGCGGTTTTCAGGCAACCCTGGTTGTCTCCGAACTGCTTGATTAATATAAACCGCTCTATAATCTGGTTATGAGCGGAGAGGTAGTGGCCATCTCTCGCCTCTACTAATCGAGTCCCAGAAGAGGTACTCATAGATGGCTGAGAGTCTGAAGACGAGCCGTGAATCATCGAGTTCCGCGACGCTGGCTGTCTCTGAGGCTTTCTCCGCCAAGGCTATTATCTTCCTCACAGCCTCTTCGTAGCCGGGAGATGAGTAGGTCTCAATCCACCGTCTATAAGTCTCGACCGTTGAACCCCTCTTCACGAGCTCCTTGCCGACCTCCAAGTAGACCCAGAAGCATGGGAGTATGGCGGAGAGCCCGGTTAGAAATGGTTTCTCGTAGGCTGTGGCTATGAGGAAGTCAGTGTAGGCGCGGTTGATTGGGCTCATAGAATAGTTGGAGATGTCTGCCGGCGAGATCCCCCACTCTGCTAATAGAAAGTCATGGAGCGACGCCCTCTCGACCGAGAGAGCATCCTTCGAGGCTGAGATGAGGGTGAGGGCCGAGTCGTCGTCCGGCGCCTTCGCGCCCACAAGAGAGACTGCGCGCGCAAACCTGCCAAGGTAGAGAGCGTCTTGGACAATATACTCTCTGAACGTCTCCATCTTCAGTGTACCATCTGTGAGCCCGGTCAAGAATGGGTGTTCAAGGATTGCGGCATAAACGTCCGCGTTTCCGCGCCAGAGCTGGGCCGTAAATACGGGCACGGGTTCAGGCACCCCCGTATATTCCGTCCCAGAAACTCAGCTCGTAGCTCTGAATCATCCGAGCCACAAGCCTCATCTTTTCCTCGCCCCTGTCCAAGTATCTCTCAACGAGCCTCAAGCCGTCATCCTCAACCCAAGGAGGTGTCTGGGCGAACCCCTCTAGGAACCCTGTCGCCGCCAAGCCATACCGCGTCTTTAAGGCCTCGGCGAGTCTTGCGCATGCGCGGCCCCAGACTGGGAGGTTCACGATAAGAGCAAACACTTGCTCGCCCACACTTGCATTGAGAGCCAGCCACGAAAGATAGTGCGTGTACGATACTGCGGCAGGAATTATTCGCAGCCTCTCGAAGCCAGTGAGACCGACTCCCAGCTCCTCACCCATTTTACAGAGCTCCTCGAAGGCCCTCAAATCTCCGAGTTCCAGCTTTGCCAGATAAGTGGCCTCATCGTATTCCTTAGCCCTGCTCACCATCAAGGCTAAGCTCCTAACATCGTGATACACGATGTAATACTGGTTCTCAACGTAGAGCTTCAACTTATCCAGCGGCAGGACGGCGTTCTCGGCCTCAACTATGAAGGGGTGATTTTCTATGCGTCTGTTCACCTCTTGGAGCTCAATCCTCAACCTGCTTAACAGGGCGCGAGAATCCACGTGGCGGGAGAGTCTGCCGCGCTATTTAACGTGCTCAATAACTTGTTTATTCGGGAGGATGACTTGTGTGAGCACGGGTGATAAGCTTATATACGCGGCGTCCCACACTATTTTGCTTAAAAGTGGTTGGAAAGGTTTGGAAAGGATAGACAAGATAGAAAGCCTAACACCGAACTCTAGAAACGTAAACATTATCGCAAAAGTGGTGTCAAAAAGTGAGCCCCGCTCTGTCGGCAGCCAATATGATAGAAGTCAGCACCAGCTAGCAGAATCGCTCATAGCCGACGATACAGGAGCAATCCAGCTCGTGCTATGGGATGAAAACATAAACAAGGTCAGCGAAGGCGACATCGTGAAAATCTCGAACGCTTTTGTAAAAGTTTTCAGAGGTAAGATGCAGTTGAACCTTGGAAGATATGGGAAAATAGAGATCTCAGAGGAGACCCTTGGGGGCGTCAACACGGAGAACAACTTGTCAGAGAAGACTGTCTATCAGGGAGCTCCGAGGTCTGGAGGGGGTCGGCGGCGGGGCTGGACACCTAGGGGGCCTCGGGGTAGATTCGGCGGCGAGGAGTAGAAAAAGACAAGCACTCACTCAAGGGGCTCCACTAGGAGTAACCCGTTCTCAACACGCACAACTTTTATTGTTTGGTTCTGCTTCACAGGCTTTAGAGCCTTCGCTCTCCTATACTCGCCGGCCACAACCACGTATCCGAGCTTCCCCTCATCAATGTCGTCAACCGACCTGCCTATATCCTTGAGCGGGGTAACTGCGTATGATTTGCGCCTCGTAGCACGGAGAATCTTATAGAGGATAAAGGCGGTCACGCCTCCCCCAAAAGCCGCGACTAGGCCTATAGTCACCTGAAGCTCGTTAAGCCACTCCTGAGACACGTAAGCTACCCCCGGTGGCGCCCTCACTAGAAGTATAAGCCCGAGGGATAATAAAATAACTCCCCCAATCATGGCGGCAACTATCCCGCCAGAGTAGAACTCATAGAGTATGAGGACGGAGCCCAAGATTACAAGCGCTAGTCCGGCCCAATTCAGGTTGAATCCCTGACCCACAAGACCGAGCACTATTAGGACGGCCCCTAAAATCTCTCCCCCAAACCCGGGCGAGGACAATCCCACGATCAGTATAAGCACTCCAAGTGTCAGGAAGAGGCTTGAGACCAGCGGGTCGCTCAAAAACTGTAGAACTTGAACCCTAAAATCGGGGTCTACCCTAACCAGCCGCGAATCGCGCGTATGAAGTATGACTTCACCTCTAAGCGTCATTACAGCCATTCCGTCAGCCTTCTCCAACAGCTCGGAGATATCTGAGGCCATAACCTCGATCACGCCGTATTTGAGGGCCAGCTCTGGACTAAGGTTGTCGTTGTGCGTCACAAATCTGCCAGCCTGCGTCTCATTTCGACCATGCAGCCTCGCCATGCTTCTCATCTTCTCGACAAGAAAATTAATTATCTTCGTCTCGTTGGATGGGGTTCCATCCACGACTGGTTGCGCCGAGCCTATTGTCGTGTAAGGCGCCATGGCGGCAAGTCCAGAGGACATCAAGATGTAGGTTCCAGCTGAGAGTGCTTTCCCGCCAGGCGGATAAACATAGACTATCACGGGTGTTGAGGAATTTAGTATGGCATCTATTATCTTAAATGTGGAGTCGCCTAAGCCCCCGAAAGTATCTATCGTTAATAATACTGCGGCATATCTAGTCCCGCCGCCCTCCAAATTCATCGAGACATATTCGGCCGTCGCGGGGGAGATGTTTCCAGAGATATTCAGCCACAATATCGAGGCCTGCCCCTCTGCCAGAGGCATCGCTAACCCTGCGACGACAAGGATCAGGCCGAGGATTGAAATCGCTTTAACTGGCGGTGCCAATCCCTCTAGACTCTATCTCTTCCCCTCTTGCTGGCTTACTCCCCGAGCCACGCCTACTAAGCTCCCTAAGCTCCCTCCACCCTCAGTGACGATTATCAAGTTCTTCTCCCTCGCTATCTCAGCCCAGGTCTGGAGCTCTCTAAGCCTCATCGCATACGGATTCATAGCGTAGGCCGCTGCGGCGTCAGCCATTTTCTGGGCGGCCAGAAGCTCACCCTCAGCCATTATAACCCTGCTCCTCCTCTCCCTCTCCGCCTCTGCCTGCTTAGCCATCGCTCTCTGCATGGATTCAGGAATTACCACATCCCTTATTGAGACGTTTGTGACTTTGATTCCCCATGGCTCCGTTGCCTCGTCGAGTATCAGCTGAATCTTTTTGTTAAGCTCATCCCTCCTAGCTAATAGGTCGTCAAGCTCAACCTGCCCAATCACGTCTCTCAGGGTTGTCTGAGCTAGGAGGCTGGTCGCTATCTGGAAGTCCCTGACCCGCAGGACCGAAGCCAGGGGGTCCTCTACGCGCATGTAGACAACGGCGTCAACCTCTACCGTGACGTTATCTCTTGTTACTATGCGCTGCCTTGGGACATCGAAGGTCAGAATCCTCAGGTCTATTATCCTCGGCTGGTCAATAACAGGGACTAGCAGAACGAGGCCGGGCCCCTTAGCGCCGATAACTCTGCCGAGACGGAATATTACGGCTCTTTCATACTCCCTCACAACCCTGATGGCGGAGGCGAGTATGATGACGATAATTAGTAAAAGCAGTATCAGCCCTATAATTGTTCCTATTCCTATCTGGAGGCTTAGAACCATATCCCGTCCTTAAACCTCTTTAGCCGGGCTTTTAAAGCTTTCACCTCCACAAAACACTCCCTTCACCAAAAGGTCTCTAAAGACTAAATATTGAACAATAGTGTTTAGCGGCAGAGATGTATGCGCTGCCACCGCGCTATGACTTCGGAAAAGTTGAGAAAGAGATAGCGGAATTCTGGTCGGCGAACGAAATCCCCAAGCGCCACATGGCCCGGAACAAAGGCGCCCCCATCTTCTCCTTCCTCGAAGGGCCACCCACGGTGAACTCCTACATGCATGTAGGACACGCCCGTGGTAGAGTGTACAAGGATGTCGTTCTGCGATACTACACCATGAAGGGCTTTGATGTGTGGCGCAGGGCGGGATGGGACTGCCAGGGGCTACCCACAGAGCTGGAGGTTGAGAAGAAGCTGGGCATCACCAGCAAGAAGGACATAGAGGCCATAGGTTTGGAGAGGTTCATCGAGGAGGCCAACAAGCTGGTCGACTACTATATCGAGGATTGGCGGAGGAACTCTGAACGTCTTGGACTCTGGCTCGACTATGACACAGCCTACCAGACGCGGCACGAATACTACATGGAACACGTATGGTATCTGCTTAAGAAGTGCTTTGAGAGCGGGGACCTAGTCGCCAGCTTCAAGGTCGTTCCTTTCTGCCCCCGCTGCGAGACGCCTCTTTCATCCCACGAGGTCGCGCAGGGTTATGAGGAGATTGACGACTACTCGCTGTATCTCAAGTTCCCACTAGTAGATGACAGCAAAAGGTATCTTGTAATCTGGACCACAACTCCGTGGACTCTGCCAGCCAACGAGGCTGTGGCAGTTCACCCTGAGGAAAACTACGTCGAACTAGAGGTAGGTGGGGAGAGACTGATAGTCGCGCACAAGCTTCTAGAAAAGGTCTGCTCCGATACCGGCCTCTCCTGGTATAAGGTCTTGCGGCGCTTCAGCGGCGGCAGCCTTGTGGGCTTGAGATATCGGCATCCTTTAGAGGAAGAGGTGCCGATCCACGCTCAGCACTCGTCACCCTCTCACACGGTTTTGCCTGCGGATTTCGTCTCCATGGATGAAGGGACTGGGCTTGTCCATATCGCGCCTGGGCATGGCCCGGAGGACTTTGAGCTTGGCAAAAAGCACGGGCTACCGGTCTTCTGTCCAATCAATACATCCGGCTACTTCACGGAAGAGGGTGGAAAGTTCTCAAGCCTAAGCCACAGGGAGGCGGCCAGCCAGATAATTGGGACATTTGAGAAGAAGAACCTCCTACTCAAGGAGGGTAGGGTCCTCCACACATACCCGCATTGCTGGAGGTGTGGAACACCGTTAATCTATCTTTCAAGCCGACAGTGGTTCTTAAGAGTCGATAGAATCAAGAAGAGGATGATTGAGGAAAACCTAAAGGTCAAGTGGCATCCGCCTTGGGCTGGTCAGAACAGGTTTGGTGAGTGGCTCGAGAACGCTGAGGACTGGTGCATCTCGAGGACGAGGATCTGGGGGACGCCGCTAAACATCTGGGCGTGCAGCAAGTGCGGCTCCATGCGTGCTGTGGGCTCTATGGCGGAGCTGGAGCATGCGGAGAAGAAGCCCACTCAGCTGAGAATGCATAGGCCATGGATAGACAGGGTCGTCTTTAGATGTGAAAAGTGTGGCGGTGAAATGTTTAGGGAGCCATACGTTTTGGACACGTGGCTGGACTCAGGAGTTGCGCACTTTGCAAGCGTCGACTGGCTGAGGAACAAGCAGCTATTCGAAAAGCTATTCCCATACGACTACATCACCGAGGCGATAGACCAGACAAGGGGCTGGTTCTACACTCTGATGTTCACATCAGTTCTAATGTTTGGGAAGGCACCCTACAAGACCGTTTTGAGCCAGAACTTTGTCTTGGATCGGGAGGGCAAAAAGATGTCGAAGAGCCGCGGCAACGTCCTCTGGGCGGCCGAGTCGATGGAGAGATGGGGCGTGGATAACCTGAGGATCTACTTGGTTAGCAAGGCTCAGAGCTGGGAGTCCATAAACTTCGACCCCGACGAGGTGAAACAAGTCAACCAGGCTCTCAACATTCTCTGGAACGTCGCCTCATTCGCCAAAACCTACTTCACATTGGACAGGTATGATTCTGAGAAAGAGACCGTTTGGTCCATGCTAAGCTACGCAGAGCCTGAGGACAGGTGGATTCTTTCACGGATAAACACTCTTGTCAAATATGTTACGCATAGTCTGGACAGACTAGAGATGCATGAGGCTGCCAGAAGCATACTGAAATTCATAGTTGAGGACCTTAGTAGAACGTATGTTAGGGCCGTTAGGAGGCGGTTCTGGATAGAGGAGAGGACTCCTAAGAAGATAGCCGCCTATTCAACACTTCACTATGTGCTTTTGAAGCTGCTTACAATTCTCTCGATATTCGCGCCCTACATCTCAGAATATCTATATCAACGCCTGAAGACGGAGAACGACCCCCAAAGCGTCTGCCTACTCTCCTGGCCGAGACCAGACGAATCTCTACTGAACCCTGAGATTGAAGACCGTATGCAGGTCGCCGAAGACATAATAGCTGCTACGCTAAACGCCCGCAACAAGGCGAGACGTAAACTCCGCTGGCCTCTCAGGCGCGTCATAATCTCGCCTAACTCGCCGCGGGCGCGCGAGGGCATCCTCTCACTTAGGGAATACATTGAGAGGATGACGAACAGCTTCTTGGTTGAGGTGCTTGAGGTGGGTCAAAAGCCTCCAGAGACCGTTAAGAGGGTTGTGCCTGTTCATGCCCGATTGGGGCCGCGGGCTGGTAGAAGGCTCGAGCAGGTCGCTAAGGCTCTCTCGGATGTTCGTGTAAACGAGCTGTTGGACCAGATCGCCCGAACAGGAAGATACACCCTGACGCTTGCCGATGGGTCTCTATTTGAGATTCTTGACGGCGATTTCCGCGTGGCCGAGGAGCTGCCGAGCCATCTCTATGAGGCGGAGGGGAGGCTGGCAAGGGTTTACATCGACGTATCGGAGGACGAGAGTCTCAAGTCTCTGGCGCTTGCTAACGAGGTGATCAGGCGAATCCAAGTCATGAGGAAGGAGCTCAACTTAGAGATTGTGAGAGAGGTCCCGTGCTTCATCTCCGCCGAGCCCCCCTCCCTCCTAGAGAGCCTGAAGCCGCTCATCGAATACATGGAGGAGGAGACGAGAACCCGGATCAACTTCGGGGTCCCCAGCTCCGAACTCGAAAAAGCCTATAGGCGTGAGTGGGAGGTCGAGCAGTGTAAAATCTCATTAACCATAATTCCTAACGAGGACGAGGAGACAGGGAATGCTTCAGGATGAAGGAGCTTGAACGTGTAGCGAGACTAGTCTCAGGGCTATCAGAGCTAGAGTTTAAGGTCCTCGAGAATGTGGAGAAGCTCGCGGACCAGGGGAGGGTTTCAACCCCTGATCTAATCTCAAAGTCTCTACGCCTCAGCGTAGATTATGTCGCGAAGGTTCTGGAGAAGCTCAATGGGCACGGCCTGGTCTGGTCTCCCGCTGGAAGAGGGCGGGAATACATGCTCAACTATAAGGGTTTAGACCTCCTCGCCCTGCACAGTGCCTCCCGGCGCGGAATACTCACACACATAGGTACAAAGATTGGGGTCGGTAAGGAGGCTGATGTTCACCTGGGGCTGACGGGAGAGGGGACGCCCATCGCTGTAAGGTTCTACAGAATAGGTAGACAGAGCATGGTGAGGCATAAACGCTTGAGAGAGACGAGCCTAGAGGCGGCAAACTATCTTGCCTCCTCGAAGGCCGCGGCCAAACGCGAGATAGAGGCTTTGAGGATTCTCTATCAGAGGGGGGTGCCTGTGCCCGCCCCGATATACCGGAACCGCCACATGGTCGTCACATCTCTCATCGAGGGTGATGAGCTGGCTAGACTGCGAAAACACCCCGAGCCCGAGGTCCTCTTAAGAGAGATTTTGGGCTCGGTTAGAGCCGCCATGAATGCTGGCGTGATACACTGCGACCTCAGCCCCTACAACATACTCCTCACGGAGGACGGTCGACACGTGATAATTGACTGGCCCCAGTGGGTTAAGCCCACGCACCCCAACGCCGATGCGTATCTGAGACGGGACGTCGCAAACCTCGTTTCATTCTTCAAAAGGAAGCTTGGTGTGAGAGTGGATATGGATGAGTTGCTAGAGTTTGTTTTGAAGGATGGCGGCCTCGGCTTGGCCTCTCAAGTCTAATAAAAGCCGGAGTCAGAGACCCTCTAAAATGTGTCTCTCACGAGTATCTGTCATATCTTTGTTTAATAGGGGGTTTGGCCTTGCTTGAGTGAGGCTGATGAGGGATACAGGCTTGAAGAGAAAGCGCGGGGTCCTCGCGCTGATTTTTAGGAGAAGATCTATCAGGGTCTTTGGTGACGTTAAGCCTAACAGGAGGGTTCTGGAGCTCGTAGTGGAGGCGGGGCAGAGGGCCCCGTGCGTGTACCAGTCGTACACCGTGATCAATATTACGTCGCCGCAGCTGAGGGAGAGAATTTACGAATTGACCGAGGACAACATCGTGAGGAATGCCCCAATCTTATTCCTGCTATGCATTGACTTGAGGAGGACTAAGCTCCTCTTTGACCTCTTATCACCCAGACACGTCCTCTCCAAGTCTCCTAGCCCCATAGAGTCCCTCGAGGCTATATTCGAGGCAGGTCTCTTCGCCGAGAACCTCATACTAGCTAGCGAGGCTCTAGGCTACTCCTCAGTAATACTTGACTGGCCTATCAGGCTCGGTAAAACTCTCCAAGCCCTCATGGAGATTCCGGCAGGCGTCATCCCACTTTTCTTCATATGTATGGGTCCGCCTGGCGAGAGCCCTCCACCCCGACCCAGACTCCCTCTAGACATGGTCCTGATGGATAATAAGTACGTGGAGCCAGATATGAGGAGGCTTGCTAAATATCTCGACGAGTTATCGGAAAAGCTGGCCGCGGAGGGCTATCTCCTGAAATACGTGGGTGTACGGTCCACATACAAGGAGTACATCGCGGATAAGATCAGCTACGACAAAGAGGTCGAGAAGCTTGAATCTGAGGTCTCCGAGTACCTGAGGAGAAATGGCTTAGCCATTTAGGCTCAAGCCTCCGTAGAAAATGATTTATTACGTCTTTGTGTGGCACTGAATTATGTGGAGTTTGAGGAAGAGATAGGCGGGTATGTGGAGCTAGTCAATAAGGCCTTGGAGGAGTTTTTCCCCAAGTCACCTGACGAGAACTATTACCGGGAGGTGGCAGGCATAAGCTATGGGGAGATCGACGCGCAGGCTCTCTACGAATCTGTCGTTAAGCCCGCATGGGACCTCTTGTCGCGCGGAGGTAAGCGTTGGAGGCCCGTTCTCGGGCTAATTGTCTATGAAGCCCTGGGAGGCCGGGCTGATGAGGTTGTTAAGCTCCTCATCATCCCGGAGCTGATTCACAACGGGACATTGATGGTGGACGATGTTGAGGATGGGAGCGAGTTTAGGCGTGGCAAGCCTTGCATCCACATTATCTATGGCGAGGATATAGCGATCAATGCCGGCAACACTCTATACTATCTTCCCGTCTCTGCCGTGCTCTCAAAAGTTAAACTATCTGAGGAAAAACAGTCGGTTCTCCTGAAAATCTACATGGAGGAAATGCTCAAGCTAAGCTTGGGGCAGGCGCTCGACATATCTTGGCACAGGGGACTGGGGGAAGAGATTAACGAGGCGCGATACCTCCTGATGTGCGACCTCAAGACAGGCAGCTTGGCGAGAATGGCGGTAAGGATAGCCTGCCTCATGGCGAATGCCGGGAAAGAGGCAGACCAGGTGCTCAGCAGATTCGCATCCTCCATAGCCGTCGCATTCCAGATACAGGACGACCTGCTCAACCTCGTGGGTGATGAGTCTCTCTATGGTAAGGAGGTGGGGGGCGACCTGAGGGAGGGTAAGAGGACCCTAATGGTTATACATGCTTTACGTTCTCTGCCTTCCGAGAAGAGGGGCCGCATACTTGTGGTTTTGGGTAAGAGAGACGCAAGCCGCGAAGAAATAACTGAGTCGATAGAGCTAATAAAAAGTTGCGGCGCGATAGAATACAGCAAAGCGGTCGCGAGGGAACTGGTTGAGAATGCGTGGAGAGATGTAGAGCATGTCCTGAAGCCCGGGCGTGCAAAAGACCTGCTACGTTCTCTAGCCGAGTACTTGATAGTCAGGAACAGGTAAGCAGGCATCTGAGACTACTGCGCAGCTCTCTTCTTGGCCGACTCGACCATAGACATAAAATCCTCATTCATCCTGGAGAGTGAGTAGAGCTTCACGCCCGCTTCACCAAGTGCCTTCTCCGCCCCTTCAAGCCTGTCCAAGATCACAAAGTATCTGTCGACAACACCTCCCTCTTCTCTAATAGTCTTCACGCATTCAAGAGCGCTCCTCCCAGTGGTCGCGACGTCGTCGACTCCTATGTATACACCTCCCCGCCTCACCACGCCCTCAACCCGCCTCTCGAGTCCGTGCTCCTTCTTCTCCATCCTGACATAGACCAATCCTGTTCCCAGCCTGTCGGCGACAATGCTCGCTATCGGAATACCCGCAGTAGCGGTCGTAGCTATCTCGAACCCCGTCCTCCCCAGCTTCCGCGAGATTAAGGAGACCATCAGCCTTGCTACAAGTGTCCTGGCCCTTACGTCGGAGTAGAGGGCCCTGCAATCGATGTAGATTCTGCTTAACCCGCCGCTAGAGAGCCGAACCGGCTTGTCGTAAATGTTTAGGACGCCCTCTGCGGTGACAAGAGCCTTAGTTGTTAGGGTGAACTCCCTCTCCGAGGACAGTTCCTCGGAGATTCTTGCGGCCGCTGCCGCGGGGTCGTCGGCAAGAATTATTGAGCGGCCGACATTCACCAGCACTCTCTCGCCCCCCGCCCTTATAAGCGGTTTAGGGTCTCCGCCCTGTGCGCCCATTCCTGGGGCGAGAATAATTGCCTCCTCCCCAATCTCCCGCCTGACCTCACCCACCTCGGCCTCCGTAAGGCTCTCGGAGAGCCCGAGCACATAGCCATCAACACCCACCTCAACCCCCGTCTTGATAATTCTCCTGTAGAGCGGCTCGTCACCAGCCTTAAGCCTGAAGAATCTCTCTCCATAGCGGCCGGAAGGGAGCGCTAATAAGATGACGCCGAGGCCGACATCGTGGGCCGCCTCCACAATCTCCTCAAAGTTGCCGAAGAGAGGGTTGGCGGTAAAAGCGTCGTATCCAAGCCTAGAGATAGTGCTCACGCCAGCCCGCACAGTCTCTCCTATGTCGCCCAGCTTGCAGTCAAGGATCGACAACACACCCAGCTTTCTCGCCAGCTCTGTCAAGGCCCTTTGCCCGTCTTCACCCACACCGCGTATGTGGTTTTCGTTTATCTTGACTGCGGAGCAGTATCTGCCAAGCTGTTTAAGGGTGTCAAGGCAGAACCTTAGTCTTGAGGCAGGGTCGGGATATTTTGCCGGCGGCGGATCGAGCCCCAAGCACAGAATACTTCCAGAGCTCTCAACAGCTCTGTCAAACTTCTCGCGGAGCAGGGACATCCATTAACGCCTCGTCTCTCTCGTTAAAAAATGATTCCGTCATGACCCGCGAGAAGCCACTGGAAGAGACGATCTTTAAGCCTACTCGCTTTTTCTAAGCGATGCTAAAGTTTTATCAAGCTCTACAACGATATGGTTTGAGGATGCGGCTGGTGCGCCTCGAGGGTGGAGCCCCCGTCCTCGAAGTAGGATACTCCAGGATACTCTTCGACTCGGCGTGGGGAACTGGTGTTAGGTGCATCAGCCACGCCCACATGGACCATGCGGGCTCGCCTGGCTCAGTCAATCTAATGACAGGCGAGACTATGCGAATCTTTGCGTCACGCAGGAAATACTATAAGAAATTCATCGAGTCTCCTCTCGGAGTCAAGATATCCATACTCGAGGGAGCCACGATAACAGCCCTCAACTCGGGGCACATGCTTGGGTCTAGCCTCTTCAATGTCGAGGCTGATGGACTCTCAGTGGTCTACACGGGCGATATGAATGTGTATGACAGCATCCTCCAGAAGGGTGCTGAGCAGCTGGAGGGGGATGTCCTCATCCTCGAGGCCACCTATGGCTCCCCAGTCTATAAATTCCCTGAACGTGAACGAATCTACTACGAAATCGTCAAATGGGTCTCAAAGACTCTCGCCCAAGGTGAGATACCAGCCTTCAAAGCCTACACCGCCGGCAAGGCTCAAGAGCTGGTCGCCCTCATAAACAGTACGGTTCAGACCCCCGTCGTGGTTGGCCCAGAGGTCTTCAGCGTCTCGCGGGTCTACAAAAACACCTACCCGTGGATGGACTTCCTCAGAAAGGGGAGCCGGGAGGGTGACGAAGCACTAAAGGGCGGGGCCGTCTATATATCGCCGACCATCGATACTCAAACCCTCCACGGAAGACGTCTCAGATGGGCCCTCGTAACTGGATGGACCCTAACACATCGCCAAGAAGGCTTCAGCGCCTACTTCCCACTCAGCGCCCACTCCGACTTCTTCGGTCTCGTCTCCTATGCTAAGAACTCAGACTACAAAACAGTCCTGACAATCTACGGATACTCCCCTGTCCTTGCTAGGCATCTGAGAAGGCTTGGACTAAAAGCATATGCCCTAGAGGAGAAGATGCAAATAAGGCTCTAGGGGGGAGTTATTGGCTGGGACAGGTGAGGCAGAGCCCGCATCTTGGGCATCTATGCGTGCCTGCGGGCACCTCGTAGTGACATCTGGGGCACTCTTCTAAAACACTCTCGGTGAGCATTTCCCTGCTTCTCAACTTACAAAGTACCGACTCTAAAATATAAGTTTTACATACATTCTTTGAATATCTGAATCAAGTTAATAAAATGGGCAAAACCACATATCGGCGTTGATAAACGTCAGAATCGTCTACTGTGTACCCTGCGGTCATCTGCCGAGAGCACTCGAACTAGCAAACAACCTTTTGCAGTCCTTCGGAACACAGTATAACAAGAAGTTCTCAGTAACGCTTGACACTTCAGACGGAGGGACTTTCGACGTCTATATCAATGATAAAAAAGTCTACTCGAGGAAAGAACAGGGTGGAAGATTTCCTACCGCCGATGAAATAGTCAAGGCTGTGAGAGAAATCGCTCAGTAGCTCAGTCACTTACTTGTTTGATTTTTTAGGTACTCGATAACGCGTCTAACGTGTTCTCTCGGCTGCACGCCCTCAACTATGTGGACCACCTTCCCCTCGGGAGAGATAACGAATGTTTTTCGGCTCGCAGCGCGGAATAGGCTGTTGTACGCGTTGAAGAGCTTCGCCACCTCGCCCTTCTCGTCGCTTAGCAGGGGGAAGCTTAGGCCATGCTTTGATGCAAATTTCCTGTGGCTCTCGATGCTGTCGGTGCTTATCCCGTAGACGTCGGCGCCATATTTTGTCACGTCTTCCATATTGTCTCTAAAGCTGCAGGCCTCGGTCGTGCAGCCAGGAGTATTGTCCTTCGGGTAAAAGTATAAGACGATATAGCGATTCTTGCCCAGCTTTTCACTCAGCCTGAATATTCCATCTGTAGAGGGTAGTGTAAAGTCCGGGCAGGCGTCACCTATCTTCATGAGGCCTCCGCTACTCTAAGGCGTGATGATGGCCGCCGCAGCTGCAAGTTGACTGCTCGTTGGGGTTCTTTACAGTAAAGCCTGATCCTCTCTCATCCTCGATATAGTCTATCTCCGAGTTATCCAAGACCTGGGCACTATACTTGTCAACAACGATCTTCACGCCGTTGTTGTGGATGACCACGTCACCCTCCAGGGCTTCGTCATCCAGAGCCATGCCATACTTGTATCCGCAGCAGCCCTGACCCGCGATGAAGACCCTGAGTGCCAGCCCCTCCCCCTCGCTCGCCAAATACTCCTTAATCTTCCGGGCGGCTCGCTCGGTAAGAGTTATTCTAAAACTCTCCATTGTTTTGCTAAAACTTTCCACTACCTAATAATCTTTAACCTAGGTAACGGCTTTGAGACGCATGGAGGGGGTGGTGGACTACAATGAATAGCCCCCTTTCTTTCCTCTCCCCGGGAGCTCCCCCCACAATCATGCCGAATATTTCTATCTGGGTCGCGGATAAGTTAATAAAGGAATCTGACTATTTTGTCTCAAGTGAATCTGGCTATAAGGAAGGTGGTGTATTCTGCCACATAAGTCTTCTAAATCTAAGAAAGCTAGCGAGGCCGCCGCACCCGCGACTGTCTCGATACTTGACCATGAGCTGGTTCCAAAGCACGAGATATTGAAGCCTGAGGAGGTTCAACAGCTTCTCGACAAGTATAGGATCTCTCTAAACGAGCTCCCCAGAATACTTGTCAGCGACCCGGTTGTTCGTGAGATAGGTGCCGCACCGGGGAACGTATTGAGAATCACGAGGAAGTCTCCGACAGCAGGTGTGGCCACTTATTACAGGGTGGTGACGAGGGAGGAGTGAGGGCCAAGTCTACGTCAGACCAGCCCGTGCTAACTGGCGAGGACCTCTGGAAAGTCGCAGACGCCTACATAGAAGATGCAGGTCTAATCAGCCATCACTTGATGTCCTATGACTACTTTGTCAAGGAGGGCCTCAAAAACCTGATTCTCAGTATGAGCCCCGTCGACATTAAGGCGAAGGGGAAGGCTGAGCTGAGGTTTGAGAGTGTTGAGATTGGTTCTCCCCGGATAGTTGAGATCGATGGCATGGCTAGGGAGGATGTCACGCCTGCCGAGTGCAGATTGAGAAACCTAACATACGCTGCTCCAATATACGTTAAGATGAGCCTCTACATCGACGACAAGCCCGTGGTTGTTGGAGAACGCGTAATGATTGGCTCGATACCGATAATGGTAAAGTCCTCAATCTGCCCACTAAGCAGAATGACCCCCGAGGAATTGGCGTCGATAGGCGAGGATCCTCTCGACCTAGGAGGCTACTTCATCATCAACGGCTCGGAAAGAGTTATAGTGGCGATAGAGGACCTATCGCCCAATAAGGTCCTAGTAACTGTGAAGGGTCATAAGGAGAATCCTCAGTATTCTGCGATGCTTCTATCCTCTGCGCAGGGGAGGATGAGCAAGGTTGAGGTCACATACTCTCATGGAGGGCCGATAAAGGTCTTCTTCTCACGAATCTATAAGGGAATTCCGCTCATAGTGATGCTGAGAGCACTTGGTTTGACGAAAGACAGCGAGATAGTGAATCTAATATCTAATAACCAAGCTGTTCAGGAGCTCCTTGAGGCCTCCTTCAAAGAGGCCGAGGGCATTGAGACGGCTGCCGACGCCCTCGTCTACATCGGCAACAGGATCGCCTTCGGGTACGCCGAAGAGTACAGGAAGCAACGTGCTGAGCAGATGATAGACAACATTTTTATGCTTCACGTCGGTACTACACCCGACTCAAGGTACAAGAAGGGTATATTGCTCTGCGACATGGTTGGGAAGCTGCTCGAGACCAGCTTAGGTCTCAGGCAGCCGTCAGACAAGGACCACTACGGCAACAAGAGGTTGAAGCTGGAGAACCCGCTCCTTACGGAGCTCTTCAGGATGGCGTTGACCAAGCTGATTAGAGATGTAAAGTATCAGCTTGAGAGAAGCATGACCTCTCGGTACCCCATAACGATATCTCCCTTCGTAAAGCCCAGCATCATAAATGACGTTGTCTTCCACGCATTTGCGACGGGCAACTGGCCTGGTGGGCGTGTTGGTGTAACACAGCTCCTCAACAGGACTAACTATCTCGCCACAATCAGCCATCTGAGAAGGGTCCAGTCCCCCCTAAGTAGGAGTCAGGCGCACTTTGAGGCTAGAGACCTCCACGGAACTCATTTGGGGCGAATATGCCCTGTCGAGACACCTGAGGGTGCGAACTCTGGGCTAGTCAAGAACTTGGCTCTGGGTGCAGAGGTCTCGGTGCCTCTGTCACAGCAAGAGAAGATAGAGCTGAAGAGGAGGCTGGTTGACCTGGGCATGGTCGGTGTCCTAGTAGCTCTCGACGAGAAGAGAAGAGGCAAGAGGAAGAGCTATGCCGCAAAAGTATATCTTGATAATGAGCTCGTCGGATATCACGCGGACGGTAAGGCGCTGGTTAGAGAGCTAAGGGCGCTTAGGAGGAAGGGCGAGATAAGCGTCTCGATAAATGTCTGCTTGAACGAGTACCCACACGTACAGGAAGTTGAGATATACACGGACGAGGGCAGGGTTAGGCGGCCACTAATAGTTGTAGAGAATGGTGTGCCAAGCGTCTCTAAAGCATTAATTGACTCACTATCAAACGGGACATTCAGATTCAGAGATCTGGTAGCCATAGGAGGAGTCGAGTTCCTTGACGCCTCGGAGGAGGAGAACATTCTAGTAGCCGTCTCTCCTGAAGAACTGTCACCGAATCACCAGTATCTCGAGATCTCTCCACTGCTCATGCTCGGAGCGGTGGGCTCGATCATTCCTTACAGCAACCATAACCAGTCGCCGAGAAACGTCTACGAGGCCTCGATGGCTAAACAGGCCCTCGGAGTCCCCTTAGCCAGCCTCAACCTGAGGTCTGACTCAAGGCTCCACCTACTAGTCTATCCTCAGAAGCCCTTGGTGACGACTAGATTTATGAAACGTCTTTCTTTGACGCAGCGGCCCATAGGGCAGAACATGGTGGTCGCTGTCTTGACAGGCTATGGATACAACATGGAAGATGCTGTGGTTCTGAATAAGTCTGCAGTGGAGCGCGGTTTAGGGTTTAGCATCAGTTTCAGGACATATGAAGTTGAGGCAAAGCAGTATATGGGTGGTGAGAGAGATAAGCTAACCATCCCCGAGCCGAGCGTAAGAGGATACAGGGGCGAACAGTACTACAGGGCGCTTGACATCGACGGTCTCGCATTCCCCGAGTCCGAGGTTACCGGCGGCATGGCTATCGTAGGCATGGTGAGTCCCCCAAGGTTCATGGAGGAATACATGCGGGCTCCTGCGAGGGAGATGGTTTGGAGGGACTCGTCCGAGGTTGTGAGACCAACTGAGGCGGGTGTAGTTGACACTATCTGGATTTCTAAGACACTTGAGGAGACAACCCTTATCAAGGCGAGGGTTAGGACCAATTGTTTCGCCGAGATAGGGGATAAGTTTGCCTCGAGGCATGGTCAGAAAGGCGTCGTGGGGATGCTATTCGCGCAGGCAGACATGCCATACACATCAAGCGGCATAGTGCCCGACCTCATAATCAATCCTCACGCCTTCCCCTCAAGAATGACTGTTGGACAATTGATCGAAGGCGTCGCAGGAAAGGTTTCATGCTTGAAGGGCGAAGAGGTGGATGGCTCGCCCTTCATCGGTAAACCATTGGAGGAGATCAGAACTGAGCTGGAGCAGCTCGGATTCAAGGGAGCGGGTACAGAGGTCATGTATGATGGCTTGACGGGGAGAAGATACGAGGTCGAGATCTTTATCGGAGTAGTGTATTATCAGAGGCTTCACCACCTAGTCAGGGATAAGATACATGCGAGGTCGAGGGGCCAGGTCCAGATACTGACTAGGCAGCCTACTGAGGGTCGTTCTCGAGGCGGAGGCCTGAAGTTTGGGGAGATGGAGAGAGACTGCCTCATAGCATATGGCGCCAGCTATCTACTTCTCGACAGGCTCCTTGAGCAGAGCGATAAATACACCGCGCACTTCTGCGAGAAATGCGGCCTACCCGCATATCAAGACCTTAAACAGAACCAGCTCATATGCCCAGTTCACGGAAAAGACTTCTTAGGAGTACAGGTCTCCATGTCCTACGCCTTCTTCCTATTGCTTAACGAGCTGCTCTCTATGGGCGTCTATCCTAAGCTGGTCTTCGAGGAGGTGGGGTAAGATGAGGGGAATCATCTCGGCGATAAAGTTTGGCGTCCTCTCGCCCAGCATGATCAGGAGCATGAGCGTCGTAGAGGTCCAGAACCCCGACACCTATGATGAGGACGGCGTCCCCATTCCGACAGGCGTGATGGACCCGATGCTCGGTACACTGGAGCCCGGACAGAGATGCAAGACCTGCGGCAACACCTATATCTCCTGCCCCGGCCACTTCGGCCACATCGAGCTGGCTGTCCCCGTAATACATATCGGGTTCGTGAAGATAATTCACGAGCTGTTAAGGTGCATCTGCCGCTCCTGTGGAAGGCTCCTGATGAGTCAGGACGAGATAGAGGAGACGAGAGCGAGACTAAGACAGCTCAAACAGGAGGGGAAGATGTACAGGCACGTCTTCTACAGGGTGAAGCAGAAGGCCATGGCTACGCAGACCTGTCCGCACTGCGGCGAGAAGCAGTACAAGATTGAGCTTGAGAAGCCCTCAACCTTCGTTGAGTCCACCCCGCAAGGGGCTGTTAGGCTTACCGCAAGCTCCGTCAGGCAGAGGCTCGAGAGGATACCTGATGATGACTTGGAGCTTCTCGATATAGACCCTCAGTCTTCGCGCCCCGAGTGGATGGTCCTCACAGTCTTGCCAGTCCCGCCGGTATATGTTCGACCCTCCATAACTCTCGAAAGCAACTACCGCTCTGAGGACGACCTGACACACAAGCTGGTGGACATCCTGAGGGTTAATCAGAGGCTTAAAGAAAGCATAGCTGCTGCGGCGCCGTCGCCAGTGATCGCCGAGCTCGCAGATCTGCTCCAATACCACGTGACGACATACATCAACAATGAGACAATAGGGATCTCGCCTGCCCAGCACAGGTCTGGCCGAATACTGAAGACTTTGGCTCAAAGGCTGAAGGGTAAGGAGGGGCGGTTCAGGCTAAACCTGTCAGGGAAGCGTGTGGACTTCTCCGCCCGCACAGTCATCAGCCCTGACCCGAACATAGATGTCGACGAAGTAGGCGTTCCGCTTGAGATAGCCATGCAGCTGACGGTCCCGGAGGTTGTTACGCCCTGGAATAAGGAGCGGTTAAAGGCCATGGTTAGAAATGGGCCCGACAGGTATCCCGGGGCGAGGTATGTGCTTAAGAGCGACAAGAAAATGGTCCGCCTCAAGAATGTTCAGAATCTCGACGAGGTTGCAGACACTCTCGAGGATGGCTGGATCGTGGAGAGACATCTTCAAGATGGTGATATTGTCCTGTTTAACAGGCAGCCCAGCCTTCACAGAGTCTCCATCATGGCCCACCGCGTCAGGGTTCTCCCCTACAAGACCTTCAGGCTAAATCTGGCTGTATGCACGCCCTACAACGCAGACTTCGATGGTGACGAGATGAACCTACACGTACCACAGAGCGAGGAGGCGCAGGCGGAGGCTAGGCTCCTCCTCCAGGTCCAGCGCAACATAATCTCAGCCAGATACGGCGCGCCGATAATCGGTGCTATTAGAGACTTCCTAACATCACTCTACATCCTTACAAAGGACGGGACGTATGTGGACAAACAGATGCTCGGATACCTCCTATCAGCTGTCAGCTACAAGGGTGAGTTGCCCGCGCCAGAGATAACCAAGCCTGAACCCTTATGGAGTGGCAAGCAGATTTTCAGTCTACTTCTCCCCCCCAACTTCTCTCATAAGGTCCAATCCAACTTCAACTCCGATGTTATGGTCGTGATTGAAAATGGGAAACTCGTCTCGGGGTACGTCGATAAGGCGCTTGTAGGTGTTGAGAGGGCTAACAGCGTCTTGCATAGGCTTTACAGGGAATACGGCTATGAAACCGCCTCCAACTTCTTAAACAGGGTTGTCAGACTTGCAAACACCTACATCAATCTAAGAGGCTTCACATTCGGAATTGAAAACTTGGCTGTTCCGAGTGAGGTCTACACGAAGACTTCAGGACTTCTGAAGAATATGGAGCAAGAATTCGAGAAGTTGAAAGCGGACTATGAGAGAGGCAGGCTAGAGGTTAAGCCCGGCGAGACACCTGAGAAAGCCTTTGAGTCAGAGATACTGGAGCTACTCTCGAGGACGAGAGACGAGATCGGAGGGTTTGTGAGAAAGTATGTCTCAGTGGACAACCCGCTCGTAATTATGGCTAGGACAGGGGCGAGGGGGAGCACGCTGAACATCGACCAGATGATAGCTATCGTGGGTCAGCAAGCAGTTAGGAGGGAGAGGCCCAGCAGGGGATACACATCCAGGGTCCTGACATATTTCGAGAAGAACGACCTGTCGCCGAGGGCGCGAGGATTCGTCTACAACCCCTTCATCAAGGGGCTGGACCCCGTGGAGTTCTTCTTCCACCTGATGGGCGGAAGAGACGGCCTAGTCGATACCGCCGTGAGGACACAGCAGAGCGGCTACATGCAGAGGCGGCTCATAAACGCCCTAGAATCGCTCTATGTAGAGTTTGACGGCTCCGTGAGGACATCTGACACTAAGAAGATTGTCCAGTTCATGTTCGGCGAAGATGGTGTTGACCCAGGGAAGAGCGATCATGGAAAGCCCTTCGTCGCCTCCACAATCATAGAGCAGGTGCTTTCCGGTACTAGGGCTAGCGGGCCTGCGGCCTCGAGGAACGACGTGGTCGCCGTTGCAAAGCGTTATGAGGAGTTGATGCCTGTGTCGGTTGTTGAGGAGCTGTCAGCGGCGTGTCTGGGTCAGGGTGTGCCAAAGAGCGCTCTGGAGTCGGTGTTCTCGACCGCCTATAGGGTGTATCTTCAGAGCCTAGTTGAGTCGGGAGACCCGGTGGGCATAATTGCGGCCCAGTCACTGGGCGAGCCCGGGACACAGCTCACACTCAGGACATTCCACTTCGCGGGAGTCAGGGAGCAGAGCATCCTTGTAGGATTGCCGCGGCTCATCGAGATTATAGACGCGAGGAGGACCCCGTCAACACCCATGATGAATGTCTATCTGAAGCCGCCGTATAACCAGGACCCGAAGCTTGCTAGGAAGGTCGCGAACAAGCTCCAGTTCATAAGCATCGCGGACATAGTAGACGAGGTGAGAATTGAGGCCAGGACAGGCGACATAATACTGATTCTCGACGAGGATGCGGTGAGGGAGCTGTCGGTGACTAAGGAGGAGCTTAACCAAGCCCTCAAGCAGTATAAGCCCAGGTTCCTAGAGCCCAAGAGAGCTGTGTCTCTCACGTTGAAGGGCTCCGAGCCCGAGTCCCTCGAGCTAGCCAAGTCGCGGATTCTTAATACGCGGATAAGAGGTGTGAGGAGGATAACTAAGGCGGTTGTGAGGAAGAGGGGTGGAGAGTTCTTTATTCAGACCGAGGGCTCTAACCTGAAGGAGATCATGATGGTGCCCGAGGTTGATTTTAGAAGAGTTACTTCGAACGATATCCACGAGGTCGCCTCTATTCTGGGAATAGAGGCAGCGAGGCAGCTAATCGTCGATGAAGCCCGGCAGCTCTTGAGAGAGCAAGGCTTGGATGTCGATATCAGGCACCTCCTCCTATTAGCTGATGCTATGACGATGGACGGCAAGGTCAGGCAGGTTGGTAGGCACGGAGTTGTTAGGCTGAAGTCCAGCGTCTTGGCAAGGGCCGCGTTCGAGATAAGCTTCCAGACACTCATAGAGGCCGCCGCCTCCGGCGAGGTTGACAAACTACAAGGTAACATAGAGAGAATACTAATAGGCAGGGAGGTGCCGATAGGTACAGGCAGAGTTAGCCTCCTGATGAGGTATGGCGAGCTCGCACCAAACCAGAATAACGAAGAGAATCAGAAGGGGTGATGAGGAGTGGACGTGAAGAAGGAGCTCTCAGTCGTTAGGTTGACGGGAAAATATCTGCTAGGGTTTAGGCAGAGCTATCTCAGCGTCATTAGGAAGAACGCGAGGGCGGTAGTGGTAGCTAAGAACTGCCCGGAGAATAAGAGACAGCTCCTCGAGATGGCTGCAAGAACAGCTAACATCCCCCTAATATATTCGGACTTGGTTGCGAGAGAGATTGGGCAGGCCCTCGGGAAGCCCTTCGGCGCCTCCACCGTCGCTATCCTAGACCCTGGTAACTCTTCAATACTGGGCGAAAGTAGTTGACAGACGAGGAGATCAAGCTTACGGAGCGCGAGATGCGGCTTGTCTCCCTTTTCCAGAGTTACACAGGCGCAACCGTTCTGGACTGCCTAGCCGATGATGAGCAGGTAGTGTTCTTGGTGAGGGAGGGAGAATTCGGCCGCGCAGTAGGGAAGCGGGGTGTTAAGGTTCAGGAGCTGTCGAGTCTTTTGAAGAAGAAGCTTAAGGTTGTTGAGTATCACGGCGACGCTGCCTCATTTCTCTCCAACGCGGTTAAGCCCGCGAAGGCTCAGGAGGTCAAGATAATTCACGGTAAAAATGGGCAGCTGACGGCCGTCATAAAGGTTGCCCCCGAGGAGAAGGCGATGGTGATAGGGAAGGGCGGCAGGAACGTCATCATGGTTAGGAGGATGGCCAAGCGGCACTTTAACATTGAGAGAGTCATAATAGAATAGAGTAGCCCGCAGTCCCAGTTTCTCCCCCACTTTCGCCGAGGAGTCTTAAGCTATTTTTAGGTGGTCGCGGCTGTCTGAGTCGTGAGTCCCTCAGCTAAGAGAGGAGAGGCCCACGTAGAAGGCGAGAAAGAGGATATCGACGTCTATAGCCTCGACGATCTGAGAGGGGTGGGGGAGGCTACTAAGGAGAAGCTAGCCTCCATCGGCATATACGGCCTCCTAGATCTTGCAGCGGCCTCTCCCCGCGAGCTAGTTGACGCTGGGATTGACGCTAGGAAGGCGGAGGAGCTCTGCCTCCAAGCTAGGGTTCTGCTTGTCAGTAGCGGTTTCTTAGACTCGGAGCTGATGACGGGTAAGGAGGTCTTGGAGAGGAGGAAGAGTCTCGAGAGGATAACTACTGGCTGCTCATCCCTCGACAACCTCCTGAGGGGTGGGGTGGAGACTCAGGCTGTGACGGAGCTGGTCGGCGAGTATGGGTGTGGTAAGACTCAGTTATGCCATACCCTCTGTGTCACGGCTCAGCTGCCGAAGGAAAAAGGCGGCCTCTCGGCGGGCGCGATATACATCGACACGGAGTCGACCTTTAGGCCTGAGAGGGTTTACGAGATAGCTAAGGCCCGCGGATTGAATCCTGAAAAGATTCTAGAAGGCGTCGTGGTCTCGGAGGTCTATAACTCAAGTCATCTCCAGCTGGTTGTGAGGGAGCTTGGAAGACATATCGAGAAATATAAGGCGAGGCTAGTCATCGTGGACTCCATTATCTCCCACTTTAGGGCCGATTATGTTGGGCGTGAGAACCTCTCTGAGAGGCAGCAAAAGCTTAACGCGGCCCTTCACAGGCTTCTCAGGCTCGCGGAGATAAGGAACGTGGCGGTTGTCGTCACCAACCAGGTCATAGGGGACCCGGGCGCCTTTTACGGAAACCCAATAAAGCCCAGCGGAGGCCATGTCCTTGCTCACGGCACCACGTATAGGGTCTTTCTGAGGAGGGGGCCTGAGGACACGCGGGTAGCTAGGATAATGGATAGCCCCTACCACCCCTCGGATGTTGAGGCAAGGTTCAAGATCTCGGAGAAAGGGATAGAGGACGCTGAGCCTTCTAAGCGCTAGGGGCCCGAGGCTCGTTGGCCCGGTATAGGTGGGTCTTGATGAGGCGTGCCTTCGAGCTGCTTCATCGCCAACCGCTATATACTGGAATCGTGGAGCTCGACGGTCTTATAGGTGGCCTCAGGCCAGGAGCTCTCTACGTCTTCTACGGCGACCCATCTATAACAGACACGGTGCTCTACAGAGTCATGGTGGAGGCCTCGAGGAACGGGCCCATAGCCTATCTTAACAATACGGACTACTATGGCGAGAAGACTCTTATCGACGCCAACGCCTTCTCCTCCGCCGCCAAGGCCGCAGGCCTGGAACCATTCACCATACTATCCGCCATAAAGTGTGCGGCGGCGTTCAACGCTCAGAGACAGGTCCACGCTGCCGAGAGGCTTGCGGAAGCGGTTAGGGTCGAGGGGCGCGCCGGCCTCATAGCGATGCATAACGCCTCCGCATTCTTGGCCGGTGGCGGCGAAGAGGCCTATCAAGCGCTGGTAAGGTCTGTGGCCACTCTCGTGGAGGTTGCCTCGGAGGTGGGTGCAGCGGTGGTGGTGACGGCAGCGGCCCGCGGCGCCTCCATAGACCGTGCCAAGCCTCTCCTACCGTCTCAGGTGCTTCATAGAGCCTCGGCCATCGTGTTTTTTCGCCTTCAGAGACTCGCGACCGGCAGCGAGTCTTGTCAAGCACTCCTCTCTTCCGGCTCCACAGGCCGCGGTTCTCAGCTCCCTCTCCTGGTGGCTGGGCATGGGTAGGGTGACTCCCCCCTTCAGGCAGCTCTACAGGCAGGTCGTCGAGAGGCTCAGAAGGTTCTATAGGCCTCTACTCAGGGATGAGAAGCATAGAAGGGCCTTGGACACGCTTATCAGGGATGTCTGGGGCCAGGAGCACGCGGCGATGGGCGGCGTGGGCGAGATAACGATTCTAGACTCGATGAACTTGGCGGCCAACATACATAACAAGGCCGAGATAGAGGAGCTGAAGAAGAGGATAACGGAGATCGAGGCCAGGCTCAGGGATGTGGAAAGGGGGACGGGTGGCTGAGAAGCCTCCAGGGCTGGATACTCGACGTATACGTTCTCGACTGCGAGGCGGTGGTCTGGGTTAAGGACTCGAGCGGCAGGTCTCTGAGGCTGGTTGACGAGTATCGGCCCTGTGTCTACTTAAGGCCCAAGAGTGAGGCGCTTCTGGGCGAGCTGGCGCGGCTCTTTGAGCAGTCGCCTGATGCTAGGCGCGTAGAGGTCGTGGACCGGCTCGTGGGTCTGTGGCGTCCGAGCCGAAGAAGGCTTCTGAGGGTTGAGGCCTTCGGCGCTAGAAGTGTGGAGAGGTTGGTGAAGACGGCGAGGAGGAGCGGCTTAGTTGGTGAAGTGTATGGCGACGACCTGCCCCATGTTCAGCGATACCTCTTCAACGGCCTGAGAATAGAGCCCTCCAGCCATGTTAGTCTCAAAGTCTCAGGCGACAGGATAGTCGCGGCCGAGCGCCTCCCAGACCCCGACGAGTTTAGACCACCACCATTCAAGCTCCTCAGAGTGATTCCCCGGCATGCCGGTGAAAGGCTCACGGGCTTCGTGGCTGAGACGGGTGGCAGAGCATTTAGGCTCGACTGCTCAGAGGATAGTGCCGTGAAGGGTCTCGTCGAGCTGGTCTCCGCCCTTGACCCGGACCTCATATATCTTCCCGGCTTGAATAGACGTGCGTCCAAGAGGCTTGCCGACTTGCTGAAGAGCGGCGGAGTGGGGTCTGGGCTTGGGAGGTGTGGCGACCCTTGGAGGCTCTCGCAGGGCTCAGCGGCTGGGCGGGTCTTCCTCGGCGACGTCTTTTACGGCTTCGAACCTGACGAGTACGGTCTCGCGGGGTTGGTGGAGAGGGCGCGCTTCTCCTTTACCACGCTCGGCTTGGCAACCAGATGGACCAGCAACAGATGCATCGACTCGAGAAACATCTATGTGCTCTCATGCATGGATGTTCTCGCTCCTAGGCTGGAGTTTATGGAGGATGTGAGGGGGCTGGGGGAGCTTCTGGAGCGCGACAGGGGGGGCATAACATTCACGCCTAAGCCCGGCCTCCACGAGAACGTAGCAGCGCTGGACTTCGACTCTCAATACCCGAGTATCATATTGAAGTATGGAATAAGCTATGAGAGGCCCCTAGGCGGCGGTGGCCTAATACCCTCCGTGTTAAGGCCTTGGCTTGAGAGGCGTCTAAGACTCAAAAGGCTCAGAAGGTCCCTGACACCTGGAAGCGAGGAGGAGCTCTACTGCACTCAGAGAATCGAGGCCCTCAAGCTTATACTCTGCACCCAGTATGGGATTAGCGGTTGCTGCTGGAACAGGTTCGGCAACACCTTCGCGTTCGAGGAGATAAACAAGGCCTCAAGGCAGGCCATGCTCATAAGTAAAAGAGTTGCCGAGGACGAGGGATTCGAGATAATTTACGGGGATGTGGACTCGCTCTTCGTCAAAAAGGAGGGGGCGTCGAGGAGGGAGTACGAGGTCTTGGCGGGGAGGATCTCGGAGGCCGCAGGCCTGCCTATGAGTCTCGACAGGCACTTCAAGTTCTTAGCCTTCCCTAGGCTTAGGACCGACCCAGATACTCCGGCCCTGAAGAGATATTTCGGCGTCACCTACGAGGGGGCTGTTGAGGCGCGGGGAATAGAGCTGAGGAGAAGCGACACGCCCCCCATAATTAGAGAGTTTCAGGAGAAGCTTATCAGGACAGTCATGTCTGGTAGCTCGGCCCATGAAGTGCTGACAAGGGGAGTCAAGGAGGGTCTCAGATTACTGGAGGAGTATGAGCAGATTCTTTCGAAAGGCCTCGAGGCCTGGGAGCTGGAGATATACCGAGCACTGGGCAAGCCTACCTCAGAGTATAGGCGCGAACTCGCACATGTCTCAGCAGCTCTGCAGCTCCAAGCATCCGGTCAGATAATCGGGAAAGGCGAGGGTGTCGGATACATCTACACCTCGCGTAGACACCCGAGCCCTAGCTGTAGAGTGAGGGCCACACAGCTCTTCGCAGGGAGATGCGACATAGAATACTACAGGGAGTATCTTAGGAGGGCTGCACAGACCGTCCTGAGCGCCCTAGGAGCTGAGCTGAGAAAAGCGGATAAAAACGCTAGGCTGGAGAGGTGGCTCTAAAAAGAGACTCCGCCAACAAGCACCCAGATTAAGAGGGCTAGAAGCGCCAGCCCAGCCAGACCCGCAAGGGCCGCAGCAACATATGCGCTACGCATACGCGCCTTCACCCCTCTAAGTAAACGTTATGCCGAGTATCGAGTATACGCTGAGCACTAAGAAGGCCGCGACGCCACCAACGGCGAGCAGCGCGAGTGATGAGAGGCTTCTGGGCTCATACGCGAGGTGCTGGAAGAAGAGGGCTATGAGCATAGCCTTTCCACCCGCGAGCCCTATTATGCTTAGATCTATGACCAGTCTCGGAAGAGGCTGACCGAAGATAACCAGCTCCAAGACCGTCATAGCGACCAAGGCGGCGAAGACCGAAGTGTAGACCCACAGACGCATCCGCCCGCTCACCTCACACCAAATAGAAGAGCGGAAAGATGAAGACCCAGACGATATCGACGAAGTGCCAATAGTAGCCTAGGTATTCGAGAGTCTCGTGTCTCTCGCGCCCGTAGGCCCCCTTCAGAGCCCGGGCGAGTACGTATGCGATTGCAAGGAGACCTGCAAAGACGTGGGCTCCGTGAACACCTGTGGTCAGGAAGAACGTGGATGCCGGAAGGCCGCTTGAGAATGTGATGCCGTGGCTGAAGAGCTCCGCCCACTCGTCATATTTGTTGAAGAGAAATGCCGCGCCGAGTGCCAAGGTGGCCGCGAGGAAGCCGACTGTGCCCGCCCGGCTCCCCACACGAGCCGAGGCTAGGGCCAGAACAACTGTGAAGCTGCTGCTCAGGAGGATAAAGGTGTTGACGGCTCCGTGCCAGATGTCGAATAGCGTCCCGGGCGCAGGCCAGGTAGCGGAGGCCGCCCGCACATATATGTAGGCGCTAAGGATCACCCCGAACAGCACCACCTCCGATGCTATGAAAGTCCACCAAGCCAGCTTCATCCTGTCAACCCGCTCGAAAGGCCACCTCTCGCCCAGCTCCTCCTCACGGCTTATGAAACGCTCCCCGGCAAACCCTAAGACCGAGAAGGCCAAGAAACCGAGGCCGACTATGGCCACGAGCAGATGGACGGTCAAACCTAGCAGGGCGATGAACGACGAGATGCTAAGCATGAATGGCCACGGGCTTAGATGGGTCTCTGGCTCGCCGTGTGACGCTCCGTTGGCCGCGATGAAAGAGAGCTGACCGTCGACGAAGGCGGGGGTTCCCTCGAAGTTTTCGGGTGGCGGAGGGGAGCGGGTCAACCATTCAAGACTGTATGCGCCCCACGGGTTGTCGCCTGCTGGCGGGCCATACTTAAGGCTGTAAAGTAGATTCCAGAACATCACAAGAACAGAGGTGCCGAAGATGAACCCTCCAACCGTAGCCAACTGGTTGAGAGGTGCGAGGGACTCAATATAGACCGGCACCCTCCGGGGCATCTCCCAGGCCAGAAAGAGGGGGAAGTAGAGCAGATTAAACCCTATAACCGTCAACACGAATTGCAGCCTTCCGAGGGTCTCGCTGAACATCCGGCCAGTCATTTTCGGATACCAATAATATATGCCGGCTATCAGCCCGATCAGCCCTCCGCCAGCCATCGTGTAGTGGAAGTGCGCCACTACGAAATACGTCCCCCTCAAGACATAGTCCAGCGCGATCGAGCCGAGGAAGACCCCTGTAATGCCGCCGATAATGAATATTGCTATCGAGCCCAACGCGAAGAGCATCGGAGTCTTAAGCACTATCTTGGACTTAGCCAGAGTGTAGATGTATGATAGAATTATCGCGTCGAATGGCAGCGAGATTGCTATAGTGGTAACCGTGAACGCTCTCCTAATGTCTGGGTGCATCCCTGTAAGGAACATGTGGTGCCCCCAAACTAGGAAGCTTAGGGCCGCGACAACGACCATGGCGGAGATTATGATGCGCCTCCCAAACAGCGGCCTCTTAGAGAAGGTCACAAGTATGTCCGCTATAACTCCCAGCGCAGGAAACAAGACAATGTACACTTCTGGATGCCCGAAGAACCAGAAGATGTGGTCCCACAAAATAGCGCCACCCTGGCTCGACGTGAAGTATACCGTGCCAAGCAGCCTATCCGATGCCAAGAGTATAATGCCTGCGAAGAGTGCGGGAAACGCGTAGAGCATCATAAACACCGTTAGCAGAATCGTGAGTGTGAACATGGGTAGCGCTCTCAGGCTGAGGCCCTTAGCCCTGGACCTGAAAAGTGTGACCACAAAGTTTACAGTGGAGACCGTTACGGAGGCGGTGAGCAGTGCTAGGCCGAGGCCTCCCGTATTGACGCCGACGTAGGGTGAGAATGCTGAGGAGAGAGGCTGATAAAGCGTCCACCCAACATCCAGCGTCCTTTGCTGGAAGAACGAAATTATCACAAGTATGCCCGCGAATAGGTACATCCAGTAACTTAGCGCGTTGAGTCTCGGAAACGCGAGGTCTCTGGCCCCGATCTGTAGCGGGACGACATAGTTGGCCAGCGCGAAGGCGAGAGGCGATATCACGAAGAGAATCATTACGAGCCCATGTATCGTTATAGCCTGATTGAATCCCGGTGGCGAGAGTATATTGAGGCTTGGGTCCGCTAGCTGAAGCCTGAACAATAGGGCGAGCGCTCCACCCACAACGAGGAAGTAGAGTGATGTAACTAGGTAGAGGATTCCTATATCCTTGTGGTTTGTGGTTAGTAGCCACCTCTTAATGGATGAGTAAGGTGGTAACTGGTGTGACTCCAACCTAACTCACCGTGAGTGAAGAATACCAGGACTCAAACTCCTCAGGCTCCATCACGACCAGGCGGCCGACCATGACGCCGTGGCCATCGCCGCAGAGCTCGAAACACCTGATGTCGTAAACACCGGCCGAATAAACTGTTATCCAGCCGATATTCGTTTTACCTGGTATAGCATCTATCTTGAACCTTAAGTCAATGATTCCCATGTTGTGGAAAACGTCTTGGCTGGTAACGTAAAAGACCACGGGGACGCCCCTGGGGATTCTGATCTCCCCCACAGACTCGTAGCCGTTTGGGTAATAGAACTTCCAACCCCACTGGAATGCGACCACCTTGACCTCAAAGGCGTTTGCAGGGGGCCTGTCAAGAGTCTCTAGTGCGGTGAAAGTCAGGGAGATGAGGGAGACAACGATGATTGCGCTCAGGATAACCGAGACCAGCAGCTTTTTGGCACCGGCCTGCTCGCGCGGGAGGTCTCCAGGTTTCAGCGCGTCCGTAGGGTCGGGTTTGCCGGGTTTTGCACGGTTCCGCACAATAAGGTACGCCATATATGATATAACTACGGCGCCGACTAAGACGCCGAGAGCTGAGAATATGGTCCAGAGGGAGGAGAAGATCTCAACGGTCGAGGCTACCATTCCTTAATCTATGTCTATCAAAGGCGCGCGGTTAGAAATAAACCGGATTTATTTACACACTTAGGGGGCCTTTTTCACTCTGTAAAACTCCTACGTTTTCAGGGTCTGGACCTGCGTCTCAGCCTTCTCCGGAGCCGACACCGAGAGTGAGAGAAGCCAAGACTCGATCAGTACGCACTCCGTTGGGACGTAGGTGCCCGATGGGCCGCAGGAGTCGTTGTAGGGACATGAAGGGCACGGTGCGTCCTTTATAATTCCGAGATTCATTGGCTTCACCTGAGAGATTAGTCTCATAGTCCACCTGTCTTTTGCGAATTCCTTCACTCTTTTAACAAGACCTTTTTTCTCAAGCTTTATAGCCACCCTAGACCCGTCCCTGCTGGTGACTCCGAGTAAGTGCCATAGCTCGGACTGGAGGAGCCCCGTTTCGCCATGCTGAAGCAATAGCCTGAGGGCTCTTTCCTCAAGTTTGCTGAGCTTTACAAAATCATGCATATGTGATTCAAACTATCATATTGTTGTCCCGGCTTAAAAACATATTCCCGCAGACCAGAAACCCCGGATTTATTCCCAAATACTTTAATACACATACTTCAGATTGTAGTTAAGGGGCTGAAATGGCTGACACGGTCTTACTCCAGGTGAGGGTTAGCTCAGCTCTGGTGAGGCGGATTGATGAGCTGTGCAACGAAGGAATCTTCAGAAACCGCAGCGAAGCTATAAGCGACGCCATAAGAATGCTGCTGGCCAGGTATTCCAAAACCTCGCCGGAGGCCCGTGCGACGGCGCTATATCTGAGTGGGCGGCTTAACAGGGCGGGTAATCCTGAGGAACTTGTCTTTACTCTATCAGGTAGGGGTCAGCTGGAGGATGCGCAGTGAGGTGGTAGAGACGATTGATAGTGTTAGGCTCGGATGTTCTGGTTCTTCACCACCTCTCATTTAGGAGTGACTCCAGATGGAGCGATAACGAGGAGGCCCTTAAGAGGCTCAGGGGCTCGATGAAAGGCATAACGATCTATGGTCTACTGGATCTCGTAGGGGCTGTCTCTAGGCATGCGGGTGAGAAGAGTGGGCGGGACCTCTATATCGGCTACCTCCGAAGCGAAGAGCATAGAATACTCTTCCCAACACACCCTGAGTCTTGGGAGGAGCACGTAGAGAGTGTGATGAGATATTTGGCCAGAGGTCTCAGCTACAGGGACGCGCTTGAAGCCCAAGTGCTGGATACAAACCCGGAAGCCCAGCTATACTTGACATGGAGGACAGGGCTATCTAACATGCTGCCAGTAAAAACATACACGCCAAAAGAGTTGCTACAGCAGAACCCCCTCCACACCATGTAACGCACAAGGCTAGCCCAAACTGTTTATGCGGCTAGACTCATGAATACCCCGCTGCTTTGGGGCGGAGGTCCCTGATAAATGGCGCCTGGGCCGGGATTTGAACCCGGGTCCGGCGGGCGACAGCCGCCGATACTAGACCTGGCTATACTACCCAGGCACCTGAGTGGCTTCGAAGACTAGGGTTTACTTGCTTGCTTTTAAGTTTCACGGGGCTTGCCCGCGCCTCTCAAGGCTCTGAAGGCTTTTGAAACGCATCCCGCCCTTGGGCTGAAATATGAGGTGAAGGCTATGTTGATCAGTGATGCTGCAAGCAGTATGAGTCCTGTTAGGCTTCCAGGGTCTCTGACTAGTAGCGTGGCGGGCACTGCAACGGGTGTGAGCATGGAGGCAAGGGGTCCTGCCAAATACATCGCGGCGAAGCCTTTAGGTGAGGCTGTGCTTCGCTCACGGTCAATTCTGATTCCCAGAGCCAGTATCAGAGGCTTCAAACTTCGCGGAACAAAACCGAGTCTAACTATGTTTGAGAGCCCGACATAGTAGTGCTTAAACCTGACCCCTACGAGTGCGCCAACTATGAGGTGGGCGAGGTCGTGTGTGAAGAACCAGAGCAGCGACCAGGAGATCAGCCTCAGCAGAAAGTCGACGACGAATACCGGATGCGCGGGTAGGGCGAGGAGAAAGGCCGCTAACGCAACAGCTATGACAGAGGCAGCGGTCCCAGCGGCTAGCCCAATCTTCAAAGGGTCACTGTATTCCGCCCTTGCCTCGACGTTGAAGCATCTCTTAATCATGGCCTCCCGGTATCTGAGGACCTTCTCGAAAAACCAGCCGGCTAAGGGTATCCTGCTGTTCAGCACCAGCTTCTCACTGACTAGCGCGCCGCCCTCCGCGGGCTCGACCCTGACCTCATGTTTTAGGTTGCCGAATGGGAAGTCTAGTGTTTCGTGAAGCTGTCTAAGCTCACCTATCCGCCTCACCCTGAACCTCGTCTTCCAGAGCTGCCCCAGGAGCCTGAACGAGACCAAGTGCTCCTCGCCTCTGCTCTCAATTACTCTCAGGTCTAGTTCTGGGGGCCAGCATCTCGGCATGTTGCGTGTGTCGCTGAAAAATCTATCAACCTCTTCTGGGCTAGCCGGGAGATAATACTGTGAGGCACGGGCGTAGGGCATACAGAGAACCTCCTCAGACCTCACTTATAAAAGCCTTCGAGTCAACCCAAGAAGCGGCCAGTCATAATCTTTAAAGGAAGAAAAATAAGCCGGCGAAGCATATGGCCATTCGTGCCAAACATTAGTTTTGAACCCTCTCAAAAAATTTGGTCTATAAGCTCAGGCAAGCTCAACTATGTCTTAGCCATTGGCGACGACTTGTCAGTCATCAACCTCCACTGCGGCGGAAACGTGGGCCTAGCAGGGTTCCAGAGATATGAGGGGCGTTTTCCGTTTGAACCCTCGCTTCAGCTGCTGCGCGAGGAGTATAGCAGCTTCGGGGGCTTGAGATTTGCTGAGCCCTGCCTCAAGGTCGAGCTGCCCGACGGTGTGAGGGACTGCGTCCTGAAGTACACTGGACACGAGATTGTTGACAGCCGCGAATTGATTGTGGTGCTCAAAGACATTGGGTATGACCTCTTCGCCGACCTGCACTACCGCCCCTACCCAGAGTTCAGCGTAGTGGCGAGGTGGGCTGAGATACGTAACGCGGGATCTCGGCCAGTAACCTTAGAGGAGGCTCTCTCCGGAGCCCTCACGCTTCCAAGAGGCCGTCCCTGGAGGATGACCTACCTCTCTGGCCGCTGGGCTGGAGAGACACGGGTTGTCCAGGAGGAGCTTTGGGCTGGAAAGAAGGTCTTGGAGAGCAGGAGGGGAACCACGAGCCACCAGTATAACCCTGTAGCCTTCTTTGACAGGGGTGGTGCGGATGAAGAGGAGGGAGAGGTCTGGGGATGCCTGCTTGGCTGGAGCGGGAACTGGAAGTGTGTAGCGGAGTACGTGGAGCATGACCAGCTTAGGGTCGAGATGGGTGTGAATGACTTTGACTTCAGATGGCACCTAGCTCCGGGGGAGAGCTTTAAGACTCCAAAAATGATCTTGGCGTATTCTGATGACGGCTTCGGAGGTCTGAGCAGGTCTCTTCACCGCTTCGAGAGGCAGGAGATCTTGCCGCGGAACCACGCCGCCGAGCCGAGGCCAGTGATCTTCAACTCTTGGGAGACACTCTACTTCAACGTCAACGAGGAAAATCTGAAGAGCTTGGCTGAGAGGGCCGCAGAGATTGGCGTAGAGATATTTGTCGTCGACGATGGCTGGTTCAGGGGCAGGAATGATGACCATGCTGGCCTCGGTGACTGGGAGCCGGACCCCAAGAAGTTTCCGCGGGGGCTCGGCCCCGTGATCGAGCATGTCAAAAAGCTGGGCATGAGGTTTGGGATCTGGGTTGAGCCCGAGAATGTTAACCCTAACAGTGACCTCTATCGGAGGCATCCCGACTGGGTCTACAACTTCCCCGGTCGCCCGAGAAGCGAGATGCGTAACCAGCTCGTCTTAAACCTGTGCAGAAGTGATGTGAGGGAATACGTGTTGGGCTGGCTTGACAGGTTGCTGACCGAGAACGATATAGGGTTCGTGAAGTGGGATATGAACAGGAACTTCAGCGAGCCCGGCTGGCCTGAAGCCCCAGGCGAGAGGCAAAGGGAGATCTGGGTGAGGCATGTTCAAGCCGTTTACGAGATACTGGATGAGCTTAGGAGGCGGCATCCCGATGTAATATTTGAGGGCTGTTCGGGAGGTGGAGGGAGAGTGGACTTGGGCGCCATGGAAAGGTTCGACCAGTTCTGGACAAGTGACAACACAGACGCGCTGGACAGGCTCTTCATACAGGAGGGGTACACTTATGCTTACTGTGCAAAGACCATGGGCGCCTGGGTCACCGGCGTACCCAACTTCCTGACAAATAGGTCGCTCTCACTGGAATTCAGATTCCACTCCGCAATGATGGGGGCGCTGGGCATCAGCATTAACCTGCTTGAGCTGAGCAGAAGAGAGGTCGAGGAGGCGAGGACACTGATAGAATACTACAAGAAAATAAGGTACATCGTCCAGGAAGGAGATCTCTACAGGCTCGTCTCTCCCCGGACAGGGTGCTTGGCAGCGTTTCAGTTCGTCACACCTGATAGGGGCGAGTCGTCCGTGTTCGTGTTCTCTCTCAGAGGAGGATTTGGAAAACGCCACCCCAATATTAGGCTGCGAGGCCTAGAGCCAGACCTGCTCTACGTTGTCGAGGACGAGGGTCGGAGCCTGCCAGGCTCATACCTGATGAATTTCGGCGTAGACCCCGGCGTTATTGGCGATTTTAAGAGTAGGATTATCCACCTAACAGCCAAGAGATAAGGGCCACCTATTCCGAGAGATTTGAGGGGATGAGACGCTGTTGAGAGCCGTGGTTTTGGAGAAGAAGGCTTCAGAGCCGCGTCTAACGGATATCGATGACCCTGAAAGCCCGGGGCGGGGAGAGGTCATCGTAAAAGTGGAGGCCGCGGGCGTCTGTTACCGCGACCTCCTCAACCGGAAAGGGTTGATGCCTCGGACAAGATACCCTGTTGTCATGGGGCACGAGTTCTCCGGCACAGTCGCGGAGGTGGGTCAAGACACGGAGGAGATACATGTTGGGGACAGGGTCGCTGGCCTACCCCACTCAACCTGCGGCTCCTGCAGATATTGTCTTGAGGGTAGGGAAAACCTCTGCAGGCATAGGCTTCAGCTCGGAGAGGAGATCAACGGATGCTGGGCAGAATATGTTCGCGTGAAGTCGAGAGACCTTGTCAGGGTTCCGGAAGAGGTGGACGCCGCGGCCGCCTCCATCGCAGGATGTGTTCTCGGAATGATAATCCACGCCCTGAGAGACCAGGCAAAGGTGAGGAGCGGAGAACTCGTCCTGGTGACAGGCGCGGGTGGCGGAGTAGGTATTCACGCAGTGATGCTGTCAAAGATTTTTGGCTGTAGTGTGATTGCCCTGACCTCGAGCGCTGATAAGGCCGAGCAGGTGAGGGAGGCTGGCGCTGACTGTGTAGTTGTTGGGGCTGACATGCTCTCTCACAGTGTGAGAGAGATGACGGGCGGAGAGGGGGTGGATGTTGTGTTGGAGTGTGTGGGCGAGCCTCTGCTCGAATACTCGTTAAAGTCAACGGCGTGGGGTGGACGCGTAGTGCTAATCGGAAATGTCAACGTGGGTGAGGCCCGCGTCCCGATAGGCTACATGATACTTCGAGAGAATGCTCTCGTGGGGTCGATCGGAACGACGAAGACTAGCATGGCGGAGGCGCTAAGCCTCGTCAAAGCCAGGCTTCTCAACCCCGTTCTGACGCGACTCCCACTGGAAAAGGCGTCAGACGCTCTTCAGCTCTTGGAGAAGAGGGCGTCCCTTGGACGGCTTGTTCTGACTCCTTGAAAACGCATCTCGGAGACATGGGGTATGCTTAAATAAGGCGTGGCAACGTAATCTATTTGAGAGCCTTTTGACGCATAACCACGCTTGTCTAGGAGCTGGGAGAAAAACCGGCCTCTTTAATCTTACACTCGGCTCCTCCAAGACAGTGGTTGAATCGATAACAGCAGAGACAATCCCCCAGAGCCAGGCCGCCGAGTCAATCAAGAGATACGGACTCGGCAGGCTTAACAGGGTTGAGAAGGACAACTTCATAATCCAGTGGATACGCCGCAGATCCCTCATAAAATATCTCGTGAACTGGGGCAGGCTCTCATCCCTCTTCCCCGTCCACCTCACAACGGCCTGCTGCTCAGTCGAGTTCGCGGGGACCGTTGGCTCGAGATACGACCCTGAGAGGTTCGGCATCCTGAACGCCGTAGGGTCACTCCGACAATCCGACCTCCTCATAGTCGAGGGGACAGTAACCACAAAGATGGCTCAAAGGGTCCGCATAATCTACGACCAGATGCCCGAGCCAAAATACGTTATCGCGATGGGGGCCTGCGCCATCTCCGGAGGCCTCTACGCAAAAGACTCCTACAACGTCCTCCAAGGAGTCGACGACATAGTGCCGGTCGACGTATACGTTCCAGGCTGTCCACCAAACCCCCAGACGCTCATACAGGGTTTTGTACTACTCCGCGACAAAATAATGAACGAGGATTTGGTATGAGCGAGGACACCGCTCCAAGTCCGAGGGTAGCAGCTGCTCTGGGGAGGCTCAAACAGTTTCTGGGCGAGAAGCTATCGGCCGTGACTGTGGATAAGAAGATCATCAAAGTCAGCGTTGCGCCTGAAGCCCTAGCCGAGGCTGCAGCGCTCCTGAAGGAGATGGGTCTCGACCACGTGAAGGGCGTGACGGGTGTCGATCTGGTCGCGCTTAAGCCGAGCGAAAAAGCAATCGAGATAATCTACCACGCGGGCTCATATTTGGACGATGAGCTTGCCCCCTATGTCGTGAACCTGGCCGCCAAACTCCCGAGGGAGAACCCGGTCACGGAGTCCCTAGTCAAGATCTGGCCGAGCGCGGAGTATCACGAGAGAGAGACTTACGAGATGCTTGGCGTCGTTTTCAAGGGTCACCCGAACCTCAAGAGGCTGCTTCTACCCGAGTGGTGGTCAGACATTCCGCCTCTCAGAAAAGATTATCGGCCACCCGGGAGAGAGTAAAAATCCTCTATCCATAAAGAACCCATAAATCTGTCTGCCGGAGCTCTGATAATAGTTGAGCCCCAGAACTGTCATCCTTCTCTTAGCCATTCTTGTAACAATAGTAGGTGTCTCAGGAGCCTTTCTTTGGGGACTATTCGTAGGGGTTAGAGCTGTGCTTGGAGTATTGTTGAGGCTCGGCCTCGCGATAATCATTCTCGTGATATTGTTTGCCCTCGTAATTGCATGGGCCTTGAAACGATAACCATGGCCAGATGTTATTCATGGTTACGAAGAGCCAGCTATTAATACTGGTTGAAGTGCGTATTCTCAGATGCAGGAGGAAGATAGGGGGGCGCAGGAGCTATACGTTTACGACACAGGTGAGGGGCTCGTCTTCTCCTACGGGCCACAGCATCCGGGGACAGGACACTTCAGGTTAATTGTTAGAGTTCTAGGGGACACTGTCATAGATATCGAGCCGGACGCTGGCTTCGTCCACAGAGGTGAGGAGAAGATGTGCGAGTCCAAGACCTGGATCACGAATATTCCACAC
>Ga0105160_1000080_pt1 | contig 51354 bp, 48 predicted proteins | sample GXS110809BmetaG_FD_89591 | JGI IMG/M metagenome (GOLD analysis project Ga0105160, IMG submission 89591) | Hot spring microbial communities from Gongxiaoshe hot spring, China to study Microbial Dark Matter (Phase II) - GXS 110809B | ecosystem: Environmental > Aquatic > Thermal springs > Hot...
ACCAGGCACAAAATATGAGTGTGTGATTCTTTGGCCGCCGATGAACTGGACGAGATCGACGATGAATTCCCTGTCACCAAAGCTCCATAGGAAGGGTGTTGGGATTCCTAGGAATACGCCGTATAGTGCAAAATAGTAGAAGTGGCTTCCAATCCTGTTAAGCTCTGCCATGAGGGCTCTCAGATATTTTGCCCGTGGTGGAGGCTCTACACCCATCAGCCTCTCAACAGCTAGGCAGTATGGGTATAGGATTCCAGCAGAGTCGAGTATAACAGGCCTCTCAAGGTGTGGTATATTGGTTATCCAGGTCTTAGACTCGCACATCTTCTCCTCTCCCCTGTGAACGAAGCCTGGGTCGGGCTCAGCCTCTAGTACAGTATCGCCCAAGACCCTCACGATCATTCTGAAATGCCCCGTTCCCGGATGCTGTGGGCCATAGGAGAAGACTAGCCCCTCGCCGGTATCATACACGTATATCTCGTTTCTCTCCTGGTCTTGGGCCTCGGTCATCCAGTTCTATCATGCAGAGCCGCTATTATAGTGTTATTTCTCATCCAGCGGTTCAACGGTTTCCTGACCTAGCCAAGAAAAATGCGAAAACTATCACGAGAAGTATTAAGAGGAGACCCATTCGGAATAAAACGCCCAGCACAGCCCTAACCCCTGTAAAGACACCCCACAGAAATGCGCCTCCTACGCTGAGAAATGTAGCCAAGATGACCAGAAGAATTATCAGGAGCCGAAGGTTCAACTCACTCTACATCGATAAGGTAACTTATATGCGCTAGGGACACATCTCTTGATTCTATTCTCTCCCAGGAGGCTTGTAGTCTTTTCTGAGCGGCGGAATATCCGACCACCACTCGGGTAGAAGGAGCCTCTTAAGGTTGGGATGGCCCTCGAATATGACCCCGAGCATCTCGTAGGTCTCACGCTCATGATACTCGGCGCTCGGCCAGATCTTGACCAGCGAAGGCGCCACAGGCCTGTCGCGGGGGAGCTTAGTAGCTAGATTCACTACATAAGGCGCCAGCCCATTATCCAAGTAGGCCCCAGCATGATAGATTAGCTCTATTGCGTTCTCTCTCTGCTTTAGAGCGATGAGATCGACTCCTGTCACGCCTTTAACGTGGTCGAAGCCCATCTCCTTCAGGGATGCAGCAGCCTCAACCAGAGCATCAAGGGTCACATCCACCTTAACAATCTTCTTATCAACCGTGACCCCTCGAAGCCTCTCGCCTAGAATTATTCTGAGCCTCTCTAAGATCTCCGTGAGCCTAGGGCTTATGGTCTCAGAACCACTCATACCAGATCCTCATTCATTATCTTGTCGCGGAGCAGTACAAAACCCTGAGTGAGGGTCTGCGGGTTTGGTGGGCACCCTGGGACATAGACGTCTACAGGTATTATATCATCGACTCCTTGGAGAACGTTATAGGAGTCTTTGGCATATAGGCCGCCGGAGATGGCGCACGCTCCCATCGCCACCACATATTTAGGCTCAGGCATTTGATCGTAGATTACTCTGACTCTTTGAGCCATTTTAGTCGTGACTGTACCCTCTACAATGAGTAGGTCAGACTGGCGGAGAGATCCGACTGCGTTCAGGATTCCAAACCTCTCCGGGTCATATCTGGGGCTGACTGTGCCTGCGAACTCAACAGAGCAACATGCTGTGGTTAGGTGGACTGGGAAGAGGGATGAGAGCCTGCCCCAGTTCACGATATACTTGATGAGAGACCTCCTCCTAAACCACTGAATCAGGAAATTATCTCCGTTAACCTTGTTAAGCTTGCCTACGCCGTATCTCCTAACCGATTCAGCCACCTCGCTTGGAGGCACCTCAAATTTACTTATCGACTCTACTACGACGCGAGACGAGCCTAGCGTGAGGTTGAAGAGGCCCGTCCTCCGCCATGAGCTTGAATATGTGCAGAGATGGGCCAATTATTGTCTCCGAGGCTCTAGCGCTCCATGCCTTATTTAAGCCTATTCCACACATCCTCAAAACACCAGTACTAGCCTTCCGACGCTTTCTCTTTTCTCGAGGATTCTAAGAGCCTCTGGTGCCTTCTCAACTGGTATCCGGGTTATGGCTGGCTTGAGGCGACCAGACTCTAGCAGAGAGAGAGCCTCCTCCATATTTCGCCTCGTAGAGCCTACAGCTCCAACCAGGACGTTCTCCCTCAGTATCATGTAACCCAGCGGCACTTTCACCTCACCAACCGACACGTTCCCAATCACAACTATACGACCTCCCCAAGCCGTCGACCTCAACGATTGCTCAAACGTCGGTGCACCCACACACTCCAATACAACATCGACACCCATACCCCCAGTAGCCTCCCTAACCCTTGAGGATAGCTGGTCAATACCTACTACGACGTGGTCAGCTCCAGCAGCCTTGACACGCTCAGCCTTAGAGCTGCTCGAGGTGCTGGCAATTACACTGCAGCCCAGCAGCTTAGATATCATGACGGCATGTAAACCCACACCCCCACCTGCTCCAGTCACCAGCACGGTCTCGCCGGCCCTAACCCCGGCCTGATCCTTCAACGCATGTATGATCATTGCTAGGACGCATCCGGTGATTGATGCCTCTGCAGCGTCAATGGTTTTAGGAACTTTAACCACATCCCTCGCGTTCACTACCATATACTCCGCCCAAGAGCCGTCCAGCTCCTCGCCGAGCTGCCGTCTATTTCTGCAGAGGTTCTCCCTACCTACGAGGCAGTATTTGCAGCTTCCACAAGTGGAGTAGGGAAGGCCAGCCACCCTATCGCCCATAGAGACATCCTCCACATCATCGCCCACCCTAACTACAACTCCAGCAAACTCATGCCCCATTACAACGGGGCGTCGAGCCTTCGGCCACACCCCACGCAAATTCAGAAGGTCACGGTAACAGACCCCAGCAGCCTCCACCCTGACTAGGATCTCACCCTTCCCTAAGTGTCCAGGCTCAGGCACATCAGCTACTAAGGGCTCTGGGCTATCAGCTGTAAGGACTACAGCCTTCATGAAAACATCCCGGGATCTGGATAGCTGCTCGACAGCCTAAAGCATCCATCTACCTCCTAGCCTTCAGGTAGATTACTTTGCTCTTGTAGTCGCCTCTGATGCCATGGTCTATGCCGTAGTTCATCAGGTATAGGCCGCTGAAGCTCTGGCCACTAGAGTCAACCTCATATATGAGACTGGGGTCTAATCCGCGGACTCTCAAGAGGGGTTCGCGCCTCCCGAACCCCTGCTGGAGTGTGAAGACGAATATTAGAGACTCTGTCTTGTCAGGCGTGACGTATTGGAAGGCCGCCAGCCCACCGCTTCTTGGGCTCTTCAGCCTGTATAGGTCTCCATCTAGGACAATATGTCTTATCTTCTTGTAAAATTCAATATGCATCTTCGCCTCCTCCTTCTCTATACTACTAAGCTCAAGTAGATTAACGCTGATTCCAAGCGCGCCCATCATAGCGGAGTGGAATCTGAACTCGAGAGAGAGTGTCCTGTTGGTGAGGAAGTTGGGAACACCAGTCACCCAAGCCCCCATTGTTTTTGGGCAGTAAGCCATTGTGTACCCCTCCTGAATATAGAGCCGGTCAAGGGCGTCTGTGTTGTCGCTTGTCCAGAACTGATCAAACCTCTCCATGGCACCTAAATCCACTCTACCACCCCCACCCGAGCAGCCCTCGAAGATTACGTTAGGATGCCGTCTCCTTATCTCATCCAAGATCTCATACACGGCTTGGACATGCCTCACCCAAATCTCCCTCTCCCTCCCCCGTGGAGCATCAGGCCAGCCTGGCTCGCTGAAGCTCCTATTCATATCCCACTTTACAAACCCGATATCATTCTCCGCCAGCAGCCTGTCAAGCCAGTTAAAGACATATTCTCTGACATCACTCCTTGAGAGATTAAGGATGAGCTGGTTCCTCATCTCGCTCCTCGGCCTACCAGGGAAGTGGTACACCCAGTCTGGATGTCGCCTGTAGAGGTCGCTGTTGGGGTTTACCATCTCGGGCTCAACCCAGATTCCAAAAATCATCCCCTTCGACTTTACATGCTCTATCACAGGCCCGAGTCCTCGGGGAAACTTATGCGGGTCCGGCACCCAGTCGCCAAGCCCTGCTCTATCATCATTCCTCCCCTTAAACCAGCCGTCATCAACCACGAAGACCTCAACACCGATCTCAGCAGCTATGTCGGCCAGCTGCTTCAAATTTTCCTCATTTACGTTGAAGTAGAGCGTCTCCCAGGTATTGTATATTACTGGGCGCGGCTTCGTGGCATTATTCCTAGGCAGGACTACACCCCTCTCGAACCTGTGCAGAGATCTGCTCAGCCCTCCAAACCCAGACGCGCTGTATGCTAAGATCATTTTCGGAGTCTTGAAAGACTCACCGGACTCTAGGTGCCAGCTGAAGTCGAAGTCGTTTACACCCATCGCGACCCTGAGCTGGTCATGCCCAACGTATTCTGAGACGCACTTCCAGTTCCCACTCCAGCCCAGTAGACACCCCCAAACCTCACCCTCCTCCTCACCGGCATCTCCAGCATCGAAGAAGGCAACAGGATTCAGCTGGTGACTAGTCGTGCCCCGCCTACTTTCCAAGACTTTCTTCCCAGCCTTCAGCACCTCTTGAACAATTCGAGTTTCCCCAGCCCAGTGACCTGAGAGGAAAGTCAAGCGCCATAAACCACCACGTGGAAGCGAGACCGCACCCGAGAGAGCCTCCTCGAGGATGACTGGCTGCGGACCAGCATTACGTATCTCAGCCCACTTTGTTATTATATTGTATGCTGGGTAAGCGCGATAGTGTAGATCGGCGAAGAGCTCGTAGCTGATGTCCTTCAATGTTATTGAGAGAACGTTGTTGTCTTCTATCTTGAAGCTCTCGTATTTTAGGACGCAGTCCCGCACACCACCCGGCAGCTCAACCTTTAGGCATGGCTCCATGAACCTAAGCCCCCCGAATGTGCTATACTCCTCCCTCAACAGGTGTAGGCTGGGCTCAAAGGGGAAGTGGCCGCCCAGAGAGATAGATTCAACAGGTTCTACACGACCTCCAAAATGTAAGTTGACCAGCGATCCATCATCAGCTACCTTCAAGATGTATTGAAGCTCCCCAGACCTAATCGACCAAAGCTTCTCATTGGAGATAAAATTAACAGATGTCACAAGTAATATCTTGCCTTACTGGCTTATTTCTCTTAATAGTAAAGCAATAAGTAGTCAAAGCTTTATACCCACACACTGATAAATAAATATTCTATGAGACACCTCTGTGAGATGCGATATGTTGTCCCAGCAGCTCCTGAAGATGTTTATCAATTCTTTAAAGAGACAAGTAACATGTCGAGGTGTTGGCCTAGTGAGCTAAATCTAAGGATAGTTGAGAGTCATGGGGATGCGTATGTGGCATCATTTAACCTACTGGGTCAAAAGTGGCTGGTAAGATTTAAGATTAGAGAGACTGGTGACCTTAGCCAGTTTCATGAAACAACCGACTTTCCCTTCGGCAAACTTGTCCACGAAATCCAAATCACGCCCGTAGAGGGGGGCGCCCAGGTCTATGAGAAGATGGTACTGGAGACTCGGGTGCCATTTGCAGGCTGGTTTTTGAGGCGCATCCTAGAGTATAGAGAGGCAATGGTCAGGAAAAGCTTTGGTGTGGAGTCGGAGATTTTCTACAGGGACCCATTAAAAATAAGCATAGGCGTAGGGACGGGCGTCTCTGTCGTGGCTGTGGCTATCGCAGCATCTCTTCTCCTCATCCCAGCAAGCCCCAACCTGCTCCTCGATCTTGTTCAGAGGCTTATCCCATGGCTGCTACTGTGGTTTTTTACACATGATTTGGCCCATCTCGTTATAGGCTCACTAGTTGGTGTGAGATTTAGCCACTACTATATCGGACTCTCAAATATAGTAAGGCTAGGGATAATCCCACCAGCCCTAAGGCTTTTGCCGCTCGCCTTGGGCATAAAGATTGACAGAGCAAGAAGCAAGGCTACACCCAGTGGATATGCAGCCATGTACACCGCAGGCCCGCTCGCCTCGATGTTAACACCACTAGCTGCATCCCTAACGCTAATCCAGCTCCACGGACTCACACCAACCCCAATCATACTCCTCGCAGTGTCAACAGCCAACATAGCATTCACAACATACTTCAGCCCCAAGGCCGGCTGCTTAGCAAAAGCAAAGAAGGCCCTAAAAAGAGACAAAACACTAATCAAACTTAAAAACAACCAGCACATATCTAGCAACGGAAGGCCTGGGTAGTATAGCCAGGTCTAGTATCGGCGGCTGTCGCCCGCCGGACCCGGGTTCAAATCCCGGCCCAGGCGTTATGGCATAGAAAAACACTGAATATCGTTATGGCTAGGTGATGGTCCTCTGCTGCAGTAACTCTCTCGGTGTTCGTGTTTTTACTGGTATTCTATCTGCTAGGGCGGTCCGCCAGGTCAGGTAGAGCTGGACCTCGGGGTTATTGTCGAGGACTAGGGCCTCGAGTGCGTCCTTGTAGCTGAGACCCCTCCCAAGGTATTTCATCACGTCTTCTATATGCTCCTCCCAAGAGTCTGGGTGGTGTGGGAAGAGTATCCTATGCTCCTCGCTCCGGAGGTAGCTGAGATAGAGCTCCCGCCCATTCTTCTCACCCACATACCTAGATACAGCGCCAACCAGGTCCAATAGACCATAGATTGTCACACCCTTCATCGAGCCCTTTAACCTCCTAAGAGCCTCTTCGTTATCAGCCCAACGTGAATCACTCCTAAGCATTAGGTGGTGGAGGATTAGGACATCAGAGGCTATGACTATCAATCCAGACCAACCATCCTACTTGTCTTCTTCAAGCTCAATCCTACTGGCTCCGGGAGTGAAGACAAGATCCTCCGGATTTCCAACCCTACCAAGCCTACCGCTGAGGTACAACGCAGTTGCGCGTGCCTCTGGGGAGGTCTTGGAGTACTTGGCCAATAATAACCTAATAGCGTCGCTTATGGCTTCACTTCTATTCCTGAAGAGGCCCTCATTACAGAGCTCGTCAATCCGCCTGACGAGCGCCGAACTAATCCTGACCTGCAGGAGGACAGTATCCGCCATTCTAATCCAACCATATGAAATGATGTATGATTATTAAAGTATTCTAGGTTAATTTTCGATTTCCGCTTGTGGAGAATATATTTTTAAGCTAGGACCGATATATTATTGTCTGAGCCCCCAAATGCATGATTATGTCAAGCTTGGTAAGCTGGAAGAAAAAGCCCTCAAACTACTTCTCCAGTATGGTGAGAAGGGTCTTCTTCAGTCTGAGCTGTGGCATTTACTGGGGATAACAAGCAGGGATGGCTCGCGCGTTGCTATTAAGCTTGAGAAGAGGGGTCTAGTGAAGAGGGTTAAAGAGTTTGCAAATGACAGGTGGACCATGCGCCTCATATCACAGGTAAAACCCCTGGACCTAAGCATCATAAGAGACTCTCCTTGCCCGCCCTGCCCCTATAACGACTCCTGCGGCCCGTCTGGAAACTACTCCCCCACGGGCTGTATTCTGATCGAGTCGTGGCTCCTTGCACTATCTGGATCCAAGGATAAAAAGGAAGAGGCCACAGCCCAGACTATGAGGGCCTAGATTTTTTACATAGTTTAAAATGCACGCAACTGTGTAAATAAAAATGGTTTATTTCGAGGGATAATGCATAAGCTTATCGGTATGGTGGCAACGACTGTGGATATATTTAACAATCTTTGGAGCGTCTTCTCTACGCTCGGAGTCATCGTCGGCATTGTTGTAATATCATACATGGTTTACCTCATAGTTAGGAATCGTGCGAGGGGTGGAGCCCCGGAGCCTGAAGATTCACCAAAGCCCGGCGAACTCCCCCGCGAGCGCAAAGGCGCTAAGAAGCTGCTACTTTCAGTATTTCTAAGCGCGTCAATTGTTATCTCTCTTATTCTTCTAACATTTATCGCTCTTGACAACTTGGACAGGCCTCCAGCCGACGCGATGGAGGTGAAGGTGGTTGCTTTTCAATGGGGTTGGAAGTTCTACTATCCGAACGGGTATGAGGCTGTGGGCGAGCTTAGGATTCCGCGAGGCACGGCAGTTAAGTTCTATGTCACCAGCCAAGACGTCTTCCACAATATGGGAATCATCGACTTAAGATTCAAGATTGACGCCATCCCAGGCAAAACCAATATCGGATGGACCCGCGTATATCAGGCTGGAGTATACGAGATCAGGTGCTTTGAGCTTTGCGGGGATGGGCACGGCGTTATGATCGGCCGCCTCATTGCCATGGAACCTGAGGAGTTTAACTCCTGGTATTCCTCACTTCAGGCGAGTTAGATATGGAGTCTCATACCCTCCCGCCAGGCTCGACGGTCAAGAGATGGCTGCTGACAACAAACCACAAAGATGTCGGTATACTATACCTTGTGACTTCACTATACTTCCTCGTTGTCGGTGGCGCTCTTGCACTTCTCTTTAGACTGCAGCTTGCGGGGCCTAACCTGAACGTGTTATCACCCTCAGCCTTCAACCAAGCAGTTACGGTTCACGGACTTATAATGGTTCTCTTCGTTATTTCCCCCCTAGCCTTCGCGCTAGCTAACTACATCGTGCCTCTTCAGATCGGTGCTAGAGACCTGGCTTTTCCAAGGCTTAACGCTCTGAGCTACTGGCTCTATCTCTTCGGGGGGGTGCTGGTTGTTATCTCGTTCTTCCAGCAGAGGACGCTTGACGTGGGCTGGACCCTCTATCAGCCCCTATCCTCTGCCTTCTCACCATACGTCGGCGTAAATACTGGAGGCTTAGGGCTAGCGTTGCTCGTTGCGTCTGTTACAGTCTCCACAGTGAATTTCGTTGTAACGATCTTCAGATCAAGGGCTAAGGGGTTGAGGCTAACCGCGCTACCCATGTTCACCATGTGCATTCTTCTTACAGTATTGATGATGCTTTACGCCTTCCCAGCCCTCTTAGCTGGGATAATCATCCTGGCATCGGATAGAATTCTTGGGACTGTATACTTCTCCTCTCCCGAGGGTGGAGCCATTCTCTGGGACCATATATTCTGGTTCTTCGGACATCCAGAAGTCTACATAGTCCTCTTCCCAGCGCTTGGAGTTATCGCAGACGTTTTAGTCACCTTCTCTCGGCGTCCACTCTTTGCCAGGAGAATAATAATCGCCGCCATGGTCATCGTCGCAGGTCTAAGCTTCCTCGTCTGGGGACATCATATGTTCCTCACAGGAATGCACCCTGATGTACGGAGAGCGTTTACAGTAACAACTATCGCAATCTCCCTCCCCTTCGACGCCATAATACTCTCATTCATCTATACTTTAGTGAAGTCTAGGATAGAACTTAAGACTCCGATGCTCTTCGCGCTGGGCTCTATAGCGATATTCATTATCGGCGGGATTACGGGGGTTTTCCTCGGCTCCATCGCACTTGATTATGTATTGAGGGGGACGTATTTCGTTGTGGCCCACTTCCACTACACGATGGCTGGAGGGGGGTTGGTAGGATTAGTGGCGGGCGTCTATTACTGGTATCCGAAGATGACTGGAAAGATGTTTAATGAAAAGCTAGGCAGGCTACAGTTCATTCTGACTATTATAGGATTTAACATGCTATACTTCCCTCTGTTTCTGTCTTGGGAGATGCCTAGGAGGGTGCCCATATACCCTGAGAATCTCATACCGCTACAGCAGGTCGCAACAGTCGGTGGATTCATTTTGGGTGCATCATTCTTAGTGATGTTTTGGAACCTCCTCTATAGCCTCAAATACGGTCAACCGGCTGGTGATAATCCATGGGGGGCATATACCCTCGAGTGGATGACTAAATCCCCACCGCCTCCCCACAACTTCGATGGTACACCAGCCTTCATTAATGGGCAGCTATCCTTCATCGCCGCCAATGGCGCGGCTCACGGTGAGCCTGAGACACATCTGAGCGTCTGGCCATTCATGCTGAGCCTTGCATCCTTCCTCTCGCTGCTAGGTCTGACAACGAACCTCTTGTTTACTCTCGTAGGTCTAGGCCTCCTCGCCTTCTCAGTACTTGGCCTTGCTGGTGAGCGGTTCATAAGCCGTGAGGAAAAAATTGGGGAGAGGTGGCCTTTCGAGAGTGTTGACAGGATGAAGCTTGCTTGGTGGACGTTTATCGCTTCGGAGGTTATGCTTTTCGGGGTTGTTTTAAGCGCATACGTCTATGTCAGGACCACCTCAGCCACGTGGCCAGCTCCTGGCACATTCTTCGACATAGCCCACGGAGCCGTCAATACATTCATCCTACTAACCAGCAGCCTCACAGTAGTCCTGGCGCTAGCTTCGGCGAGGATAGGGAGTAGGGCAGGGACAGCTGGGTTCCTAGCAGCCACACTGGCTCTAGGTGTCGCCTTCCTCTTCAACAAGTACAACGAGTGGTCTGAGCTCTTTGGCCATGGAATAACCTTCTCAACCAACCTACCAGCCTCGACCTTCTTCCTAACTACTGGGATACATGGGGCACACGTATTTGCAGGTCTACTCGCTATTACCTACCTCCTATCTAGGGCCTTGAGAGGAGCCTATGCCCGTGAAGGCCACGAGACGCTAGAGTACTTCGGATACTACTGGCACTTTGTAGACATAGTTTGGGTCTTTATTTTCCCGCTGTTCTATCTGGTGTGAGGTGGGCGTGTGATGCGCGTCTGGATATATTTGTCTGTCTTCGCCGCCCTAGTCCTGATGACTTTCCTAGAGCTAATGATATTTGCACAACCCCTTCCGAGGGCGGTTATAGACATGAGTATAGTGGGCCTAGCTGGTGGAAAGGCACTGCTCATCGCCCTTTTCTTCCAGCACCTAGCTTATGAGCCGAAAAGCCTCTCGGCCCTAGCTATCTTGGGGATAGCGAGCGTCGTGGCATTCCTTGTTCTAAGCGTCTACTCCATAATCGGGATTACGTTTAGGTGAGCGCGCCGGGGGTGAGAGGTCTGTGAGGAGCGCGTATGTTGTGGCGGCCCTTGCAGGTCTAGTGGGAGTAGCGCTTCTGGTTCTTTTGCTATGGAGGCTGGTCGGCATCCTATAGCCATCGTTCCAGCCTAGCGTCTTTACTAGCCCTGTTTATCACAGCCCCGATGGCCTCGAAGACAGTCCCAGCAGCCCGTCTTAGATAGGCCCTATAGTATTCCTTATCGTATCTTCCTTTGAAGAGCTGGGAAGCCCTCACCCTAACGTGCGGGTTTGAATGGCTTCTCGAGGTATAGATGAATCCGACACCACTCCCCTTCTCAACCCTCATACCCAGGGCCTGTAGCTGTATGGCTGCAATAGCCTGGGCTAGGCCGCGGCTATACTCTTCAGGGCTTCTCCCAAGCGTCCTCCTTATCTCCAGCTCCTCAACACCCAGGCCACTATCAATTAGCCCCTCATACTCCTCCAGGAGTCTGACTCCCTCTTCGACGCCGTCGGACAACACCTCCTCGACGCTCTCGAAAGACAGGACTGTTTTTATCAGCCTCTCCTGGAACTCTCTGACTATGGGTGGGGTGTCGCTCCTCCTAAGCTCTATCCCTCTTGCCTCCACTACTCCCTCGTATGTTAGGCCGAAGTACCTCTTCAAGGCAGGGGTGTCTGGGTCTGTCCTGAGCCTAGGGAAGGCGATGAACTTGAAGTGCCGGTCAAGGGACATGGGGAGCCCCGTGGCCTCCGATATCCTTTTTGCAAGCTCCTCGTATTCCCTCCTCGAGGCCCTCCTCCTATAGACGAAGAGGGAGTCGACGTCTCCATAAATTATCTCGAAGCCATCCTCCTCCGCGACGCTTTTGCTCAGCATCATCGCCTGCCTCGAGATCCTGTTTATCTCCTCGAAGGCCAGCGTGTTTCCGAACCTGTTCCAGCAGCATCCACTTATTCCATACTGTGTGCAGAGTATCAACTTGAGGGCCTCTATCCTCTGGGTGCAGTAGAGCTCCTCCTCGCTTAGGGGTTGTAGCGATTTTCGGAGCCTCTTAAGCCTGAGCCTCCTCTCAAGCCACGGCTGGATGATTGATGGTATGAGCTGGCCGCCGCCTGAGGGGCTCTCATAGCTTATCCCGTGTTTCAGTATTATGCTTGGGTACTGAGAGTCAAAGTCCAGCGCGGCCACGTTCTCGTGTAGGCCTGGCTTAGGAGTGAAGGTCACTCCTCCCCTGTCACTGTCTAGGAGCTCCTTAAGTCTCCTAACGCCCTCAATATGCTCTAGCTGAGGAGCGAGGACATTGATTCTCACAAGCTCGTAGATATTCCGCGAGTCGATGCATCTGTTACTGGTCCACCTAGTTGCTAGGCCGAGGGTTGTGAAGGAGAAGCGCGCCCTCTCGACAAGCCCAGCTATACCATATTCATCGGGCTCGAAGCCATAGAATACGTCGCCCAAGAAGACCCTGCCAGCGGCGGAGCCCTGAGAGAGCCTCCAGGCGTCAAGACAGCGACCAATCCCCTTACGGACCTCGGAGCTCCTCAGCCAATCCATAATCTGGCTTCCAGGGCCCCGCTGGAGGCCGGGCACGTATATCAGGTCGGGGTCGAGGCTCGAGACCAGCTCCACCATCTTGTCCATGAGCCTATCCTCGGAGCCTCTAACCAAGAATGAACCCCCAGCCATCTGGAAGCAAAGACCCTCCACCCTCCCACTGCTGTAGCTCGGCAGCATTCTGAGTAGCGTGAATGGGGGTGGTCTTATCTCTTCGAGGTCTTCGAGGCGCTCCGCCGAGACTATCCTCTCTCCTGAGGCCGTGATGGCTGCTCTGCTGGAAGGCTCTACTCTCAGCCTGTTAAAGAGGTATCGGTGGACGTGTGGGAGGCTGCCGCCGTATATCTCCGAGACCAGGCCGCTCCTCCTCACCAGCTTGGAGACCCTGTCGATGCTCGTGGCGCCGAAGGACTCTATCCTCAGCAACCTCCTACGCTCCCTATTCCTCAGGCCTACCAGCATCTCAACGGCCTCGACACTCCTGACGAGTGGGGACTGCTCAAGCATCTGGACAAGCATCAGCTCCGCCTCCGGGCTCCGCGGCTCAGCGAATATCCGTGGACGATACTCGTCAACCAGTCTTATAGCCTCACCACTAGGCGTCTTGACCCATACAACAGCCTCACTGTCCAGCACGTATACGTCGAGGACCCAGCCCTCTATCCTCCTCAGCCACCCACCCCCCTCTCCATCTCCCTCAACCTGGCCTCAATCTCCGCAATCCTCTTTTTCAGCTCCTCAATCTCAGACTTGTTATGAATATTGGCGGTGAGGTTCATCGAGTCTAGAACGGTTACCTCCCCCAAACCACCCATAGCCGCATGCTCCTGCCCCCAGACATCTCTGATGAGCATGTCGAGGGCCCGTCTATGCCTCTCCTCCTTTAGAAGAGGACTATAGGCCCTCCTAAGCCTCTCCAAAACCTGCTTGTAGATCTGCCTGAAGGGCGGGGTTATCCTACCCAAGCCCACCCACCGGGGGGCTGGGAGCGAGGCATGTTTGACTAGCCTGGCCACCGGTGCCGCGCCCCTCAGAGCGAAAAAACACCATGACGGATGCCCTGTGCAGGAGCTGGGAGGGGAGCCTAGGCATGGCGGCTGGCTGGCCTGGAGAGGCGGCTGCAGAGGCTGCTGTGACGACCAGAGGCGCTAAAGCCTCGAAGGCGGCCTCCATGAGTATTGAGATGGACTTGACGAGGGCGGGTGAGGCCTCACCGCCCTCCACATCCAAGAAGGCTGAGGCGTTATGCACAGCTATCAGCCTAACCCTCCCGCTACTCCTGACAGCCTCAGCGAGCCTATAAGCCGCGCTTATCTGCCGCCTAGCATTAAACGCCGCTGTGCAGTATATGGCTGATAAAACCTTGAATGGCTCCACGCCAGCCGTCTTCGAGATTGTTGAGAGGGTTGTGGCGTCGATGAGAGTCTTCTCGCCGTAGTAGTCGGTGTTGTTAAGGTATGCAGCCTCTCCACGCCTAGAGGCCTCGACTAGCAGCCTGTAGAGCACCAAATCCGTTATCGATCGGTCTCCGTAGAAGATGTGTAGGGCTCCGGGCCTGAGCCCACCTATCAGCCCGTCAAGCTCAGCTATGCCGGTGGTCATTGGGCGGCGGAGAAGCAGAAGCTTGGAGGCACGCATCATCAAGAACCCACCCCCCACACCTACGCCGGCTGGAGGCCCCCTGCCCCAGCCACCTCGCTACCGCCTAGGCTCCGCGTCCTCCACGCCCTTCTCCGAAATCCTGAAGCGCGCCTCTAGGTCAGAGGGGTGGTAGGGACTGTCCATTATCTTGGCTATCCTCGTATCGTCAGGCCCCCTCCTTAGAAATACTCTATACGTGGTGCTGTGCGCGAGGACGTGCCCACCGCTGGGCTTCGTGGGGTTCCCATAGAAGGCCCCGGGGTCGCCAATCACCTGGTTAGTTACCACCACCGCCACGTTCCTTATCTCCGCAAGCCTAAGGAGCCTGTGAAGCGCGGCGTTAAGCTTCTGCTGCCTCTCCGATAGATTCTCCCTACCAACATAGTCTGCCCTAAAGTGGGAGATAATCGAGTCAACAACCACGAGCCTAGCCTTATACTTCTCTATATGCCTCCCAAGCTCCCTCACAACCAGCTGAAGATGACTAGAGTTATAGACCTCCGACACCACAACACCCTCCAAGATCTTGTCAGGATTCAGGCCCCGGGCCTTTGCTATCTCGTAAATCCTCTCAGGTCTAAAAGTCGACTCCGTGTCGATGTATATCGCTCCGGCGGCGAGGCCGCCCTTCTCTTTCGGAAGCTGAACAGTAACGCACAGCGTATGACAGATCTGTGTCTTCCCGCAGCCATATTCTCCGACCAGCTCTGTAACAGCCTGCGTCTCAACTCCACCCATCAGAAGCGTGTCGAGGGATGAGCAGCCGGTGGTTATCCTCTCAAGGTTCTTCCTCCTCTCTAAGACCTCTTTCCCAGTCATGAGCTCGGAGTCCAAAAATCCGCTGCCCACCAGCAGGACCCTGGCCTGGAGGCAAATCTCCTCGGCCTTCTTAGCATCGATCCCAGCCTCGACCAACTCGCGGGGAGAGGCAGCTGCCAGGTCCAGCAGGCTATATATTCCGATGGAGGTGAGCTTCTCTTTAGTGGCCTCCCCTACACCCCTTAAATCGTCGAGGCTATAGATGTCCACTTCCTCCCTCTCCTCTTGGGCCTCGCTTCTCTTAGCTACGGGGCTCATCGCCAAGGAGAGCGGCGACGGCGTAAAAATAGCTTAAGACCCCTCGGCGAAAGTGAGGACTGGTAGGAAAGCTGCCCAGGAGCTACTCTATCACGACCCTCTCGATCTTGAAGTGCCTCTTGGCCATTCTACGCACTATCCCCACGTTCCGGCCGCCCTTCCCAATCACCATCGCCTTATCCTCAGGGTCAACCCTGATGATGGCTGTAAGCTGCCCATCCTTACCAGGAACAATCTTGACCTCCTTAGCCTTGGCAGGCTTCACAGCATTAGATAGGAAGGAAGCCGCGTCCCCACAGTATTCGACAACCTTCAACCTCTTCTTCAAGATGTTTGATAACTCCTGTATCTTCACACCTTTCCTACCGATGGCTCGGCCGAACTCTCCCTCCCGCACCAGGAAGACGACCTGCTCATCATCGGCAAGGCAGTCTAGCACAGTGGCTCCAGTATAGCTCTGGAAGAGTGAGACAAGCCTCATCTCGCGCTCTGTCAGCTTAATCTCCTCGTCCGTCAACCAGTTTCGCCTAGTATGGATGAGTTTCCAGGGTCTATTATGGCGACAGCTGATGCGCTAAACGGCTTCCCCAACGCCTGGCCTATTTCCCTGGCTGTGAGCCCAGAATAGATGAGGGGGACCTCGGAGGTCTTGGCTGCCAGCTCTATCATTCCCCTTAAGTCCTCCGGGCAGTTGCTCGCAAGCAGCACTGCCTTAGCCGACTTCCTGACTATGCTGAGATAGCTCTGCCTGAAGCCTAAGAGATATTTTCCCGTGAGTCTTATGACTGAGAGCTCCTTCCTCACATCCATTACTTCCCACCCCCCTCGGACTCTAAGCTACTGTTCTGATTCTGCAGGAGGTCGCTGTATCTCATGAGTAGACTCACTCTGCCGGTACCTACTGGGACCTCCCTGCCTATTAGGATTCTCTCTATGTTCCCCTGGAGCTGGTCAATCTCACCTGAGACTGCCGCCTCCACCAGAGTCTGGAAGCTTATCTCAAAGGCCGCTCTAGCGAGCACGCTAGACTTTAGCCTCACAACACCGTGTCTCCCGACCTGCCTCACCTTCCCATCCAGAGTCATAGCGTCTGAAAGTAGGAGCAGATGCCTAACATCTACATCTAGTCCCTGCTCCCTCAGTAGCTGCTGAGCCTCCTCAACGATGAGCTGCCTCGCCGCCTCAATGCCGAGAACCGACGCCACCTCATGGATATCATTAGTCCTGACACGGCTGAAGTCAACCTCCGGTATAGACATGATCTCCCTAAGGTTTGAGCCCTCTGTCTGTATGAAGAACTCGCCGCCCTTCCTCCTAACCACAGCCTTCATTATCTTTTTCACACCCCTCAACCTGGTGTTAAGTATCCTGGCCTTTAAGAGCTCGAGCGAGTCAAGCTTAGCCTCCTTCACAGTAAGCGAGACGGCCCGTTTAGACTCGATAAACTTCGGCTTATACATCTTTAAGGCCTGGTTTATCTCCTCTTTAGTCACACTCAACTCCTTCACAGCAGCCTCATCAAGCATCAGTATGATATCGCCTGTCCTAGCCTCGATTCTTATCTCGTCAACAATGTCGCCCACGCTGATGTATTGGAGCTTGCTGGCTATCTTGCGGGCGAGCTTCGGGTCCTGATTGTATGGTGGCTTGAGATAGATATTCATTATCGGTGTTGAGGGGGTTCTCCTGGCGTCGATTATCTCAATAAGCCTCGGGAGGCCGACTAGGATGCTCTGCTCCCTCACACCGGCGAAGTGGAAGGTTCTGAGGGTTAGCTGTGTTCCAGGCTCACCTAGAGACTGGGCCGCGATAATCCCGACTGGGTCTCCAGACTCAACCATGCTCTGGAGATAGATCCTGTAGGCTGTCGCAAAGATCCTCTCAACAGCATTCCTCGGCACCTTTAGTTTAATGCATGCCTCGGACAGCTCTCGAATAGCAGACGGGGGCATCAAACCCTCATACTTCCCAGCCACAGCTTCCACATCCCCCGCAGCCACAGGCTTGTCAGCTTCCCTCAACTCCTCCAACACCTGCGAAATAATGTTGGCGGGAATGAAGGGCTTCCCATGATCGCTCTTGCCAGGGTCTACCCCGTCCTCCCCATATAGAAACTGGACAATCTTCTTCGTGTCAGACATCCTAACCGAGCCGTCAAACTCTACGTAAAGCGATTCGAGAGCATTTATGAGCCTACGCTGCATGTACCCGCTCTGCTGCGTCCTCACTGCCGTGTCTACCAACCCGTCTCTACCGCCCATCAAGTGGAAGAAGAACTCCAACGGGTTGAGCCCCTTTATGAAGGAGTTGTAGACGAAACCTCTAGCCACCGGCGATAAATCGCCTCTATCAAAGAAAGTAAGAACCCTGTCCGTGAACCCTCTGCTCGGCCTCTCCCTCCTAACAGCCTGCTGACCTACAATAGCTATCATCTGGTCAATATTCAGTGTGCTTCCACGCGCTCCAGTCTTCGCCATGACGACAAGCGCATTATCTATAGAGACATACTTTCTCACAAAGCTGCCGATCTCATCCCTAGTCTTGGAGAGCAGCTCAAGGATTTCGGACTCAAACGCCTTCTCAGGTGTCTCACCCGGCTTCACCTCCAGCCTCCCTTTCTCATAATCTAACTTCAACCGCTGGAATTCCTCCTCCATCTTCTGGAGGAGGGATGAGACCTTCTTGTAGACTTCCTCTGGCACTGTTAGGTTTTCGATGCCGAATGTAAAGCCCCTCAAGTTTATGTACGTGTTGGCGAGCCTAATGACGCCATTGAGGAATTTTGCAGCCGTTTCATAGCCGTACTCCCTGTATATTCTGTGCAGTAGGCTGTTAGCCTTCTCAACGCCCACAAGGGCCTTATCAATGTATCCATGGACGAGTTTGCCCTTCTCTATAACAACCTCGACCTCGGAGCTGAAGTTAGATTGAACCCTATGGGATAATGTGGGTGGCAGGAGTAGGCTGAATACCTGCTTTCCACTCCACAGTGGCTGCGGCTCTGTTCTCTCCGGTGGAGGCAGCTCACCCTTGTAGCCTACCGCTGACAATAAATGACCCAGCATCTGCTTATCAATGTACGTGCCATCCTTCGTGAGGAGGTAGAGGGATGTTAGGAAATCCCTGATCGCGCCTATTATTGGGGCGCCGTATCTAGAGGAGATTATGTTGCGCTGGACTTGTAGAAGGAGTCTCGCCTCTGCCTGAGCCTCCTCGCTCTGTGGAACGTGGAGGTTCATCTCGTCCCCGTCAAAGTCGGCGTTGTAGGGGGTACAGACCGCTAGGTTAAGTCTAAAGGTCTTGTAGGGTAAAACCTTGACCCGGTGAGCCATTATAGATACACGATGGAGACTAGGCTGCCTATTGAAGAGCACAATGTCACCATCCCTTAGATGCCTCTCCACAATCCACCCATCCTCAAGACTCTCAGCCACCTCTTCCAGATTCTGGACATTCCTCAAACGAATCATCTTTCTATCAGACTTAATAACATACTTCGCACCAGGATACTTGTCCGGCCCATTCCTCACCATAGCCTTCAGCTTCTCCTTATTCCAAGGAGTAACCACCTCAGGCACGGTTAGCTGCATCGCTATCTCGAGTGGGACACCCACCTCGTCAACATCTATGTTGGGATCTGGGCTGATGACTGTCCGCGCTGAGAAATCGACACGTTTCCCTGAGAGGTTAAGCCTGAAACGTCCCTCTTTGCCCTTGAGCCTCTGGGCGAGAGTTTTTAGGATTCTGCCCGACCTATGCTGAGCCGGGGATATCCCTATTGTCTCGTTGTTGATGTAGGTTGTTACGTGGTACTGGAGCAGGTCTGAGAGCTCAGCTATGACTGGTGAGGGCGCAGCCGCTGCTATACTCTCCTTCAGCCTCTGGTTAACCCTGAGAATGTCCACAAGCTTGTGTGTCAGGTCGTCCTCAGAGCGGTAATTGCTCTCGAGCGTTATCGAGGGTCTGACATAGACAGGGGGTACAGGCAGGACGGTTAGGACCATCCATTCAGGCCTGGACGACTGAGGATCTATGTCTAGGAGCTCCAAGTCCGAGTCAGGTATTCTCTCGAGCCTCTGCCTAACAGAGCCTGCTGCAAGCCTTACGGCGCCCTGGGGTGTGGACTCCAAGAAGCCTGAAGGCTTTTCGAGCTCGATCTTGAGCTGTTTCTCACCGCAGTGGGGGCAGGTCTGAGTCGCCATAGCCTTTTGCTTTACCTTGTAGAAGATGTGTCTGAACATTCTCCCTTCCTGCTTAAGCTGCCTCAGCCGAGACCTCGTCTCCTCAATCTCTTCCTGGCTTAGTAACAGTCTCCCACAAGACCTACAAGTGCATCTTAGAAGCTCGTGAATAATCTTAACAAACCCTATATGTATCACTGGGACAGCCAGTTCTATATGCCCGAAGTGTCCCGGACAGGAGATGTAGGTGTTTCCGCAGGTCTTGCACCTCTGTCCAGGTTCGAGGGTTCCAAGCATCGGGTCCATAACGCCTGTCGGAATAGGCATACCGTCCTCGTCATACGTATCTGGGCTCTGAACCTCGACTACACTCATACTCCTAATCAGATTTGGTGGAAGTATGCCGAACTTAATCGCAGATATTATTCCCCTCAACTGCCGCCCACCTCCTCAAAGACAAGCTTGGGGTAGATACACATGGATAGTAGCTCGTTCAATAGGAGGAAGAAAGCGTACGACATCGAGACTTGCACTCCTGAGAAGTCCTTACCGTGCACCTGGCAGATAAGCTGGTTCTGCTTGAGATCATAGTAGGCGGGTAACCCACACTTCTCACAGAAATATGCGGAATACTTGTCGCTCTGCTCGAGCAGCCTATCCAAGAGTAGATAACTTGCGCCATAGGCTATCAGGCAGTCTCTTTCCATCTCTCCAAACTTGAGGCCACCTCCACGAGAGCGCCCCTCTGTCGGCTGCCTAGTCAGTATCTGGACCTGCCCCCTAGACCTTGCATGTATCTTGTCTCTAACTAGGTGGTGGAGCCTCTGATAGTAAACCACGCCGACGAATATCTCGACCTCGTATTTCCTGCCTGTCAGACCGTCATACATGACCTCCGTCCCAGTCCCCTTAAATCCCAGAGCCTCCAGCTCAGACCTAATCTCCTCGAGGGGTTTACCTATGAAGGGTGAGCCATCAATCTCTTCACCCTTAAGCCCTGCGAGCTTCCCCGCAAGGCTCTCGATCAACTGTCCAACCGTCATCCTTGACGGAAATGCGTGTGGATTGATTATCAGGTCAGGGACGATGCCACTTGACGTGTATGGCATATCAGCCTGTGGGAATAGCATGCCCACCACTCCCTTCTGACCGTGCCTCGAGGCGAACTTATCACCTATCTCCGCAAAGCAGTCGGTCCTGATCCTGGCCTTGATCAGGGTGGTCTCTTCGAGCGTCTTAGTAACAAACAACGAGTCAACCACGCCGGCCTCAGTCGGCTTTACAACCTCGGATGAGTCTCTCCAAACCATCTCCCTGGCAGGGGCCCTCATATACTCCTCCATAAACCGCGGAGGGCTTACCATGCCGACGATGGCCATTCCGCCGGTGACCTCAGACTCTGGGAAGGCAAGACCGTCATAGTCTAGGGCGCGATAGTACTGCTCACCCCTATAGCCCCGCACGCTAGGCTCTGGTATGCCAAGCCTGTCGCTCTCCCCGCCGATATATCGTTTTGCCTCAACCTCGTAGGTCCTGTAGCTTATGCTGTATCCAACCCCCCGCTCCACCGAGGATTTGTTAAGAACAACCGCATCCTCCATGTTGTATCCATATCCTGTCAGGACGGCAACGACCAAGTTCTGGCCTATCGGTCGCTCGTTGAGAGAGAGACGCTTCATGAAGCGCGTAACTACGAGGGGCTTCTGGGGATAGACTAGGAGGTGTAGGCGTGAGTCTGTTCTGAGGTTTAGACTCGTCAGAGGCACCCCTAGAGCCTGCTTAGCCATTGATGCCTCGTAGACGTTCCTGGGTGACTGGTTATGATTGCTGTATGGGATTATTGACGCTACTGCTCCCATCATTATGAGTGGAGAGATCTCGAGGTAGTTATGCTCTTGGGTAAGAGTTTCTGGGGAGATTGAGACTAGCATGTTCTCCTCCTCCGAAGCATCTAGAAACTCTACAGCGCCTATCGAGACCAGGTCCCTGAACCTGAATGTCCCATTGGAGAGAGAGTCTATCATTGCCTTCGAGACGCTGGGCACCCCATTCTCCACAACTATTAACGGCCTTCTAACCCTCCCCTCATCAGTGTATATCTCAACCTCTTGGACGTGGGGGTACTCGAATAGGCAGATGTTAACTGCGGGGCTTATCTCACCTTTTCTACGGAGGGCCCTGAGCTCGCGAACTAGTGCCTTGCCGTCATTGTGATAGCCTATTAGCTCATTGTCTAGGTATACCTTTACGCTGTATGTCCTCTTTCTGCCACGTCTCCGCTCGTCAAGGGCTACGAAAACCCCGACCATACCGAGGTCGACAAGCCGCCTCTTCAGCTCAATCTTGTCCTGCTGTGAGAGTGGGACAGAGACCTCTGCCCCAAGGGCCAGGTTCTTAACAAGCCCCGAGTTCGCGCCCTCTGGAGTCTCAACTGGGCAGATCCTTCCCCAATGTGTACCATGGAGGTCTCTTGCCTCGAAGTGGGCCTGACTCCTGCTTAACGGGGACTGAACCCTCCTCAAATGGCTGATGGTTGCCAGATAGTTTGTCCTGTTTAACAGCTGTGTTACGCCGACCCTCCCTCCAGGCCAGTTGCCAGTCGCAAAAGCATGAACCACAACATCGTTCACGATGCTTGGCTTAACGAATGGCGAGATTGTGATTGGGTAGCGCGAGGCCATGCTCTTCTCTAGCTGATACTTTATGTCTCTGATCAGCTTGGTTAGTGCCATCCTGTAGAGCTCCGTGAGGAGTGGATTTTCAAGCTTCAGCCTCTTGTTTCCGTAGTGGTCTTTATCTGAGGGCTTCCTCAAACCCGCGCTCGTCTCAAGCAGTTTCCCGACAATGTCGCAGAGGAGTATGCCCTTCTTGTATCTGGCGTCTGGGGTTATGCCCACATGGAGCATGAAAATATTGTCTATCATCTGCTCGGCCCGCTGTTTCCTATACTCCTCAGCATATCCGAAGGCGATTCTGTTGCCTATGTAGACTAGAGCGTCGTCGGGGGTCTCAACACCTTCAGACTCCCTGAAGGACGGCTCGAGAAGCTCCTGAATCGAGGGATTATTTGAGATGAGGCTGACAATCTCGCTATCCTTGGTCAGCCCCAGAGCCCTAAGCATGACGATTAATGGGATGCCTTTGTAGATCCTGGAGAAGAAGACCTTTATTGGTCCTCCTGGCTTATAGGTCACCTCAACCTTGCTCATCCTACCCTGTGAGGAGGCGAGAAGCATAGCAGAGTATTGCGGGTTCTCCTTCTGGTCCTTCACTGTTACAAGGACCTTATTAGGGGATAGGTCCTCGATAGCGACAATCACTCTCTCTGAGCCGTTTATTATGAAGTAGCCTCCTGGGTCTAGTGGGTCTTCGCCTATAGCCGCCAGCTCCTCCGGAGTCATTCTACTCAGAGGGCAGATTGAGGATTTGACCATGATTGGGATGGAGCCGATTAGGACCTTTTCAGCAACGACCACAGGCTTATCATCAACGTATAAACTCATTTTAACGTATATCGGGGCGGCGTATGTTAGGTTCCTCAGTCTACACTCCATCGGCGTGATATCCTCTCTAACCATCCCATCAATCTCGACAATACGCGGGGAACCTATCTCCACACTCTCAAACTTTAACTCAGCCTTCCCCTTCGCCTTAATCTCGACAGGACTCATACTCATTATCAAGTTCTTGAGACCCTCTTTGACGAAATAGTCATAGGACATCAGGTGATGGCTGATCAGGCCGGCGTCATCGATGTATGCCTCGGCAACCTTCATGAGGTCCTCGCCTGTCAGTAAAGGCTGGTCAAAGACTGGCCTATTCTTCACTCCTCCCTCACCACCATTCTGTAGTAGGTCGCAACACCGGCTGTAGGAGACCTTCTATATATCTTCAATACATCTCCAGGCTTAGCTCCTATTTCACGGACAACAGGGTCGCTGACAAGTATTCTGGGCAGCTCGTTCAGTGTTATCCTATACTTGCTAAGAAGCTCCTGCACCTCCTCGGGTTTCATAACCTCGTGCTTTGGGACCAAATCATGCCCAAGTATAGACGTGGAGGGGGTCGCCTCTTCCACCTTAGGCTTTTTAGATTTAGAAGGATTCGCGGGCAGAATACATCACCATCCCTATAACCAGATTCACTTGAGGAGAAAATATTGGAGTCCCTTTATTAACTTATCCTACCTGTGGGACCAGCCCGCCAGGGCCTAACGGTGTGTAGGGGCTTTTGGGGGCTTCACCGTCTTTTTGCGGCTCGGAGGTGCTGTGCGCTTAGACTCACTCCTGGCCGTTGGGTCAAGGATTATGTACTAGAGGGCCTCGGCTTTTAGGGGATATGCAGGGATTTAGGATTAGCCTTACTGAAAAAGCCACCCAGAAGATCAAGGATTACCTAGCTAGCGAGGGTGAGGATCTTGCTCTTAGGGTGTTTATAATGGGCCAGGGATGCTGTGGCTACAAATACGGCATGGCTCTAGACAACGAGGTGCTAGAGGATGACGTCGTCGTCCAGAATAATGGCATCAAGATAGTCGTTGATGAATATAGCGCTCCTCTACTGGCTGGCTCTGAGATAGACTATGTCGAGGATGAGAGAGGTGAGGGATTCATCGTTAGGAATCCAAACGAGCAATCAACGTGCCGCTGTGGAGGGCACCACCACTCACTAGTAGAGTAGGCTATCGAGAGAAGTATGAAAGAAGGAGAAACCTGTCCAGACTTCTCCCTCCCCTCAACCGAGGGGGAGTTCAGACTTAGTGAGAAACTCGGAAAAAACCGCTACATAGTTCTATATTTTTATCCGAGAGACGACACGCCGGGCTGCACAGCAGAGGCCTGCAGCTTTAGAGATAACATGGGGGTTGTGTCGAGATATGGGGCTGAGGTCTACGGAATCAGTACCGACGGGGTTGAGAGGCATAGAAAATTCATAAGTAAACATAACCTCACCTTCCCCCTTCTCAGCGATAGGAAGGGTGAGGTAGCACGACTCTTCGACGCTTATAATAGCATGTTTAGGACGGCTAAACGTAAAACATTCATCATCTCGCCCGCGGGAAAGATAGTTAAAATAATAGAGGGAGTGAAGCCGGAGGAGCATGTTAAGCTGGTCGCCGAGTTTTTGGAAAAAGAGTCTCAGCGTGTTACTTGATTCTTGCCCTGATTTCCTTGATTATTTCTTCGGCTGTTGGGAACCTTCCTCCCTGCTCCTTCCTTGAATACACTCTCCTGTCGTCAATGTAGACATCGAAGGTCCCTTGGTCGGATGTATCGAGGGTCACGGAGAAGCGCTTGTTATACTCCATGCCGAACGTCTGTAAGAGGTTGTTCGCTAGCTCAAGCGCTCTAGGTAGGTGTCCACAAGGCACACAGTACACTATTTTGATGTTTACCATGGTGATAAGCAGATTTTTCGAGCAGGCTATTAAGTTAATTTCCGTGCTGCAGTTTTAATATTTAAGGTTTATATCTATGATTGTAAAAATTCTATACAGAGAAGAGAGATGCTTAGTAGGCAGGTATTGGAGGTTGAGGAGTGCCCCCGCTGCCACCTTGAGGTCCCTGCGGGGACGCGAAGATGCCCTAGATGTGGGCTTTGCATAACCTGCTCAAGCCAGTGAATGTTTACTAGATTTTGAGCTGCACCTTCTCCTCAAGTGAGTAGGCATTGACCCCTAGTCTTCTCAAATGTCTGGCGAGTGTTGATGAGAAGCCGTATGTCGTCAACACTGTTTTATAGTCTGAGTTCCTTACGTATGAAACTAGGCCGTGGAAGTCGGAGTGCCCGCTAAGGGGGAAATAGGCGTCGAAGCCCTCCTGCCTCCTCGTCAGCACCCAGCCGGTAGCGAGCGCCCACCTGACACGCTTATCCACGAGTCGGAAAACGTCCCTCCGAGAAGAGACGTATACAGCGCCGTTCTTAGCCGCTTCATGCCCTTCCCTTGTCCCCACCTTCAGAAAGTCCATCCATCTGTACGTGTTCTTATAGACCCTTGAGACGCTGTAGACCTCGGGGGTGGCTAGGACGGGGATATTGAGGGTTTTGTTTATGAGAGCAACTATCTCCTGCGCCTTTCCGGCGGAGTAGACTTTCAAGGCAGGTATCTCGCCCTGCGCAAGAGTCCTAGTTATCCATTTGATTATCTCGTAGTAGACGACCTCCCTGTCAGGGAACTTATACACGGGAGAGCCGTAGGTTGCCTCGATAATGAGGACATCGGCGTCCTGCTGCTCCGCCCCGCGCTGGAGAATGTTGTCGTAGACGTTCATGTCGCCTGTGTAGAGTACGGTGAGGCCGTCGGCTTCGAGTTTAAACATGCTTGAGCCAAGCATGTGCCCTGAGTTCAGGGCCGTGAGGGAGCAGCTCTCTGTGAGGGGAATCCTGACGCAGAGAGGCGACTCGAGATACCTCCTATAATATCTCTTGCGGGAGGCGAAGATTCTGTGCGTCTCACCAGTCATTATATTGAGATCCACAGGTGAGCCCGCATGGTCCATATGGGCATGGCTCAGACACCTCAACCCATCACCCTCAGCAGCGTCAAAGAGGATTCTAATCCCACGGTCTTCGAGAATCGGCGCTGCTCCCTCCATCCTGACCAGGGGCAAGTTCTAGAATATGAGGCTCATAGGGTCTTGATAAAAATTTAGCAGGGCGGAGAGTGGGTGGAAACAATTTTTAACTGGATGGACTAGGCGCTAATGGATGTCTTCGCTATGGGAGAAGTATGACAGAGCTGTTGAGTTGAGTGGAAGCATCCTATGTCTTGGCCTTGACCCCCCGCCATCAGCCTATCCGGAGCCAGACTCACGGTTGAAGTTCTGTCTTAACAGGCTCCAATCCCTCTCTAGGTACTGCTCGGCTGTGAAGATGAATGAGAATCATCTGCGCGGAGTCGGAGAGGAGGGACATAGAAAACTAACAGAGGCTGCGAAGAGGGTGGGGATTGTATCGATTCTGGATTGCAAACTAGGCGACATAGGCGAGACCGCTAGGGCGGGTGTACAGACCATCTCGAGGCTGGGTTATGATGCATTCACCACACATCCACTCTTTGGAAATGTAGGCGAGGTTGTAGAGGAGGCTCATAGAGAGGGGCTAGGCGTATTCTTGCTCACCTACCCCTCCGGCACATACGGTGAGAAATACTTCCGCCTGGCTGTGGGGGACAGGCCGCTCTACTGGAGGTTTATTCAAGAGGGGGTTGAGGCAGGGGTAGACGGCTACGTGGTGGGACTCTCATCCAGCCTCAATGAGGAGGAGATCGCCGAGGTAAGGAGGCTGATAGGCCAGGAGGCAGTAATACTCGCTCCTGGGATGGGGGCCCAGGGAGGAGACCCCATACACCTGATTAGGGCTGGCGGTGAGAGAATACTGGTCAACGTAGGTAGGTCGATAATACTGGCTGAGGACCCTCCAGCGGTGGCTGCTGTCATCTCTGAAAGGCTCTCAAGACAGAGGGAGTTCATCCAAACAAGCAAGGCCATAATCTCGACCAAGGGTGTTCTGAATATCCATGACAAGCCTATCCAGCTCTCAAGCGGTGGGTGGAGTAGGCTTTACATAGACTGTAGGGCGCTTTATTCCGACCCTGCTTCAAGGTCGCTTATAGCGAGGCTGATGGTTGGCGCTATTTCTAGACACATGGGTAGGTCTGGCTTCGATATAGCCACCACCGCGACGGCCGGTATTCCTCTGGCAAGCATAGTCGCTGACAGGCTTGGCGTGGGGCTTGTGTATGTGAGGATGGAGAAGAAGATGCATGGGCTTGAGAGGCGGGTTGAGGGAGTTGTTAAGCCTGGAAAAGTTTACGTCGGCGTCGACGATGTCGCGACGACAGGTAGAAGCGCTCTCGAGTGTGTTAAGGCTGTGAGGGAGATGGGTGGTGTGATTGAGAAGTATTTCGTTATTTTTGACAGGTCTGAGGGGGCTGAGAGGCTCCTACGAGAGGTGGGTGTGGAGCTCTACTATCTCGCCCAGTTGAATAAGGAATTCCTAGACATGGCTGGGGTTGACGAGAAGACATGGTAAGAAAAGCAATAGGCTATTTACTCCTCATGATGAGATATTCTGCAAGAGAGTATAGGAGTTCCTTCGCACGACCTGGTCTCAACTCCGGCTCTACCGCGCTCCACCCCTCCTCGACAAGATGCCTGGCTACGGATTTACTATACTCTATTGCGCCGCTAGCCTTTATCAGTTCTATCACCTCACTTATCTTCCTCCTGTCTGCTGTCTTCATGCCCAAGACCCCTCGCAGCTTTTCACCCTCATTGCGCGGTAGTGTGCGTAGGGCGTGTATCACCATTAACGTCCTCTTCCCCTCTCTCAAGTCTCCTCCAATCTCCTTTCCATAGAGGGACTCTTCGCCTACAAGGTTTAATATGTCATCCTGTATCTGGAAGGCCACTGCGATGGAGGAGGCGAACCTGCTGAACTTCTCCTCCACCACACCCCTCGCCCCCGCTACCAGGCATGCGATCCTGACAGACATCCTAGCCAAGCTGCCGGTCTTCAGGTCGCACATTAGCAGATACTCCTCTTCGCTGATATCTCCTCCGATTCCTCTATGCCAGGCTATGTCCAAGGCCTGGCCCATGCTTAGCCTGAGCATCTCCTCCACATAGATTTTTAGTAGGGCAGACTGTATCTCCCCGGGGAGCCTGCTCCTCGACAACACGGCTGCCACCGGGAGATAATACAGCGTGTTACCTGCGTTTATCGCGATGTCCTCGCCGTAGATTCTGTGGATGCAGGGCTTGCCGCGTCTAACATCGCTGCCATCCTCAACGTCATCCACTATCAAAGTCCCGTTATGTATCAGCTCTGGGATTGTTAGAAGCTTCACAATGTCCTCGGCACGGCCGCCGAGGGCCTCATAGACGATCATCCCTAGAGCTGGCCTCCACCTTTTACCGCCCCTATCCAGCAGGTCCCAGGCAGGCTTCGCTACGGCCTCGTTAAGGGAGTGGACATCGACCACGCCATAGGTTAGGCCTGCCACGCTCCTGTAATAATTCTCGTCCGGTGATCTGGGGAAGATCTCCTCGAGGGCTTCATTGACAAGCCTTGCGTAGCTGTTTAGCTCCCGCTCAATCTCCACATCCTGCACATGCATAACAATTAGTAATAAATTGTTTCCTACATAGGTATAGGACTATATCGAGAGACCATTCCGCCTTAAAAACTCCGACACCTCAGCCTCAAGCACCTCCATCTCCCTGTCGCTTCTAATCTTCTCAGCGAGGTATTCCATATAAGTAGACCTCACTCCCACGTATTTCATAAAATACCCCTCCGCTGCAAGCTTCTCCGAGGCCTCCTCCAGATACCTGAGGAGTTGCTCCCTCTTAGGCTCGGCATAACCATCGGACATCAGTATGAGTTCAAGGGGCATCCTCGGCCTAGGTGGTGGATTCTCACCCGGCGGCCCCATACAGATAAAGAAGAGGGGAATCACGCCTTCGGGTATATGGAGGAGATTCTGCAGGTCTCCACCCAGCCTTAGCGGCCAGTCCAATATTACTGAGGAATAGCCGATGGCCTCGCCTGCCAGTATAAGGTTCTCAGCGAATAGGCCCGCTTCAAAGATGGCCTCAACCATCTCTATAGGGTTTGGCGGCCTGGCTAGGATATGCCTACGTTCAAGGATGTCGAAGAGCATCCTCGTCCTCCTAACGTCTAGGCAGAGAAGTAGTAGAATTGGGGCCTGTTTTACTATGTTATCCTCTGTCAGCCCATATATCTTGTCTCGAAGCTCAGGCTTAGTAATGTTGACAACTGTATAGGACTGATAGACGCATGGCGCCCTCTGCCCCGCTTCCACCAGAAGCTCTAGGATATCCCGGCTGGGCCTGGCCTCCCTGAAAATCCTGATAGACCTCCTCCTGAAGATAAGAGATAGGACACCGCGCTTCCTCCTAGGGCGTGACATAACCATTAAGGCATCCGCTGAACAGATTATAGAGACTCCTAATTAAACAAGCCGCAATCAGCAATAACGAGCTAGAGCCTCTGTAATAGCTGCGTAGCACCTATGCACTAGGCTAAGACCCCCGTTACACCTGGTCATCAGTCAGGCTAGCTCCAACACTCCTTAATACCCATCCGATAAGCTCATCCACCGAGCTCAAGACTCCAAACCTCCTCTTGAAGAAGGCCGCTACATTCTCTACGTCCCGTCTCAAGTAGTCTTGAGCGTTTGGGTGTGAGGGCCTCACCCACTGGGGCCAGTCAATTATCACATGCTCTTCCCCCGGTGTGACGAGGATATTGTATGGGCTCAAGTCGCAGTGTATTACACCAGCCTTCAAGGCTTTCTTGATGGACTTAACGATACCCTGCAGTAGGGCTTCAGGGTCAGAGAGGCTGTCAAGCCTAACAAGCAGCTCACCCTCAATAATAGACGTGACGACCATGTGTCTATTTCGGTAGACGGGCGCTGGGACAGCAACCCCCTCTGGATAGAGGATGCGTAGTGCCTGAATCTCGCGTTGGGCAGCCAGCTTAGAGGAGACGAGATAGTTTGCGGCCTCAAGGCTCGACTCCCTTAGTCTCCTATGCTTCTTGATGCTTGACCTGCCAATTCTGTAAAACTTAATCCCCACGACATTCCCCTCACCGGTACGCCCCAGGTAGATGTCAGCCTCCTTGCCCATCCCAATCTTGACGCCTATATGCGTAAGTATTCCCCGCCTTGAGACGCTATGTAGGGCAAGCATGTCCAAGCCGGTGAAGTTTAGCATGTATTCACGGCCCCTCCCACGCGGGGACCAGACCAGCCTCCTCCTATTCAGCTCCTCCAGCATCCTGTCCACATAGTCCCTACCAAGCTTGAGGGACCTCGCAATTGTGTCGGGGGTCGCGATCCTGCCTATGTCTGCAAACCTCTCAATGGTCTCCAGAACCTTAAACTCTATCTCGGAAAGACCACCAACAAGACTTGCAATCCGCTTCAGCTCCTTCATCTACTACTCGTTCTTACCCTCCTCTAACAGCATAGCGACTGAGAGAGCAGCTTGCTCAAGTGTCCATTCCCGTTTATACACTCTTCCACCGAAGTCGCGGCCAAGGCCGAGGCTAATCCTCGTCCTCGTCTCCTCCTCTATGTACTCGATAAGAGGCTTAAGACTTTCTTGGACTGACTGCGGCTCGATGGAAACGACGCATGGAACCTCCTTAACAATCTCGAGGTTGAGCTCCTTCCTCATAACCTGAATCCTCCTGATTACCTCGTTGGCGAGGGAGAGTGACCTCAGCCTCTCATCCTCTGAAACATCGATATAGACACGGACAAATCTTCCCTCACCTTCCACGAGGTGGCTTGGAAGCTCCTCCACGACCTGGAAATCGCCATCAAGAATCTCGAATATTGAGCCGTCACCTAGGACCAATGAATATCGCCCACTTCTAGCGACGTGGTCTTGTACCTCACCTACACGGACCCTTGACAAAGCCTCAGAGACGAGTGGAAGCCTCTTCCCAGCCCTCGGACCCAGCCGCGCAGGATTCGGCACAAGCTTCCTCAAGACCTCAGATGGCTTCTGACCCACCTCAAGCACCTCCACAGAGAAGCTGTTCGTCATCCTCTCAATATACGACCTCAAGGCCTGCACAGAGCTCTTGGCGCGAGGGGAGTTGGGCGAGATGATTATTCGCCTTAGCGGCCATCGGAGCTTCCTCCTAGCGCGATTCCTGGCGTTGAGCGTCGCGGTTATGACATCCTCTGCGACCTGCATCTGATCCTCAATCTCCGGGTTTATGAGGGATTCGTCCGGCCTAGGCCACTTGACTAGACAGACACTTATTGGATCATCAACTGTCTTAAGCCGCTGGTAGAGGTATTCGGAGATGTATGGAGTAAAGATTGAGAGGACCGGGAGGAGTTTTCTCAGGACATAGTGTAGAGCAGCATAGGCTGCTATCTTCTTCGGTGTCCTCTCCTCAATCCAGAATCTCCTCCTAACAGCCCTGACATAGGTCCTGCTCAGATCCTCGACTATGAAGTTCAGGAGACTCCTCGCAGCCTCATGCATCTCAAACCTCTCAATGTTGGAGGTCACATACCTTATCAGCGTGTTTACCCTAGAGAGAATCCACCTGTCCTCAGGCTCAGCGTAGCCCAGCATCGCCCAGACCGTCTCCTTCACAGGGTCGTATCTGTCTAGGTCGAAGTAGGTCTTCGCAAAAGAGACTACGTTCCAGAGTATGTTAAGGGCCTGGTTGATCTGTTTAACCTCATCTGGGTCGAAGTTTATGGTCTCCCAGCTCTGCGCCTTGCTGACAAGGTAGAGCCTGACGTTATCCACCCCCCAATTATCCATCGCGTCAGAGGCCCATAGCACGTTTCCCCTACTCTTAGACATCTTCTTTCCATACTTGTCTAGGACGAAGTTCTGGCTAAGCACTGTTTTGTAGGGTGCGCGCCCGAACATCAGGGCGGATGTGAAGAGGAGTGTGTAGAACCAGCCCCTGGTCTGGTCTATCGCCTCGGTGATGAAGTCGTAGGGGAAGAGTCTTTCGAATAGCCTCTTGTCGCGCAGCCAGTCTACGCTAGCGAAATGCGCCACGCCGGAGTCGAGCCAGGTATCGAGTACAAAGGGCTCTCTATACATCTCACCCCCACACTTTCCACACCTGAAAACAACCCTGTCGACCCAAGGCCTATGCATCTTGATGGGGGTTGGCTTCTTTTCAGCCTCTTCTAGCTCCGCCTTTGAGCCCACTGCCCGCGTGCTACCACACTTACTGCAGGTCCATATATTAAGTGGGGTTCCCCAAACCCTTGTCCTCGAGATACACCAGTCCTCTGCATTCTCAAGCCACTCCCCAAACCTACTATGCCCGGCCCAGACAGGATACCACTTAACCTTCGCGTTCTCCTCAATCATCAGCCTCTTTATCCTATCAATCCTCAAGAACCACTGCCGGCTTGTCAGGTAGATTAGAGGAGTTCCGCACCTCCAGCAGTGCGGATACGTGTGGATGACCCTACCCTCCTTTAGAAGGAGTCCCTTCTCACTGAGCGTTTTTATTACAAGCTCTGCCGCCTCCCTGTAGCTCAGCCCTGCAAACCTCCCGCCCTCCTCTGTGAAGACGCCGTTTGTCCCTATAGGGCAGAATACTGGAAGCCCATGCCTCTTGCCGAGCTCGAAGTCTTCAGGCCCATGACCTGGAGCAATATGGACTAGGCCTGTACCTTCTTCCATCGAGACGAATTCTGCTGGAAGTACTGTGTGGGCCGGTGGCTGGTGGCTTCCATGCGCGCCTACTTCAGTTCCTAAGGGGTGAATGTACTTCAAGCCAACGAGGCTGCCCCCCGTGAATCTATTCACGACACGGTAGCCAGTTATTCCGGCATTTGAGCAGACACTTTCCAGCAGCTTCTCCGCGATGATAAGCCTCTCCTTACCCACCTCCAGCTCCACATAATCCTCCTCTGGGTTGACAGCCACAGCCTCGTTAGCGGCGAGAGTCCACGGAGTTGTAGTCCAGATTACAAGGCATTTCTTTACATCATCCTCTACTGGGAACTTGACATAGATTGAGTAGTCCTCAACCTCCTCGTATCCCTGTGCGACCTCGTGCGAGGATAACGGTGTCTCGCACCTGGGGCAGAAGGGCACCACCTTAAAGCTGACGACTAGGTCGCCACTCTCATAACACTTCTTCAGCAGATGCCATACATGCTCCATGTATTTCTCGTCTCTCGTCTGGTAGGCGGCGTCGTAGTCAAGCCAGAGGCCGAGGCGTTCAGAACCCTTTCTCCACTCGCCAATATAGTAGTCAACTAGGCGGTGCGCTTCCTCGACAAACCTCTCCATCCCGATAAGCTCGATATCCTTCTTGCTAGAGATGTTGAGCTTCTTCTCAACCTCCAGCTCCACTGGCAGACCTTGGCAATCCCAGCCACCTCTCCGCCAAACGTCAAACCCCTTCATAGTCTGATACCTTAGAACTATGTCCTTATACACCCGCCCCCTAGCATGACCGATATGCATGTATGAGTTGACTGTCGGCGGCCCTTCAAGGAAGGAGAAGATGGGGGCGCCCTTATTCATCTCCATATGCCTCTTCTGGATGTTATTCTCTGACCAGAACCTGGCCACCTCTTCCTCTACACGCCTGAAGTCGTAGCGTGGTGGGAGTGCGTACATTTCTCGACCTACTTGGATTGTTGATAAAGTTCGATATTTAGTCTTTTAAACACCTTCGGCGAGGGCCAGCAGTCAAGAAACAGTGTTGTGAAAACATTTAAGAGCATGGCCCAAGCAATAAAAAGTTGGAATGGTTCTCACACTCCAGGTCGGTGTCGGAACAGTAATAGGCCTAATCCTACTCGCCCTGATACTAATAATACTCCTGGCTTCAGCCATCCGGATTATAAGAGAGTATGAGAGGGTGATTATTTTCCGACTGGGAAGGGTTATAGGGGTGAAAGGGCCCGGCCTTGTACTCCTGATACCGATTGTTGACCAGCCCAGAATCATCGACCTGAGGATACTTACTTTTGATGTTCCGAGGCAGCGCATCGTGACTAAGGATAATGTGACAGTGGATGTGGATGCGGTTGTCTATATGCGGGTAGAGGACCCGATGGCTGCCGTCTTGAGGGTGAAAGACTACCAGATCGCGACTAGCCTATTGGCTCAGACGACCCTGAGGGATGTTATAGGGCAGGTGGAGCTGGACGACCTCCTAGCTAGGAGGGACGAGCTGAATAAAAGGATACAGATAATTCTTGACGAGTCCACTGAGCCCTGGGGTATTAAGGTTACGAACGTCTCGATTAGAGATGTGGTGATTCCTGAGTCTATGCAGAGGGCGATGGCTAAGCAGGCTGAGGCTGAGAGAGAGAAGAGGAGCAGGATTATAATTGCTGAGGGCGAGCTCCTCGCAGCCCAGAAGATGGCCGACGCTGCAGCCGCCTACGCAACTAACCCCTTGGCCATGCGGCTGAGGGAGCTTCAGACATGGACAGAGATTGCTAGGGAGAGGAACCTGATAATTGTGACAGAGGGTGGCGGCTCGCTAGGAAGTCTAATCGGCGTTACTAGGGGCGTCTCACAACAGGGTGAGAAGAAATAGCTTATAGGTCTTGAAGACAAGTTCTAAGACCGCGATTTCATTGGGCATATTAATGCTCTATCTTTCATTACTCGCACCTCTAGGGGAAGGGCAGGGAGAGATAATGTGGCTCAGCGTCTCAGGAACCATATCACCCGCTACTGCTGAGTACATTGTCACGTCATTGGAGGGGGCCCAAGGCTACAACGCCGTCCTGATAACTATAGATACCTTCGGCGGATTAGGCGACTCGACATTCAAGATAATAGACGCAATGCTAAACTCTTCAACTCCAGTAATAGTATATGTCTATCCGCCCGGTGGCCAGGCTCTATCGGCGGGGACATACATCCTCATGGCCTCGAGCCTAGCCGCAATGGCCCCCTACACGACTATAGGCTCAGCCCAGCCTGTGGTGGACGGCGTCCCTACTAACGAGAGCAAGCTAATCAATTTTCTCGTCGAGAAGATGAAGACCATGGCCAGGCTGCATGGTAGAAACGAGACACAGGCAGCTCGGTTCGTTACACATAATGACAACTTGGGCCCTGAAGCAGCTTTGAGGCATGGAGTTATAGAGGTGGTTGCCGCAGATGTCAATGAGTTATTGAAGAAGGTTGACGGCTCTGTTGTGAAAACCATCTACGGCGAGAGGGTAATCAAGACGCTGGGTGCAGAGCTTGTGAGGGTGGACCCTGGCGTAAGGGTTCAGGTACTCCAGTTCTTAAGCGACCCATTGGTCTCTGGCTTGCTTCTGACTCTAGGGGTGTTGATACTTATTGTGGGGCTCTCTTCGCCCGGGTTTGGAGCAGAGCTTGTGGGGGCTGTGCTGGTAATTCTGGGGCTTGTTGGGCAGGGGTTCAATCTAAACTGGGCAGGCCTCGCACTCCTAGTGCTGGGGGCGGTGCTCATACTCTATGAGTTCCACTCCGGAGGGATAATGGCCGCCATGATAGGTGGGATTATCTTATTGTCCTTGGGACTGATTCTGATAGTTAGGGCTCCGCCGGGGGTGGTATACGTGTCGCAGGAGTGGTTGAACGAGCTTCAGTTGGCTATCGGCCTGGTGGCAATCTTCGGAGGGGGCGTAACAGCCTACGTCCTCTTTAAGGTTCTGAGAGTGGTCAGAAAGAAGTCATACGAGCTGGCTCCGACGGCTAGTATTGGTAGGTCGGTTGATGATATAGACGCAGGCAAGATAGGATATGTAGTCGTAGCTGGCGAGTATAGGAGAGCAAAGGCGCTAAAGCCTGTTAAAGCAAATCAGACAATAAAAGTTGTGGGTTATGAAAACAAGTTGCTCCTAGTTGAGCCCCTTGAGTGAGGTTTTTACTCGCTGCCGAATCTACCGCGAGGCCCCCTAGGAGACCAGCCCCGCCTCCTGGCGCCCCCAGACCTCGCAGAGCCCTCATAGACCGTCTTTTCAGACAGGTTGTTCTCGACATTCACGTTGCCGAGCTCCTCGTCTGTTTTCTCCAGCTTTCCATACCTTCCTAAGTTCAGCTGCATCTTACCCCTGAAAACTTTCACGAACGCGTTCGAGATCTTAACAGTATCTCCCTCGCTTACCTTGTCGATGTTCTCATCCCATAACACTAGCTGTATTGCTCCTGTCTCATCGGCTATGAGTGACTCAGCGAGTTGGTGCTGGCTCTGGTCATACTGGCTTCCTACAGAGCGGGGCTCGCTCTTCGAGACGACCTTAGCGACGACGTTTACGTTTCGAGAGTTCGGAGTTAGGCTTTCTATCTTATCTATCCTTTCCAAACCTTTCCAACCACTTTATGACGCATTATGAAGGAGGCCCCTATATATAAGTGTATCAACTCCATAGGACCGGTTGGTCTATCGGTGATTGGTATCAGTGGCTTATCAGCCAAATTAAATATGCCTGAGAGAAAGTAAGACTCCATGAGAGGCCGCGCGTTTATCGAGGAGCTTCGTAGAGAGCTTCAGGAGCTCAACAGGCGTGTCGAGGAGCATCCCTATCTGAGCGAGGCGGAGGGCAGCCTCCTACCTAAGAAGAAGTTGAGGCTCTTCGTGGAAAATCAGTACTACATCGTTTATCATGATTTGAGAAGCTTGGCCCTCATGGTTAGCAGGGCCTCAAACTCGGATGAGGCTGAGTACCTCTCGCGGCTCCAAGAGGGGGATCTGATGGCCTTCCAGCAGCTCATTAAACTTGGAGAGGAGCTGGAGGTGCCTTTCAGAGGCCTCAGTGGTTTGAGAATACTCCCGGCAGCAGTCTCCTATACTCATTACTTGGCTTGGCTTGCGCTGTATGCCAGCACTGCCGAGCAGGTAGCCGCTCTCATTGTGAACCTACCAGTCTGGGGCCAAGCATGTGGGAGGCTCGCATCTGCCTTGAAGAAGAATTACAGCGTAAAGTCTACAGGCTTCTTGAACGCTTTTGCCCAGCCGCCGGCATGGATAGAGGAAGAGGGAGCTAGAATCATCGAGAGATATTTGCCGGGTGTCGAGGAGAGGGCCCGGATGGCTGCTAGGATGATTCAGAGCTACGAGCTCAGCTTCTGGGACGCCATCTACAGCGGGTGAGAGGGATATGCCAGGCTTCAAGGACCGATTATGGCTGGGAGTAAAGGATGTCTACAACTCCATACTAGCGCACCCCTTCTTATCTGGGCTGACGGATGGAAGCCTCGACATGAAAGTCTTTAAAGAATACGTTATTCAGGACGCGCTCTACTTGAGTAGGTTCTCGAGGGCATTGGCTGTCTTGGGTGCCAAGGCGCCGAGTGACGAGATCTCCCTCAAGCTAATCTCTGCAGCGCATGATGCACTCTCAGTTGAGCGCGCATACCTGCACGAGTTTCTCCTCAAAGAGTGGGGAATAGGGATTACAGAGTTGAAGGAGTACCAGATATCACCCATCAACCGGGCCTACACAGATTTCCTCATAGCTGCAGTCTATGAGAAGTCTTTCCTGACGGGCCTAGCTGCGGTTCTCCCATGCTTCTGGATATACTTGGAGGTTGGGAAGGAGCTGCTAAAGAGGGGCTCACCAGTCGAGATATATAGCCGCTGGATAAGCACTTATTCCTCACCAGAGTATGAGAAGACTGTGAATGCTGTGGTTGGGCTCGCCGACCCCTTGGCTGTTGGCGTGGCTGAGCCTCATCTGGAGGAAGCGGCGCTATACTTCAGGATCTCAGCGATATACGAGTATCTCTTCTGGGACCATGCCTATCGTGGTGTGGGCTGGCCCTTTAATCCATGGCCATAAGCATGTTATAACTCCGTTTATATAGTCTAAACCCAGGGAGCCTGAGAGGATTGGCCAGCGGAGGCATCTCTGCTATCTTGGAATCCGCCGGGTGGAGGCGTCCCCACTGGTACCTCTTTACCGCAGCCTCACTAAACTATCTCCTTGACGGGGTAGTCTTTGCTATAGCGCCTCTGATAGCTGCCATCATCGCCCCAGAGCTCGCGGTACCGATCTTCGTATCCAACTTGGCTGCAGAGACGGCTGGCTCAATCTTCTTTGGGTACTTGGCGGACAAGCGGGGAAGGAAGCTCTGCCTCATTCTCATAAACTCAATACAGGCCGTATCAACTAGCCTCCTCTTCCTCCTCTACAGAGAGCCCGTCGCGGTCTGGGCCCTCACATCTCTATTAAGCTTCAGCGTCGGCGGAGATTATGGAGCATCCTATGCTGCATTGGCTGAGATTGTCCCAGCCAGGCATAGGGGGAAGGCGATACTGCTTTCTACCAACTTCTGGAACGTGGGGAGCGCGGCCATCGCTGGTGCGGCGCTTGTTTTTCAGTCGATATATTCGGATCCACTCATTCAGGCACAGTATATTCTCCTCTCGGCGATGGCTACGCTGGGCCTCGTGGCACTGATTAGACTTGCTATGCCTGAGTCCCCGAGGTGGCTACTACACGTAGGCAGGAGGGAGGAGGCCCTGAAAATCGTAATAGGGTTTGGAGCCCCTCATCCCTCCCCAAACCCGTCGCTGGAAGACCACGAGGGGAAATCTGCTGGTGTGGGGGTTGGCTTTATCAAACGCTTCACAATCCTCACCGTTGTAACCATATCCCAGTACGTCACCTATGGAATGATGGCCTATTATGCACCCTACGCTCGGGGCTTCGCCTTTGGTGTTGAGTCTGCGCCGATGGTAATCTTCGTGGCGAATTTGGGGGCCTCAGTCGGCGCATTACTTCTCTGGCCACTAATCGACAGGAGCCGGAGATTATCAATCCTTCTCTCATTCCTGCTCGGAACAGCCCTAGCAGCCCTAGTCCACCTCACACACACGGTTGGGCAGCCTATATACTTCTATGCAGCCCTTTTCGCGTGTCTAATCTTCTCGGAGTGGGCGTGGGGCTCGGTGAGCGCACTCCAGAGCGAGCTTTTCCCCACTGGTATAAGGGCGACGATGGTGGGCGTCTTAACAGGCCTGACGGGAGTCAGCGGAGCGGCAGTAGTCTTCACCCAGAACATACTCTCAGCATCTGAGTTCCTTGCCGCCTCAGTCCTCCTCTGGGGCGCTGGACTTGCAGCTACCGTGGCGTGGGCTCTGCGTGGAGTGGAGACGGCTAATAGAACCGTTGAGGAGCTGGGGATGGGTTGAAGACAATATTAAGTGCGTCTTAGGCCTCTCTTCTGCTTGAGGGTGTGCACGCTTGGGTAGACCGAGAGTTGCGCTGCAGCTATACTCTGTGAGGGATGAGTGTTCTAGGGACTTTTTCAAGACGCTTGAGGCCGTGGCAGGAATGGGTTTTGAGGGCGTCGAGTTCGCCGGCTATTATGGGAAGTCAGCCGGAGAGATTAGGGATAAACTGAGAGATTTGGGTCTGAAGATTGCAGGAGCCCACGAGTCAATCCAGAGGATGAGTGGGCAGCAGCTTGAAGAGACCTTAAGGTTCAATAGAGAGCTGGGGAATAATACAATAGTCGTCCCCTGGCTCCCTCCAGAAATGCGGGCCGATAAGCAGGGCTGGATAAACTCGGCTAAGCTGATAAGCGAGATAGCCGCGAGGGCGGCGGGTCTAGGCTTCAGAATCGGATACCACAACCACCGCGAAGAATTCACACCAATCGACGGCGAATACCCTTGGTACATATTCTTCGACAACGCAGGCAGCTCGGTCTTCATGCAGCTGGACACAGGAAATGCTCTAAGCGCAGGGATACCGGCCTCAATACTCGTAGAGGTATTAAATAGATACCCCCATAGATCCCAGACAATACATCTCAAAGACTACTCCCAAAAACGGGGGTTTGTGATTCTAGGCGAGGGCGACGTGCCGTTCAGGTCGGTATTAGCCGCATGCCAGGATGTCGGCGGCACAGAGTGGCTGATAGTTGAGCAGGAGACATACCCCTACCCTCCACTCGAGTCCGTCAAACGCTGCCTAGAAAACCTAAAAAAGATCCTTTAGCAGGGACCCGACCCTACACTCCCAGAATTTTTAGCTGAGACGAAGTTTATTAGTCATGAATTGAGATAACTCGGTGTTAATATGGCGAAGAGTGTTTTAGAGAAGATTTGGGAGGACCACACGCTTGCCAAGCGTGGTGACGAGTATCTACTCTATGTTGACAGGCACTTGACGCATGAAGTAACTTCTCCGATTGCTTTTGAGGGTCTTAGGGCTCGAGGGAGGAGGGTGAGGAGGCCTGATCTCACCTTCGCCCTGATGGACCATAACGTCCCAACATCTGACAGGACCCTTCCGGTGAGGGATGAGAACTCGCGAGAGCAGATGAGGACACTCGCTAAGAATGCGCGAGAATTCTCCATTACAGTGTTCGACTACTTTAGCCCTTGGCAGGGGATAGTGCACGTTGTCGGCCCGGAGCTGGGCTTGACAGTCCCAGGCATAACGATCGTCTGTGGGGACAGCCACACAAGCACCCATGGCGCGCTAGGCGCGCTGGCCTTCGGCATCGGGACAAGCGAGGGTGAGCATGTATTCGCCACCCAGACCGTATGGATGAGAAGGCCGAAGCAGATGGAAGTCAGGATGGAGGGAAGATTCAAGAGCCACACATCTGCTAAGGATGCTATACTCTATGTTATCAGGGAGCTGGGGACTGGAGGGATGATTGGGCACGCGGCAGAGTTTAGGGGCGAGGCTGTGAAGAATATGAGTGTCGAGGAGAGGATGACGATATGCAACATGGCCATCGAGGGTGGCGCGAGGACGGCTATAGTGGAGCCGGATGATAAGGTCTATAGCTATCTAGAGGGCGCGCCATACGCACCATCAGGAGAAGACTGGACAGAGGCTAGGAAATACTGGGAGACCCTAAAAACGGATGACGGCGCGAGGTTCGACAAGAGCTACAAGCTAGACGTTTCGAGGCTGGAGCCCCAGATCACCTGGGGAACAAACCCCGCAATGTGCATAGGCGTGAGCGAGACGGTGCCTGAGCCCCGTCAGTTCGGCGACTCCTCGCAGAGAAGGATAGTTGAGAGGGCTCTCGAATATATGGGTCTGAGCCCAGGCCAGAGGATTGAGGGAACGCCGATTGATGTAGTCTTCATCGGTTCATGCACAAATGCGCGTCTCTCCGACCTAGTCATGGTTGCGAGGCTTGTTAAGGGAAGGAGGGTTGCACAGGGTGTTAGGGCCATGATAGTCCCTGGCTCGATGCTTGTTAAGAGGAGGGCGGAGAGGATGGGCCTACACAGGGTATTCATCGAGGCAGGGTTCGAGTGGAGGAATAGCGGCTGCAGCATGTGTATAGCGATGAATGAGGATAGGCTGGGCCCTGGCGAGAGGGGTGTGCTGACGAGTAATAGGAACTTTGAGAACAGGGCGGGGCCGGGTAGCCGGGTCCACCTGGCCAGCCCTCTTACGGCCGCTGCATCGGCACTGGAGGGGAAGATAGCAGACCCGAGAAGATACAGTCTCGCAGGCCTCGACGAGCTGGGTCTCGAGTGGGTCTCTCCTTGGATAGAGCGGAACATCCTTAAGCCTCTAGGAGGTGGATGATGCGTGCCTGAGCCTGTGAGAAGGATTGTCGGGAAGGCCGCTCCTCTTGAGATGGATGATGTCGATACAGACCAGATTATCCCAGCCCAGTTCCTTAAGGTTCTCTCGAGGAAGGGCCTAGGCAAGTATCTCTTCTACAGATGGAGGTTTGATGAGGATGGGAGGCCGAAGCAGGGCTTCATACTCGACCAAGAAGAGTATCGAGACGCTGTCATATTGGTTGCTGGGAGAAACTTTGGAATAGGCTCCTCTAGGGAGAACGCAGTCTGGGCTCTCATGGATTTTGGTATCAAATGCGTGATAGCCTCCTCCTTCGGCGACATATTCTATGGAAACTCCGTGAAGAATGGGCTACTATGCATCAAGCTTGACGAGGAGAGTGTCAAGCGGCTTAGAGGCATGGCCGCCAGAGGGGAATTAACGCTTGACATAGACGTAGAGTCCGAGACGATAAAACTGCCCGGCGGAGAGACCATGAGCTTTAGGCTTGAGCCGAACGTGAAGAAGAGGCTGCTGGAGGGGCTTGATGAGATAGAAGAGACGCTGAGAGGATATGAGGCGAAGATTCGGGAATACGAGGCGAAGATGAGGCCGTTTAAGATTCCGAGCAAGGCTGTTATGCCTATAGAATAGCACCCCTCGTATCGACACTTAAGCTTCGGCGTATTACAGCTTTTCTGAGACTTGTCTAACCCTCTCAAAACTTAAATTATCGGAGAGCCCAAATGGCGGCTAGGATTGCCATTATCGCCCATAATCGTTATGTGGCTATGGAACATGTTGTATTTCCTCGCCATGGGGTTCACCGCCCCATACTTCCCCGTGCTTCTAGAGGAGAGCGGCCTCACGCCAAGCCAGATTGGCCTAGCCTTCACGATTAGCAGCATAGCTTCAGGCCTCTTCTCATACTATATGGGGAGGCTATCAGATCGCGTCGGCCGACTCAAGATTCTAATCTCAACGACGCTGCTTGCATCCATATCATTTATGCTCCTATCCGTGGGATTTAACCCCATGATCACGGTGGCTCTTTTCACGTTAGGCATGATGGGCGGAGGTGCTGCAAACGCCCTGTTCACAGCATTTTCGATAGACGCGCTTGAACATGCGGGGCTTTCGCGTGGAATTGGCTTCGGAAGGATAAGGGTTGGTGGAAACATCGGCTTCATAATAGGGACTCTTTCCGGCGGGGTACTGGTCAGCGCGATGGGGCTTGGCTCGATTTTCTTTGCCGCCGCGATTGTAATTTTCGTCTCTGCCCTAAGCTGCATCGAGGTAGAGGAAGTGCGGATGATTGAAAATAGAGGCGAAGCTAGTGTTAAGGCTTCAAGCTTGTTAAGAGGGTCGCCCGGCATATTTCTTATAATAGTGACATTGGTCATGGTGGTCAACTCAGCGATCATGAACTTCCTCTCCCTACATCTAATAAACACTCATGGCGCTTCAGCGCTCGAAATATCTGTGGCCTTCGCCTTAATGGCCCTGTCTGATACACCAGCGATGATCTATCTTGGAAAACTCTCCGATAGGATTGGGAGAGCTCCAGTCCTCCTCTTATGCCTGGCCGTATGGCCACTGAGGCTAACAATTATAGGCCTGTCGCCAGATAGACTAAGCATTATTCTCGCACAGGCACTCAGCAGCTTTACATTCGGCGGCTTCTTCGTAGTTTCAATAGCCCAAGCTTCCGAACTTGTCTCCGAGAGCGCTCGTGGGGCGTATATGGGGCTTTATAGCGCAACCTTCAGCATGGGGGGCGTGATAGGCGGTTATTTATGGGGCAGCCTGGCAGAGGCAACATCCTACGCCAGCATGTTCCTCTACACCGCTATATTCTCCCTAGTACCCATCGCGCTATCAGGCCTCATTCTTATGAAGCAACGTCGCGTCGAGGTCTACTCTGCATCCCCGACGGGGTCATAACTACAGGGATAGTCTCCCGACCCTAAAAGGTTTAGGACTATCGCATTCTAACTATTTGTCTTACAGCTATGCCGTCTGCAAGTCTGTCAAGCCCCTCGTTGAGCTCCTCGAGTTTGATCTCGCCTGTGAGGACCTCGTCGAGCCTTATTTTACCCTGAGAGTAGAGATTGAGTAGGAGTGGGATATCTCTTCGCGGGACTATGGAGCCCATGTATGAGCCTATGATGCATCTCTCTTCACCCATTATCATCCAGGAGGGTAGCTCAACCTTATCCTCCGGGGATGTAACTCCCAGTATGATGGTTGTCCCGCCCTTCTTCGTGGCCAAGAATGCCTGGAGCATGACCCTAGTGTTACCTGTAGCCTCAAAACAGTAATCGGCGCCGCGTCCACCTGTCAAGCGCCTCACCTCTGCGACAGGGTCACACCTTGAGGCGTCAACAGCATCCGTGGCACCCAGCTTCTCAGCCCTCCTCAGCTTATCCTCCCTAATATCCACCGCGATTATCTGCGACGCTCCAGCAATCCGCGCTGCTTGGACAAGGTTAAGGCCAAGGCCGCCACATCCAAAGATAGCGACTGTCGAGCCAAGCCTAACCCTTGCGGCATTCATTACTGCTCCAAACGCTGTTGGTATTGCGCATCCGAAGAGCGCGAGCCTCTCGATGGGGAGGTCTGGGCTCACCGGGATTGCTGAGGAGGATGGGACTACTATGTATTCTGAGAAGGCGGATACTCCGAGGTGGTGATGAATCTCCCTTCCCTCGAGCCTGAACCGTGTCCCGCCAGTCACGAGCCTGCCTTCATTATTCGCGGCCCTGCCTGCGTCGCAGAGCGTTGGCCTCCCTGAGAGGCAATAGAGACATTCACCACAGCTCTGGGCGAAAGAGAGGACGACCTTGTCACCCTTCTTAGGCGAAGCCACACCCTCTCCAACCTCCACAACCATACCCGCACACTCATGCCCCAGCACAATAGGAAGCGGCGGCCTCCTCACACCCTCAATCACTGCAAGGTCCGAGTGGCAGAGCCCCGCCGCCTCCACCCTGACTAGCACCTCGTTCTTAAACGGGCCGATAAGCTCCAGCTCCCTTACAGATATGGGCCTGGAGGAGGAATAGGGTCTTAGAAGACCTGACTTCTCGACCACTGCCGACCTCGTTACTAGGGTCAAATCAACCTGATTTAATGGCGCGGGGAAATAAGGCTTTAGGACTCTGAGAGCTTCTCTAGGAGCTCTAGAAGCTGCTGCCCCTGGGGGCTCAGGACGTAGAGCCTCTCCTCACCCTCACTTACCTGCTCATGAATAAGTCCATAGCTCTTCAAGACCTCAATATTCCTATCTACGGTCTTCCAGTCTATTCCTAGAGTCTTTGCAAGCTGATACCTATTCATCGGCATTTCAAGGCTCCTTAACATCCTGACTCTTGTAGATGCCCCCCTCATTTTCACCATGAGCCTGAAGACGGCGTAATCAAACATGCTCCTAGACCACATGTGCCTCACAAGACCCTTGTATGCGAGGGTGGCGCCAACACCAAGCCATGAAGCCACAGAAATCCACGAGGCCACCGTCTCAGCGCTGAAGGCTATCCCCTCCGTCTGTTCCTCGGCTCTGAAGGTGGGAGCAACCTCAGTGGCTACCGAAGGGGCCGCCGGCCTTGTGATACTCAGGTAGAGCCAGAGCCCTGTAGAGAGGGCTGAAACAGCTAGAAAGACGCTCAGTAGGAGGGTTGATGGCCGCAAACTCAACGATACTCTATCTCGGGCATATTTTAATTTTTGACAGAGCCCGCGTCTTTGAACCTTATCATAAATAGTGGAGTGTTTGGTTTCAGATGAGGAGTTGGCTTTAAACCCCATTGCGGCGATGCGTCTCTGGAATCTGATGTTTTACCTGGCCATGGGGATGGCTGTCCCCTATTTTCCAGTAGTCCTCGAGAAGAGCGGCTTAACACCGAGCCAGATAGGACTCGCCTTCTCGATAAGCAACATCGCATCGGGATTTTTCTCATATTATATAGGAAGGCTGTCGGACAGGGTTGGAAGGCTCAAGATACTCATAGCAACAACCTTTGGCGCATCCATCTCACACCTTCTACTATCGATAGAGCTCGGCCACATATCCGTGGTGGCCATATTCACGCTCCTCATGATGAGTATGGGTGCATCAAACACGATAGTCACGGCCTATTCAATAGACTCACTGGAGAGGGCTGGTCTCTCACGGGGAAGCGGCTTCGGTTCGATTAGGATTGGTGGGAGTATCGGCTGGATTCCTGGGACCTTCCTCGGCGGAGTATTGGTAAGCATACTCGGTTTGAGGAGCATATTCCTTTTTGCGTCGGTCATAATCGGCCTCTCTGTCCTTTCTTGCCATAGGCTCACAGAGTCTGCGCGGACCAGAAGAGCTGGTGGCCTTGGTGTGAGGGCTCTCAGCCTCTTAGAAGGGGCGCCGGGTATTCTACTTCTGACTATGACGCTTGCCTTCGTGGCCAACTCGGCTATTATGAATTTCCTCTCCCTCCACATGATAAACTCGCTCGGAGCGTCGCCTCTCGAGGTCTCAACGGCTTTCGCTCTGATGGGTTTGACTGAGATTCCTGCGATGGTTTATTTGGGCCGTCTCTCAGACAGGGTCGGGAGAAGACCTATACTCCTGCTCTGCCTCTTAGCGTTCCCATTCAGGTTGGCAATCTCAGGCCTCTCGCCTGACAGATATGTTGTAATACTCGCACAGACTCTCAACAGCTTAACCTTCGGCGGCCTCTATGTCGTCTCCATTGCGTATGCATCCGAGCTGGTGCCTGAGGATATGCGAGGCGGATACATGGGGTTGTATGGAGCGACCTTCAGCGTGGGGGGCGTGATAGGTGGTTATCTGTGGGGCAGTGTAGCAGAGGCGACAACCTATTCAGAGATGTTCCAATACTCAGCCCTCTTCTCACTGATACCCGTAGCTTTAGCTGGGCTCGCCCTTAAGAAGCAGAGCCGCGAGGTCTACTCTGCTCCCTCAACACGGTGAGGAGGAGCACGGCGCCCGCTATCAGAAGAACAAGCCCTACCACAGGTGTAAGAAATCCCAGAAGCGCTATGATTCTCTGCACCTCTGCAAGGCTTGATATAAAGCTTAAACCGATGAAGACCATAATCGTAGCCGCTACAGCGAGTATAGCCCTCTCTATGGGCATCCTTGCAGCGCCCTTCTCACTCTCAGAGGGCAGTAGAATGGCTGCAGCGACATATAGCGCCAAGGCCGCGTAGAAATTCAAGAACAAGACAACTATGAAGATTAGTCTTATTATGTTTGGGTCAACGCCTAGATATTCCGCTATCCCACCAAGAACTCCCGCGACTATTTTATGCCTTGACGACTTGTAGAGCCTCTTCTGTGCAGCCTCTCCGCCTTCCAAGCCCTACAGAAGCACGTAGACCCACTTGATATTAACCATGTTTGGCACCCCTCATCTAAAGAGAAGATCCGGGGGACCTGAGGTAGATGCCGGAAGAATCTGGCTGGCGGTTAGAGAGGTATGATTTAATGGGGACGGTGACAGAATCTGGCTGGCGGGTGAGGCATGTATACTGACGAGCTTGTCTTAGATTTGCTCTCTGTGGGCCCTTTCTATAGGGAGGACCGGCTGGAGCTTGGGCCGGACGAGGTTATCGCCGTCGAGGGCCTAGGCACTTTTCAGGGTGTGAATATTAGGGAGAGGGTCTCTGACGCCCTCTCTAGGGGGAGGGAGCTCTCCAAACTAGCATCTAAGGTCCACAGGGAGTCGACACGCAGGGGGCACGCATCCCTAGCCACCTCCATGGTCATGTTCTGGGAGGTCTCCAACTGTAGCCGCCTGATATCCATGCTTCTCGTGGCCCCTATCTTCGGCAGCTATCTACAAGAGAGTCAGAGGAGGTCGGCCCTGACTAGGGAGAGGCTTCTGATCCCCGCGGAGCTTAGGGGCAAGGATCTCGAGCACAAGTATTCGAGAGTGATGGATAAGTGCTTTAACGCGTATAGGAGGCTCTGTGAGGAGGGAGTCCATCTGGAGGATTCCCGCTATCTGCTGCCACTCTCCGCCGCAACCTCACTCTACGCAACCCTACCACTTGAGTCCCACGTATACATTATGCGAAAGGTCGAGCAGGGCTTAGGGGTAGTTACCCAGGAGCTTAAAACGCTTGTCGGAAAGATTCTCGAAGCCGCGAAGAGGAGTGCACCACTACTCTTGGACTCTAGGCTCAGCTTCAAAACGCGTTGGGGATACTACCCGGTTACAGACCCTCTTAGGCAGGGAGACGGGCTGGTTCAGCGTCTCGGCGGCGATAGGCCATCTGGGGAGGCGGAGCTCCTCTCCATAGATTATCCAAGAGGGTTTGAGGGGCTGGGTCTTGAAGGTGTGGTGGCTGAGCAGGCAGCACCCCTTCTAAGGGCCTTGACCATCGAGTCTCTTTCACTAGCCGCGTATCACCAGGCTATAAGACACAGGACAGTACCAACAGTTGTAGAGTCTCTATATGAAGCGGCCGAGAGATGGTTAAGTAGGCCTGAGGAGAGTATTGTCATTCCACCATCGATTAGGTCGCGCCAGACGCTATCACAGAGATTTATCGAGGCCTGTGAAGAGCTGGGCGACCTCTACTCGTCACTCATGTCGGGGGGAGAAGTGTCAGCTGCACTCTACGCGCTTCCAAACTCTTTAAAGATCAGGGTCATCAGGAGCTATAATCTATTCAATCTCTTAAGTCCTATGGGGTTTCTGGCCACTAGGACGTGTAGCGCGGCCCAGTGGGAGGAGCGGGCGATAGCGTATAGGCTCTGGAGGGAGGTGGAGAAAGCTGCTCCCTGGCTGAGGGATGCTATGGGTGAGAAGTGTAAACACCTAGGCTACTGTCCAGAGAAGGAGTGGTGCCCTATCATCCTCAAGTATTGGGAATACTCCGACGAGCAACATAAGAAATATAACCAGTGAGGAGTTCATCAACGCAGGAAGGCTATCGAGGCGTAGCCGACAACTGACGACCTGTCGCCGCTCGTGTCTCCGCTTGTCGCGTATTTTAGGAGTCGAGGTTTAGTATATCCCTTAAGCCTCGCATACCACATTATAGCACCTACCGCGCCATATCCGCAGAGTGTTGCCCCCCTGTCCCGCATCTCCGTATAGAAACCCTCTACGTCTAGCTCCAGTATCTTCTCGATGACAGGCCTATCCCTCCTGACGGCCTCATCATGGGGCTCGTAGTGTGTGAAGTCGGAACTCGCAACGATTAGATACTCCTCGGGCCTCTCGATGGCTTTAGCTAGTACCTCGCCCACGTGCTGGGCGGACTCAATTGACTGGTTAAGCATACAGATAGGCACCAATCTTATGCGCCCGAAGACATATTGGAGGAAGGGCAACTGAACCTCTATCGAGTGCTCGTAAACGTGGCTAAGCTCATCCATAGATATCAGGTCACTCTCCTCTATCAGTCTTCTCGAAAGCTCAGAATCTATCTCGACCTCGCCTAGAGGCGTAACCCACTGTCCCAGCGGGTAGATTGAGACCTCTGTCCCCTCCCCGTGATGGTTCGGACCAACCACTACAACCGTCCCCGGTATAGGCCCTCGCGAGGCTAGATGGTAACCGTGTGCCGCAACAGGCCCCGAGTACATGTATCCCGCATGGGGTGAGATGAGGGCCATGGGTGGCTCTGAGCCACCCTTAGATGGCATACCACCCGGCCCATGTGTTGAGGTGAAGCACTGCTCGATCTGCCTCCTAAGCCTTGAGGGTTCTGATTCATAGAAATATCCAGCAACAGCGGGGTATCTCTTAGGCATGTTCCGAGCCACCTCTGACGGATTCCTTAGGCCTAGGCGCAGTAATAACCAAGTATCCTAGGACCCCTACTACGCCGAAGAAGAATAGCGCTAGGAGATAAATCGTCGATTTAACAACTAGATCAGGGTCCAGTCCTGGTAGCAGGTTAAAGAACCAGAGTGTATAGAAGGCGAAGCCCAGCGGAGAGAGGATTATCATTAGATACCCTATTAGCCTGGAGGGGCGCATCCCACTCAAGGAGAAGGAGACACGTCCAAGGAGATATAAGTTTGTGGGGAAAGCCTCCAGCCTGTTTATCATATTGGCGGTTGACGAGGGGGTTTTCTCAAGCTTTAAAGGTTTAAGGGATATGGAAAACTAGGTAGGCATTTGTCGAATAAGTTTTATATTATAGTCTAACTAATAAGTGACAACCTTGCCGTGCGTGCTCCTAGACTCAACCCTCAGGGAGGGCGAGCTTTTCAAGGTCCTTCCCCTTAAGAAGAGGCTCCGGGTTGCGGAGCTGCTTGTAGAGGCTGGGATCAGGAGGGTTGAGGTGACGGTCGACTACCCGCCCAGAACATCCTTCGAGGATAACGTCAAGTTGGTTAACTTTCTGAGAGATAGGGGGGTTCAAGTCGTTATGCATGGGAGGGCGTTCAGGAGGGATGTCGAGGCGATGAGCAGGTACGACCTGGACGGCGTCGCCGCTTACTTCGCCGTCTCGCAGATACATCTAGACTACAAGCTGGGGGGAATTAACTATGAGGATGCTAAGTCAAGGATGCTGGAGGCTGTCGAGCTCGTCAAGCCGCTGGGGCTAGAATATGTCCGAGTAACCTATGAGGATGCGTCCCGACTATTCAATGAGCGTCGCTTCGATATCCTCGACGACTATCTCAAGTTCACAAGCGAGCTTAGGTCTGCGGGCGCGACGCTTGTAAGCATGCCAGATACGGCGGGGCTCATGACCCCGAGAGAGGCCAGAGAGTTCACGAAATATTGCATAGAAAGGAGCCACCTACCCATCGCTACACACTTCCACAATGACTACGGCTTCGCATCCGCAAACACTATCGAGTCCATCCTAGCTGGAGCTTCTGAAGCACACGTCACCATCCTCGGCATCGGCGATAGGAATGGGATAGCAGACCTATACGAAGTTGTTGCGCCGCTTCAAGATGTTCATGGCTATGACTTGGGTGTGAGGCGGGAGGAGCTTGCGAGGATTTATCGCGAGTTCTCCAGACTCACAGGGGTGCAGATCCCCTGGCGTCACCCACTTTCCGAGGAGGCGAAGACAATTAGGGCAGGTGTCCACCAGTCAATGGTCATCAAGAAGCCGGAGGGATACATGCCCAAGAAGAAGCTGGAATACGACATGGATGCCGTGAAATATGCCGTGACCCCATACATGAGCCACAAGCTGATAATAGAGATAGCGAAGCTGAACGGCCATGATTTAAACGAGGTCGATGCAAGAAGAATAGTTGAGGAGATCATCAAGAGAGTTGTGACAACTGGCAGAAAAGGCTCACCGAGAGAGCTTGCACAGTATCTGAGCGAGGCTCTAGGTCGCGAGGTTAAGGAGGACCTTATTAGACGATTCTTCGGCGAGGAGCGGGCCTACGTCCTACTCAAGCTCCGACCCCAGGCAGACGCTTCGGAGCTGGTTCAGGATCTCGCCACATGGGAGGAGATAGACTACATAGACGAGGTCTACGGAGACGTTGACATAATCCTCAAGGGGCGCGTACAGATTAACGGGGTCAACCTGGTTGAAAAACTCAGGGCGAAGTTCCAAGACGAGATAGAGGAGCTCAGAGTACTAATTACAGATTAGCTTAGAGCAGGTATAGATTTATAAGCAACAGCCACTTACAATCTATTGCGTCCAGCGATGTTTGCTCCTCAGCAGTAAAGACTGGGGGGCATGAATGCGGGAGGGAGGCTTGGAATTTCCTATGACCGCGTTGCAGAGGTGTGTGGAGCGTGGCGAAGTAGGCCGCGCCTTGGCACTAAGCGGGGGTACGCCAGCCGGTGGATGCCTCGGCTTGGGCGCTGAAGAAGGACGTGGCAAGCTGCGATAAGCCCCGGGTAGCCGCAGGCAGGCGTCGATCCGGGGATCTCCTAATGGGATTTCCTGGGGTGGCTTCGGCCACCTCGTTCCCGGGCCTTAAGCCTGGGAT
>Ga0105160_1000081_pt1 | contig 51111 bp, 39 predicted proteins | sample GXS110809BmetaG_FD_89591 | JGI IMG/M metagenome (GOLD analysis project Ga0105160, IMG submission 89591) | Hot spring microbial communities from Gongxiaoshe hot spring, China to study Microbial Dark Matter (Phase II) - GXS 110809B | ecosystem: Environmental > Aquatic > Thermal springs > Hot...
TCCGTTGCCATACTCCACCTGTTCAATGACGCTGCGGTTGGCGGAGTGTCCGCTGTAGGGTGGGTTGCCCAGCACGACGAGGATGGGTTTCTCGCGTTTGACTTGGGCGGCGTCGTTGGCTTCCCGGGCGACGGATTTGCGCAGCAACAGTTCACATCTGCCACATGCTTAGGTCCAGTTCGGCGAAGGGTTTGTTGCGCTGGGTGCTTTCTTGGTAGAGGCGCATCAGGTCAGGATGGGGTGGTTCGCCGCGCGCAAGCTGCTCTACGAGGTCGGCGATGCGTTCGAAGCGGTTTTGGTGGTCACGCAGGCGCACTTCGGCGTAGTCGCGCGCGGTGCCGGTGGTGATTAGGAAAGTCCAGTCCGAGGATTCCATTAGGAGGAGCTCGCGTGCCAGTTGTTGCAGGTAGGGGCGTAGCGTAGGCTGGTTGCTGTGTTGCCGAAGGAGGCGTAGGAAGCGCACTTCGGCACGGTAGATAGCATCCCACGCCCACAGGGTGTGCTCGTTGAGCCAGATGTAGTGTGAGCCGCCCTCACCCCATGAGCCTTCGGGCAAAACGACCGCCTCCTCAGGCGGGAACCGCTCCAGATATTCGGAGGCAGTAAGGATTTCAATGTCGGGGTCGGCAGCGAGGCGTTGAATGACGGCGTAGAGCCACTCGGGACCTTCGTGCCACCAGTGCCCGAACAGTTCGGTGTCGTACATAGAGACCATCACGCCGGGGGTGCCTGTTGCCTGCAGGTGGGTCCACAGCGTGTGTTTGAGCAGTCCCACGAAATGCTCTGCGTGGGCGTGCACTGCTTCGAACGCCTCGTAGGGCAGGTAGAGCTGTTTTGCGCCCAAGTCGGCTTTGGTGTGGCTCACGCGCCAATAGCGCAAGCGTCCCGGGTAGTGCAGTTTGTGGAATTCGAGGTAGCGCGCATCGCCCGGGTAGCCGTGTTCGCCGCTCCAAACTTGGAGGGTGGTGGCGGGGTCGCGCGCGAACACGGCGAGGGTGTTGGGGGCGGGCACGATGTAGGCTTGATAGGGCGTGCGCTCGGTCGGCTCGGGGCGATAATGGGTGGCGAACTGCTCATAGAGTTGGCGCAGGGCGGGGAACCGATCCCAGTAGGTGCCTAGGGGTGTGCCCCCGCGCAGCATGTGGGTGTCCACAAAGAAGTAGCGGATGGCTGCCTCGCTGAGAAACCGCTCGATGCCTGTGCGTTCGGTGGCGGGCAGCACGTCTTGCGCGGTTGGGGGCAGCCAGCGATAGGCGGGGCGATAGGCGCATTCGGGCAGCCAGAAGCCCTGCGGGGCACGCCCAAAGTGTTTTTGGTAGGTGAGCACACCCAGCAACACTTGGGCGCGCACACACTCGTCGCGCCCAATCAGGGGCAAATAGCCGTGCGTAGCGGCGCTGGTGATGATTTCAATAAGACCCGCTTCTTGCAAGGCGCGAAACGCGCCCAGCACATCGTGGTTCAGCTGGGTATATAGCGCTTGTTGCGTTGCGAAATACTCACGCCACAGGTATGCCAAGCCCGCCATCCATCGTGCGCCTTGTTTGGTGAAGGTGTGCAGATCGTCGCTTGCGGCGGCGATTTTGTCGTTGAGGTAGCTTTGTGCTTCAGCATGGAAGCTTGGGTCGGCGAGTTGCTCTTGCACGATGGGCGTAAAGTTGATTGTGTATTGGGCGGGGATGCCCCGCTTTGCCAGGCGGTGGGTGAGGTCATACAGAGGCAAGTAGCACTCCACGAGGCTTTCGCTTAGCCAGTCGGTGCCGTGGGGCGCTTTGCCGTGCGTGAGCACGTAAGGGATATGCGTGTGCAGCACCAGCATCCAGTAGCCCAGCGGTCGCGCCATCGGCGTGGAGTATACCTGCGCGGAGCTACGGCGTGGGGTGGGTAAGCCGTTGCCATACGGCACGCGCCACTGCAACGGCGGGCGCCATCACTGCTTGGCGCAACTCCGCCTGCGGAAACTGCAAGGCGAACATCTCTTTGAACGCAGCCCCATAGATTGGGCTGTGGAACATTCCGCCCGTAAGCGCGACGGTGAACTTTTCGTCTTGTTGGAACAGTTTGCGTGCGCAGGTGATGGCGTCGCCTGCCAGTTCGGTGCTGGCTTGCACCAACACGCGGATGGCTGCGGTGTCGCCCTGGTGTGCGGTGTCAGCCACGCTTTTGGCGAAAGCCGCGATCTGGTGGCGCGGCACGCCCTGCTGATAGAACAGTGGCACCAGTTCGCGTAGGTCGTTCACGCCAAAGTAGCGTTGTACAGCCGCTATGAGTTGCGTTTCGGATTCACGACCATCCCATGCGCGCACGGCACTACGCAGGGCGCGGATTGCCACGTCGTATGCGCTACCTTCATCGCCCAGCAGCGCGCCCCAGCCGCCCATTTGCATCACCAGCGCGTCGTGGCGGAAGCCCGCCACCAGCGAACCTGTGCCTGCGATGATGGCAACCCCGTGCGCCTCTTCTACGCCCGTGCTGAGCATTGCCATGCGCGCTTCCTCTACAGGGTAGGCAGGCGGGTCGCCCAATCGTTGGAGGACCCATGCCCAGTTGGCACGCGTGCCTGCCACCGTGTAGCCGACGGCAATCACAGGTGCGCGGATGCCCGCCAACGCGCCCTCCACAGCGGTCTCAAACGAGTGGCGCTGCGTGGCTTCGTCCACGAAGTTGAGATTGGCAGGACCGCCTTCGGCATACGCCAGCAGCGTACCCTGCTCGTCCAACACGGCACAACCCGTTTTAGTACCGCCGCCCTCAATTCCAACAATCACGCCCATTGGCTGGACTATACCTGAAACAGGTACAATCAGCGCACCCGGAGGTGCCCATGCAAGCGCGCATGCGGGATAGGATAGTTCTTTTATGGGCGATTTCAGTTTTGGTTCCAGCAGGCGCAGCAGGGGAGGTGCGCATCAATGAGAAGCTCCACCTCTCGGGAACCCTGCGAGTCCAGTGGAGCGATACCGAAGGACGTGAGGGGCGTGACGGTTTCGAAACACGCCTGGCACGCCTCGTAGCCGGTTTTCAGATGAATGCGCACATCAGCGGGCGTATCTCCGTTGAGTTAGCCTCAGGGGAGTGCGCTCAAAATAGTGACCTGTTGGACGCCTATGCCCGTTGGCAACCCAACCCACGAACCATTGTTTCCTTGGGGCAACAGTTGATGCCCGCTTTCTACGACTTGCGTACTTCGCTGCCCCAACACGATGCTTTAGAGCTGCCCACCGTCGTTAACACCTATTTTAGGGGCAGGCGCGGACGCGGGGTGTATGTGGAGCATCAACTGAACTCCCAGTCCCGCGCATTGATAGGGGTTTGGAACAGCCTAACTATTCGGGATCCCCAACTCAACGAGCGCGGGGGTGAAGCTCGAATGATGGCGTTGCTCGCCGTGCGGAGAGACCATGAGCAAGTGCGGTTCAACATCGGTGCCCTGTGGGGACGACGCCCGGGTTTTCTGAGCCGCATCGCCCCAAACAACCTCATCAACGTGCCCGAAGTTGATCGGCGCGTCCTCTATGGCGAAGTGGAGATCCACCCCGCTGGGCTCCGACCGCTCACTCTGCGCTGGACCTCTCTGGCGGGGCGCGATCGCAACCCCGCAGGCGGGCTTAGCAACCCCCAATTCCTGTCTCCTAGCAACTACACCGCCCAAATTGGCTACGTGATATACAATCTCCGTTCGAACCATCGGCTCACACTACGCTGGGAAGAGTTTGACCCTGATACCGCACGCCGCAATGACTCAGTTCGCGTACTGGGGATATTTCTCCACTTCTTTCCAGAGCCAGGCGTTCGCCTCACGGCGGGCTACGAGTGGGTAGATGCTTCTGAGGGACGCAATCGCGCTTACTTTGCCGCGCAGTTTCAGTTTTAGATTGTTGTTGGGCAACCTTGAAGGCTGCCTCAGAAGAAATCTATTGGTGTAAAGCGGGGCGACTGCTCGGGGAACAGAGCGTCGAGCGCGTCCACAAGCGTGTCGGGCACACTTAGCATCCGCCGAGCCCGCAGTTCGGGCACGCTTAGTGTGCCAAATGCTATCATTGCCAACACTGTAGGAGCAACACTCAGCGTAGGGGCGTCGGGCAATCCGTTGGTAAGTCGTACGCGCCCGTTTTGCGCCACAAAGCCGACCGCAGTGCTGTTTTCGCTTAGCACACTATCGCGCACCCGCAGATTGAACGGTTGGAACCCTTCTGGCGCAGGTACACCCTCCAGCAACGCCTGCAGCAGTGCATGGGCGTGTATCGGGCGTGCCATCAGATTGGGCACAATTTGCACGCTGTACATGGGCTGAGTTGGCTCGGAGGGCGGCAAGTGCCACCCCATCAAGCGCAATGACGCCAGCTGCTCCAACGACATTTGGAACTCCACATGGCGCACCGATTCCTCATTGGCGGCAAGCCAGCCCAGCAGGGCACGCCGCGCTCGCTCCGTACTCCACACCAACTCGCGCACCCGAAGCGTCCAACCCGAATCCAAAAAGTCGTAGAAAATGTAGCCCTCCAGTTGCCCTGCGAATTCGCACAGCCACAGGTTGGGCAGGTTCCAAAACAAGTATTCCCAGCGTCGCTCGTCGCGCACGAGGCTGCCCGTGCGGGGAAGGTGATGCCGTTCATAGAAAGCTTTTACAGCGGGTGCGTCGGCGGGCGTGACGCGACGCAGCGGTACCGTTTCGTAGCGCGGCAGTTGCTTTGGCTCCAAGCGCGCGTGGGCAATCACGCTCACGGTTTCCCAGCCAAGCTTACGGTAAAAGTCGTGGTTGAACGCCTGTAGAATGGCGAGGGGTGCGCGTTCCGCGTAAAGCGCGTGCAACATCTGTTGCAGTAAGTGATTGGCAAACCCCCGCCGTCGGTACTCGGGCAGCGTAGCAACCCCTGCAATCCCGTAGCACGCGACCGCTCGCCCGTTCAACAAAATTTGCAGCGGAATCGCTGTAGCCACAGACACCAGCGTGCGACCTGCTCGCTCGTGCAGCCACAGCCCCCAACGCTGATTGACCTCAAAGTAGGGATCATCGTAGAAAAAACGACGCGCCGTGCTGTAATCCAGCCCAAAGCTCGTACACAACACGCGCAAAAACCATTCCAACTCCTCGTCGCGAATGTGTCGCGCCTCCAGCGACTCCGTGCGCCACCACCGCATGCGCCCCTCAGCTATCCCTAACACAGGGGAATTCTTACCACCTGCTTGCGCTTATCCACCTAGCATTTGGTACGGCAAAGATTCGGCATTCCTCGCCTTCAGCTCGGAACGACATATAGGTTTTTCAGAGATTCCTCGCTTCGCTCGGAATGACAAGTTTACTGCCACGAAAAAGACCTTGTCACCCCGAGCGTAGCGAGAGGTCTCGGCCGGGTCTTGCTGGAGATTCCTCGCCTGCGGCTCGGAATGACAGGGTTGCCCTCGCCTTCGGCTCGGAATGACAAGTTTACCTCCACACACACCCTGTCATTCTAGGCGAAGCAGGGCATCTGGGCTTTTTGGAAACGGCAAGCAGCAGACCTACCCCCTACACTGTGCCTGTTTACGACTTGGCAGGTGGCTGCGGCGTACCATCGCGCATTGTACTCTCCAGCAGCGGGCGGATCAACTCCATCGGGATAGGAAAGACCACTGTGGAGTTGCGCTCGCTGGAGATTTCCGAAAGCGTTTGCAGGTAGCGCAGCTGCAGCGCGGCGGGCTGTTGAGCAATCATCTGCGCCGCTTGCACCAGCTTCTCCGCCGCCTGATACTCGCCTTCTGCGGCGATAATCTTGGCGCGTCGCTCGCGCTCGCTCTCGGCTTGGCGTGCCAGCGCGCGTTTCATCTCCTCAGGCAGCACGACATCGCGAATCTCTACGCTGGTCACCTTCACGCCGAACGCTTCAGTCTGCTCGTCGATAATGCGCTGGAGTTGCTGATTGATCTTGTCGCGGCGTGCCAGCAAGTCGTCCAGTTCCACCTGTCCGATAACGCTGCGTAAAGTTGTCTGGGCAATCAAGCTCGCTGTTTGGATGTAGTCTGTAATCTGTACAACAGCGTCTTTAGGATCCATCACGCGGAATAGCACCACCGCGTCCACGCTCACCGACACATTGTCGCTGGTGATCGCCTCCTGACGGGGTACGTTCATCGTCACAATGCGCGTGTCCACAATTCGCGCCGTGTCAATTACGGGAATCAAGAAGATCAAGCCCGGTCCTTTCACAGCTTGAAAGCGTCCTAAGCGCAGTACCACTGCACGCTCCCATTCGGGCAGCACACGCAGCGCCGCCCGCAACAGGATAATCAAAAACAGTACGATCGCGATTGTTGTTGTCGAGAACGGATTGTCTAAGAAGTTCATACTCGTGCCTCCCTCAGGCTATAGTGTACCCTGTCTAGTGGTTTTACTGAGGCGCGAGCCAGCGTTGCACGAGGGCAACGCATCGTGCCGCAGCCCCTTGATGCTGGCGCACTAGTTCCAGCGCCTGTTGCGTGATATGCTCGCGCAGTTTGGGGTCGTGGAGCAGGCGCAGAATACCTTCTGCTAACTGTTGGGCGGTTTGCGCCTCAAAGCCCACGCCCGCTGCCTTTGCCAGTTGGGCGATATCACGGAAGTTGTGCGTGTGCGGTCCAAAAAAGACGGGTTTGCCGTGCGCCAGCGGCTGGAACAGGTTCTGCCCGCCAAGCGGGGCAAATGCGCCCCCCACTACCGCGACATCTGCGACGCTATAGAGGCTTGCCAACTCGCCAAAGGTATCCACAATCACTACCTGTGCGTGCTGGTTCGTGGGTAGGGGCAGTGTGCTGCGCCGACGGGGCTGAAACCCACGCGCCCGCAGCAGCTGCTCTATCGCTTCTACGCGCTCCAAGTGGCGTGGGGCAATCACCAAGCAGGTATCGGGTAGCGACTGGAGGACCTGTTGGTAGGCATCCACGACCAACACCTCCTCCTCAGGGGTGCGCGTGCTGCCCACCACGATCACGGGGGCGTTCTCAGGCAGCGACAGCGTGGCGCGCCACTCGGCAGGCGAGCGGTCGGCGGCGCTCAGGGCTTGGTCGAACTTGGTGTTGCCGCACACCTCAATTCGCGCGGGCGACGCCCCCAACGCGATGAAGCGCGCCGCATCCACAGGCGACTGCACCCCGATAAAGTCCACTTGGCGCAGCATATAGGTATACAGCGCGCGCAGCCTTGCCCCATAATGCGCCGTGCGGTCGCTAATCCGCCCGTTGAGGATAATCACGCGCCCGCCACGACGCTTCTGCTCGCTAATCAGGTTCAGCCAGAGTTCGGTTTCAAATAAAATCAACACTTGTGGTTGTACACGACTAAGCGCACGGCGCACAGCAAACGGTAAGTCCAGCGGAAAGTAAATGAAATAATCCACGCTGTTGCGCAGCGTGCTGCGAGCGATCTGCTGCCCTGTGGGTGTGGTGGTGCTGAACACGAGTTCGTAGTGGGGCAGCTGCTCGCGCAAGAGTTTGACCACTGGTTGCGCTGCCAGTGTTTCGCCCACCGACACGCCGTGGATCCAAATGCGTGGCTTGTCAGTTGGTAGGGGCACAGGCACTGCGCCGAAGCGTTCGCGCCAGCGGTCGCGCCAGTTACCCCAAAGCACGCGCTGCGCCACATACACACTCCACAGGGGCGTGGTCAGCAGTAGCCCCAGATTGTAAAGCGTGCGTATCATGCCCAACGCCTCCGCACGAGAGCTTCAGCGCGCGCCTCCAAAGCGTTGATGGTGTGCTCAAGGTGCTCGGCAAGTTGGGCAAAGTCGTCTTTGTCGGCGTCGGCAGGCACCCACACGGGTGAGCCAATCAAAAAAGCCCCCCGCGCAAACGGCAGCGGTACAAGATAGCGATCCCAAGTGGGCAGTAAGATGCGTGGATAGGCGCTGATACCCGCCGGGTAGATGGGCACACCCGCTTTTTGGGCAATCAGCAGAGCCCCGGGCTGGAACTTACCGCTGGGTCCGCGCGGTCCGTCGGGCGTGAAGGCTAAAATGGCGCCTTTTTTCGCCTCGCGTGCTGCCTCCAGCGCGGCGCGCACCCCACCCCGACTGGTTGAACCCCGCAGCGTGCGAAACCCAAAGCGCGTGAAAATCTCGTTTTGGATGTCGCCGTCACGCGAAAGCGAAATCAGCGCCAAAATGCCCATGCCGCGCATAAAGTTGGCAGGAATCAGCGTGCGCCCATGCCATGAAACCATCACCGCCCCAGTGCCTTCGCGCCGATGCTGCTCAATCTGTTCCCAGCCCTCCACATGCAGGCGCACAGTGCTACCTATCGCGCGTGCCAGCGCGTAGCCCAGTTTGCCCAAGCGGCGCGCCCGACGCCGATCGCGCTCCGAACGCTCTATCACCACGATAAAGATTATACCGAGTGGCAGGGGCACGGTAGACATTAGGTATCCTACGGCTATGCAACAAACAGCTCCGCTGGCAGGGCGCGTGGCGATTATCACGGGCGCCAGTCGCGGCATCGGACGCGCGGTCGCGCTCAAACTTGCGAAGGAAGGCGCAGCAGTTGTCATCGCTGCCAAAACCGCTGAACCCGATCCCCGACTGCCCGGCACCATCTACACGGTCGCCCAGGAAGTGGAAGCGCTGGGCGGGAGGGCGTTGCCCCTACGCGTCGACGTGCGCGATGAGAACGCCCTCCAAATGATGGTGGATAAAACGCTGGAGACTTTCGGGCGGGTGGACATCTTGGTCAATAACGCAGGCGCGCTTTGGTGGTACCCAGTGGTGGAAACCCCGCCTAAACGCTTTGACTTGGTGATACAGGTGAACCTTCGGGCGTCCTTTATCGCCTCGCACCTCGTGCTGCCTCATATGATTGCTCAACGCTGGGGACACATCATCACCATGTCGCCCCCGATTGACTTGAGCGTGTTGCCCGGCAAGGTCGCCTATATGATTTCCAAGTTTGGGATGACAATGCTGGCGTTGGGCTTGGCAGAGGAGGTGCGCGAGCACAATGTGGCGGTGAACGCGCTGTGGCCCCGCACCCTTATTGAAAGCCAAGCGACGATTGCGTGGGGACTGGGCACACCCAAGCAGTGGCGCAAAGCCGACATTATGGCAGACGCGGTGTACGAAATCGTACGCCGCGAGCCACACACCTGCACAGGCAACGCCTTCATCGACGAAGAGGTACTGCGCGAGGCAGGCGTCACTGACTTTTCCATCTACAACTGCACGCCCGACGGTGAGCCACTGGGAATTGTGTGGGCAGGCGTGCAAGCAGGAAAGCGCGACCACTGACCGAAAATAATGGCTGGGCAATGCGCAGGCACGGAGGCTGGCTCGGCGTACTGCTGGTTATGCTGCTATTGTGCGTGCCTACAGGCGCGCAGCAAGATAAAGCGCAGCAACGCCAGAAACTTCAGCGAGAGCTCCAATCCCTGCAGGGCGAGATCGGTAAGCTCAGAGGCGCCATCGCTCAAAAGCGGCGCGAGGAGCGCAAAGTGCGGCGCGACTTGGAAACGCTGGATAAGCAAATCACGGAAGTATCGGCACGCTTGCGCACCACACGCGACCGCCTCGCGGCTGCACGCAGGGAACAAGCAGAACTCGCCAAACAGCTGGAGCAGTTGACCCAACGCTTGCGCCAGCGCGAGCAACTATTGGCGCAACGCCTGCGCGCTGCCTACAAGTACCGCTCGGTGTCGTTCCTCACAATGCTGGTCAGCGCCCGCAGTATCAGCGAGCTGAACAGCCGCAGCTATGTGTTCCGCCAGATTGTCAAAACCGACCGTGCACTGCTGGATCAGGTACGCGCTGACCAAGCGGCGGTAGCGCAAGCCAAAGCGCGGATGGACGCCACCGTGCGTCGCATCGCGGGCTTGGAAGCCGACCTGCGCGAGCAACAGAGCGAACTGACCACCGCCCAAGCCGAAAAGACAGAACTGCTGAAAGATATCTCGCGCCAACGTGCGCTTTATGAACAGCAGTTGGCAGAGCTGGAAGCCGAGTCGCGCGCGATTGCCCGCCGCCTGCGCGCACTAATGGAGACGCCCAGCGGACGCGCCCGTGCCGAACAACCATGGTCGGGACGATTCGTGCGTCCTGTTGATGGCAACATCGTTTCGGGCTACGGCATGCGTGTGCACCCAATCTTCCGCGTGCGCAAAATGCACACAGGCATTGACATCGCTGCGCCCCATGGCACACCTATCCGCGCCGCCGACGCTGGCGTGGTGGTAGAAGCGGGGTATATTCGGGGCTACGGCTACACAGTCATCATTGACCACGGCGGGGGGGTGGCGACCCTATACGCCCACTGCTCGGCAATCTTGGTGGTGGTGGGGCAAGAGGTGCAACAGGGGCAGGTGATTGCCCGCGTGGGCAGCACAGGCTACTCTACAGGACCGCACCTGCACTTTGAAGTGCGCATCAACGGGGAACCTGTAAATCCGGTGCGGTATGGCTTCTGAGCTGCGTGCGCCTTTCCGTGCCATATCCGTAGCGAGGAGAACACTGCCTGCGGTTGGTTGTGCGATGCCTCCCCCTTTGCAGGTTCTGACGAGGGTACACCACTTGGGTTCCATTCCACCGCGCGCTTTTCGCGGCTCGTGTTCTGTTTCTGCCCCCCTCCTGCAGGTTCCCCCCGCAAGCGAGGGGAACCGAAAAAATCGTTTGGTTCCCCCTACGCAGTAGGGGGAACCTCAAGGAGGGGGTTCTCAGATCAACCTGACTTGGAGGAACACCCTTGTTTTTGTAACCTAAGTCGCTACCTGGGCGCGATTCATCACTCGCAGCTCGGAATAGCAAGTGTTGGTGGCTTTGTCATCTCGAGCGCAGCGAGGGGTCTCGCCTATGGCTCGGAACGGCACGGGTGTAGCGTGAATCACCCTGTCCGTTCCGAGCGAGGCGAGGAACATGCCAACTTGCTAGTGCACTCGCCTCTACGGCATGCGAAACATTATCAGTCGTCGGAAGGTGCGGTCTTGTTCGCGGCGTATGATTTGTAGCTGCACGGGGCGACCGGAGGCGATTTTACCGAGCGCCTGTTCGAGCTCAGTAATGGTGCGCACCGGTGTGCGGTTGACCTCCACGATGATATCGCCCTCGTTCAACTCGCCTGCTAACGGGCTGTCGGCGCGCACATGACGGACATAGACGCCCTGCACATTGCCCAACTCACGGTTGAGTGTGGTTGGGATTTCGCCCACTTCCACACCCAGCCGCTCTAGGGCATGCTTTTCTGCAGGCAGCTCTGCGCGCCGTTCGGGTGCCTCAGGTGCGTCCTCAGGGTGTGTGCCCAGCGTTGCCTCCAGAGTGAGCGTTTGACCGTTGCGCAGCACTTTCAGACGCACTTTGGCGTTGGGCCCCTTATCAGCGATTAGTTCGCCGAAGTGGTTCTCATTGCGCACGGGCGTGCCATCTACTTCGGTAACCACATCGCCGGGCTCCAGCCCTGCGCGGGCAGCGGGTGTGCCTTCTTCCACCGAGCGGATGAGCACGCCTTGTGCCCCCTTGAGTTCCTCACGCATATCGGCAGGGATGTCGGACGGTTCCACGCCTAGGTAACCGCGCCGATATGCGCCCTTCTCAATCAACTGCTTGACCACGCTTTTGACGCGGTTGATTGGAATAGCGAATCCGATGCCCACATTACCGCCTGTCCGCATGTTGGACACAATGGCGGTGTTGATACCAATCACCTCGCCGCGTGAGTTAACCAACGGACCGCCCGAGTTGCCCGAGTTGATGGCGGCATCTGTTTGAATCAGATCAGGGTAAAAGCGAACGCGATCGGAGCCTGCAATGGTCTCGCGGCGCCCGATAGCGCTCACGATGCCCATTGTGATCGTGTTCTCCAGCCCGAACGGGCTACCGATGGCGAACACAAGCTGCCCTGGCTTTACGGTACTGGAGTCGCCCAGCGTGGCGGCGGGCAGGTTCGTGCGGTTTACCTTGATGAGCGCGATATCCGCACTTGGGGCACGCAACACTTCGCCTTTGGCTTTCGTGCCATCGTGGAAAGTGACCTCCACTTCTTTTGCGTTGCCCACCACATGGTCATTCGTGACGATGTAGCCGTCGCTGCGGATAATCACGCCTGAGCCTTGCCCAAACACACGCGGCATGCGCTCCTCGATATTCGGCGGGATAACGATGCGCCCGCCCGGGAACTCGAACTCGCGTCTATCGCGCTCACCGCGAGGATGTGCCACGCGGATATGCACCACAGTGGGTTGCACGGTTTCCGCAACACGCACCAGTGCCGATTCCAAGCTGGTTAGGGTTGCACGTTCTTGTGGCGTGAACGCTACAGCAACGCGCTCTTGGGCAACCGCCCCACTGCGCACAGCCACATACATCCCCAACGCACCAATCGCAATCCCAAGTCCAAGCACCAGGTGCCAGCGTTTCATACCTGCATACGACCTCCTTATCGGGATGTCTCGATGAGCTTTGGCTCAACGAGGACTCCAGGCCATGCCCCTAATTGCTGATGGTTCAGCAAAGGGTCGGTGTAAGAGACGGTTGAAAAAGGCATCGGTTCGGGAGCAAAATTAGGCGTTCTTCGGAATTGGAGGCTGGTTTGGGTAATCAAGGGACCGTAGGCAGCAGGTTCGTAGAGAAGAGGGGTTCGCGGGGTGGAGGTGGTAAAAGTTTGGAAAGGGATGCTGGTATTGGAGGCGAAGGTGGGCTTTCTAGTTTCAGTATCGTTCCACAGGACGAAAGCAACGGCAAGCGCCACGCCCCCCGCGAACTGCCACCAGCGTGTACTACGCCAGGTGAAGGCAAACGCCTTCTGAGGTAGGGGCTTCGATTCTTGCCGAAGGCGCTGCAGGACCTGCTGAACTCCGCCTTGCGCTCTGACTGTGGGCAATTGGCGCAGCAATTGCTTGGTTCGGCGTAAGCCCTCCAACTCCCTCGAGCATATCATACACTGCTCTAAATGGTTGCGTATCTGCTGCTGCTCTGCTCCCGACAATTCAAAATCCAAATAAGCCGACAGACGGGACTGGACATAGCGGCAATTCATTTTAGTTCACCTCGCTCAAAAAGATTGGGGTGGCGTTTTTGGATGTGGTCGCGCAGTTGTTTGCGCCCACGATGGATGCGCGACCGAACCGTGCCGATGGAGGTGTTCATAATCTCGGCAATTTCCTCGTAGGAATGCCCCTCGATGTCTGCCAACACCACGGCGATGCGAAACTCAGGCGAGAGTTGCTGTAGCCCTTCTTGAATCGCTTCGGTATATTCTTTGCTGAGCACTTCCTCCATCGGTCCAGGCGAGAGGTCGGGCAAGTCGAAGGTGGTGCCCTCTTCGCCGTCTTCAGCGGTGAAGGTTTCGTCGATGGAGACGGTGCGCAATCGCCCGCGACGCCGATATTCGTCAATGTAGAGGTTGGTGAGGATGCGGTTGAACCAGTTCATGAAGGGCATGCTGCGGTCGTAGCGGTCGAAAAAGCGGTAGGCGCGCAGGAAAGCCTCCTGCACGAGGTCTTCGGCGTCGGCGGCGTTCCCCGTGAGGCGGTAGGCAAGGTTGTAGGCTTGCTGGTAGTGGCGCTCCACTAACTCTTCGAACTCCTGTTGCAAGCGATTGTCCATGCTACTTGCGACAGCCGTGTGGGTCATCGCCGCCTCCATCAGTGGGGTATACGCGCAGCATGCGGCTTAAGTTCCCCACAGCGTCCCGTCCCTCCTTCGCTGGTTTAGACGCCCCAAAAGTTTGACGGGTTTCGCGTGGATAAGCTTTGGTGTGCACGCTGATTGCGTCTCTATCCTCAACATCCGCTGCCGAAGTTGAACAGCACTGCCAGTAGATCGGCGTCGTCGACGGTGCCGTCGCGGTTCACATCGGCGCGGACATCGCTGGAGCCGAACGCAAACAACACCAGCAGTAAGTCGGCATCGTTGATGACGCCGTCCTGATTGAGATCGCCTGCTGGCAGCGTGAAATTGAGCGTGGTGACATCGCTTAGTGTGGTGGTGGTTTGAGCACAGAGCCAGACGCCGTTGGGCGTGCTCACGCGCACAGCTGCTGCGCCTGCCAGCGTCGTGTCAAAGGCGAACGCGCCGCCAGCCCCTAACGATATGTCCACTTGTTGCTGCTGGCTGCCTTGCTGGAGCGTGAAGCGCACTTGGGTGCCCTGTGGGTCGCCCAGCCCCTGCAACGCCACCTGCCCCTGCACGCGCACAGGTAGCACGCTCAGCGTGTTGGTGGCGGCTGAATCGGCATAGGTGCTGTCGCCTGCAAACTCGACGCGCAAGGTTTGATTGCCCAGCGCAAGCGTCAGCGGCACGGTGTAGCTCAGCGTCGCGGTGCCCCCGCTATTGGTGGTGGCCGTGCCCACAAGTGTGCCATTGATGAGGAAGTTCAGTGCTCGCCCGCCGATAGGGGCGTTATCCAGCGATTGGCGCAGCGTGGCTTGAAGCGTGATGGTCTGTCCGCGACGCCCACTGATGGTGGGCACGCTGAGGGTGGTTGCGCGGCGCACCTGCAGCGCGCCCGCGAATACCCGGTCATCTACCATGAAATCGCCCGTGTTGATGGTGTTGCTGTTGTTGCGGTCGAACCAAAGTGCGGTGAGCACATCGTAGGTGCCTGCGGTAGCGTCCGCAGGGATCGAGAAAAAGCGTGAGCGTGTGTTGCTGCCCTCTACAAGGCTTACCTTCAAATCGCGGGGTGGGTCGGAAATCCACGCGCCCGTGCCCAGCCGTATTGACGCGCCAAGCATCACCTGAAAGTCGTGGGTAGCAGTGATCGTGTAGCCCAACAGTGCTTGGGTGCCCGTGCGCGCAGGGTTGGGGCTGACCGCGAGGTTCTGAATCATCGCGACGCCCCCTTGCACCAGCTGGTAGCCTGCAGGCGCGTAGTAGTGGCTCAGGATTTGCTGCCAGTTTTTGGTGCCGTAGCCGTGCAAGGGCGCGCTGCTGGTACAGGCTTGGCTGCTGGAAAGCCGTCTGCCTGTTGCCCAGCGCGCTGACCCCCACTGGCACATGCCACGCCCATGCCCGTTGCGCGAGAAGCCTGCGCACACAGGGTCAGCGATGCAGGGCCAGCTGCTGCCCGTGCCCGAATACCCGTCGCCACACCCAGCGTTGTTGTTCTCAGCAGAGTATTCCGAGCGCGCGATGTTGCCCGCGCCGGTCAGCAACACATAGCGCGTGGTAGCATCCACCGCCGCGTTGCCATTGGAAGTCTGATTGCCCGTAAACACTTGGCAGTGCGTAGAATCGCAAATATCGTAGCTACTGCTGATGGGGCTGAACACAAACGATACCCCATAGCTGCGCACAGCCACCGCACCCGCCTTGAGTGACTCCATGCCGGCAGGCGGGTTCTCGCTGCCGAAGCGCACATTGCCCCAGCAGGCATACCACTCGCTGGTGATGACCCCTTTGCAATAGGTGTCAATCGTGTACACCTCCACGCCCCCAGGGCAGTTGGTGCGCGAGGTACAGTTGCGCCCTACGCGAATATACTTAGGCAGCACAATCGGGGCAGGCGCCGCGGGGTAGAAATCGCTCAAGGGGGGCGCGTGCGGAATTGCTGCGTCCAGAGAGGGTTTTGCCTCATCGCAGGTGTCGCAGGGCTGCTCCATCAACGGCTCGCGGTGGCGCGGCGAACGCATATCGCGTATTTCCAGCCCGTTGCCTGCCCGCATCGTTAGGCGGTAAATCCAGTCGCCCTCGCTCCACAGCTGCACATATTGCAACTGCAGCGTCTGATAGCCCGCCTTGCGCAGCTCCAGTGTGGCGTAGGGTTGTGCCTGCCCTTGAACATCGCGTATCGGAAACTGCACCAGAAACAGCCCGCGTGCGTCGGTAATCGCTGCGCCTGCGTGGTTTAGCACGCGCACTTGCACCCCTTCCAGCGGTTGCCCCGTTTGCTCGTCGGTGACAAAACCCACGACAGTCATATAGCCGGGCTTACGCAGCGACCACAGAAACCGCCAATCAGCCTCTTGCGGGGGGGTGAGAGGGTCCAAGTAGACGCGATGTGGGGGCGTTTCGGCATTCACCGTGAGGGTGAAGCCCGCCACTGTGTAGCCCGCGTGGAAGGCGTATAGCAGGTAATCGCCTTCGGGCAAAGCAAGGCTCAGCCGTCCATCCGCAGGCGCACGGAAGCTATAGGTCTGCTGCGTGGGCAGATGGAGGAGCACCACCTCCGCCTCCAGCGCACGCCCCGAGACCGAGTCATAGAAACGCATCTCAACCCACGCCTGCGCGCTTGCCCACGCAGCCGCAAGCGCCAACCATCCACCAAGCCACCCTTTCAGCAAGCGCATAGCCTTAGTGTACCACGAAATCCTAAAAATTCGCCTCCTCAGAGCGATCGCTCCACCTGAACTGCTCCAGCCACCATTGCTGCCGCCGTGGGCGGCACTGGCTACTCCACGAGCTGGTAGACCTCCACGCCGCGCTCGGCGTAAACCAGCGTGAGCCACCCCTGCGCGATGGCGTCGTAGTACAGCGCACGCCATGCCTCAGGCGCGCCCGCGGGCGTGAAGCGACGATTAATCAGCACATAGCGATAGCCATGCTGGCGCATCCACTGGGTCAATGCGGCGCCGCTGCGCATAGATTCGTAGGGAATGAGCCGATGATGCCCTGCGTTGCCCCACACGTAAGGGCGATTGAGATAGTAGCCGCGCGTCTCATCCAGCAAAATGACGCCTGCGTGCGGGTCTGGCTGCGCGTTTAGAAACTGGATTGCAGGGTAAGTTTGTAGGCGTCGCATCAGATACGCTTCGCGGTCGCGCAGGGCGAGGGGTACTTGCGTGAGGTAGACGCTGCTCATCAGCCACAGCGTGAAGCCTGCTTGCAGCAGCAGCACGGCTCCGAAGCTATAGCGTGCCCACGCGCTCGCGTTCGCCATTCCGACTAGCCCTGCGCCCCCAAGAACGGGCACTACCAGCAGCAGGTAGCGTATCTGCTGCATCAGGTAAAACCAGCCCACAAAGTTCAGCGCGGCGAAGCTCAACAAATAGCCCATCGCGGGGGCAGTACCACCCGCCAGCCATAGGCTCGGCAAGGCAAGCACACCAGCGCCCAGCGTGGGCAGCAGGAACACGCGCTCGCCCACCGCTGCACCTATTGGGTCGGCAAAGGGCGCGGGGGTTGCTGCCAAGTGCCATGGGGCCAGCACCAGCATCGCGGGCTCGCGCCCCATGCCGAACTTCAGTTGGTCGTGGCGATAAGCCTCGGCTTGCTCTTGGCTCCAGTTTTTGCCTCCAAACAGCGCGTAGGCAAACGGATAGACGGGGTTGCCTGTCCACATCCAGTTGCGCAGGTACCATGGGCTTCCGAGCGCTACTGCCAGCAGCCCCGACAGTGCGAGTGTGCGCGCCAAGGGCATCGCGCGTTCGTGCCACAGCCACCCGATGCCGATAAGCCCCCACAGCCCCCATGCCAACAATGCGGTGTACTTTGTGGCTAACGCAAAGCCCATCATTACGCCCGCAAGCCATACCCACCAGGGAGCGCGTTCGCGGATAGCGTGCGCCAGCCCGAACAGCGCCAGCGAGGTGTAGAGGGCGGTCGCTAAGTCGGCATACGCGCTGAACATCTGCCACAGAAACGCCGGCACGCCCAACACCAGCACGGCCGCGTAGGCGCCCGAACCGCCGTGTCGCTGTACAAAGCCCGCTGCCCCAAGCACTGTCAGAGTGCCCATCGCCCAGTGCATCACCTTCGCCGCGCTTTCCGAGCCAAGCGCTAACCCCAGCAGGTACAGCATGTCTTGCAATGGGGGGAAGTAGCTTTGGTGCATAAACGGGATTTCCACCGTCCTGCCTGTCTGCAAATAGAGCTTAGGGAAGGCTAAGTGGTAGGCGAGGGCGTCCCACTCGTTGCCGTCGGGAGGCAGCATGCACAGGGCAAGGCTCAGTAGAACTAACAGCCACGCCATAGTGATGAGCAGCAGCTCAAACGGCGTGCGGAAATGCGGGCATGCTTCATGCCAGCTTAGGGGGCGTCCGCGCAAGAGCCAGTTCAAACCCCACAGTGTGCCCAGCGTTGCTATCAGCCCCAACAGCGCCCCGGTGCGGCTTGCCAAACCGACGGCAGCAAATCCTGCCATCCAATAGGCAAGGATGCCCAGCGCCAACGCACCCCCGAACGCTAGTTGCTCCAGAAGATTTTGAGTGAACTTTGCGGCGATGCGCCCCCCCACCAGCGTTGCCACCGCGCAGATAGCCAGCCCCAGCGCCACGCCCGCCACCATCGCGCAGGAGTATACCCAACCCCATCTCAGGTATAATCCCGCCAGCCTGAATCGTTGCAGGCACGAACCCATCTACGAAGGAGGCATATGGCAATGACGCCCACGACTGTTGAACGAGCCAGCTTCCCGAAGTTAGAGTTGTTGCGTATAATGCTTCTATCGCGCGAGGGTGACCGTCGCGAAGGAATCTTGATGCGTCAGGGCAAGGGCTGGTTCCAAGTGCCAGGCATGGGGCACGAAGCACTGGCAGCGATTGCTTATCACCTACGCCCCGACGATATATTGTTCCCCACCTATCGCGATCGCGCCCTCATGTTAGCGCGCGGTATGACCACCCGCGAGATTGCGCTTGATTTTATGGCGCGGGCAGGCTCCAGCTCCGACGGGCGCAACATGCCTGCTCACTACTCCTCCAAAGCCCTGAATGTGTTTTCGGTGGCGACGCCCACAGGGGCGCAGTGTCTGCCTGCGACAGGCGCGGCGTGGGGCATCAAACTGGCAGGCGATGACCGCGTGGTACTTTGCAGTATCGGCGACGCTGCCACCCGTCAAGGCGAGTTCTACGAAGCGGTGTGCTACGCAATCCAGGAAAAGCTCCCAATCGTGTTTGTCGTAGAAGATAACCAATACGGAATCAGTACCCCCACGCGCACGATGCTTCCGATGCGCCTCCAAGTGTTTGACGAGCAGTGGGTGACCTTCGTGAACGGGCGCTATGTGAACGAAGTTTATGAGAAGTCAGGCGCAGCGATCCAAAAGGCACGTTCAGGCGGCGGTCCCACGATTTTGTGGTGTGAAATTGACCGCCTCAGCTCGCACACCAGCGCGGATGACCACCGCGTCTATCGCTCCGCCGAAGAAATTGAGGCGATGTTCCAGCGCGACCCCATCAAACTGTTTGCGGAGCAGCTCATCGCAGAAGGCGTCTTGACGCAAGAGCAGTTCGAGCAGATGCAAGCCGAGATTGTCCATGAAGTAGACGCAATTTATCAAGAAGTGGAGCGCGTACCTCTGCCCGACCCTGCGCATGTGCTGGAGCATCTATTCGGTGAGCCACCCGCAACATACAAACCGCTGCCCCTGGAACCTGACCATGAACCCACCACGATGGTAGCAGCGTTCAACCGCACGCTGCACGCCGCGATGGAAACCTTCGACAACATCATCGTGTTCGGCGAAGATGTGGAAGACCCCAAAGGTGGCGTGTTCGGCTTCACCAAGGGACTGAGCACCAAATACCCCGACCGCGTGCGCAACTCGCCGCTGGCAGAGGCGACTATCGTGGGCACGGCGGTCGGCTTAGCTGCGATGGGCTATCGCCCTGTGTTCGAGATTCAGTTTATAGACTTCATCACGCCAGGCTTTCACCAGTTGGCATCGCAAATCGCCACACTGCGCTGGCGCAGCAAGGGCGAGTGGAAGTGTCCACTGGTGATTTACTCGCCCTACGGGGCATACCTGCCCGCCGGAGGCATGTGGCACAGCCAAAGCAACGACGGCTGGTGGGCGCACATTCCCGGCATTCGCATCGCCATCCCCAGCACGCCCGAAGACACTGCAGGGCTGCTGTGGACTGCTATTCAGGATGACGACCCCACGCTGTTCCTGATTCCCAAACACATTTTCCGCGTGCGCCATCAGGTGAACGAGTACAAGCCCGTGCCGTTTGGCAAGGCAGCCATTCGGCGCGAAGGTAAGGATGTCACCGTCGTGGCGTGGGGCAACACGCTGGAGCTAGCGTTCCAAGCTGCCGAGCACTTTGAGCAGCAGGGCATCTCGCTGGAGATTATCGACCTGCGCACCCTCGTGCCCTGCGATTGGGAGACGATTGAGCAATCGCTGGCGAAAACGGGGCGGCTGGTGGTGATCCACGAAGACAACCGCACCTGCGGCTTTGGGCAGGCGATTATCAGCGAGATGACCAGCGTGCCTGAGCGTTTCAACCTGCTGCTGGCGCCGCCGCAACTGGTGGCACGGTACGATGTGCATATCCCCTTCTGCCCCGAGTTGGAATACGCGGTGCTGCCCGACTTGCCCCGCGTCATTCAAGCAATCCAGACCACGCTGGAGTGAACGCTTACGGGGCGGGTGGTCTCTAATCAAGGGTCGGAATCCCGCCCCCCACTCACGAGGCGGCTCTGAGAGCGTCTTGGCAGGGACGCCAATGCCACGCTTTAGCTCGCACAGGCGGGCTTCGCTTGCGCAGGAACGGCTTTATCCGTCGAGCAGCTTACAAGTTGCGAAAACTTCAAGCAGCACTTCACATACATGCCCCGAGAACCCCCTCCGTTCAGAGTTTGGTTCCCCTCGCTTGCGCGGGGAACCTACAGGAGGGGGCAGTTTCCCAAACCCCCTCCGTGAGGTTGCCCCTACTGTGTAGGGGGAACCAAGCAGGTTTTCGGTTCCCCTCGCTTGCGGGGGGAACCTACAGGAGGGGGGCGGTTTGTCTTGAGAACCCCCTCCTTTAGGTTCCCCCTACCAGTAGGGGGAACCGGGCGCTTTTTCGGTTCCCCTCGCTTGCGGGGGAACCAAGCAGGTTTTCGGTTCCCCTCGCTTGCGGGGGAACCAAGCAGGTTTTCGGTTCCCCTCGCTTGCGGGGGGAACCCGCAGGAGGGGGGCAGAATCGAAAAAAAAAAACCTATGCGAGAAGCGCGCGATGGAGCCCAAGCGATGTACCCTTGTCAGCTACCAGTAGGGTGAACCGCGCTCGGAATGACAGAGCAACCGTTTGCACGGATAACTCTGTCATTCCGAGCCGAAGCAAGGAATCTCTGCGTAAAGAACGGGCTCTAGCGTCTCTGACCCGATGGTGCGGGTGTCGCTGGTGCGGCTGGCTGTGGTGGTTTGAGCTCCTTCGCGTCTTTGGGTGGTGTGAAGCGGAACCGCGACGCAGGAATCGGCTTATTGAAGCTGGCATAGCGTAAGTTCACTGTGATTTTGCGCGTCATCGGCGTGGTGGGGCCGCCTTGCCCGCCCGTGCCCTGTTGTTGCGGGCGCGTCACTTCGGTTTGCTCGATTCGATACACCAGCAGGTCTTGCGCGCCGATAAACAGCCTTGCGGTGCTGTTGCGATTGCCGCGCGACTCGCTAATCTCGATCACGCGCATTTGCTTGCCCGCGACCGTTTGCGTGCCACGAAACTCCACTTTTACCGACGGCTCCAGCTTATCCACATCTTGCTCCAGTGCGCTCAGCAACGCACCAAACACCCCCAGTTGCAGCGCGTTGGCGTTTTCAAAGTTCGGCGGGGCGGGCTGCTTCATGTATTGCTTCATCGCAGGCTGATATAAGTAGATGTGTTTACCGTCGCAATAAACCTCACCCAGCGACATGCCGCCCGACTGCGCTTTGGCAACCACCAAATTAGGGCGTTGCATAACCAGTGCGCCCTCTATCACCTGCTTGCTCTGGTTGGCGCCCGCACTCATCTCTATCGTGAACTCGGCGCTCAGCTCCAGCGATTTGGCGTTGCGATACTTTTGCACCACCTGCTTGAGAAACGCCTTCGCGTCTTGCTGCTGTGCCATGCCTGCCGCAGCGACGGCTAACACCCCTGTAAGTACCCAGACGATTCGCATCGTTGTCTCCCTCAGCGGAACTATACCCCAAAGCGGGTACAATCTTGGCGCACAGGAGGCGAATCGATGGCGATCGTGGAGGTTTTGGTTCCCCAGTTAGGCGAAGGATTGCAGGAAGTGCGTGTATTGCGCTTTTTGAAGCAGCCTGGCGACACCGTGCAGCGCGACGAACACATCTACGAAATGGAAACGGACAAAGCCACGGTAGAAGTGGAAAGCCCCTACACGGGCACGATTGTGGAGTGGCTGGCAAAAGAGGGCGATATTTTGCCGATTGGCGCCCCCATCGCGCGTATGGAGGTGGAAGGCGTTGTGGAGACGGCTGCCCCAGCCGCGCATGCGCCCCAGGCACAGGCAGCCACAAAACCTGTCGCACCGCCTGCGCCTGAACCAGTGATAGTGGGCGCGCGCTTGGAAGTGGTGATTCCGCCGCGCACTCGCGCCTACGCCCGCCAAAAAGGGCTTTCCGAAGAAGAGTTGCGCAGAATTCCCCCTGCCTCGGGCAATAAACTGATGCCTGAAGATATTGATACCTATCTTGCCACCCGCGCCACTGCCCTCGCAGGCGCCGAATATGTGGATTACCCGCTGCCGCAACAGCAACGCGCATTTATTTATCGCGTCAAGCGCAGCAGTCAACTGGTGGTGCCCGCCACCATCCGTCGCCCTGCACGCTGGGACGCTATTCAGCGCACCGCCGCGCGATTCAAAGCCGACCCCAACGCGCCTGTGCAGCCTTCCGAATTCCAAGTGTTCGCCTACTGCGTGGCGCAGGCGACTCTCAAACACCCCAAGTTCCGCTCGCAACTGGTGGGCGAGGAAACGCTGCGCCAATATGAGCATGTAAACTTAGGCGTCGCCGTTGCTCGCCCTGGCGATGAGTTAGTAACCGCGCTGGTCAAAAATGCTTCCGCGCTTGATTTCGTAACCTTCGTGCGCACTTTGCAGGCTCAAATCCGCAAAGCGCGCGCAGGCGAAGACCAAGCCGATGCCAGCATTCAGCTCCTGCTAACCTACATGGGCGGCTATCAAGTAGTGGACGCTATTCCCGTGTTAGTGTCGCCCGCCGTTGCGATTCTGTTTGCGGGCGAGAGCTTTCTGATTGATGGCGTGCCGCATGTCAACCTTGTGCTGACCTTTGACCATCGGCTCATCAACGGCGTGGGCGCTGCGGAGTTCCTCAACGAGGTGGCGCGTAACTTGGAGCAGGCGGAGACGCTGGTTGCCGAAGCTGCCGCACAGGTAACGGGGTAGCGCGCGGGCTACGCCTGCGCGGCTGGAGCCCCCGTAGCGTCTGCGCCCCCGCCGACAGGCAAAAGCCAACGCAGATCGGATTCGTTTGCACGGGGAACGGCTTGAGCCGTAAACCGCTACGGCAAGATGTAGGCGGCTGAAGCCGTTCCTGTGCACGCCAAGCCCGCCTACGCGGGCTGAGACGTAGCGTCGGCGTCCGCGCCGAAAAGAATCCCCCACAACCTGGCTCACCATCCATAGCGTTCAGGTCCCCAGTCGCGGAACACCAACTCTTGCTTGAGCAGCACCAACTTACGGCTGGGGATATCTTCGTACACCACAATCCCAGAGCCGACACACGAATAGGTACCGATTTTCACACCAGGCATAGTGATGACATTCACGCCTGTGCGTGAGAAGTCGCCGAAATAAGTGCCGTTAGCGCCAAACTCGGGGCGTTCGCGCCTGCCACGCACCGTATGCACGGTGTCGCCATCGTCAAAGCGCAAGGTGCCACACACAGTCGCCGCGCCGATATCCACCTTTTGCCCCACCACGCCCATAATCTCGCAATAGTGATACAAAAAGCTGCCGTCCAACATCACCCCTTCGATCTCGGCGTCGTGTCCCACGATGCAGCTGTTGCCGATGACTGTTGTGCTACCGACCAAGCAGTAGTCGCTGACGCGCGTGCGCGCCCCCACCGCCGTGTGCCCCTGCAGAATGGCACCGTTGAGCAGGCGCGCCTCGCGTCCGACAAAACAGTTGCCCTTGATGACCACGCGCTTGCCGATGGTTGCGCCCTCCTCCACCACCAGTTTGCCGTAGATTTCGGCGGAGTCGTCAATATGCACCTCTTTGCCGATGCGGTCGGCTTCCAGTTGGCTTGCCTCGTAGTCCAGCCAGCGAGCGTTCGCCTCCCACAGGTGCCACGGTTTATCGATGTCCACCAAAAAGCCGACAGGCGCTACGGCGGGAATCTCGTGCCCCTGGTCTAGCAGGGTTTGCAGAGTTTGCGCCAGCTCAGCTTCTACGGGGGGCATGCCGCCGACGGGCACGCTTGTCATGAGCCCCGGATGGGCGTTCAGGGCGTCGCGTACCTGCGGGCGGAACGCGAACAAGCCTCCTAGCCGGCAGTTGGTATCGGTGCTGTGCCCTTCCACTTGCACGATTTGTCCCTCGTGTACACGCGCGCCAATCCAATCGCGGGGATCCTGTGTGGGTAGGTACGGTTGGGCGACCGCTGCGGCAAGCGCGCCTGTTTCGTGGAAGCGCGCGATGAGCCGCTGAATCGTCTCGGTGGGCGTAGCGATATCGCCGTAAGCAACCAGAAACGGCTCCTCGCCAATCAGGGGCAGCGCGCTGAGCACTGCATTCGCTGTGCCCGTGGGCGGGTTCTGGCGGATGAAGGCGATGGGCAACTCTATGCCGTGCAGCGCGGCGCGCACCGATGCCTCAAACGCGCCCACGACTACCACCAGCCGCTCAATCCCCGCCCGCTGCAGCGACTCGGCGAGCCGCCGCACATTCGGACGGTTCATCACGGGCACAGCAGTCTTGTGCCGTACCTCGTTGTAAGGCCAAAAGCGTGCCCCAGTGCCCGCGCATAGGATGACCGCGCTTTTCATCAAAACGAGCAATTTCGCCTCAAGGGTAGTATTTTCCTACTAAGGCGTGGCGCGCGCTCCGAAGAACTGCTCCAAACATCGCCCCGATGGGGTATAATCCCCCAGCCACCTTTAGCGGTGGACAACATCCCCGCGGGCAGCACCCGCTGTTCACCGCACAAGCAGGAGTGAATAGCCATGAGAAACCCAACCTTGCCAGCCGAACTTGATTTGCAGGGGGACTTGCCCACCATCATGCCGCGCTCGAAGACGCGCCCCTCTGTGCGCTTCACCGAAGCCCAATGCGCCATTGAGCAAGACCCCGAAATCCCCTACCTAACGGAGCAGGAACTGATTGGGCGCATTCAACAACTGCGTAAAGAGCGCAACGCGATTATCCTCGCGCATAACTACCAGCTACCAATCATCCAAGATTTGGCAGACTTTGTGGGCGACTCGTTGCAACTCTCGCAGCAGGCAGCCAAAACCGATGCCGAGGTGATCGTGTTCTGCGGCGTGCACTTTATGGCAGAAACCGCTGCCATTCTCAACCCCAACCGCACCGTGTTGATTCCCGACCCAGAGGCAGGCTGCTCGCTGGCTGCCACTGTGACTGCCGAAGAAGTACGTCAGTGGAAAATGAACCATCCCGACGGTGTGGTGGTGGCATATGTGAATACCAACGCCGATGTGAAAGCCGAAGCCGACTACTGCTGCACCTCCAGCAACGCCGTGCAGGTCGTGAACACCATCCCCGAAGATAGGGAGATTCTGTTCCTGCCTGATATGTTTTTGGGGTTGTATGTACAGCGGATGACGGGGCGCAAGATTTACCTGTGGATGGGCGAGTGCCATGTGCATGCGGGTTTCCGCGCTGAGGAGATTATGAGCGCGCTGCAGCAATACCCCGAGGCAGATTTGCTATTGCATCCCGAGTGCGGCTGCGTGAGCCAGTGTATGTTCGCCTTAGCTGCGGGCGATTTGCCCGCTGAGCGGACTTTTGTCTACAGCACGGGGGGCATGGTGCGCCATGTGCGCGAGTCGCAGGCACCGATACACCTGATTGCCACTGAGGTGGGGATGTTGCATCGTCTACGCAAAGAGGCGCCGCACAAGCAGTTCATTCCTGTGAAAGCCGACGCAATCTGTGAGTATATGAAAACCATCACGCTGCCGAAGTTGTATCGCGCGTTGCGCGATATGGTCTACGAGGTGCGCGTGGAGGAGCCGACTTTGAGCAAGGCGCGCCGCGCGATTGACCGTATGCTGGAGATTGTGTGATGGCGACGCTGAACCCGCAGTTGCTGGCGATTCTGGCGTGTCCTGCGTGTGACGACCGCCCGCCGTTGGAGTGGTGTGGCGCGTATTTGGTGTGTCATCAGTGCCGCCGCGCCTATCCTATTCGCGATGACATCCCTGTGCTGCTGGTGGAAGAGGTAATGCCACTGGAACAGATTGAACCACCACCGCCTTCCGAGCCGGCGCAGGGGTAGGCAGCTGTTGTTCAGACAGCCCTATATAAGGATGGTAAGTAATGTTCTTGCTGTTACCACGATGCTGTTCGCGCGCAGTGAAGTCAGCGCCCCGCCCATCGTTGGGCGGGGCGCAAAACTTTCGCAGCGTCGCTGGCTACTTAGCCAAAATCACAAAACCACTACTTCAAGCGTCGGCGTAGCCCCAACAGCCCAGCTAAACCCGCGCTCAGCGCCAACAAGCTGGCAGGCTCAGGCACCCAGTCTTGCTCCACGAGCAGCAAGGAAGCAGTGCTCGTGCCAGGCGCAGGCGCACCATCAATGTGCAAGATAAAGGTCTCTATCACTTGCACATTCGACGACGGGCGTGCCAACGGCACAAACTGGTTGATGCTGGCAAACCCGTCACTGCCCCCAGCATACCCCGCGCCGCTAAAAAAGCCTTGACCCAGATACAGGATCTCGCTTGTGTTCAGATCCACGACCTTTTTGGACCAAATAATCTGCCCAATATCGAACACGAAGCCACGCACGACGAAGTTGAAGCCAGTCAACGGCGCTTTGGAGCTGGTAATGGTATAGGCAGCGGTGAAGGTACCACCTGTATACCGAGTGCCATCACCCACTAACATAGGCGGAACGCTCGTGAGGAATGTAATCTGCGGCAGCGTGTTCACGAAGTGCGAAGTAGGGGTGGCGTTGAAAAGGGAATTGTTGATGAGAAACGGCACACTCGATTGATCCGCCGGTTGGCTTGGCTGAAACAACAGACCGCGACTGGTGCTCACATTCACCGTCCAGCCCGATGCAAGCGCTGCAGAGACCGCTGTAAGCGACAGCGCGATACCCAGAGCTTTTAGCCCTTTCATCCTGTTGTACCTCCGATACGTTCAAATTACGGATGCCAGCAGGAGCGTCGCCATCTTATGACGCGCCAGCCGAGAATTCAGCATCCACTCCTTAAAGACTCGAAATTCCTCGCAAACCGGACAGGGTTGGAGTGCATTTCTCGCAGATTTCGCTTTAGGTTTATGAGCACGATGGGATCGGCGTGGAGCACGCTCCAGCTGGTGCCAGTTGCCTTGAACGCCCTACCTCCCCGACAAGGGTACCTTGCCTAGGTTCCACCGCGTGCTTCTCGCAGTGGTTTTTTTTTCCGATTCTGCCCCCCCTCCTGCAGGTTCCCCCCGCAAGCGAGGGGAACCGAAAACCTGCCCGGTTCCCCCTACTGGTAGGGGGGACCTAAAGGAGGGGGTTCTGGAAAAATCGGGCGACGGCTTTGGTAGTCGAAGCGGTACTGTGTATCCCTGTCAGCTGCGTGTTTTCCCCGCAAGCGAGGGGAGCCGAAAATCGGCACGGTTCCCCCTTGTATTGCTAGGATGCAAAAGCCGTTGTGACAGGCGCTGTATTTCAACAGCCCCCTCGTTCAAAGTGCAGCGAGGGGGCTGCAAGGCTTACCAAGTGTCGGTCTTGTTCGACGGGTCGGGTTGGATTGGCTCGCCCAGCCACGAGTAGGGGTAGTTCGGGTCTTCCAGCTCCAGCGCGGCTTTGGTCACCTGCAGCGGGCGGAAGGTGTCCATCATAACCGCCATCTCTTCGGTGTAGGTTTTGCCCAAGCTTGCCTCCACTGCGCCCGGCTGCGGCCCGTGCGGAATGCCCGAGGGGTGCAGCGTGATCGAGCCAACCTCTATCCCACGCCGACTGCCGAACTTCTTGTTGAGGTAATACAGTACCTCGTCGCTGTCGAGGTTACTGTGGTTGTAGGGTACGGGGATCGCCTGGGGATGGTAATCCAGCATGCGCGGGCAGAAGGAGCACACGACAAAACCCGGTCCCTCAAAGGTTTGATGCACGGGCGGGGGTTGGTGAATGCGCCCCGTGATGGGTTCGAAGTCGTGGATGTTGAACGCCCACGGGTACACATAGCCGTCCCAGCCCACCACATCGAAGGGATGGTGCTCATAATGGTATGAATAAACGCGCCCACGCTTGTGAATGCGCACCTCAAAGTCGCCCAACTCGGTGTGGGTCTCCAGCACTTCAGGCACGCGAATATCGCGCTCACAGTAAGGCGAGTGCTCCAGCAGCTGCCCATACTCGTTGCGATAGCGTTTGGGCGTTTCTATCTGCCCGCCGATTGCTTCAATCCAGATCAGTTTCGCAGGCAGCTGGTCAAACACCAAGCGCCAGATGGTGCCGTGCGGAATCACCAAGTAATCGCCCTCGCGGAAGCGCAAATGCCCAAACTGCGATTCGAGCCTACCAGTACCCTCGTGCACAAATATCAGATCGTCGCCGTCGGCGTTTTTGTAGAAATAGGTCATCTGTTCAGCGGGGCGAGCAACTGAAAAAATAACATTCTCGTTGAACATCAGTTCCACGCGCCCTGTCACGGCGTCGCCTGCGGGGGGCATTTCGCCAGTGCGAAAGTGGCGGTGCTGCAACACGGGTTCGTCAATTGGCTCGATGCGTCGCTCGTAGCAGGTGTGGAACTCCTTCACACGGGTAGGTGGGTAGTAGTGATACAGGATCGACTGGATGCCTGAAAAGCCCTCCGTGCCCAACACTTCCTCCGAATACAACGCGCCGTCGGGGCGGCGAAACTGAATGTGCCGCTTCGGAGGCACCTCTCCCATGCGCATATACCACGGCATCGTGGATGACCTCCCTACGATTTAGGATGGCAAATTATAGCATGCTGCAACAGGCGCATCTGCCCACGCAGGTTGCCGGTACCTTGCAGCGCGCGCTGCGGCTGTTCCGTGTTTCCGCCGGCGAGTTGGATGGGGGCGCCGCGCAAGCCGCATAAGGGCTTCGCGGTATCCCTATCCGTCTTCAGCGGGCGACGATGCGCACCTTGAAGCCGTTGCTGGAGGCGCGATAGGGCGCGTACATGCCCCATAGGTGAGCGGGCAGGATTGTGTACTCGCCGGGCGTTTCGGCGCGCAGCAGCAGCGAGTAGCGGTACGCCTCGCCCTGACTCCAGTAGCGGCGGAAAGCAACGGCGCGGTCGTCGCGGATTTCTTCAAAGTCGTAGCGCCACCACCACATCCGCAGGAACGCCTCGGTGTCAAATGGGGCGCACCCCGCAGCAAAAGGCGTTTCCAGCATGGTGTAATCCATACGCGGCAAAGCGCGTGGCAGGCGCGCCTCAATATCAAGGCGCAACAGCTCGCCTACGCGCACCATCTCGCCCGATTGCAATGGGCGCAGTCGCTCGCCCGGCTGGCTCATGTCGGCAGGGCGTTCCACGCGGTAAAGGCGCATTCGCAACGGTCCTGTGGGTTGGTCGGCGTCGCGCAAATTGAGGGTACGCGCCTGTCGCAAGGCGAGGCTCACCAGCGGCGTCCCGCGCACAGAGCGCACGATTACCGTGTTCTCGCCTGTGCGCCAGGGCAGGTCGCGCAGCACTACCGCAGGGCGACGCACTTGCACCTCCTCGCGCGTGAGCGTCAGTGTGCGTACCTTCTGCCCGTTCAGCCACACCTCGTAGGTCGCCTCTGGGGCAAGCAGCTGCTTGGAGGCGCGCGGCAGATAGTCGGTCAGTGCCTCCACCGCCAGTGCCGTGTCGCGCGAGGTGTACCAGCTGCCCTCGCGATAGCCCATCAGCAGCCCGATGACGGTCTTGTTGATAAGCTGTTCGTGGCGGCGCGGGGTGCCAAAGCGCGTTGGAGACTCCTTCAGTAGTGCCTGTAGGGCAAGGGCTTGTATCTCGGTGGCAAGCCACTCGGACCAGTAATACTCGCTGGGGCGTTGGGGCGACCAGTCAATCAGGTTGCGGTCTTCGTAAGCGTCGCGGAGGGCTTGCTGCCACAGCTCAGCAAGGTATCGCTCTGCGTTGGGCAAGTTGCGCCACCGCTGTAGGATGCGAATAAGCGTCAGCCGATCGTGTTGTTGACTGGGGTAGGGGCGGGCACTCAAAATGGTGTTCAACCGCGCATAGAAGGCGTGGCGTTCATCCTGCAGCGGGGCAGGAGGCGTAGGGTCCACTTCTGCCAGCACCTGCAGCGCGAATAGGGTGTCGCCCCCCACAGGGGTTTCTGGTCGCTCCGGGTGCGACGCCAACAGGTGCGCGATTTGTCGGCGGAGGGCGTCCACGCCGTGCTGATACATTGCTGGGGACACGGACACGCCCGCTTGTCGTGCTTTGTGCAAGCCCCACACCACATACGCCGTCAGCCACGGCTCCGATTGGCTGCCCTCCCACCAGCCCCAGCCGCCGTCGCTGTTTTGCGCGCGGCTAAGCCGTTGCAGCCCCTGCTCCACCGCCTCGGCGAGCTTGCGCGTCTGCTCGGCATCCACAGTAATGCCCGACTCTTGCAAGGCGCGTTGGGCAATCACCGCAGGCACGAAGCGGCTCACTGTCTGCTCAATGCAGCCGTAGGGGTGGTCAACCAGATACTGCAGGCTGTCGGCAATTAGCGCGCCGACGCTAGGAATTGCCCGAACGGTGAGCGTGGTGCGCGCGAGCTGCGTATCGGGGGGTAGTGTGAAGTCGAGTTGACGCTCGCCATCCAGGAGCACAACACGCGCGTCGGTCTCAAAGATCGCCAGCGGTTTCACCTCCAGTGTGCGCTCTTCGGCATCGCGTAGCACCCCGTTGATCTCGCGGGCAACCAGCGTGAACTTGTGGGTGCCCACTAACTTCGCCTCATACTGCCAGTGGAGCGCGGCAGAGCCATGCGCGGGCACCGAAACGGTTTGCGCGCGCACGCCGTCGGGGGCGCGTAGTTCCACTTGCACGGTGCGCGGCTGCGCCGTATCGTTGCTGAGGATTGCGCTGATTTCAGTGCGGTCGCCCTCGTTGAGCCACAAGGGCAGGCGCAGGCGCGCCATCAGGTCTTTAGCAGCCTTCACATGGGCGCGAGCAAAGCCCACTTGAGTGTCACGGGTGTGCCCGATGGCGGTGAGCCGCCATTCGGTGAGGTTGTCGGGCAGACGCACGCGCACGGTTGCCAGCCCCCGCGCATCGGTCATGATTGTGGGCTGCCAGTAGGCAGTGTCGGGGAACTCACGCCGAACGGTTTCCACGCTGCCCTTGTCGCCCTGCAACGCCAGCCATACCGCCGAGAAATCGGTATACACGCGGTTGTACCTGCGCCCGTAAAACGCGCGGAAGACATCCTGTGGGCTATCCTCGCGAATGCTGTAGACGGCCTCGTCCACCACCGCTAGCGACACCTCCGCAGGCACGGGGCGCCCTTGCGCATCGGTGGTGCGAATGCGCGCAGTGAGCATCTCGCCGGGTTGATAGCGCGATTTGTCGGTCTCCACCGTGACTGTGAGCCTACCGTAGCGCGCGCCCACTTTGATTTCCACCACGCGCTCGATCAGCTGCTTCTCGCGCACCATACACACCGACACATAGGCGTTGGGTACCTGCTGATGGCTCAGCGGCACGCGCACGCGCGTGAGTGCCCCCTGCGCCTTCACCACCTGCGAGTGGTAAATCGTGTCGCCTTCTAAAGTGATGTAGAAAGTGGCGTCGGTGTGCGGCGTGCGCAAGGCAAGCTCAGCCGACTCGCCCGGCTCATAGTGGCGTTTTTGCAAGCGCACTTCCAGCGCGTTGCGCTGTTGCGCGCTTTCGAACCACCACGGGATGTAGTTGGTATCCCAAATCCAGAGCCAGTGGCTAGCAACCACGCGATTGCCCTCCGAATCGCGTCCAACGACTCGGATGTACCAATCGCCGCTGTGGTCTGGGGTGAACTCGAAAGAGCCTACCCCTTGCGCGCTCGTCGCGATGGTGCCTTCGGCAAACACTTCGTAGCGGGGGCGGTTGCCCGCCCACAGATACTTGCCCGCTTGCCAACGCAACTCGGCTGGCACAGGCTGCCCTGTGCGGCGGTCGGTCAGTTGCACGCGATAGCGGTAGGTTCGCTTCGCTTCGCCGAAGGCTGCATCGGGCACAAAGCGCGCTTCCCAAACGCTGGGGACAACCTCGAACTGGGCAGCGGCTTTTGCGCCTTCCCAACCTTCGGATATAGCGAACACTTCGATGGTGTACTCATACGCGAAACTTGGCTCGTCCAGGCCGCTGGGGGCGTCAGAGCGGGGTTGTGGCAGCAATTCGTCGGTGCGCAAAGTCAGCACGGCACGCCCCATCGCGTCGGTAGTGAGCTGCCCCGTCTCAATGACCTGCCCGTAGTTCTCAGGCTCGCCGTCCAGCCATTCCTCGTCGCCTTCTAAGTAGTCAACGGTACCTCCGTAGTCGTCGCTCCAAGTGAACTTTTCGCGCCGGTAGACGAAGTAGTTGAGCGTCGTGTTGGGCACGGGCATTCCGAAGTAGTACTCGGTGTGGATTTCGGCGCGCACGACGCTACGCGGCATATACAGCGGCTTGTCGGTTTTGAGGTGCACGCGGTAGGTGGGCTTGCGGTACGCGCTGAGGGGCACATAGCGTTCTAGTTGCCCGTAGTTGCCCACTGAGGCGATGACGCGATAATAGCCCGCTTCCGCTTCGGGCGAGGTGCGAAAGTCGAAGTGGAAGCTGCTCATGGGGTTGAGCGCAGTGCGTGTTTCGTACACCAGCTCGTCGCGCGGGTTGAAGATGGTGATGCGCACGGGGGTATTCGGCGGCAGCAGTTCGTAGTTGGGTGCGTTGCCTGTGCGCACAACGCCCTTGAGGTGCATCGTGTCGCCTGGGCGATAGATGGGGCGTTCAGGATAGATGGTGCCTGCGAGTGTGCTTGTGCTTTCGGGGGCATAGTCTGCGCCTACGCCCAGCCGCCCCCAGTGGATGAGCGCGCCCGTGCGCGGCGCGTGCACCGCCACCATCGGCTTGTACCAGCGTTCGCCCGCGAGAGGCGCCGTTTGCAACCGCCATAGCCCCTGCGCATTTGTGCGCCCGACTGCCACTTGACGCACGGAGGCAGATTCATCGCCTGAAGAGCGGGCATAAACGCGCACCTCCGCGTTAGCAATCGGCTGCCCGGTGCGCAGGTCGGTGCACCATACTTCAGTCGTGCCCCCGCCAGATTTCGCTACCACCCCGATGGACGATACACTCACCAAAGCAGCTTGAATCAAGTCGCCCGCCTCGATGGTCAGCACATAGGTGCCTTCCGGTTGGCGCGGTAGCTCCAAGTATTGGGTGTGTACGCCCTCTGGATCGCGCCCGCGCACAGGCGTCGCTTGTTGCCACACGGGCAGCAGGTAGGGGCGGAATCGCTCTAACTGCTCGCGCAAGGCGTTGCGGTTTGGGCTCCACCAGCCGTGGCGCAAGTCGCTCAAGAAGTTGTGCAGCTCCAGAGGCGGTTGCTCGCGGTCAGGATAGCGCGCGCGGTAAAGTGTGAGTTGCAAACGGTCTTCTTCGTGGAAGCCGCGCACGCCTACGCGCAGCGGCTCGTCAGGATAGTACACCGCTTGCGGATGGATCAACTCCAAAAACGGGTCGGCAGCAACCAGGGGCAGCTCGACCTCGGTGCGCTCACCTTCACGCACCACGATGCGTAGGTTGCTCTCCTGCTCGCGCGAAAGGTGATGCACTTTGGCTGCGATATAGACGCGATAGACGCCCGCAGGAATGCCGCGCAGTTGAAACCGCCCTCGCGCGTCGGTACAAGTTTCCCACGCCTGGTAGGCAAACGGGTAAACCACAGACTCGGGTGGCTTGGGTTGCCAGCCCTGCCGACGGTAGGGCATGTCTAGCTCGGAGGATAGAGAGGGAGCTTCAGGAGGCGGTTCCACGCGCTCCAAGCGCACAAAGGCGTTAGGAATCGGGGCTAAGGTGCGGTCGGAGTAGACCATGCCAATCAGTGTGCCTCGCGGCGGCTCATTGCGTACTAACTCCGCAATGCCGTAAAGCTGAAACGCGAACAGGAGCGTGCTTCCAAGCACGATATAGGCAACCTCGCGCCAAGCCATGGCTGTGCACCATCCGCTTGTTAGACGCGCGAGTCATTACTGCACATCGCGTCGCCAGAAAATCACTGCCCCCGCAACCAGCGCAACTAAGATGTACACGCCCACATAGATAACATCTTGGGTTTGCACGCCGGGGTTCATGAAGCGGGTGACCTCTGGCGAGCCGAACGGTGGCGGTTCGCCCACGCCTGGAGGCAGAATGGTGTCCACGCGCTGGAGCACCAATCGCTTGAGAGTTGCCATCGGCAGCACCCATTCGGAGAGCCACACGATTTGTTGTAGCAACTGCACATTGAAAAACCCCGCGATGGGACGCAGGAAATGGTCGGAAAAGTAGGCGAACGCGCCTGCTGCGACGGTAAACATCGCTGCAAGCGACGCCCCTAAGAAACTGGAGAGCGCAAGCGCGAGCGTGCCGTACAGCACAGGGTAGAGCAGTACATAGGGCAACGCGCGCCACATCTCTACGCGTGGCTCGCCTTGCAACGCTACCGACATCCACAGCAGCGCGGTCCACAGCGTGGCGTTGGCAGTGCTAAACAGCATGACGCCCAGCCATTTGCCCAGATATAGCTCCCAGCGGTGCAGGGGGCGCGGCAAAATCGCTGCCAAGTAGCCTCGCTCAATCTCGGCGGTGATTGCGCCTGCGCTGAGCAATATCGCCAGCACCGACGAGAAAAACTTGATGATATCCACGCCAAACAGCACCGCGAGGTTCACGCCCACATCAAACAGCGCTTCGCTGCCCCCGAACGCCTCTTTGAAGGCACGCGGCAGAAAGCTCAGCCCATACAGCGCGAGCAGAATAATCACCGTGCCCAAGAAAGCGCGGCGACGCATCGCTTCACGCAAAGTCAGCCCCACGATTACGCCCATCGCTACTTGCCCTCGCCCTCCACGGTTTGGATAAATAGGTCTTCCAAAGTCTCGCGGTGCGCCTGCAGTCCCATCAAGGCGCCGCCTGCATGCACAATCGCCCGCACCAGCTCAGGCACATCATCCTCTGAGGCAACTTCTGCGGTGATGCGTCGCTCGTCGATGGGGTGCACTTTGCGGGCGACTTTCGCAATCGCCTCCAGCACCTGCGGCTCCACTTTTTTGAGTTCAATGCTGACGATGGAGCGGTTTACCAGCAACTCATCCAGCGTGCCCTGCTTGACCACGCGTCCTTTGTGGATAATCGCCACTTGGTCGCAACTGCGCTCCACCTCCGAGAGCAGATGCGAGTTGAGAAACACCGTTTTTCCGCGCTCTTTGAGGTACTGGATTACTTCGCGCACGCGTCTGCGTCCCAGTGGGTCCAACGCGGAGGTCGGTTCGTCCAGAATCACAAGCTCGGGGTCGTGGATGAGGGCTTGCGCCAGCCCGATGCGCTGCTGCATGCCTTTGGAAAACTCGCGGATTTTGCTTTTGCGCCGCTCAGCAAGCCCCACCAGCTCCAGCACTTCGTCAACGCGCTCGCGCAAGGTTGCCCCATCCATCTTGGCGAGCCGACCATGCATATGCAAAAACTCTTCAGCGGTCAAAAAGTCGTGGAACTGGAACTTTTCGGGCAGAAAACCGAGCTTGCGTTTGGCTTCAATCGCACCTGCGGGATGCCCCAGCACGAACGCCTGCCCCGCCGTGGGATACACATTGCCGATAAGGATCTGGATAGTAGTGGTTTTGCCCGCGCCGTTGGGTCCCAAAAAGCCGAACACCGTGCCCACGGGTACTCTAAGGTTGAGGTTGTCTACCGCCACGATCGGTTTGCCGCCCAGCAGTGGGCGGAACACTTTACGGAGGTCGCGCGTTTCGATGGCCCACATGCAGGCTATATTGTACCGAGTGAGAGCACTTTGCCTTGCTAGGCACAGGGGAGGAATCCCTGGCAAGGGCACATCACTTGGCTTTGCCGCGCGCTTCTCGCGATGGTTTCTTTTTTTCCGATTCTGCCCCCTCCCGTAGGTTCCCCCCGCACGCGAGGGGAACCGAAAAAATGCCCGGTTCCCCCTACTGGTAGGGGGAACCTAAAGGAGGGGGTTAGGAAAAACCGCCCCCCTCCTGCAGGTTCCCCTCCGCACGCGGGGGGAACCATAAAAGCACCGCTCGGTTCCCCCTACTGGTAGGGGGAACCTCACGGAGGGGGTTCGGGGAAAATCAAGCAACGACTTGAGCAGTTCAGGCAGTGCCCTGTACCCTTGTCAGGGGAGGAACCCTCTGTCTATCGTAACGGCGGGGAAGCAGGTTCGCTGCTCCCCGCGTGGAGACGAGGAGGTGTGGCGCCTCTTGGTGAGTTTAGGGCTTACGGCGGCGCAACGCCAGCAGCCCTGCTAAACCTGCGCCCAGAGCAGCCATGCTGGCATGCTCTGGCACAAGGCTCCACGACTCGATTGCGAAGTCCGCAGTACCGATGGAGCCCCACTGTCCACTGAGATATGCCTCCACATCCGCCTGCACCCACGAACCGTTTGGATCGCTGGGCGAACCACCAATTCTCGCCACCTGCGTGATGTAGTCAACACCACCGATGGTGCGCACGGCAATCAAGCCAACCGCGTTCACTCGGACATTCGAGAGGCGTACATCCACGGGAACCGTAATACTACCCAGCCCGGGAAACGCCAAGGTAGTGCCCGCAGGAACAGGTCTTTGTAGATGTTCCCGCTGACCACGTACCTTAGGCGGGTTTCAGCACACTGATGCCATCCATGTAGGGGCGCAGGGCTTCGGGCACAATCACGCTGCCGTCGGGTTGCTGATAGTTCTCCAGAATCGCTGCCATCAGGCGGGGTGTGGCAACACCTGAGGCGTTCAGCGTGTGCACAAACTCAGGCTTGGCGGTTGGCTCACGTCGGAAGCGGAGATTTGCTCGCCGCGCTTGGAATGCTTCAAAGTTGCTGCACGAGGAGACCTCCAGCCACATCTGCACGCCGGGTGCCCACACCTCCAAGTCGTAGCACTTGGTAGCGGCGAAGCCCAAATCGCCCGTGCACAGCAGCATAATGCGATAGGGCAGCTCCAGCCGCTGGAGTACGGTTTCAGCGTCGCGCAAGAGCCGCTCATGTTCATCGTAGGAGGTTTCGGGGGTAGTAAACTTGACCAGCTCTACTTTGTTGAACTGGTGCACGCGCAGCAGCCCGCGCGTGAGTTTGCCTGCAGCGCCCGCCTCGCGCCGAAAACAGGGCGAGTAAGCCACCAAATTGATAGGTAGCTGCTCCGCGCTGAGAATTTCCTCGCGGTAGAGGTTCGTCACGGGCACTTCAGCGGTGGGAATGAGGTAGAGCGGGTCCATCGCGCATCGGTACATCTCTTCCTCGAACTTGGGCAGTTGTCCCGTACCCACCATCACCTCCGGGCGCACCAGAAACGGCGGAAACACCTCTGTGTAGCCGTGCTCGCGCGTGTGCAGATCAAGCATGAAGTTGATGAGCGCGCGCTCCAAGCGTGCACCCAAATGGGTGTAGAAATGGAATCCGCTGCCGCTGACTTTGGCACCGCGCTCAAAGTCAATCAGTCCTAGCGATTCGGCAAGTTCCCAATGGGGCTTGGGTTCAAACGCCATTGGGTGGATTTGCCCACCCCGACGCACTTCTACATTTTGGGTGGCATCCTCACCAACGGGCGTGGTGTGGTGCGGAATATTCGGAAATAGCAGGAGTTTCGCTTCACGCTGGTGCTCTAAGGTGCGCCGTTCGTGCTCCAACTGCTCGATTTCGGCTTTGAGGTTGCGCAGTTGAGCAAGTAGCGGCTCTACATCCTCGCCCGATTTTTTGCGCTGCGGGATCTCTTTGGAGAGGCGGTTTTGTTCGGCGGTGAGGCTCTCCACGCGCGTAGTGATCTCGCGCCACCGATGGTCAATTGCCAGCCATTCGTCCAAAATGTCGGTGTCATAGCCTCGATGGCGCAGCGCGGTGCGCACCGTCTCAGGCTCGTGGCGCAGCAGTCGGTAGTCCAGCATAGCCAGAATTGTACCGTGTGGGCGTTAGGCAAGGAGTAGGCGTCGTAACGGTGTCAAGATGCAGCTCACCACTCGCACTCCATCAACGCAGTCGGAGCCTGAGTGAGCAGTTCGCAGCCTGTGTCGGTGACCAACACATCTTGCTCGATGCGCACGCCCCCAAAGCCGGGCACATAGACGCCCGGCTCTACGGTGAGCACCATGCCTGCCTCCAATGGCTGGGTGTCGCGAAATGACAGTCCTGCGCCGTCGTGCACGCTGATGCCCAGCGAGTGCCCCAAGCTGTGCCCAAAGTAGCCATCCAGCCCGTGCTTTGCCAGTACTTGCCGCGCCAGTGCGTCAATGTGCTTGCCGCGCACGCCGGGCTTGATGGCTTCTACACAGCGTTCCAACGCTTCCAGCACGGCGCTGTAGAGTTTGTGGTGTTCGGCACTAGCTTTGCCGATAACCACCGTGCGCGTGAGGTCGGAGCAGTAGCCATCTAACCGTGCCCCGAAGTCCACCGTGACGAAGTCGCCGCGTTGCAGGCGCCGCTCGGTGGGCTTGCCGTGTGGTAGGGCACTACGCTCGCCCGAAACCACAATCGTGTCGAAGGCAGGGTACGCGCCCTGACGCCTCAAGTAGAAGTCGATCTCCATCGCGATGTCCCACTCCGCCACTTCAGGCTGGAACAGCCGTTGAATGTGTTGGAAGGTGGCGTCTGCCAGCGCAGCGGCACGACGGAGGCGCGCAATCTCGTCCGCGTCTTTGACGCGGCGCAACTTCTCAACAGGGGTACCAACAGGCTGAAGGCGCACGCCTACCTTACGCATCGCCTTGCGCAACCCCATTAGCCCCGCCACCGACATACTGCTCTCCACGCCCAGTGTGCGCACCGAGAGCGCCTGTGCGGTCTCCGCTAAGGTTTCGTTGAACTCCCTCAGTGTGGGGTTGATTATTTGAGGTATGTCGGGCACTTCCTGTTGGGCTTGAGTGGCATAGATCCCGCCCGTGAGAAACCGTTCGGTATCGGGCGTGAGCACCAACGCGCCGAACGAGCCTGTAAAGCCTGTGAGGTAGAACAGGTTCGCGGTGTTTGTGATCAAAATGGCGTCGGGGCTCTGCTTGCCCATGAATATTGACGCACGCAACCGCGCCCGACGCCCCGCGTAATCTACTCCAGCACCTTGAGCTTGATGTTGCGATACCATACTGGGTTCCCGTGATTTTGCAGTCCGATGTGCCCAGAACGGGTCATCGTGTTGTAAGGATATTTGAACTTATTTGGAGTACCATCGGGGTTGCGATGAGGCTCTGTCCAGCGGCGCAGGTCTACTTCGTTCACCTTTTCGCCATTGAGGTAGACAACAATCAGGTGGTCTTTGCAGATGATGTGGTAATGGTTCCACTCACCTGCAGGCTTTACCGCATTCTTGCTGGGGGCTTGAATATCGTAGATTGCCCCACAGTCGTGGCGCGTGGGGTTCTCCTTGCCGTAGCTATCCAGCACTTGCACCTCAATGCCCGTTTGCACGGGGTCGTTCTTGTCCCACACGCGCAAAAACACACCGCTGTTACCCTTCGGTGAGACCTTGAAGTCCAGTTTCAGCTCGAAGTTCTTGTAGGTGCCGTCGGTGAAAATCATGCCGTAGCCTTTGCCCGTGCAGTGGAGTGTACCATCTTGCACGACCCACGAGTCTGGAGTGCCAACTACAGTCCAGCCTTTGAGCGTTTCGCCATCAAACAGGAGCTGCCAGCCCTCTTTGATTTCCTGTTCGCTGAGCTGATTGGCTTGCTGAAGGGCAACGCTAACGCCCACCAGCAAACAAAAAGCCCCGACTAATGCAATTACTGACTGTCGTGCGCGTAGCATGGATTATGTCGTTCGGCGCGTAGCGCGAGGTTCCTGCTAAGCTTGGCAGGAAAAGCGTGGACTATCGCCAAATTTTCACACAGTATGGAGCGCACGATTACTCGTCGGGAGTTTTTGAAGCGCGGTCTCGGCACAGGTGCAGGACTGCTGATACTCAAGAGCTGGGCTAAAGGGCAATCGCCCAACGACAAGTTGAACATCGCGGTGATTGGTGTTGGCGGGCGCGGGCTAGATAACCTGCGTGGAGTTGCCAGTGAAAACATCGTTGCCTTGTGTGATGTGGATTTGAACCACTTGGCAAACGCGGCGAAACTGTTTCCCAACGCGCGGCTTTGGGTGGATTACCGTCGGATGTTCGACCGCCAGAAAGATATTGATGCGGTGGTTATCAGCACGCCCGACCATACGCATGCGCTACCGATCATGCTGGCGTTGCAACGGGGCAAGCATGTGTATTGCGAGAAGCCGCTGGTGCACAGCCCGTGGGAGGCGCGTCAGGTGCGCGAGATGGCGCGCAAAGTCAAAGTCGCCACGCAGATGGGCAACCAAGCGCACTCCAGCGAGCCGCTGCGCATGGCGGTAGAGGTATTGCGTTCCGGCGTAATTGGCGCGGTACGCGAGGTGCACGCTTGGAGCGACCGCCCGATTTGGCCTCAAGGCATCTCACGCCCCGAAGGCGAGAAACCTGTGCCTTCCTATCTGTTTTGGGATCTATGGCTGGGACCTGCGCCCTATCGCCCGTATAACGATGGCTATCATCCGTTCGCATGGCGCGGGTGGTGGGATTTCGGCACGGGTGCGTTGGGCGACATGGGTTGCCACATCATTGACACCGCGTACTGGGCATTGGACTTGGGCTTGCCTACCAGCGTGGAGATGGAAGGCGCGCCCCGAATGCCCGAATCGGGCCCTAAGGCCAGCCGTGCGATTTTCGAGTTTCCTGCGCGCGGCAACCAGCCGCCCGTGAAGCTGTATTGGTATGATGGCGGGCTAAAGCCCAGCCCTGAACTGATTGGCGAGCGCGCGCTTGCGCCCAACGGCATCATCTGTATCGGCGACAAGGGCGCGCTCTACTTCATTCACGCCCGCGAATATCGCCTCTATCCAAAGGAACGCTTCGAGGGATTTGAGTTGAAACAGCGCACTCTGCCTGTTTCGCCGGGGCACTACGAGGAGTGGCTGCAGGCGTGCAAAACAGGTAGCCCGACCTACAGCAACTTCGAATATGCGACGATGCTGACCGAAGCCGTGCTGTTGGGCAACGCGGCGTTTCGGGCGGGTGAGAAACTCTACTGGGACGGCAGGGAAGGGCGCGTAACCAATACACGCAAAGCCGACGAGTTCATCCGCCGCCCCTACCGCAAGGGCTGGGAGTGGTAAGAATAACTTGTGGCTTGCCTGTTATTCCGAGCGCGGCGAGGGTGCTTGGTAGGAGGTCAGCCAAAGATTCCTCGCCTGTGGCTCGGAATGACAAGCTTACTTTCTAAGCGGGGCGAAGAATCTCAACAGCCCAATCTAATCGGGTATCTTTGACTTGGAAAAACCTATGCCAGCCACTGCCACGCAACTGAAACCGAGGACGCGCCGCAAACGCCGCTGGACGGAGGCAGACCTGCTCAGCCTCCCTGACGATGGGCGCAAATATGAACTGGTGAACGGACGGCTTGTGGAAGTGCCCACAGGAACACGACACGGGGAAATATCGGTAGAACTGACAATAAGAATCTACCCCTTCGCGAAGCCTTGGGCAGTTGTTTACGACTCGAGTACAGGGTTCCGAACGGCTCGAGGCAATATCCGTTCGCCTGATGTGTCGGTTATGCGCAAAGAACGACTTCCCGACGGTAAGTCGCCCGTAGGATTTGCCGATGGTACGCCTGACCTCGCCATTGAGGTGATTTCGCCCTCCGAGAGAACCAGCGACATCTTGGAAAAAATTGCCGAGTACTTCGAGTCTGGCACGCAAGAGGTGTGGCTGCTGTTTCCAGAACGCCAGCAGGTGCATCGATACACGGCGAACCTCGAGGTGGAGGTGCTAAACGAAAACGATATTCTGAAGGGCGAGCCAATTCTACCCGGCTTTGAAGTGCGCGTGGGCGACCTGTTCGCAGAGTGAGCGCACTCGACTCGTGAGTGCGACCACGCTGCCCAAGCTGATACTATGCTGATTATCTAGCGTTGCAGTTGGTTGCGTTGGGGTGTTGGCACTGCGCAGGAGTTGGCAGTCGCTTGGTAAACTGAGTCTCTGATGGCTGTGTCGGGGGTACGGGTATCTGAGCCGGCGCGGGATGCGTGGCACGACGTGCTGATGTTTTGGGGGGTGATGTATCGGCGCGTGGAGGTGCTCGCGCTGCTGCGTGGCAGTTGGCTGCTAGCAGTGGGGGCGGGCGTGGCAACTGCGTTGTTGCTGCCGCTGTTGGCGACAGTGCGTGCAGGCGCAGGGCTTTACTTGCTGTTGAGCGGCTTGGTGCTTGTGCATCTAGGGGCGCGCAGCTGGGTAGAGCGACGCTTGCCAGACCCCTCTTTCGCCGCAGACCTGCGCACAGGTAATTTTGAGCAGCTGCGTCTGACACCCCACAGCGCGCACACGCTTCTGCTACAGCGCGGCGTGCCCGATTTGATGGTGCGCGCCCTTGCGATGAGCATTTGGCTGCCGCTGTACGCGCTAGTAGCACGCGCCTTGGGGCTAACCTTGCTCGATACTTTGGTACTTTGGCTACTGCTTGCCTTTGCCAACTACTTTGTGTTGGGGCTGGTGGCATTCACACTATTGGCATCTGCATGGGAGGGGGTTCTAATCGTAGCAGGGCTTGGTTTATTGCTTTACCCCCTTATGTTGGACAACGGTCGCATGCGCGCTACAACTGCCAACGCGGGGTTATTCGGTGTGATGATTGCTTTGCCCATCGCTGCGCGCTTGCTCATGCCCCCCTCGTGGCAAACCGTGCTGCCCGACTTGCGCGTGGTGGGGGTGATGTGGTTGCTTGCTGAGCTGCTGCGCGTTGAGCGGATTGCCCGCTGGATTGGCACGCCCTCGGGCATCTGGCGCGGCTATTACCTGCTGCCCAGCGCGGGGCTGATGGCTTTTGTAGGGGCATTCGTCCATCAGCAGGCGGAGTTCGACGGAATCGTAGGCGCGGCGCAGACACAGCTAAAGGCGATTGGTGTGTTCGCTGCAGCGGGCTACCTCAACTTGGTGTTGCTAACCCTGCGCCGCCACGCGGAACCTGCCGTGCAACCACTACGAGCGCATCTGGTGGAAACGGGACTATTGCGATTGCTGAGCGTGGGCGTAATTGGTGGGGGCTTGTCGTGGTGGAGCTTGCCAAAGGGCAGTGCGCTGTTCTGGGGTGTACTAGCGTGGTTGACCGCTGTAGAGTGGCTGGTGGGGGCTTGGATACGCCGCGCCCTCCAACAGGCGCATAGCCGCGCGCCGCGCCTTGCCTACGGAGTGTTGCTGGTGGGGCTGTTGCCTGCGCTGGCGTATTGGGTGCACTCGCCCGTGCTGTCTTCGCTGCCAACGGTGCTGAGCGCATTTAGCCCCACCTTTGCGCTAGTATTGGCTTCCGACGCGCACGCTCGCATACATACGCTGACTGCTCCGCTGTTGGTGATGATATTAGGTGCACCGATTGTTCGCTACGGCGCGCTGTTGGCGCTGCTTAGGCTTGGTGTAGCGCTGCAGTGGGCGACCGAGCGCCCCTCGTGGCGCTCGTTGCGTTGGCTTGCCTTGCCCCTGCTATATCCGCTGTTTGATTGGTACGCACATCGGCAAGCGCGCAATCCACTCTCGCAGTTGGTGATGACGGAGCGTCAGCCTCCATTCGCGCCCCTGCTGGGGGTGTCTGCAGCAATACTCACTTTGTATAATCCGAGCGCTAGGCAAGCCCTGTTTTTTGGGCTTTTAGTGCTGTTGGGGGTCTTCTTGTGGCTATGGGGCTACTACACCACTGCGAAGCGGGTGCGCCGCTGGATTGCTTCGGGCGAACTGACCAGCGCGATTTTGGCGGGGCTTACACCGCAGCAGTTTTACTGGGGCTGGGTGCATGGGGCATGGTATCACCAAATGCGGATTCTAATCGCGGTGATTAGTGGTGCGCTTTTGGGGTGGCTTATCGAGGTAGGGTATGCCTTGTCGAGCCATTCGTGGGGACGCTATCCTCCTGGCGTGATAGCATTTTTTGTCGTCATTCCAGGGGGGATGTTTCTGATACTAATGGCGCTTTGGGCGTGCGCGTGGCTAATTGCTGCCCCCGCAGCCGTGCGCGACCAGTTACAGCAGTGGCACACGACTGCGCCTACGCTAACGCCCCGCACCGCGCTTATGGCGTTGTTTGCGAGCCTGCTGGGATGTTGTGCGCCGCTGGCGCCGTTGCTACTAGTGGCACTGCCTGTCTATACCACGCAAAGCATGGTCATGCTTAGCAAGCTCGCGCGAGCTCCGATGGAACCTCCGCGCTAATGTGGAATATCTTAACCTAGGGGAGTAATCAATCAGGGTGATGTGGCGATGCTGAGGCGAGACCAATCGCTGCAGGAGCTGTTTGGGGAGCTTGTTGAGCGCGCGTTTGTGTATTCAATGCGCTGGCACGATCGGCAGGTACTGCGCTACTTGACAAACCTGCTAACCGAGTTTGCGCATATGGATCGGCTCTATCGGCTGCGTGACCTTCAAGGACGCCCCCTGCAAGAAGTGGCGGAGATGCTTTACTATGCTGACATTCGCTTGGGGGCGCAATCGTTTTACCAAGAGCGTGAGGTACATCGGCACATTGGCGATTTTACCTTGTTTTGGACAGGCGTTTACCCTGAGGCGCTGCCCAAGCTGCGCGCTGCTTCACGGAATGATCACTTGATTGACTATGTGAAGCAGGGTAAGCAGTCGTATTGGTTGGTGTCGCTGTTTGATGTGGGCGAATGGCGCGAGGAAGCCCCCATGTTTCGTCGCTTGTCGGAAAACTTCGAGGTGGCAATGCAGGGGCTGTATGCGGTGCGCCAGCTGTGGGAGCAGATGGCACGCGAAAGCTTCACCCAATTCCGCAAGCGCGTAGAGGGGTGGTAGACGCCCTGAACCAATCCAGCTTGCCGCTCAGATAGGGATTCCTCGCCCTCGATTCGGAATGACAGGTTCACCAGGGCGCAGCTTGTTCTGTCGTTCCGAGCAAAGCGATTGATTGCGCTTGCGCGAAACCGCAGCAAACCTCTTGACAAGACCCTCTGGGCAAGAGAGGGCGCTTTGTGGGGGTTACAATCGGTTGAGGTGCTTGTAGATGGGGCTATTCAAGATGTTGTTGGTAGCGGCGGGCGGACTCGAACCGCCGACCTACCGGGTATGAGCCGGTCGCTCTCACCAACTGAGCTACGCCGCCATTAATGGTGCGGGCGGAGGGACTCGAACCCCCACGGGCGTAAGCCCACTAGAACCTGAATCTAGCGTGTCTACCAATTCCACCACGCCCGCAGCGCCCAATTAATATACCCCATCCGCAGGGGCATGTGTCAAGGGGCTGCGCACCAACCAAGCCAAGTAGGAAATTCAACTCTGCGGTTGAATTTCTGACACGCACGGAGGTGAAACCCTATGCGACTGTTGGCAACGGTGCTCGGTTTTGCGCTATTGCTTGTCAGTTGGGCGCAAGGCTTACAAGCAGGGGCTGCCGCCAACAAAATCACGCCCACCAAACAGGTGTTTCTGGCAGGCTACGCCCCCAACCGCCCCAACACAGGTGGCGTGCACGACGACATTTGGGCACGCGCCGTCGTGGTTCAAGTCGGTCAGGAACGCCTAGCCATAGTTGTGTGCGACCTTCTGGGCTTGCTGCGCGATGATGCGCAAAAAATCCGCCAGCGCGTCAAAAGCGTGCCCCCAGAACGTGTGATGGTATTGTGCACCCATGTGCATTCTGCCCCCGACACCATTGGGCTGTGGGGCCCCTCACCGACCCAGTCTGGACGCGATGAGGAATATGTACAGTTCGTGATTGAAACCGCCGCCCGCACCGTAGACGAGGCTGCCAGCCGCCTTCAACCCGCCACGGTTGGATTCGCCAAAACCACCATCGAAGGCGTCGCCTACAACTTCCGCGTGGAGAAAATCCTCGACACCGAAGCGGCTGTGATGCAGTTCCGCAGCAAGGAAGACGGCAAGGTAATCGCCACCCTAACCAACTTCGCCTGCCATCCCGAGGTACTCAACAACGACCAACTCACTGCCGATTTCTGCCATTGGTATTACCAAACCGTGGAGTCCAAGGTCGGAGGCGTGGCGTTGTTTGCCAACGGCGCGCTAGGCGGGATGATTTCTCCTGCGCCCAACCCTGACCCGAATGTGCCCAAAGGGCGCGACTGGGCACGCGCTGAACGCTACGGCACCATTATTGCCAACCGCGCCTTAGAAGCCATCGCAAACGCGCGCTTCACCGACGAGGTGCGCTTAGAACACCGCGCGACTACCTACACGGTGTCTCTGGAAAACGAACGCTTCCGCCTCGCCTTGGCAGCGGGCATCATTCCTCAAGGTCCTTCGTTCGCCAACGGCACCATCACCACCGAGTCACACTTGATTCGGCTGGGGGATGCGGTGATGTTTACGATGCCCGGCGAGGTGCTGCCCAACTTGGGGATTCTGCTCAAGCGACGACTTGCCCCCTATGGCGACCCCGTGTTTCTATTCGGGCTGGCAAATGATGAGTTGGGCTACATCCTCAGCGACGCCGACTATTACCTAGACTTGTATAGCTACGAGCGAAGCATGTCGGTCGGTCCGGAGATTGGACCTGCGATGCTGCAAGCCGCGCGCCAGCTAATGGCGCAACTCACGCCGCGCACTGCTGCAGCCGAATCGCCAGTGGAGCAGGAGCTGCGCAAGTATCTACAGCGGTTTCGCCCTGAGCGTGCGGGCAACTTCCGCGCGATTTATCGCCTAGTGTTGGAAGGTGCAGGCGAGTTCTACCTGCGTATCGCCGAAGGTAAGGCAACCCTGAGCCGTGAGGGTAGCCCCGCAGAAGCAGCCGTGACCATCAAAGCCCCCGCGCAGGTGTTTGTAGACATCATCAACGGCAGGCGCGACCCGCTGGACGCCTACAACACAGGCGAACTGCAAGTGGAGGGCGATCTCGGAGTTGCCCAATACCTGCTATTCGTGTTCGAGTAGCAGGAACTGCGTCCGTAGAGGGCAAACTTGGGGCTATGGAACAGCCGCCTACGCGCTTTCCTGTTGGGCGCACGGTGTTGCTCGGCGCGATGTTTATGGGCATGGGCATGACCATGCCCATTTTCAATCACTTTGTGCCTGTCTTCTTGCGCGAGTGGGGGCTGACTGCCACGCTGATTTCCTTCGTACTCACTTGGGATAACTACCTCAACATGTTTATGCAGCCCCTCGTCGGCCAGCTTTCGGATAATACGCACACGCGCTTTGGCAGGCGCAAGCCGTGGGTGATGGGGGGCACGCCGATTGCACTCACTGCATTCCTGTTTGTGCCCCTTGCGCCCTCTGCCCTCGCGATGATGGTTGCCATCTTCCTCACGAACTTCGGGAACGCGCTTTTCCGCTCGCCAGGCGTTGCGCTCATCGGCGATTTGTACCCCCCAAGCCAACGCAGCATCGCAAACGCCATCATCAATCTGATGCTGGGCGTGGGCGGCGCCGCTGCCTACGCACTGGGCGGTCTCCTGTACGGTTGGTTCGGGCGCACTGCGCCGTTCGTCTTTGGCAGTAGTGTGATGCTGCTCGCGCTGCTGGTCGCTATCTTCTTTGTGCACGAACCCAAACGCCCCCTTTATGAGCCAGAGGAGAAAGAAGTGAGCATGCGCGACGCGCTCCGTGCGCTTGTGGCAGCCCATAACCCATCAATGCTATGGATGATGTTGGCGATTCTGAGTTGGTTTATGGCGTTCACGGCGCTGGAGGCGTCGCTCTCGCTGATTGGCAAAGAGGTGCTGGGCATCGCCCCCGACGCAATGGGCACCTATGTGGCGTTTATCCCGGGCGCGTTTATCTTAGCGACGCTGCCAAGTGGCTTGCTGGCAACCTACTTTGGACGCAAGCCGGTTATCTTGGCGGGCGTGGTGGGGCTCACGGGCTTGCTGGTATACGGCTACTTCATCCAGTCTGTGCCGATGTTGCTGGGCTTTCTGATTCCTGCAGGGATGCTGTGGGCACTGGTCAATGTGAACTCACTGCCGTTGCTGTATGATACCGCCCCGCAACTGCGCCCTGGTATCATCACAGGATTGTATTATCTCGCCTCCAACCTCGCAGCGGTGTTGGGACCCCAAGGCTCTGGCGTGCTGGTAGACCTTGCCGGCGGCAACTTCCGCACAGTGTTTTTGTACGGTGCGTTCTTTATGCTGTTGGCAGCGGTGTGTATAACGCGTGTGCGTGCGTAGCAGGTATACTGCTGTCGTGCAAACGCGCGCGTGGCTGCTGCTACCGAATGGCACTTACCGCTGGGAAAGCCTCGAGTTGCCCCCCTTGCAACCGGGCGAAGCTTTGATTCGCCTGCGTGCCTGTGGCTTGTGCACGGGCGAGATTATGGACTGGTACACGCTGCGCAAAGCCCCCTTCGTGCCGGGGCACGAGCTGGTGGGCGAGGTGGAGATGCTGGGCGAAGGCGTGAGCCATCTGCGAGTGGGCATGCGCGTGGTGGTGCATCATCACGCACCGTGTTTGCAGTGTGAGCTATGCCAGCGGGGGGCATTCGTGCACTGCCCTACTTGGCGAAGCACAAAACTCAACCCTGGTGGACTGAGTGAACGGTTTATTGCCCCTGCGCCCATTGTGCGCACCGATGTATTACCCATACCCGACGGCGTGTCGGACGAACAAGCGGTGTTTACCGAGCCGTTGGCGTGCGTGGTGAAATCGCTCCGCCGCGCAGGGCTGCGCCCCGGCGCCACGCTGGCGGTGGTGGGCGTGGGTGTAATGGGGCTTTTGCACCTGATGCTGGGGCGCGCGTGGGGAGCGTCGCGCCTGCTAGCAGTGGACAAGCTCGCCCATCGGCTGGAAGCCGCCGAACAGCTGGGCGCAACGCCCCTCCTTGCCAACGACGCACCCCGCCTGGCCCGCCACACCGCTGAGATTGTGGTGGTGGGACCTGGCAGCGAGGAAGCGCTTGCCCTCGCACTGGAACTGGTGGCACCCGATGGCGCGGTTGTGCTGTTTACGCCTGCCCCGCCGGAAGTGCGTGCGCCCCTCGCGTGGCACGACCTTTACTTCCGCGAGGTGCGCCTTGTGCCCAGCTACTCCGCAAGCCATACCGAAATGCGCGACGCGCTCCTGCAAATCGCCGCGGGCTTGCCCGTGCAGCCGCTCATCACACATCGGCTGCCGTTAGAGCGAGCCCCTGAGGGCTACGCCCTACTGCGTCGTGCCCAAGCGCTGAAGGTGGTGGTTTCTCCCTTGCAACAGCCTTGACAGGGGCACTGTGAGCAGGCTAAACCTGCAACGCAGCCACCATTGGAACCCCCTCCTTGAGATTCACCCTACTTGTAGGGGGAACCGAGCATGTTTTCGGTTCCCTTCGCGAAGGGGACCTTACGGCGGGGAAAGCCGCGTTGCAAAATCAACAGACCCCGCAGCGCAGCAGGAAATCGTCGCACAAGACAAGAAACGGTATAATTGCTACCCCTGAACGCAGGAGCAACCACGAGCAGGAGGCTCGGTTCGTTCGGGGCATAGGTGGTGAGGGCATGCTTTTGCGATCGCCGTATAGCGAGGCTCTTATTTGTGTGGTGGATGATGAGTTGAGTGCTTTGGATTTGATGCGCACTATCCTTGCAGAGGCAGGATACCAGCAGGTTGTGACGGCGCGAAGCGTCCGCGAGGCTGTGCAAGCCTTGCAAACCGCTCGCCCTGACCTGGTGTTGCTGGACTGGCACTTGAGCGACGCAGATAGCGGCGAGGTTATCCGTACCTTGCGCAGGCTCTACCCTGATGAAGTGATCCCGATCATCGTGCTCACGGCTGACCCTTCGCCTACGGTCAAACACGAAGCTCTGCGCGCAGGCGCTTCGGACTTTCTGCATAAGCCCTTTGATATAACGGAAGTGCTGCTGCGGATGCAGAACCTGTTGGAGATTCGGCGACTGCATATGACGCGCACGCGCGAGCTGGAGTTGGCGCGCTTAGAAACACTGGAGCGGCTGGCGCGTGCGGCGGAGTTCCGCGACGATACCACAGGACACCACATTATTCGGGTTGGGCGCCTCAGCGAGCAAATTGGGCGCGTGTTAGGACTAGACGAAGAGCAGCTGTTCCAGCTGCGCCACGCCGCGCCCCTGCACGATGTGGGCAAAATCGGCATTCCCGACGCAATTTTGCGCAAGCCTGGCGCGCTAACCCGCGACGAATGGCGCCTTATGCAACAGCACACCGAAATCGGCGCGCGAATCTTGGAAGGCTGCCCCTATCCTGTGCTGGAAATGGCACGCCAAATCGCGCTCACCCATCACGAACGTTGGGATGGACGCGGCTACCCTCAGGGCTTGCGCGGCAACGAGATTCCTCTTTGGGGACGCATCGTGGCTGTTGCCGACGCCTACGACGCGATGACCAGCCCACGCCCATATCGCCCTGCACTCAGTCACGAACAAGCCGTCGAAATCATCTACGCTGAACGCGGCTACCACTTTGACCCCGTTGTCGTAGACGCCTTCTTAGACCCTGCTACCTTTAGCCAGCTGAAGGAGGCATCCGAGCCATCCGTTACTTAGCGGTAGACCCCGGCAGCCACAAAGTCGGAATCGCCATCGCCGAGTGTGCCGCGGGCGAGTGGCGCGTGCTGTTCCGCGCGATTGTGCCTGTAGAGCAACTGCGCCCCGTGCTGGAAGAGTGCCTCGCCCGCTATACGCCCCAGCGATGCCTAATCGGGGCAGGTACAGGCAGCAAACGCCTGCTGCCCCGACTCCACGCATGGTTCCCCGAAGTGCATTGGCTGCCTGTGCCTGAACGCGAAACCACCCTCCGTGCCCGCGAACTCTACTTCCAGCATCATCCGCCGCGCGGCTGGCGCCGCCTGCTGCCCAAAGGCATGCGCATTCCGCCCGAACCCTACGACGACTACGCTGCCCTTGCGCTTATTTACCGCGCTGCTAAAACCGAATAAGAGGGCAAGTTTCTACTACGAGATTCCTCGCTCGTGGCTCGGAATGACAATATGGGTTGCGCTTAGATAAGCCTGTCACCCCAAGCGCATTGACTGCCGAAGGCGCGAAGTACTTGCCTCAACAGTCAAAGCCGTTACCTACTTTTCTCGAACTCCCTCCGTTGGGTCTGACAAGGGTACAGAGTACCACCTCAAACTACCAAAGCTGCCGCCCGATTTTTCCCAAGCCCCCCTAGGGGTCTGATAAGGGTACAACGCATAGGTTCAACTCGGCTGTACCAACAACCAACTTGGCTCCCTCA
>Ga0105160_1000083_pt1 | contig 50797 bp, 52 predicted proteins | sample GXS110809BmetaG_FD_89591 | JGI IMG/M metagenome (GOLD analysis project Ga0105160, IMG submission 89591) | Hot spring microbial communities from Gongxiaoshe hot spring, China to study Microbial Dark Matter (Phase II) - GXS 110809B | ecosystem: Environmental > Aquatic > Thermal springs > Hot...
ATGCCAACAATAAAAATCTGTGCATCCAGAATGGATGTCTCAGGGGATTGCAGGGTTCTCCAAGCTTTTCCTTATCTCCCGTAAGAAGGCTGCTGCAGGTGCTCCATCGACAACCCGGTGGTCGAAGACGAGGGTCAAATGGCCTCTAGGCCCATAGCCATAGTCCTTTATCGCTCCAACCCCTAAGATGCATACGTCCGGCGGGTTTATGATGGGTGTGAAGTAAATGACATCTAGGTGTCCTAGGTTTGAGATGGTGAAGCTGTGTCCAACCAATTCGTTCAACGTAATCGTGCCTTTCTCAGCTCTCTCCACAAGCCTCCTAAGCTCAGCCTCAATCTCAAAAACAGTTTTTCCATCCACGTTCTTTATCGTAGGAGCGTAAAGCCCCCGAGGGGTATCAACTGCGACTGCGATGTTTACCTCATCCATTACCCTGACCTCGTCGCCCTCAACTACAGCGTTAAAGTCTTTATAGCGGCTGAGAAGGTTGCCGACGGATTTTGTAATGAGAGCTGTCAGGCTAGGGCTTTCGACCCCCAGCTTTTGCTTTAGTCCGTTGTAGACCGTGAGCAGCCTTGACGCGTCATAGTCTGTCATCAAGGCGACAGGCAGCGACGTACGGAGGCTGTATCCCAACCTCTCGGCAACAGCCTTCCTAAGGCCAGCCAGCTTGTAGACCTTATCCATGCACATCATCTGGAAAAGCTGGTTAAAAAAGGGTTGAACAACATTCCTTGGTTACCCCAAACTGTTTATATCCAAGCAAGTCCAACGAACTCCACCATGTGCCACTGCATGACAGATGAAGAGTATGAGATGGTGTTGAGGAAGGTTAGGGAGGCTGCGAAGAAAACAGTCGAGGAGAAGGTTGTGGTAACCGTCAGCGCGTAGCCTCGTCGATGGCTTGGTTGGCAAGCCTGTCGGCCTCCGCGTTAAAAACCCTATCTACATATTTTATTTCAAACTCCTCCAGAGCTGACCTGAGCTTTGCGACGATGTTGTGGAGCTCTGACAAAGACCTGCTTCTAACCCTGTATTCTCCGCTAACCTGTTTCGCCAGTAGCTGGCTGTCGGTGTAAACCCGTACCTTTCGGATGTTTTTTGACAAAACCTTCTCCAACGCCTTTACTAAAGCGATGTATTCGGCTCGGTTGTTCGTCTGCCTCCCAACGTATTCTCGGTGTTTCTCAACATCGTTGCCTATCTTTATGACGATTCCTATCCCAGCAGGGCCTGGGTTTCCGCGGGAAGCTCCGTCAACGTAAACTATAGCCCATTCATCAGGCTCGGGCACTTTGGACCAGCTGGTTCACGAGAACATAGTATTTTTTGGGCAGCTTCTTCCCGGCTAGCTCCAAAGCCTCACGTCCCATAGCCACGCCGTCTGCATATACGAGCAGCCTCAAAACAGGCTCGCCAGCCTCAACTCTCGCAGCCCTGCCAACCGGTTTTCCGAAAGCTCTCCTCATACCCTCCTGCAGCCTGTCAGCGTGAGCTCCGAAGATCATCTTGTTCTCCCTGAGAACATGGTGGGGATGAGCTGTGACCTCAAGATAGAATTTGTCGTTCAGCTTCTCCGTCAACATTTTGTTTACAGCTATCCTAGCCGACTCGATGGCCACGTCCCTGATCTGAAGGTCTGTTTCCGGAACTAGCAATAGCTCGTGGGTGTAGTCGTTGCGGTACAGCCCGGCGGTGTATTTGGTTATCCTTGAAGGTGGGGGGCCGTGGATGTACTCGTTTCTAGCGTATGTCATCCCCTCAGGCCTCCGGTAGTTTTTGGCTTTCATCCCTTCCAGCAACAGCATGTAGAGTCTTATAAAGATATTACTGCTGCGCTTGAGTGCTCAGCCTCATTATTCTATGAACCTCAATCACCCGGGCTAGGATTTGGGATTTCATCTCACGCCATGCATGGAGCGGGGCTTCAAACACCACCGTGAGGATGTAGTATGTTTTGTCGCTCTGCTCCTCTAGGTAGATCGATTGGACGCCGTTTATGTCTGCAAGCTTGGCTTTTACCGCCTCCAGCACTTCGCTGGGGCTGATGTCTATTGGGAATTCATACCTCAGCTTCCTGACCCTCTCGCTCACCTCAGAATAGTTTGCGACCGCGGAGTTGGCCAGTATGAGGTTGTTTGGAATCCTCATCACAAGCCCGTCGTCTGTCACGAGCGTCGTGTACATCAGGCTCATGTGCTCGACCACGCCCGAGTATGCTGGGACAACATAATCCCTTGAAAAATACTTGTACCCCGGCAGGAAGGCCCACTGATATGGTATTGAGCTCGTAACTATTGCTACACGGTCGCCTATCTTGAAGGGCCTAGACAAAAGGATGATGATGCCCGCTATAACGTTCGAAAGGGTTGTCTGTCCAGCCAAGCCTATCACAAGCCCAGTCAAGGTTCCGCCAGCCAAGGCTGTTTCAGGCGGGATCCCAAGCGAGGACAGTAGGAAAACCGCTATGATTACATAGCCCAACAGCTGCACCATAAGTGAAACGCCTACAGCCTGCTGTCCAACAACAGGCTTGAAGGTTTTGACGATGTAAGAGCCTGTCAGCCTTATGAGGTATGCACCAGCAAAGACGACCGTAGCCACGTAAACTATCCTCTCCGCCACCGACGGCACTATGCCCAGCTGTGCGAAAGCGTAGAAAGTCAGGTAAAGCCCCGCAGCCAGCATCGCCACCAACGTAACTTTCAGCCTGAACCCAGGCATGCCGGCAGACCGTTGCCCACATTTATAAATCAATCCAGTATTCCTTTTAAGCCAGCGTTGCGCACTGTTTGACGCTGTTGTCTGAACAGACATGATTAGAAGCCTGAGGTCTTTGCTGGGAGCGTTGAGAGATAGGTTTAGCAGGGTCTTGGCCTACTCAGGTAAGACCGTGGCTGTGAGACGCTACTTTTTCAGCAACTCGTTCGACGGGGTTCTCGCCATGATGGGTCTTTCGCTAGGAGCCTCCATAGTGCCCGGCACACAGGTCTCAACTGTTGTTTTCGCAGGGTTGGGGATGTCGATAGCCATGCTTGTATCCGGGGTTTCCGGGATATACTTGACAGAGAGCGCCGAGACACAGCGTATGATTAAGGAGCTGCGGGAGTCGATGTTGACGGATGTCAGCGACACCGTCATCGGTAGAGCTGGAGCATTGGGGAACGTGATAACATCGCTCATCGGAGGAATTTCCACCTTCGCATTATCTCTTGCCGTGCTCTCACCCTACATGGCGGCGGCAATCTACAAAGAGCTGGCACCGGTAGCATCATACATTTCAACGGTGATTGGGCTTACAATACTTTTTGTGCTTGGCTTGCTGCTGGGAAGGTTCTCGAGATCAAGCATGGTTAAATCGGGTTTGAGGATGGCGGCTCTGGGCGTGGCTGCGGCCCTTTTGATAATGCTGGTGGAGATTTTCGTGGGCTAGCCTAAGAGGAATTTTTTAAGCTCATCCGGCTTAAAAACACCTTTCTCCGTTATGACGGCTGTAACAAGCTCCGGCGGGGTTATGTCGAAGGCGTAGTTAAGGGCCTTGACGCCTTTCGGGGTAATCCTTGTTCTACCGACGTAATGAACCTCGTCCTCAGGCCTCTCCTCGATCACCACTTCATCCACAGATTTTTTCAGGTCTATGGTTGACAGGGGGGCTGCAACGTAGAATGGTATGTTGAAATGATGTGCGTTGACGGCTGCCGAAAGAGTTCCTATCTTGTTTATCACATGTCCCGTCTGCGCTATTATCCTGTCGGCACCAACCACGGCGCAGTCGATCATGCTCTTGGACATCAGGAATGCGACGGCTGTGTCAGGTATGACCGTCACAGGTATGTTGAGCATCTTTAGCTCGAAAGCAGTCAGCCTCGCTCCCTGCAGCCTCGGCCTTGTCTCGCTGGCGTAAACAAACACTTTTCTCCCCGACTCGAAAGCCGCCCTTATCACACCTATGGCCGTGCCGTAGCCGGCGGTCGCAAGGGCACCAGCATTCTGCTGAGCTGGAAAGCCTCAGCCCATTTGCAGTGCGTCAAAACCCTCGCGCCGTCGGGTATAAGCTCTGAGCCAAACCTGCCGATCATCCTGTTTACCTTCACATCCTCCTCCATGATTTTCTTGGCTTCCTCAACAAGCCCAGCCGCTATCTCGTCAGGACCTCCTTCAAGCTGCTCTGCTTTCTTCCCCATTCGTTCAAGCGACCAGAAGAGGTTGACCGCCGTGGGCCGCGTCCTAGATAAAACTGATTGTGCACGTTGAATGTCTCGCAGGAGAGCCTCCCGTGTTTTGGCCTGCGACTTGACGGCCGCGAGCGCTATGCCGAAAGCCGCTGCAACACCTATAGCAGGCGCGCCTCTGACAGTCATATTCTTGATACCGAGCGCAACATCCCTGTAAGTCCTGCATCTCACATAGCTTACCCTGTGGGGTATTGCTCTCTGGTCGAGGAGAAGAAGCTCATTCTTTCCGTCAACCCATCTAACGGTTTCCAGCCCTGTTTTTCCAACCATGCCCTTTAAGTAATCTCACGATGCTATATCTCTTTTAGGTTGACTACTTTACAGCGTTCGTCATGGGAGCGGTCAACACTCCGTAACGCATTATTGTTTAAATTCTGCATTCTTTCCTATTTGTCTGAATGAGTGTTAAGGAACTTCGGCTCCGGGTTGCAGAGGCTAAACAACGTGATGTGGGTTACGGGATTGCGAGGATTGACAGGAGTGTGGGAGCCGAGGCAGGTCTTTCGACGGGAGACATAATCGAGATTAGGGGGAAGAAGCTGACAGCTGCCACGGTTTGGCTTGGATACGTTGAAGACGAGAAGGAGAAGGACACGATAAGGATAGATGGCCACATCAGAAACAACGCAGGGGTTTCTCTCAACGACTACGTCATAGTCAGGAAGGCCGCCGTGAAAGAAGCGCAGCTTGTTGTCCTCGCACCCTACAACACGTCGATAAAAGCCGACGAAAACTTCACGAAGCTTGTCAAAAGCAGGCTTATAGAATATCCTGTCGTAAACCGGAACATAATACCCGTCCTCTTCTTCGGCAACCTCTTCACCTTCGCCGTAGTGCAGCTGCGGCCGACTGGGATAGCTAAAATTACTCCGAAAACAAAGCTGGTCATCCAGAGCAGGACTGTTCAGGAAAAGACGTTGAGGACGAGCGTCACCTACGAAGACATCGGCGGCCTTCAGGAGCAGATACAGAGAGTAAGAGAGATGATAGAGCTGCCTCTGCGTTTTCCGGAGCTTTTCCAGAAGCTTGGAATAGACCCGCCGAAGGGCGTTCTGCTCTATGGGCCGCCTGGCTGTGGAAAGACGCTGCTGGCCAAGGCGGTTGCGACAGAGGCTGAAGCCAACTTCATACTGATAAACGGTCCTGAGATCATGAACAAGTACTACGGCGAGACTGAAGCACGGTTGAGAGAGATTTTCAGGAAAGCCGAAGAGGAGGCGCCGAGCATAGTCTTCATCGATGAAATAGACGCCATAGCGCCGAAGAGAAGCGAGGTTACTGGCGAGGTTGAGAAACGGGTGGTTGCCCAGCTTCTCGCACTGATGGACGGGCTGGAGAGCCGTGGTTCCGTGATAGTGATAGGGGCGACAAACAGGCCCAACGCCCTCGACCCAGCCCTCCGAAGACCAGGAAGGTTCGACAGGGAGATAGAGATAGGCATTCCCGATAAAAAAGGCCGTACGGAGATTCTAACAATCCACACGAGAGGAATGCCGTTGTCGAAAGACGTGTCGATTGAAAAGCTTGGAGAGATGACCCGCGGCTACACAGGAGCTGACCTAGCAGCTCTCTGCCGTGAAGCTGCCATGAAAGCCATACGACGTATCCTGCCAAGCATAGACTTCTCCGGGGAGAGAATATCTCCCGACATACTCAACAGCCTCGAGGTGACGATGAAAGACTTCATAGACGCTTACAGAGAGATAACGCCCAGCGCGTTGAGAGAGGTGGAGATTGAAACACCTACGGTCAGGTGGGAGGACATAGGAGGCCTTGACAGCGTCAAGCAGAAGCTCATAGAGATGATCGAGTGGCCGCTGAAGTATCCTGACAAGTTTGAGAAGCTTGGTATAAAGCCGCCGAAAGGCGTTCTGCTTTACGGCCCTCCGGGATGCGGTAAAACGCTGCTCGCTAAGGCCATCGCAACGGAGAGTGAGGCTAACTTTATCACGGTCAAAGGCCCTGAAATCTTCTCAAAATGGGTTGGGGAGTCGGAAAAAGCCATACGGGAGATATTCAGGAAAGCTCGTCAAGCCGCTCCCGCGATAGTGTTCTTCGACGAGATCGAAGCCATAGCCCCTAGAAAGGACATGCTGGAGGATAGCTCCGGCGTGACGAACCGTGTCGCAAGCCAGCTCTTAGCGGAGATAGACGGGATAGAGGAGCTTAACGACATAGTTGTGATAGGGGCGACAAACAGGCCTGACATGCTTGACCCAGCGCTCCTACGGCCTGGAAGATTTGACAGGCTTTTGCTCATACCGCCGCCGGACGAAAAAGCCAGGGCTGAAATCTTCTACATCTACACGAGGAATATGCCTTTAGCTGACGACGTGAACATAGAGGCGTTGGCAGCACGGTGCGAAGGGTTTTCGGGAGCGGACATAGAATCCCTCTGCCGAGAGGCTGCGTTGGCGGCTCTACGCCGTGATAAGAACACCGAAAAGATCTTCAAGCGCGATTTTGAGGAGGCGTTGATGTTCGTCAAGCCGAGCGTATCGCCGCAGATGATGCGGGAGTATGAGAAGGTTGGCGAAGTCCTACGGGCTTCTGAGAAGCCTTTGATGATGATTGGTTGAAAGCTTTGGCAACTCATTCCAAGGTGCTCGAGCTGCTGAGGAAGATGGGTGGGAAAGCCATGCTTCAATCCCTATACGACGAAATCCGTAGAAGCGACCCTAAACCAACGCTTCAAGACCTTCTGCAAACCTTGATGAAGCTGGAGATACATGGGAAGGTTAGGGTTTCGAGCCTCGACGAGGAGAGAAAGGTCGTCGAGCTCGTGGAAAACGTCAGTTGAAGAAAGCATCAAGGCTTGTTGATTTGCCCGCCGTCGCTTGCCTAAGCTCCTCCAAAGCCTTCAACACCCTGTCGCGTGAGAAATCAAACTCTTCCACCAAAATCTCCAAAACCTTTTCATCAGAAGGCGGCCTATGGGCCAAGACATACTGGTCGGTTACTTCCGGCTTTAGGAAAAGGTTTTTCACAGCCTGATAGTCGAAGTCAAGCTGCACAGCTCCGGCTTGGACGGCTTTCTCAAGCGAGCCATGCTCCTTAACTATCTTTAACGCCGTCTTCGGACCCACTCCCTTAACCTGCGGCGAATAATCCGTGCCGACCAGCAGGCCGATTTCAATCAACTGCTCGCGTGTTATCTCAAGAGCCTCCAGAAGCCTCTGCAGATGTATTATCTCAGGCTCAACCTCGACGTACTCATTCCTCCTTGGAAGCTTTCTCCTTCCCACTATGGATAGGTTTCTGACGAGACGGGGGGAGCCGAAAAGCAGAGAATCCATGTCCTGAGAGCCTGAAGCATACACTGAACCTTTCGCCGCCATGTACGCAGCCTGGGCCTCGCCTTCGGCTGGCGCCATCACATAGGGAACGCCCATCGCATTCAACAGGTCTACAGAGCTTTCAACCATGTATTTTTCCAGCGTCGCAGCCCTCTGAGCATACCTTCTCGCCGTCTCCAAGTCGCCGGCCTCCAACGCAACGGCATATAGCTTCCCAGCCTCCTCCCTAGCCAACATCCTCCTTTCAATCGTCTCCCGCTTCATCTCAGGCGGCCTCCCGTCAAAAACATAGACGGGCTTTATCCCTTCTTGGAGGAAGTTTAAAGTTCTGAAGAAGAGGCCGCTCAAATGGCTTGTGACCCTGCCTCTTCTATCCATTAAGGGCCTTCCGTCAGGGCCGCGTATGGTTGCGATGAACTGGTAAAGAATGTTGTATGCGTCGATGGCGACGGATTTTCCAGTCAGCTTCTTGAGAGATGTTTTTTCAACTGCTGTTTCAGGGATTATGTCGCCCAGCTTGACGCCCATCCCGTGTAAAACAGCGTTGTCTTACTTTTATCTGTTCTAAAAAGGCATAAATGGTGCTTTGCAGTCAAATCGGTGATATGGAGTTTGACCGATTAAAAGCGTTAGGCATTATCGTTCTGGTTTTGATCGGGTTGATGGGTTATGTTCACAGCCAAACAGTCATCACCACAACCACCACCCGTGTAATAACGGTGCAGCCAACCACCTACACCACTGAGACAACAATCTCCGGCACCACAATCGTAGCTACCGTGCAGGTTCCCGGCTACGTGGTTGTAGTTGAGGAACGAAGACCAGGTCAAGTCTGCACATACACCTTCACAGCTCAAGCACCTCCGTCGGTGATAGCAATCCCGGGGACAACAATACATATTCCCGGGACAACCTTCAGCACTGTTTTCACTTTGCAAAGCTATGCGACCACGGTTACGCGTGTTGAAGGCGGGACCACCGTAACCGTTTCGGGGGTGGAAAACCTGCCCGTAGTCGTTGGGGTTTTTACCACGACCATCCCAGTCTACGGAAATAAGAAAGAAGCCTGCACCGTCATCACAATCACCGACATACTTTCCTACATCTTGCAGACTGTTCCCGCCACAATATTGGTAGCGTTCGGCGGATTTTCGACGGAGTTCGCGGGGACAACTTTCACCATTCCGGGGACCTTCCTACCGCTCACCCTTGTCACATCCGGAGTCAGGACCATCGAAGGAACAACCTTCAGACGCACCCAGTCATTCCCGGGCACGTTTTTCACCACAACGCAAGTGGTGTCGCCAACAACCTCACGGGGAACAGTGGTTGTTCAGGGAACTACGAGAACTGAGACCATCACAACAGTCATAACTCTCGAGCAGACAACGACGCCGCAAATGACAACGCAGCCTCCAACGACGCCACAAACTCCCACGGCGACCACGCAACCTCAGACAACCATCCAGACCACAGCACAGACCGCTCAAGCACCCTCATTAGACATCATAATCCCAATAACCGCTTTAATCGTCTTAGTCGCCGTGGTGGTGTTGGCTTTAAGACTCAGGCGTTGATGGCTCAGCGGCCTGGGGTTCCGAGGCTCTCTGAGCCTTGAGCTCAAGCTTCTTCAACGCCACAAGATAGCCTGCAATCCTGTTTGCCAGCTTTTTAGAGAACCTGCCCTCGAGCACCTCTCTGACGAGTTTCTTGTTCTCTTCGAAGCTTGTCGAAACTCTGTCGGCATAGCCTTCCTTTATCTCTTTGGCGAGCGTCTTTATCTTACGTGTCCTGACCTTCCCCAGAACGCCTTCACCGAATTTTTCCAAATCGCTGCACACATTTAAAGATGAAGCGTGTGTGGGTTTGTTGGCTGAGTTGACGGCTGGGTATGACGTGGTGCTTGTTTCGCCGACAAGCGTCGGGATGGGCGGTATAGCGAGACATGTGTCAGGACTTGTTTCAAGGCTTGTTGAAAAAGGGTATAAGGTTGCGGTGATATCGTCTGAAAACACGCCCGTTTTAGGGGTTAAGGGTCTGAAAAACCCTTCCTTCATGGTTACCTCAAGCCTTAAGGCATGGTTTTACAGGGGGCAGGTAATACACGCCCACAATCTTCCATCATCTCCAGCAATGAGGCTTGCAAGAGCCGGCAAAAGAATTCTGACACTGCATGGAGTCTATGCCGAGCAAGTAGGCCTCCTGCACGGAACGGTTTTGGGGAACGCCGCAGCCTTCTTCGAGAAGGTTTTCCTAACATGGGCTGACGTGGTCACGACAGTTTCACGTCAGGCGGCCGCAACCTACAAAAGCCTGGGGTTTGAAACAGTTTACATACCGAACGCGGTCGAAATCCCTCATAAGGTTGAGAGGATGAGGCTTGGAATGCGACAGGTCGTCAACGTCGGAAGACTTTCGAGGGAAAAGAACGTGGAAGCGTTGCTGTCTGCGGCACGTCAGCTGCCGGAAACAACCTTCGTCATAGTTGGCGGCGGCCCCGAATACCACAGGTTAAAGAGTCTTTCAAAAGGCTTGAAGAACGTTGTTTTCACAGGTGAGGTCAGCCATGACAAAGCTCTTGGCTACATCGCCGGCTCAGACCTGCTCGTCCTTCCTTCGCTTGTGGAAGGTCTTAGCACCGTCTTGCTCGAGGCCATGGCTTGCAAAACACCTGTGATAGCCACCAGGGTAGGCGGCAACGTGGAGCTTGTTAAACACGGCTACACAGGGGTTTTGATCGAGCCAGCTGACATACAGGCTCTTGTTGAAGCGATAAGGAAGCTTCTTGACGACAGGCCGTTCGCGGTAAAGCTTGCGGAAAACGCTTACAAGATGGTTTTGGAGAACTTTTCCTGGGACGCTGTGTTCCCCAAATACTTGGAGGTTTACGGGCTTGAGTAAGGTTGTTGTGACAGGCGGGGCGGGCTTCATAGGCTCGTATGTCGTACGCAAGTTTCTCGAAGAAGGATGGAGCGTCACCGTTGTGGACGACTTCTCGACAGGCGAGAGAGAGAACCTGCCCCTTCATCCGAACCTGGAGATTAAACTGCATGACATCACAGTGAGGGAGGGGCTTGACGAGTTGCTGAAACACGCCGACGCAGTCATTCATCTCGCAGCAATATCATCCGTCCCAGCCTGCGAGCAAAACATAGCGAGATCCTTCGAGGTCAACGTCAAAGGAGTTGAAAACATAGCCAAAGCCAGCTTACGGTCTGGAGTAGGGTTGATTGTTTTCTCTTCTTCGGCAGCTGTTTACGGGGCTGACGGCGAACATTCAGAATCATCCCCCACGAGGCCGATGTCGGTCTACGGCCACACCAAGCTACTCGGCGAAACAATCCTACGATGCCTGAGCGATGAGAAAAATGTGAAAGTCGCTGTGCTTAGGATATTCAACGTCTACGGCAGGCTGAGAGCTGGGAAAGGCTTTCTGGGCGTCGTGGACCAGTTCATCGAAGACGCAGCCGCAGATAGGCCGCTTAAGATATACGGCGACGGTAGGCAGGTCAGAGATTTCATTCACGTAGACGATGTGGCGGACGCTGTTTTCTCAGCGGTTGAGAAAACATCTGCCGGATGTGAGGTCTATAACATAGGTTCTGGCTCGGGCCTGACGGTGGCCGAGGTTGCCCAACACGTGCTCGAATCATTCCACAGAAATGCTTCAAACATCGTCTACCATCCCGCTAGGGTTGGCGACATACGTTACAGCGTCGCAAACATCAGCAAGGCGGTGGAGAAGCTCGGTTTCAACCCCAAACGTAGTCTTAAAACCTACATCGAAGACAGAGCACGAGGTGCTGTAAGCAATGGTCTTATCGGCTAAAATCTTCGAGATAAAACAGCCAACGACGCTCGAGGAGATAGCGGCGAAGCTGAAGGATTTCAAAATCACCCAAAGCGAGAAGCACGGCGACAAGGAGTTTGAGCTGATAGCAGACGTCAAAGACTTGGACCTGAAGGACGATACGCTTTTCGGCACGTTTTCACGGGATAAGGTTGTTTACGTAAACCAGAGAGGCCAGCTAACACCTATACTGAAGACTATTCAGGCCATAATCTTTTTCAGGAGATGGAACAGCAGAGTTTTTCTAACAGTCGTCCAAAACAAGCATTTCGCCAACTATGTAGCGAGCCTGCTCTCATACCATCTCTTCCTCAACTATAGAAGCATAGTTGAAGCCCGTATCCCGCCCGAAAACCTTCAACGCTACCACGAAGCCAACCCCGAAGCCACCAAAGTCATCTTCTTCGACAATCTCGACTACCCGGGAGTCGACAAGGTCGCCCTGTACGGCGAATCACTCATTTCAACGGGCAAGTACGAGGAATACCTAGCCCATGGGAAAATTTGGTATCTTGTCTTCTCCGTCAAAGGCTCTAACGCTGTCCTCGGAGTTACGAGACACTGTGTGGTCGTCACCTTCTCAAGAATGTCCGAAGCCCAGTTCATCCAGTACATTCTTGAAAACATTTTCCCGTTGATGGATTAGGTGGTGGCCTGCGTAGCTACCTCTGCGAGCTTGACGTAAACACGCTCCATGATGTGCGATGCAAGCGCCTCTGCTTTCGCAGGGTTTATCAGATAAAGCGTGAGACGCAGAGTTACGTAATCGCCTTCTACCTTCTCTACACGTACTTCAGGAGCTCTGTTGGGAGCCATCTCACCCTTCGCCATGTCAGTCCCCGTCTTCAGCAGTATCAGCTTCGCGTCAGCCATGCTTATCTGCCTGCCGTTGACAGTTATCCTAACCGTTAGCACACCCGCGCCAGACCTAGTCATGTTGACGAACCGCTTTGCAAGGAAGTGGTCGTTCGGCACAAATAATTTCCTGAGGTCAGAGGTCACCAAAACCGTATGCATTGCGGCGACCTCCGTAACCCGGGCTGTTTGACCGTCGATGACTACGTAGTCGCCTTCCCTGAAAACTCCAGCTGCTTTGAGCATGTCGCCGGCAAACATCAGCTTGATTGGCTTGAACCCGAAGGCCGCGAGCGCCAACGCACCTAGCAAGAGCGAAACACCGTAGCCGGCATTCGTTCCGAGAAAATCAAAGACCTTCATGCCGAAACCAGCTATCAGCAAAACCGTTGCAGCTAACCGCAGCAAACCTCCAAGCCGCTGGGATACTAGGTCGGCCAAGGGTCCTAGAACAAGCCTGACCACCGTGAAGAAGCCCGCTAACACTATCAGCCAAACCGTCTGGGAAGACAGCCAGCCGATTTCAACCAGCATTACACTATCGCTGTCTCCAATGCGCGGCAGGCAGGCTTTACGTTTTTGAAGGGAGAAAGGGTTGAGTGATATCCAGGTATGTCCCAGATGTTCTGAATGTATCTTGTTCAGCTTTCGAAAAAGGATGCTGAAGAGTCCTTTCCCAACTCAGACGTTTTCATAAGCTTTGCAGTAGGTGATTTGGCTTTCTTTATCACCATGTAGCCGCAGAAAGGACACTGCGTTTCAGCTATCTTGCTCAGCTTTTCCCTTTCAAATATCCTGCCGCATTTGACGCACTGGTACATAATACGCGACTCGAGGAAGGGTTCGCTCATCTCTTTACCTTCGGTGCAGTTGAAGTGGTTGATAAAGATTAATTATGCAGGCGTGGATGTGTTTTGAGGATTGAAGGCTTTCGGGTTAGGGCTTCTCGTAATGTCTTCGGGGGCGGTTGTGATGTGTCTTGAACTGGCTGCCAGCAGGATTCTCGCCCCTGTCTTCGGAAACAGTGTGTTTGTCTGGGGAAGCCTCATCGGCGTCGTGCTTACGTCGCTCTCGGTCGGCTACTGGCTTGGCGGCAGGCTGGCTGACAGGTCGCCATCGTTCAGAACCCTGGCCGCTATAGTTTTCACAGGGGGTCTTCTAACGTTTTCAATTCCATATCTCTCGCCCAACGTTCTCGAAGCCGTTGCTGGGCTTAGGCTCGACGAAAAAACAGGACCCCTTCTCGCAACGCTTCTCCTCATAGCTCCGCCCACGTTTCCGCTCGGCATGGTTTCACCTTATGCAGTCAAGCTCCTATCTCTAGCCCGCAGCAGGGTAGGTGCTTCGGCGGGAGATATCTACTCGCTTTCAACAGTTGGAAGCATACTCGGCACGTTCCTAACCGTTTTCGTCCTGATACCTTACTTGGACATAAGGACGGTGATTGTAGGAAGCGGTGCGCTGCTGATGGTGGTCTCAGCCGTCTACCTGCCCAAGACCGCGAAAGCTTTAGCAGCAATCCTGTTCATCGTTGTGTTCACCCCCGCCGGATACGTGGCCTACTCTGTCACAGCCACGGGCGGCGAGGTTGTATATCTCAAAGAGACGATGTACAACAGCCTTGCGGTTGTAAGGCAGGAGGATGTTTTGACGCTTTACTTGAACGGCCTCCCCCACAGCGCCATGTCTCTCCAAGACCCGTACAATCTCATCTTCCCATACACACGTTTCTTCGAGCTCGGGCCGGCGTTGAACCCGGCTTCTAAAAGAACGCTGTTCATAGGCGGAGGAGGCTTTTCCGGCCCAAAATATTTCCTGAAAAACTATCCCGACGTCATCGTTGACGTCGTCGAGCTCGACCCGGACGTTGTCGAGACTGCGAAAAAGTTTTTCCGACTTCCCGATGACAGGAGGCTGCGTGTTTTCGTCGAGGATGGTAGAAAATATCTCCAGCGTGCAAACGTGTCGTATGACGTGGTTGTGCTCGACGCCTACGCCAAAACATACGTGCCCTTCCACCTCATGACCGTCGAGTTTTACAGCCTTCTCAAAAGCAGGATGTCCGAAGATGGTGTTTTGGTCGCCAACCTGATAGCCTCCCTGACAGGCGACACCTCGGAGATACTCTGGTCGGAGTACAAAACTGTTGGCCAGGTCTTTCCAAAGCAATATGTCTTCAAAGCTTCGGAATACCCGAGCAGCATGGTTCAAAACCTGATTCTCGTCGCCTGCGTTTCAACATCCTGCGACCTTGAGGAGGCTGTGAACCGTGTCAGAGACAAATGGCTTGCAGAGAGAATTAAGCCGAACCTTTGGACAGTTATACCAGACCTCGGAGAATTCCCTACGTTGACGGATAATTATGCACCCGTTGAAAGGATGGTCAACCCCGTTACCGGAAAACCATACTCCATCAGGCTCGAGGGCTATGACGTCAGCCCGCCAGCGCTCTTTTACGCCGGGAGCAACGCTTTTTCGGTGATAGGCGTAATCATCGCCTTAGTCGTATGGTTTCTGAAGCTTTTTTGGGGAAACGTCTAAAAACGAGGCGTTCGATTAATTGCTGGGTTGCTTTTCCACGACCGTGTCGACGCGGGCCGTCGTCTCGCCAAACAGCTTAAGAAGAAGGTGCGAGGCGATTGCATCGTTCTGGCTGTCCCTCGGGGAGGTGTTGTGGTGGGGTTTGAGGTGGCGAGGGAGTTGAACTGCCCGCTCGATGTCGTCATCTCACGGAAGATAGGAGCTCCCGGCCAGCCGGAGCTCGCGGTCGGAGCCTTAGCAGAGGATGGGACGGTGTTCGTGGATGAAGAGATTGCAAACGTCGTCGGCGTGTCGGAAGAATATGTTCGTAGGAAGGCTGGGGAGGAAGACAGGGAAGTGAAGCGGAGAGCTGAAGCGTATAGAGGCGGTAGGCCGATGCCAGACCTTAGAGGTAAGACGGTTGTGCTTGTTGACGACGGCTTGGCTACTGGGTTGACGATGAAGGCGGCTGTTCACATGGCCCGGAACAGCGGCGCGGAAAAAGTAATCGTTGCCGTGCCCGTCTCCCCACCTGAAACCGTGGAAAAGCTGAACAAGCTGGCCGACGAGGTGGTGTGCCTCGAGACACCCTCGGAGTTTTATGCAATCGGCCAGTTTTACGACAGGTTTGAACAGCTCTCCGACGAAGAGGTGAAGGAAATACTCAGGAAGAGCAGGGCGATGGTATGATGGAGCAGAACCCTTTCCTCAGCTGGACAACAATCCTCGGGATCATGTTCATCCTAATCGGCATAGCCATCATAGTCATCCCGCTGCTAGCAAGATACTTGACCGACGTTGAAAAAATCCATCCGCTTCTCCTCGTCGGAGTCAAGCTGGATGGCTTCTACGTTGGAACCTCGCCCATACTGATAATCGCGTTGGTGGCCATCTACCTTCTACTCAGATACTATTCATGATTACTTCTTTGCCTGAAGGCTTTTGGCTGCTTGTTCGAGGACTTTAACCCCTGAGGGGGTTAACATCCTTCCCTTCCGCGGCTGGGTTGAAACAAGTCCTGCGCTCTCGAGCTGCTGGAGTATTTTCCTGACGATGGCTCCGCTGCCTTTGGCGAAGTGTGGGGGCTTCATATGTCCTCTATGTCTGCCGCCGTAGAACTTCCTCATCCTCGAGACGCCGAGAGGGCCGTGGAGGTAAAGCTTTCGAAGTATTGAAGCAGCTCTTACAAACCACCAGTCAGGGTTACGTGGCGGCTCCTGCCGGGCGACCGAGGTTTTAACGAACATCGCCCATGCAGGAGGCTTGACGGCCTGATTTGTTTTAAGGTATGCTGCAACCCTGTTTATCAGCTTCTCAGCTTCAACCGACCTAACCACGTCAACCAAGCTGAAACACTCCGGTCTCGCCATCTATTTTAGGATAGTTTCGGTCTTTCGCCCCAGCTTTATCGCATACCTTCTAACATGGCCGCAGAACTTGCAGCGCACCACGACGTGCGGGGAACCTCTCCCCCTCACCCTGACGGTGAAGGTTGAGCTGCCGACGAAGGGCGTTGCGCATTTTCTGCAGAACCTACGCCTCAGCTCGGGAGGCAGACGGATTCGCTTTTTCTGACATATTTTCATCGCCAGCCTAACGGCTTCTCTCGCATTCTCAGGGCTTTCAGGATATATCTTCGCGGCGAAGTCTAAAGCCCTCCTCACGTGGTTGAACGCTTTTTTACGCAGCCGCCTCAACGCGTTCTTCCTCAACCGACGAACACTTATCAATACGATGTAAAGGTTACATTAGTGGTTTTATTGGAGAGTCTGGCCCTGCTTCTCGTCGAAGCAGCTCTCGAAACAGTTCCTGAAGAAATCCAAAACCATCCTGCTGTCGTCAACGATGCGAGGAGACGGGGGAAAAAACCCTCCCACATACTGCTTGACAGGTCATACCATCACTGGGCCATGAAAAAGCTGCAAGACAGCGAGAAACGTGGAAGACCCGACATAGTTCATTTCTCGCTCCTAGAGGCGTTAGGCTCGCCCCTCAACCTGAAAGGACTGCTTGAAACCTACGTCGTCACACGCGACAATTTCATAATCCACGTAAACCCAGCCGTCAGGCTTCCAAGGATATACGAGCGTTTCAAAGGCGTCTTCGAACAGCTCTTCGAAAACGGCGTAGTGCTGTCCAATTCCGGTGAGGAACTCTTGAGGCTTGAGAAAGGTTCGTTGGCCGCGCTTGTCGAAAGGTTGAAGCCGACAAAACGTATTCTGTTGACCGAAAAAACAGTCCCCCATACCCTCTCCAGCATTCAAACTCTAATAGATACGCCTAAACCTTTGGTGATGGTCGGCTGCTTCCCGCACGGCGACTTCTCGCCCGAGACAAAAAAGCTTGCTGACGTATGTGTCTCGTTGTATGAAAAGCCTCTCGAAGCATGGATTGTGGTATCGAGGGTTCTCTGCACGGCGGAGAAGGTTGTCGGCTAAGGGAAAGACTTAAACGTCAACCACGAGCTCTTCCGGCATGGTGAAACCTGCTCGGGTTAAAAAGGGTGTCGACATAGAGTATGACTACGTCGAAGACCTTGGGCAGGTTGTTAGAAGGGAGAGGGAGAAGCTAGGCCTTTCGCAGGCAGAGCTGGCAAACCTTGTTCAGACAAAGGAAACCATCATCAAGAAGATTGAGCAAGGCGAGTTCAACCCACCTCTCGACCTCGTCAAAAGGCTTGAGAAAGTGTTGAAAACAAACCTTTTGCAGGTGGTTGTCGAGGAGAGCCCGACCTTCAGGGCAGAGCCTCCTCCCCCAACATACACGCTTGAAGACATCCTCAAAAGGAAGCGGGAAAAGACGGGCTGAACTCCTGTCCTACTTTAATAGCTGGGATTCTGCCGAGACTATAGCGGCAAATGTCGTTGAAAAACAAAACCCTGAGCAGGTTTAAGCTCAACGGCGAGGCATATGCGTATTTTTCGCTGAAAAAGCTTGAGGAAGAAGGGGTGCTGCAGCTTTCAAAAACACCTTACAGCATCAGAATCCTCGTCGAGAATATTTTGAGGAATGTGGACGGCAGCATCATAGCCGACGAAGACGTACAAACAGCAGCCTCATACAAAAAAGGAGGTGAAAGAGAGATTCCTTTCAAGCCCACCCGTGTCCTGCTTCAGGACTTTACAGGAGTCCCCGCTCTGGTGGACCTAGCGGCCATGAGGTCTGCCATGCTGAGAATTGGCAGAGACCCGTCCAAGGTAAACCCCAGCATACCTGTAGACCTTGTGGTAGACCACTCGATTCAGGTGGATTACTTCGGCTTGCCTGAAGCTTTCTCGCTCAACCTGACGAAGGAGTTTGAAAGAAACGTTGAAAGGTATTCTTTCTTGAAGTGGGCTCAGCACGCATTTAAGAACTTTAGGGTTGTGCCGCCCGGCCGGGGCATAGTCCATCAGGTCAACCTCGAGTACTTGGCTAAGGTCGTAGACGTTAGGCAGGGTGAAGATGGTTTGATAGCTTTTCCCGACACAGTTCTCGGCACGGATTCCCACACACCTATGGTTAACGGTGTTGGCGTGCTGGGATGGGGTGTGGGTGGGATAGAGGCTGAGGCAGTGATGCTTGGGCAGCCATACTACATGCCCACACCCGCAGTAGTTGGTGTAAAACTTGTGAACGACCCTCCAGAGGGAACAACCGCAACAGACCTTGTTTTAACAATAACAGAGCTTCTGAGAAAACATGGCGTCGTAGGAAAGTTTGTCGAGTTCATCGGACCCAGCCTTTCAAAGCTGAGCGTGCCCGACAGAGCAACGATAGCCAACATGGCTCCCGAATACGGTGCCACAGTCGGCTATTTCCCAATCGACGAAGAAACCCTAAACTATCTGAGGCTGACGGGAAGGCCTGAGCACCACGTCAAGCTTGTCGAACATTACGCAAGGCTTCAGGGCTTGTTCTACGACCCTTCAACAACCCCTGAATACACAGAGCTCATCGAGCTGGATTTATCCACGGTCGAGCCTTCGATAGCCGGGCCAGCAAACCCAGAGGACAGGATATCTTTGCGTGAGGCGAAAAAGAAAGCTCAGGAGCTTATCAAAACATACCTGCAGCAGACGGGTGTGAAAACCCAGAGCACAGACAGCGCATGGTATTACGAGGGTGGAGGACCCCGTCCGCAGTCAAAGTCAGCAGCTGGGGTGGAGAAAGCTGACGAGGTAAGCCACGGGGCGGTTGTCATAGCGGCCATAACAAGCTGCACAAACACTTCCAACCCCTCTGTAATGGTTGGGGCTGGGCTGCTTGCGAAAAAAGCCGTTGAGAAAGGCCTTTCAACAAAACCCTACGTCAAAACAAGCCTAGCCCCAGGCTCTATGGCTGTCACAGAGTATCTTGTGAAGGCGGGGCTCATGCCCTATCTCGAGAATCTCGGCTACTATCTCGTAGGATACGGCTGCACCACATGCATAGGAAACAGCGGTCCTCTGCCTGAAAACGTGGCTGAGGCCATCAAGTCCAAAAACCTTTACACGGCTGCTGTTCTGAGCGGAAACAGGAACTTCGAGGGAAGGATTAACCCTCTTGTCAGAGCAAGCTTCCTCATGTCGCCCATGCTAGTAGTAGCCTACGGTATAGCGGGCCGCATCGATTTTGACATGCTCGCCGAGCCGCTGGGCTACACATCAGACGGAAAACCAGTCTACCTAAAAGACGTCTGGCCGAGCTTGGACGAGATTAAACAAGCTGTTGCGAAGGCGATAAGCCCTGAGGTTTTCATAAAGAAGTATGCGGATGTTTTGAAGGGCGAGGAGAGGTGGGAGGCTCTCAGAGCGCCGTCAGGAACGGTTTTCGAATGGGACCTCTCCTCAACATACATAAGGGAGCCGCCCTACTTCGAGGGCTTAAGCCTTCAGCCAGAGCCTGTAGACGACATAATCGGCGCAAGGGTTTTAGCGCTGCTGGGAGACAGGGTCACCACAGACCACATCTCCCCAGCTGGAGCCATACCGTCCAACAGCCCTGCGGGAAAATACTTGATTGAGAGGGGGGTGCCTCCCGCCGAGTTCAACACCTACGGAGCCCGCCGCGGCAACCATGAAGTCATGATTAGAGGGACGTTCGGTAACATAAGGCTCAAGAACTATCTGGTTGAGGGGAGGGAGGGCTGGTGGACGGTCCACCATCCGACAGGCGAGATAACAACGATATATGAGGCTGCGATGCGCTACGCTAGCGAGAAGACGCCCCTTATAATCTTGGCTGGAAAGATGTATGGGGCCGGCAGCTCACGGGACTGGGCTGCGAAGGGGACGCGTCTGCTGGGCGTGAGAGCCGTGATAGCGGAGAGCTTTGAAAGGATACACAGGAGCAACCTTGTTGGAATGGGTGTTCTTCCCCTCCAGTTTGAAGAGGGGCAGGGATGGCGTCAGCTGGGCTTGAAAGGGACGGAAACATACCACATCAAAGGAATCGCCGAAGGTCTCCGTCCAAAGAAGAAGCTCACCGTCAAAGCCGTCGACAGCAGCGGAAACGAGACATCGTTCACCGTGACAGCGCGTCTAGACACTGGAATAGAGGTGGAGTACTACAGGCATGGCGGCATCCTCCAGTATGTCCTGAGGCAGCTTATTCGTTAACTTTTTCAGCATAAAATGTTTACATTTAGGTGTAATAAACAATTCCGTCGATGGAGAAGAGTCAGGATAAGGAGCTTGAAGACATTGCAGCCGTCTTCTCAGCCTTGGGAAACCCTCTCCGCCTCAAGATTCTGTCAATAGTCTCGGCCAGCGACAGGCCGCTGCACATAAAAGCCGTCGCAAAAATCACAAAAACACGCTACACCCTAGCTTACAAACATGTTAAAACGCTCGAAAAAGCCGGTTTAATCACCATCTACGAGGTGGGTAGGTCCCGCGTCATAGCCCTAAAGTCGCCTACGCTCTTCGAGAAGGCGGTTGCTCTAGGCCAGGAGTTAATTGCAATGAAATAAGTTTACTTTTTAGTGAACTTAGCATTAACTTTTTGCAAATTTATATACAAGGATTTTTTATCTCATCAGCATGAAAAGTAGTAGAAAACTTGCAGGAGCGTCGTCGTTAGCTGCCCTGGCTTACGTGATGGGACTAGCTCCCGCCAGCATACCTTTCCCACTCCTGCCCTTCCTTCGGTTTGACTTGGCCGAGATACCCGACGTCCTATCCTTTCTAATCTTCGGCTGGAAATACGGTGTTGCGACGGCTTTAGCCCACTGGTATGCGCTTGTCTTGACCGCGACAGGTGCCTTTGCGCCTCCGCCGATACCGCAGCTAATGAAGCTGACAGCGGTGCTGGCCATGTTTCTCGGGGTATGGCTGGGTTTGAAGGCTTTGAGAAAGTTTGGCCGTGGAGGCGTTCTCTTGCCCATGGCGGCGGCCGTGCTCACCCGTGCGGGCGTAATGGCTCCGATAACCTTCGCCCTCTACTACCTGTTGTTTCCGTCGGTTTACCTGCCTTTTGGACGCAGAGTCCTCACAGCCGCTGGCTACGTAGTTGACTCCAACCTGACTGTTGCTTTGCTCGTGACGGGGTTGACCGCGCTATTCAACGCCATAGCCAGCGCCTTCCTAATCCCCCTGTGTTTCTCCATTGTCAACGCGTTGCGTCGGGCGCTTGGACCCCGTATAACGGTGGCTGAGGCTGTCTGACCCCCCTCCCCCCTGCGCCGCGGCCTCCACAGTTTATAACCTTCAGAAAAACACAGCTCGGCAGGGAGATGGTGTCTAAGAAAACGGCTGAAAAAGAGCTGGATGTCTTCGACCTCCAGAGCGTTGAGGGAGTTGGTAAGGCGACGGAGGAAAAGCTCAACGCCGCTGGAATAACCAGCGTCCTAGACCTGGCCGCAGCCACGCCCCGAGAGCTTGTTGAGATAGGGTTGAGCGCTGAGAAGGCTGAGGAGCTCTGCCTCAAGGCTAGGCTGCTGCTCATCGAGAGCGGCTTCCTCGACAGAGAGTTCATCCCCGCAACTGAGGTTTTGGAGAGGAGGAAGGCGATGCAAAGGGTGACCACTGGTTCTAAGGCCTTGGACTCCATGCTGGGCGGAGGTGTGGAGACGCAGGCGATAACCGAGCTGATAGGCGAGTATGGAAGCGGAAAGACACAGATATGCCATACATTATGCGTGACGGCTCAGCTTCCACGGGAGCAGGGAGGTCTTGAAGGCACGGCAATATACATCGACACGGAGGCGACGTTCAGGCCTGAAAGAATAAGCCAGATAGCGGAGGCACGGGGCTTAGACCCTCAGAAGGTTTTGGAAAACGTCATCTTCGCCAGCGTATACAACTCCAGCCATCTCCAGCTCACCGTGAAAGAGCTGGGAAAGTACATCGAGAAATACAGGGCGAAGCTTGTGGTGGTGGACTCTGTCATATCGCATTTTAGGGCTGAGTATGTGGGCCGCGGCACGTTGGCTGAGAGACAGCAGAGGCTTAACGACCTTCTTCACAGGTTGCTTCGGACTGCTCAGATGCACAACATCGCCGTCGTCGTCACAAACCAGGTGCAGGCCAACCCCGACCAGTTCTTCGGCGACCCCAACAAACCCAGCGGAGGCCATATCCTAGCCCACAGCAGCACGTACAGGATATTCCTCCGTCGAGCGGCCAACAACACCCGCCTGGCCAAAATCATCGACAGCCCCTACCACCCGCCCACGGCCGAAGCATACTTCAAAATCACTGAGAAGGGCGTCGAAGACCTTCAGGAAGGGAAGTGAATTACTCGTTTTTGAGTGTTGGCGTGAAACAAGCAGTCGCGGAGAAGAATTACTTCTTTAAATCCTGCAATACATACAACATCACGCGAGAGAGTATCTTTTTCTGGCTGTAGTAATTTTTACGCTAGCCCCGTTTCAGGCGCTGTCTCATGAGGCTTTCAAAGTATGGCTTCTACGGCGCAGTTGACAGCAGGAACTGTGTGATGAAGCCTGCGAACGTTGTTGTGGACGGCGGGGTTTACGGCTTTCTCACTACGGCGAACCCTCGAGCTTACTTCTACGTGGAGTTCAAGACGGTCAGGGCTCCGTTCGAGCTTTTATTCAAATGGGTGGATACTGAAGGAAAACCACGGAGATCCCATCGAGGAACACCCAACAGGGCGTCTTCAACAACTACTGTGTCTGGACATCGATGGCGATTGACTATAACCAACCCTTAGGCGTGTGGCAAGTGGTCCTGCTTTACAACAACCGCGAAATATTAGAGGCGTCTTTTGTTCTCCAAACACCTCAGAACGTCATCAACCGCATAACTTCGCTTGTGGAGGAGAACGAGGAGCTGGCTTGGAGGCTTGAGAAGTCCGAGGCGGAGGCGGAGACGCTGAATGAAAACCTGGCCAAGGCCCGGTCCCTGCTGCAGCAGCTCGAGACGTAGAACAGCAAGCTTCAGACAAGCGTCAACGAATTCAGGAACAGCTTGTCCAAGACAACCGGAGAACTTCAGCAAGCACAGTCGGAGAACAAGAAACTTGCTGAGCAGCTCACGCAGGAAGTCAGCAAAACCGCAAGCATGGAACAGCAGCGCCTGATACTCATAGCAGCCGCCGTGGTCGCTGCAGCGGCCGGAGCAGTTGCAGCGGTGTTAGGAAGGCGGGGCAGTGGTTTACCGCCATCTCATCCGCCTTAAACCTCCTTTTTTACGGGATTACTCTTAGGCTACTGGTATCTCTTCATCTTTACTATGTGGACGGGCTCGTTGACCAGTCCGTAGGTAAGCACGAAAGTGTCTCCCTGTTCGGCGATTCCTTTCGCCTCGAGCGTCTGCTCCAGCTTCTCAAGCCCGTCGGCGTAGCTCTGGGCATCGATCTCCAGCGGGACAACACCCCACATCAACTGAAGCCGTGGAAGCACGTGCCTGTTGGGCGTGGCTGCTATAACACCTCCCACGGGCTTGAACCTGGCGATTCTCCTAGCCATGTGCCCGTTCATCGTGAATATGGCGATCTTAGCCGCAAGCGACTCGGCCAAGTTGACCACGGCTAAGGCGAACCTGTCTGTGACCTCTGAATCCGGTGGAATGGTCCTCCTCAGCCTCGTCCCCTTCTCATAAGTCTCGGCTATGTTTGACAGCCACTGTATGGACTCCAATGGATATTGGCCGACAGCCGTCTCAGCCGTGAGCATGAGGACGTCGACTCCGTCCTCCACGCAGGACATCACGTCGACTATCTCGCTTCTCGAGGGAACGGGTTCGTTGACCATCGTTCCTAGCAGCTGGGTGGCCACTATGACGGGCTTGCATGCGTTGTACGCCGCCTCTATGATTGTTTTCTGCAGCTTAGGGACGAGCTCGAGCGGGAAGTGCATGCCCAAGTCTCCACGGGCGATAAGGACTGCGTCTGATTTCTCGCATATTTTGTCGATGTTCTGGACGGCGGACGGGGTCTCCACCTTGGCTATCAACCCCATCTTCGAACCTTCAGCCTCCAAGTAGGATCTGACGGAATGTATTTCCTCCGCGTCTCTGACGAAGCTTAAACCTACGAAGTCCATACCAAGCTCCACCGCTGTTTCAAGCTCCCGACGACTGGCTTCAAGATAATCGGGTGACGCTACTTCCTTGCCTTTGATGACGATAGATTTGTTGGGCGACAGAGTGACCTGGCGGATGGCTTCGGCTGTGATTGAAGTTTCTTTTTTCGCGATGACCTTCAGCATGACACGTCCGTCGTCTGCGACCAGCATGTCGCCTACTTCGACGGTTTTAAAGAACTGGGGGTAGGGGAGTTTGATGTCAGAATCGAGGTTGAATTCGACTGTCTCGCCGATGTTAAACGACACCGGTTTCGCAAGGCCTGCAACTCTCACGGAGCCTGCCTTTAAATCACCCACCAAAACAACGTTGCACCCGGCCTTTTTAGCTGCCGACCTAACGTCTTCCGCAAGCTGCCGCCATAGAGCCGGGTCGCCGTGGCTGAAGTTTATCCGGAAAATTCTGCAGCCGAGAGAAATGGCTTTGACGATTTCTTCGACGGTTGACAGTGAGGGGCCTAGGGTGCAGGCTAGCTTGGTCTTCACATAACCCATAACTAACACCAGCGTAAAATACTTGACCCGCGCCCTTTCAGCCCAGCCTTCTTCGTTTCCGCAGGTTTTACAAGCCATACACCCCTCCAGTTACCTCTAGCAACCCAACCTAGCACAGAGCTGAAGGGCTGTCGAGGACCCTCGACAGCCTGTAAGGATTTGTAGGGGCGGTTAACGTTTGTAGGCGATGGTCAAGGTAAGCGTCGCCGTCGAAGGCGACAAAACACTTACAACATATCTCGAGGTCGCGTCACAGATGGATGGACGTGGTTTTTACTCGCTGCAATTCTACGAGCACGTGCCATACAGGCCTGCGTGGGCGCTTGCTTTCAGCGTTGCATATCATGTAAGAATGCTTAAGCTGGGGCCTGTGACAGTTCCCGCGAGGTTGTACAGTCCGAAAGCCAACGCACGCTTCCTAGCTTTGTTGGATGCGATTTCTCCGGGGGGTGTTTTAGGTGTTTCACGTGGAGCTTACATGGATGGAGAGAAGGCACGGCTACGTGAGGTTGTCGAAACCGTGGAAAAAATTGTCGACGAATACCGCAGGATAACTTGGTCCACGGGCGGAGAGCCGGAGATATATGTGGGAACCAGCGGGCCGCTGCTAGCGAAAACCGCTGCATCGTGCCAGGCAGTCAAAGCGATTGTTGTAGACAACCTTGCAAACCCCGACTACGTGAGAAGGCTGCGTCAGGTCATAGACCAAGCCGGTAGGAGAGACCTGCAGCTCGTAGCAAGACCGTTCACATGCATTTCTGTGAACGGGGAAGATGTTGAGACAGAGTGTTTGAAGGAGTTGAAGAAATATCTCCCAGACCTTGTCGGGGACTCCCCTATGGTTGCAGCCGCTGGCTTGAGGTATGAAGAGCTAAGGTCGGACGACCCGGAGAATGAAAGGAAAATGCTGGAAAGCTTTGCGGTTTGCGGCGACGTAGAACAGGTTTTGGAGAAGACGGCCAAGCTCGTCGAGGCTGGAGCCGACCATATATGCTACGGCCATCCGCTGTCTAACCAACCTGTTGAAGCCGTCAAGCTGATTGCGGGGAAAATAATCCCATATTTTGCTGGAAGAGGCTAACCCATTTGAAAGCTATGTGAGCGCTTTTCAAACACAACTGGGTCCAGTTGTTCACGTGCTGTCGAAGTTATCTACCTGTTGGTACGCAGGCCGTCCTACGACCGCTACCGGGAGAAAGTTGTTTTGATGAGATTCCATACGTTGAATGGAGTGAGCCTTGAGCTTGTTATCTCAACGCCTAAGGGCTTTAGGGCGTCGTTGACCGCGTTAGCAATCAAAACCGGCATCAGTATCGTCCCGCCCTCGCCTGAACCTTTCGCGCCGATGACGGTGAAGGGTGATGGTATCTCAACGTGGTCCAGCGTAATTTCCGGAACCTCGGCAGCGGATATGGGAAGGTAGTCTACGAAGGTTGACGTGAGAAGGTTGCCGTCCAAGTCGTATTCGAAACCTTCCAGCAACGCTCCGCCGAGACCGTTTACCAAAGCGCCATTGACCTGACCCTCCAAAATCAACGGGTTGATGGCTCGTCCAGAGTCGTGGACGACGACCAAGCGTTTCACTTCTATCGCCCCGGTCGAGCCGTCCACCAAAACTGCGGCCACACCTGCTAGGAAGGCGTATGAGGAGCAGAGGTTGCCTCTGAGGTCGTCGCCAACCGTGCCGCTGTACGGGAAGTGGTATGTGTAGTAGGCTTCAAGGCCTGCGTCAACGTCGGGAGGAAGGTCGCCTATCCTCGTGTGAGCAATCCTAGCCACTTCCTTGAACGAGATGCTCGTCTCAGGATGGCCTCTTACACACAGTTTCCCGTCCTCAACCGTCAGGTCAGCAGGGTTGACCTCAAGCCTGTGAGCTGCTATCTCCAGCATCTTCTGCCTAACCCTCATCGCGGCGCCGACCAACGCTCCCACACCTATCTGGGAGAAACGGCTGGCGTAGGTTCCCGAGCCTGAAGCGCTGTATGGATGAGCATCGCTGTCGAACCCTGGCATGACGGTCACGTCGTCGGGGGTGACACCAAGCACGTCAGCCACTATCTGAGCCGCGACGGTCTCATGTCCCTGGCCTTGTGGAACAGTCCCCATAGCCACCAACACCGAGCCGTCGGGCAGGACTCTGACTGATGCGGATTCAGCCATGGACGCGTAGCCAGCCACGTGTCTCGGGTCTCCACCCCACAGCCTTGCAAAGCCGAAGGCCGTCGCACCCCCCTCCACAACTGTGGCTACGCCCACCCCCATCAACAACCCCTTCTCCCTAAGCCTCGCCTGCTCAATCCTCAGCTGCTCATATCCCGCCAGCTCCATCGCCCTCTTCAACACGGCTGGATAGTCTCCGCCGTCGTAAAGCGATCCTACGGGCGTAGTGTAAGGCATCTGACCCGGAGTTATCATGTTAGCCATCCTAATCTCCGCCGGGTCCCTTCCCAGCTCGTTGGCCACCTTGTCAACCATTCTTTCCAGCGTGAAGCTGGCGTGCTGCTGGCCGTATCCTCTGTTAGGGCCTGTCGGGCAGGTGTTGGTGAAGACGCCGACCGCGTCTATCTCGACCGACCGTATTCTGTAGGGACCGGTTATAGAGGGAAAAGCTCTTGTCACGTTCTGAGGGTCTGGATGTCTAAGGTATGCGCCGAAGTTGTCGAAAACTTTCATCCTCACGGAAAGAATCTCGCCGTCCGCCCTGTAAGCCACCTCGGCCTCTGACAGCCTGTCAGGAGAATGCATCAGCGCTTGAAAGTCCTCCGACCTCGCCGCAACATACTTGACAGTTTTTCCGGTAATCATCGCAGCGACTGCCACGAGCGCGGTGTAAGGGTAAACGCTCTGCTTGTTCCCAAACCCACCGCCCAAGTCAGGTATCGTGATGGTTATTTTGCTGGATGGTATTCCCAGAACCCGCGAATATCTCGCATGGTACATGGGCGCCTGTTGATGCTGGTCGTATATCGTCAGCTTACCTGAGTGAACATCGTACTGCGCCGCTACCGCTGTAGGCTCCAACGGCGCAGATATGAACCTGTGGAAGTAATATCTGCCTTTAGCCGTTCTCTCGGCCTTGCTGAAGTCGCCTTCGACGTCGCCGTAAACATATCTCTTCTTCCACGCGATATTGTTCTCAAATCCTTCATGCAGCAGAGGCGCACCGGGGGATAAAGCGTCTTCTATCCTAACTACAGGGTTGAGCGGTTGATAGTCAACTTCAACGAGGTCGGCGGCGTCAGACGCCACATATCTGTCCTCCGCCACAACCATCGCAACCGGCTCACCCAAATACCGTATCCTATCAACAGCCATTCCATAGTATGGAGGCGTTGGAATGAGATGAGGCCATGGCTTCATCAAGCCAGCAACATCCTTCCCAGTAAGAACCAGCTTTACGCCAGGTAGTTTTGAAGACTTTGAGGCATCTACCGATTTTATCACCGCGTGCGCGGTCCTAGACCGGGCGAAAGCAACATACAGCGGGTTGTTCAGCTTGATGTCGTCGACGAACCTGCCGTTGCCCGTTATGAACCTATGGTCTTCCTTTCTCTTTAACGGCTTTCCAATCCACTTGAAGTTCACTTGACGGGCTATCTGGTGCAGTTTCTGGGGATGAAGTGACAAGGCAGTGTCCCCTTACGTCCTGCCGCTGGTTGTCCTTGCGCGCTGGAGTTCGCCGTAGCCGTATTTCTCCCTGGCTTCAGCCAGCGGCACCCCCCTCTTAACCTCCTCGAGTATCTTGCTCTCTTTCTCATAAACGTCGAGCGCGGCTTGCAGAATCTCCTCGGCCTTCTCCTGCGGAACCACGACGACGCCGCTGTCGTCGGCGACAATTATGTCGCCAGGTTTCACCAACACGCCAGCTATGTTCACCGGCTCGTTAATCCCCGCGAGCTGAACCCTGTCCTTGCCCGTCATCATGAACCTCCCCCTGCTGAACACAGGATATCTTAGAGCTCTGATAACGTCGACGTCTCTGCAGACGCCGTCTATGACCGTCCCCCTGATGCCCATGTCCCGAGCCCTAGCTGAGAGAAGCCCACCCCACACAGTGCAGTAGGTTCTGCCACCATTATCTATCACGACGACGTCGCCGGGCTGGGCCTTATCCACATACGTAACCCAGGGCTTGAGCTCAACCTGGCTGGCGGGGATGAACCTGACAGTGAAAGCTGTACCCGCTATTCTGACGTCGTCTACGATTGGAACTATTCCCTCCAAACCTCCCTTTATCTTGAACCTGTCTAAGGCGTCGGAGACGTTTGAAGTGGGAATTTTGCTGAACTGGTCGACAATCTTTTTATCGACCATGAGATTTTCGCTAGCAACCATTTTTTATGTTTGATTGTTTGAGTTGGGACAGTCGGTTACGAAGCTTTATATACCACTCGGAAAATCAGGTTGTCCGTGTGTGGCGATTACAACCCTACAATCGTCACAAAAGTGGAAAGACCGCCCCGCAACATCATCGATGAGTTTAAGAACCTTTCCACACCCAACGTCTCCGACGCGTTGGAAAGGAATCGTGTTAACGGTGTTGTGGAAAACCTACGTCCGATGGTTTCCGGGGTAAGAATCGCAGGTCCTGCTATAACCGTGAGATACGTCCCGTTGTCGCCGGGTGAGGAGGGGACTAAAGAGGACATAGGAGACTACCTGTTCGAGATAGCCCAGCAGGGAGACGTGATAGTTATCGACAACGGCGGCGTAACCACCTACACCTGCTGGGGGGACATACTCACCTTTACCGCCGTCAAGCTGGGGATAGCGGGCACCGTGATAGACGGGATGTTCCGCGATTACGATAACATACTCAAGATGAGATACCCTATATTCGCTAGGGGAACTATACCGAGGACGGGTAAGGACCGGCTTCAGATAGACGGGGTAAACGTTGCAGTAGAGGTTGGCGGGATACTCGTTAGACCTGGCGACATAATCTTAGGAGACGACACGGGCGTGTTGAGAATTCCGAAGGAGAAAGCCGCCGATATTCTCAAAGACGCTAAACAAGTTGAAGAAGCTGAACGCATGATAATAGATTCGGTGAGCTCAGGGCTTACGTTGAGAGAGGCACGACAGAAGTATCGATACTTCCAACTTCAGCGGGCCACACGTTGAACATGCTTTAACGCGTCGATATTTTTTCGGTCATGAAGTTCTGCGCTCTGTCAAGCGTGAATTTTCAAAAAATTTATCTATGAGTGCGTCAACGTAGCTGTCCATGAAAAGGTCTCAGCTTGTTATCGTTCTCGGGATTGTCGTGGTTGTGGCTGCGATAGCGGTCGCGTTGCTGCTGCCCATGCTAACCACCCCGAGGCTTGGAGTTCAGACTGTAAAGATAGGCGCGCTCGAGCCTTTGACAGGCCCTTTCGCGACATGGGGTAAGAAACATCTCGCAGGAGCCCAGATGGCAGTCAACGAAATCAACAGCAAGGGAGGGGTTCTGGGTGCTAGAGTGGAGCTTGTCATCTACGATGACAAAAACGACGCCAAGGAGGCGATAGCGGCGTTTCAGAGAATGGTTGAAGTTGACAAGGTGGTCGCCGTGATGGGCACGGTGTCCAGTGGTATAGGCGCTGCCTTGGCTCCCGAAGCCAACAAGGCGGGGGTAACGTTGCTGCTGCACATGTCGGGCTCCCACACCATTCTGACGCTCAGCAACAGGTTTGTCTTCAGGACATGCCTGCCCGCAGCGCCGATGAACGCCCAACCCATCGCCGAATTCATAAAACAACAGGGGTTAAAGAGCGTAGCCAGCATAATCGCCTCTTACGAGTGGGGCTTCGCCATCAAGGACTCATCTGACAGGCTGATAAAAACAATATCCGGAATAACATACCAGCTGGAGGAGGCGCCTGTTGGAGAGAGGGATTTCACCGCATACCTGAGGAAGATCCAACCAATCAACCCTGACATCTTGATTTCTCTCGGCCATCCGCCTGGAGGACCGACCATCGTCAAGCAGGCCCTCGAGCTGGGCATCAAGCCAAAACACTTTGTAGGCTCGTGGACGCCGGTCGACAACTGGCTCACGGTGCTGGGTGAGGATAATCTGATCAACGCTGGGTTGCTAGAGTTTTCATGCATAAACTTCGACGCCCCAGAGTATAAGCAGACAGCTGAGAAATTCTACAGCGAGAACAAGCTATTCTTCGACATACATGCGGCAACCGGCTATCTAAACGTCTACCTGATAGCCAACGCGATTGAGAAGACTAGGTCGGTTGACCCTGTGGCGATAGCGGACCAGATAAGGACCGGAAGGTTTGAGCATCCAATCCTAGCGTGGCCTCTGACCTACACCGAGTGGGGCGAGTTCAAAGAAGCGCGAATAATCCTGTACACGTTCGCACGAGGAGACCCCGGAGCCATCAACCCAGGCGCCAAGTGGGTACCGAGGGTTGTGTTCAAATCTTCACCGCTAGAGCCCTACAGGCCTGAGAAATAGAACCGCGTCGAAACAACCTCCTTTTTTTGTTTCACGTCTTGGCGAGAGCACGTTAGGTGGGAAAATAAGCTACGTGTCTTTTTTGTACAGCATCTGCTCTTCGATTGGTTTGTGCATGAAGCCGTAGCCTTCCCAGCAGATGAAGAATATGGTGTAAGGTGATATGCCTGCCTTAAACATCTTCACAGGGTCTGCCGACTTTACCAGCTCCTTCTCCTCCGGCGATAGACCGAACTCGTTCATAACGCTTTCAGGGTTTTTCCTGAACCTTTCCCTCACCTCAGCATCAAAATGTATAGCCCTGCCCAGCTTGTATGTGTTGAGATACTTTGGGTCAGGATATCCGTAAAGTATCGTCACAAACAACCACCTACAGCTTGAAGGACATGACACAGTAGCCAGCGTGCCAGGCCCTTTGATAGGCCAGGACCTCGGCGGGAGCACTGTTGACGGCGCCTATCACCGCCAGCCAAGTCCTGAACTCAAACTCGCCATGCTCATCCAGCCAGTCTGCGGTGAGGTCCGCCAGCTCATAGCCCCGGCCCGACACCATCTTCTCGATGAGGAAGTTGTCAGCCTCGACGTCAACCTTGCCATAATAAGGTGTGCCGACAAAATGGGATAAACCGCCCGTCGCTATCAAGGCGACCCTGTTAGGCAGGCTCGAGCTTTCCAAGACCTTCCTAACCGCCTGGCCTAGCTCAAACGCCCTCCGAGGTTTGATGCGTGGGTCAACGTTGCTGTTTACGTGGAAAGGCACGAGCTTCGACCTGTAGGAGTCGTGCTGCGCACCTTTAAGGACCCAGTACATCGGTGATATGTATGGATGGTCAAGCTCAAGCTCGTGGGAGAATGAGACGTCGAAGCCCATGTCTATCAACCCGTACAGCAGCTCCTTCGACAGCTGTGGGTCGCTGGGTAGCTTGAGCTCGACGCCAGCGAACTTTCCGCCAACCTCCGTGCCGGTGAAAAGCAGCAGCTGCGGATAGTTGTTCAGCCAAAAGGTCTCCATGTGGTCGGAGCCGAAAACGATCACAGTGTCAGCGTTGGCAGCCGCGATGCGCCTTCCAACCTCCATCAAAGCGTTGTGAACAATCTGCAGCTGCCTCGTAAACTCCTCAGATATCTTAGGCTGCACAACAAGCTGAGGTGTGTGGGAGCTCGCGTAAGCAGCCACTATTTTAGCCATTAATTTCTACACCTTAGCTATCAAAAGAATTTCTATAATTTAACTTTAACCATCATAAACAATTTATACCGTGTAGGATACTCCGATTTAAGCATGGTGTACGTGAAGGGCGAAGTCGTTGATGTCAGTTGGCCTGAGTTTTTCAACCTTAGCGAGGTGCTGGTGGACAGGCATGTCAGGGAGGGCAGGGGTGACAAGCAGGCGGTATACCATCTGGAGAGCGGGCGGCAGTTCACCTACTCCGAGCTTCTGAAAAGGGTTTGCAAAGCTGGCAACCTGCTCAGACAGCTGGGGGTTGAGATTGAGGACAGAGTTGCGATGCTGTTACCCGACTCGGTCGAATACGTGGAACTTCTTTTAGGGTCCATCAGGATAGGGGCGCAGCCTGTCCTGCTCTCCACGCTGGAGACGCCGCAGTTTTACGAGTTCGTCCTCAACGACTGCGTCGCAAACGTTTTGGTCGTCCACCACTCACTCCTACCAAAGCTGCAGGGCTCTCTCCACCGGCTGAGATACTTGAAGAAAGTTGTTGTGGTCGGCGGCGTAGGTTCGGCGGTTGGCACGACTCTATCGTATGAACAGATGCTGGAAGGCGTTAGCGATTCTCTTCATCCCGAACAGCTTCATGCCGACGATTTCTGCTACTGGCAGTACAGCTCGGGAACAACGGGGCCGCCCAAAGGCGTCATACACTACCAGCACGACCCGATTTACTCATGCGAGACATACTACAAACATGTTCTGCAGATGAGCGAGAGGGACGTCAACTTCTCTACAAGCAAGATATTTTTCGCATACGGTTTGGGAAACACTGTCTGGGCGCCTCTGTACTTCGGCGCGTCGGCCGTGCTTATGTCAGGGCCTCCAGAGCCTTCAACTACTTTCAGGGCTATAGAGCGTTGCGGGGTCACCCTCTTCTTCTCCGTTCCGGCGGTCTACGCTAAGTTGCTGGCTTCGGTTAAGCCGGACGACCGGTTCGACCTCAGCAGCGTAAGATACTGCGTCAGCGCCGGAGAGGCGTTGCCCGCACCCATCTACCTGAGATGGAAGGAAAGGTTCGGCAAAGACATACTCGACGGCATAGGCGCGACAGAGATGTGCCACATATTCATCTCAAACAGGCCTGGTAAGATAAGGCCGGGCTCGAGCGGTGTGGTCGTTCCCGGCTACGAGGTCAAGCTAGTGAACGAGGAGATGCGGGAAGTTGGGTTCGAAGAGATTGGAAGGCTTCTGGTGAAAGGCAGGAGCGTGGCGGCGATGTACTGGCGGAGGCATGACAAGAATAAGCAGCACTTTCTCGGCGAATGGTTCTACACCGGAGACCTCTATGTCGCGGACCGTGATGGTTTCTTAACCCACATGGGGAGAGCGGACGACCTGATAAAGTCGGCGGGCGCGTGGGTTTCTCCTGTCGAGGTTGAGTCATCCATCCTTTCCCATCCCGCGGTGCTTGAATGCGCAGTCGTGCAGGGCTACACTCAGGAAGGTCTGGGAAGACCAAAGGCTTTCGTCGTGCTCAAGGATGGGTATTCTCCCAACGAAGAGCTGGCTGAGGAGATACGGAGGAAGGTTGCTGAGAGCCTAGGTTCGGGCTTCAAGACTCCTGCATGGGTTGTATTCGTCGACGACCTGCCTAAGACGGCTACGGGTAAGATACAGAGGTTCAAACTTCGGGAAACCAAGAGCGAGTCAGACTCATCTTAGGACTATTCTCGCATCCACCACCGCATACCCCTTATCTAAAGCCTTCACCGGGTTGAGGTCGAGCTCGGCAATCCAACTCTCCGTGACCAGCAGGTCGCTGACCCTGCAGAGCAGTTCTGCCAGCGACTCCACGTCCTTACCGCCCTCGCCCCTGTGGCTTCTAAGCAGACGAGAAACCGTTGTTTCCCCAATCATCTCACGAGCTTCAGTTCTTCCGATTGGACACAGTCTGAAGCTCACGTCCTTGATGAGCTCGACAAGCACGCCCCCCGCCCCGAAGCTCACGACAGGCCCGAAAAGCTCATCGTTGAGCCCGCCCACAATAACCTCCACACCGGACTTCACCATTCTCTGAACCAAATATCCAGTCGGATGCTCTCCCAACGTCTTTAAGACGTTTCTCTTCACCAAGTCAGCGGCCTCCCTCACCTGCCTCTGGTCTGCGAGGTTCAACGCAACGGCTCCGGCTTCGGTTTTGTGAACAAGCCTGGGATGCTGGGCCTTCAGCACCACGGGGTAACCAAGCCTGTCAGCCGCTTCGGCTGCCTGGTCCTCTGAGCCGACAAACTCGTAGCCTGCGACGGAGATTCCATAGTCCTTGAGAATCGGGTAAGCCTCGTTTTCCAGCAGAACTTTCTTACCCTTCACAGGAGGCTCGGATGACGTGTTGGGGAGTGGATAGATGGCGGGAGAACCGTCGAGGTTGAGTCTTTTAACTGAATACCAGTGCATGTTCTCGAGGACGGTGACCGCTATCTCAGGAGTTGCGAAGGTAGGCATGCCTCTCCTCTCCATCTCCAGCTTAAACTCGGGGAGAGACTCGTCAAAGGCAACTACGTTGAGAAAGGTCTTACTACTCCGCCTGCCTACTTCTTCGTAGGCCGCGTGAATCCGCTCCGCCATCAACCTCTGGGAGAGAAACATGCTGTGTCCCAGCACTTGAATCACCGAGTCAACCCCTTCTTCGCTGAACAGGAGCTTGAGTATCTGGTAATGAAGCTCCTCAGTGTGTGATGCTGTCAAGTCTATGTAGCCCTCGGGGCTGCAGACGGTCGCGGTAGGAGCCACCATGGACCTGATAGCCGACTTGGCTGACTCTGAAATCGAGGCCATTGTTAAATGCCTGCTTACACCTATCCTGTCAACCGTCAGGGTTCCGGGACCTCCTATGTGGGTTAAAACAGCCACCCTGTTGCCATGCGGGGTCGGCTGTTTCTCCATGGCGTGAAGGGTCTCATACCATTCGATGACATCCCGCACTCTTATGGCGCCGCATTGTTTTGAAGCTCCGTCGTAGATTGCGTCAGCACCTGTTATGGATGCTGTGTGGCTCAGCGCTGCCTTGCTGCCCACCTCAGACCTTCCAGCCTTCAGCAGCACGACAGGCTTTACCCGCGACACGGTTCTTATCGTCTCGAACAGTTTCCTCGGCTCCCTGTAGCCCTCAAGGTACAATCCTACGACCTTTGTGTGCTCATCATCCATCAAATACTTTAGGCATTCGACGATGTCAACGTCAGCCATGTTCCCAACCGACACAAGCTTGCTCAATCCAATTCTTTTGAAGGGTAATGCCCAAAAGAGGGCGGCTGTGGCGAGAGCGCCGCTCTGAGAAAGCAGCGAGACTCCTCCTGCGGGATAGTCTCCAACGTCGAAGTTTGTTGTGAACCTGCTGTAACAATCTATTACGCCTACGCAGTTCGGGCCCATCAACCTCACGCCTGCAGACCTCAGAACCTCAGCCAACCTCCTCTCCCTCTCACGTCCGTCCTTTGTGTTGAGCTCGCTAAACCCTCCAGAGATGCAAACTACAGCCTTGACGTCGCCCTTCCTCCTAGCCCGCTCCGCTATCTCCTCCGCAATCTTCACCGCTCTCTCGGCGGAGACAAGCAACACCACATTCTCCACTTCGCCGTCAACATCAGTTATGCTGGGATAGCAGGTCATGCCGTCAATCTCCCTTACCGTCGGGTTTACCGGATAGACTCTCCCCCCGTAGCCCATGGTGGTCAAGTTTTTCAACAATGCGTAACCCGGCCTGTTGGGCTCCTTCGACGCACCCACAACCGCTACGCCTGCTGGTTCAAAGAAAGCTTTCAACGACATCCTCTCACACAGCCTAAAGACATCTACCTGCGATGTATCGTTTTACCAGAAGTCGGGAGACATGACTGCTTCAAGGTATGCTGCCGCGACCGTAGTGTATCTCCTGTTGTAATAAACCAGCGGAGGCAGTCTTCCTGTCACGTCGCCGTCAACCACTTCGCCGATGATAATGCTGTGGTCACCTCCGTCGTAGACCCTCCATCGTCTACAGTCTAAGTAAGCGCTGGCGCTGACGAGTATGGGCGCCCCAGACACGCTCACCCTGTATGAGACCGTTTCGAACCTTTCCTCCTGAGGTATTTTGCCGGCGAAGTTATCAGCCATCTGCTCCTGGCCCGGTGAAAGCATGTTAACCGCGAAGTTGTCTGAGCATGTGAAAGCCTCGTGTGTTTTCGAGTTTTTGCTAACCGAGATCATCACAAGCGGCGGTTCGAGAGAGATGGAGGTGAAGGAACTTAAAGTAATTCCCCAAGGCCGAGACCTGTACATCGTCGTTGCGATGGTTACCCCCTGCGGGTAACTTCGCATGAAGCGTTTGAGCACTTCAGCGACTTGGCTCAAACATTCTTCACCAAAGGCTAGAATATGCCGCTTTCCTTCATCACTCCCTTGACGAACTCCAGCTGGTCGTCAACCAATTTCTTGCAGTTGGTTTTATCGGAGAACCTGTAGTGAACGATAGCCACCCTGAACGGGTCTGCTGCGAAATATCTCTCGTACTGGAGAAGACGCCCGCCCAATGCGCTGACAGTTATGTCGTGGATGAGTTTTGAAAGCAGCAGTCGGTCGAATGCCTGCGCGTTCTTGGCCCTGAAATATCTATCAACGTACTTCCTCAATCTCTCGTTTCTGAACACTGACATGGGCGGGTTCATGATTACGCCGCTTCCGGTGAGGACTCTGAGAGTTTCGATAGCCATTGGATAGATGTAGGTGCCGTGAACCATGACGAGAGGCCAGCTTTTCCAAACATCAGGTATCAGGAAGCCGTTGTGTGAGCGGGCTGTAAGCTCTATCCCCTCAACGGCTGCGGATAGAACGTTACGCCACTCGATGAGCCAGCCTATCCTCTCCTGCACGTTGGGATAAGCGTCTATGCCGATCATCTCCGCCCACTTCAGAGCCAGCCCTATTATGAACTCGAGCTTCACGATAGACCTAACTGTCGCCTGCCAGCAGGCGTAAGCCATTATCGGGTCGTATATCTCGAAGTTTATCTTGGGCTCCCTGAAGATGAACACTCTGTCCCACGGTATGAGGACTTTGTCGAAAACCACTTGGGCGTCAAGGTCGTCGTAGAACGTGCCCAGCGGATGGTCCCAAGGAGCTTCGGGATTTGAGTAGGATTCCCTGCAGAGAAAGACTAGGTTTTTCGTGTTCATGGGAAGTGCGAAGCCTACCACATAGTCTGGGTCTTCGTCCGGGTTTGCTGGCAGCTGGGGGAGGGTTATGAACTCGTTGGCGAACGGAGCGTAGGTGCTGACGGTTCTGCACCCTTCTACCACCACGCCTCTATCGTTGACATCCACAACGTGAATGTCCTCGTTCTGCTTCCTGCCAGCGCCCGGAGACCTATCTATCTGCGGCATGCTTATTGCGTGCGTTAACGCCAGGTCCCTAGACCTTGAATAATTGTAGTAGTTGATGATGTTCTTTCCGAACTTTGGGTCTGGTTTTGCCAGCATATCGTTGAGCATGTAAAGGGCTGTTACCCAGATGGTCAAGTAGTCGTGTAGCCTTCCAAAAACACCCATAGTGGCTTCATGCCACAGCCTGACAGCTTTTCTAACCTTCTCAAAATCGCTTTTCGTCCTTACCGGCAGCCAGATGTTGCTGAACCTCTCACCATTTTCAACAAAAGATATTTCATCCGCTTTAGAGAGTTGAATGTCATAGCATCTCGCCACGGTAAGTGCTGTGTACTTTAGCTTAGGATGGGTCGCCGGGTTCTCGATAAGCTCGTCACCCACATACAGTTCACGGCCATCCTTTAAACTTTGAAGATACTCCTTCCCAGACCTGAGCACCATCTCTTCGACCGCTTCCTTCCTACGACATATTTTACCTTTTTCCAGCGGCTTGACTAACACGGTGGAGCATGCACGTATGACACGAACACCGCGAAAGAACGCTAACGAGCGTTAAACTAACTAGTAGGTTATACGTGTTTATTCACCCTCACGATGTAAACCTCAAAAGTGGATGGAAAACTTCATAGCGTTAACCGGAGATTCAGCAAAATTCATATACACCCCACTAGGTTGTTTCACGCATGTCGCGAGCTATACAGGGGAATGGTTATTGGAATGAATATTGGGAGACTTTGCAGCGTAAGAGGCTGGAAGAGATTCATCTGAAGAGGATTAGATGGCTCCTCAAGTACGCCTATGAAAACTCCAAGCTTTACCACCGAAAGTACCATGAGAAGGGAATCAAGCCCGAAGACATAAGGACGATGGACGACTTTGTGAGGAAAGTTCCTTTCACTACGAAAGACGAGATCCTCGCGGCTCAGTCGGAAGCTCCACCTTTTGGCGGAGCCATCGCATGCGACTATGACGACGTGCTCCACATTTTCCAGACCTCTGGCACAACGGGCACACCCCTCAGAATACCTTTCACCTACTACGACACCGTCAAGTATGGGGAGGATTGGGCGTACGGTTTCTGGGCGGTGGGGATAAGGCCTTCAGACTCCTTCTACTTCGCCTTCGGCTGGGGGATGTTCACTGGCTTCTGGTCCTGCTACTGGGGAGTCAAAAGGATGGGTGGCAAGGTAATCTCAGGCGGCGGCGCCAGCACAGAAGACAGGATTAAGCACATGCAAGTCTACAAGCCGACTGTGCTGGTGGCCACACCAACATACGCAATACATCTCGCTGAGACGGCTAAACGGATGGGTGTAGACCCCAAGTCGTTGGGGCTCAAGTACTTCTACGGTGCAGGCGAACCCGGTCCCACAGCTCTCCCGAAGCTCAGAGAAGAACTGGAGAACACCTATGGAATCAAAGCATACGAGCTTTACGGGCTTGGTGAGGTTGGTGCAATAGCCCCCGCGTGTCCTACGCAGAAAGGCACGCATCTCAACGAGTCAAACTATCATTGCATGGTTGCTGATCCCGAGAACGGTGACCTAGTCGCGGAGGGGGAGAGGGGCGAGAACATAGTCACTAGCTTCGCACAGCTGACGCAGCCCGTCATAAAATACAAGACCAAAGATATCGTCGAGTGGCACTACTCGGAAACCTGCGAGTGTGGAAGAACATGGATACTGTACAAGGGAACCGTGTTGGGGAGAGTAGATTACGTCGCGAAGATAAGAGGTGTAAACGTCTACCAGACAGCTGTTGAGAACTTGGTAAGGAGCGTACCCGGCTCTTCGCCTTACTTGGAAATGCACATAGATTTGGACGAAAGGTCTATGGACCATATGCTTGTGCGTGTGGAAGCAGACCCGTCCGTTCCCAAAGAATCATACAAAGACTTAGAGCAGCGAGTTGCCGAGGAGCTTAGAGCAAACCTTGGCGTTAGAATTAACGTTGAATTCGTTCCTCCTGGTTCGTTGCCTCGCTACGAGCTTAAGGCGAAAAAGATGTTTGACCACAGGCCCAGAGAGAGAAGGATTCCAATGGCCAGGTGAGCGGTTTGAGTTCGACACGGGAAGAGCTCACGCAGCTCATTAAGAAGGCGAGACAGCTGGTGGTAGAGGCCATCGTCAGGGCAGAATATCCAGCGCTCCAGAAGGCGTTGAAGGACGCAGACACCATGCTCCACTGGTCTCTCTGGCAGTTGGGAGAGGTGGAAGACCTGAATCCCCGTTATCCGTCAAAAGCCGAAGGCGGGAGCAGCACATAAGTCTGTTGCATTACGTGATTTTGAAGCAAGTCGGTTTGCTCCGCCTTACTATCTATAGACAGCGAACATGGCTGAATAGGTCTCGTTTGACTGGCTTTGGTTGAACCGTTTTCGCTACGGAGGCGGACGTTGGCTGAATTCACAATTTATATAATATGCTTCGAAAGCCTAAATGAAGGTTCGCGGTTGGCTGGAGCCATGGGGAGGATTGTAGGAGCGTACATGTCCTCCCACGCCCCCCAGCTTATAATACAGCCGAAGGTTTCTGAGGAGTACACTCTCCAGCTTGGAAAAATGCACAAGACGCTTATGAGCGTTGGAGAGATGATAAGGAGCAGGGGAACCGACCTGCTGCTGGTCTTTGGCTCCGACCACATGGAGACTTTTTTCCTCGACAACTATCCGCAGCTCCTCATTTTCACCGGTGAAACGTCTACGGCAAAGTTCGGAGACAAGGAAGTAACCATACACAACGATGTCGAGTTTTCCAACTATCTTCTGTACAAACTGCTCGACGACGGATTTGATGTCTGCTTCTCGCAGGAGATGAGGCTGGACCATCCCTTCTCTTCACCGCTCTACTGGGTCCTAAAAACGGCTGGCGACGTGAAGGTAGTGCCGTTCCACGTCAACAGCAACGTTTCACCTAGAGTCAGCCCGAAAAGATGCTATCAGCTGGGCCAAGCGGTTAGACGGGCAGTAGAATCCTATCATGGCGACGTTCGTGTAGCCGTCTACGGTACTGGCGGGCTTTCCCACTATCCCGGAACGCCGTTTTACGGAAAGGTTGACACGGAGGCAGACCGGTTCATAATCAACAGGATTACAGAAGGAAAGGGTTCCGACCTAGCAAACCTGACCTCCGAATGGCTTGACGACACGGGCAACTTTGAGCTTAGAACATGGATAGCTGCTCTCGGAGCGGTAGGAGACGTTCCCGGAAAAGTGCTGATTTACGAAAGAGCATACCACATAGGTTACTGTGTAGCCGCCGTTGAGGGGGCGTAAGGCGCGTGAGGGAGTTATTCTTTCCAGAGCTGAAATTCTATAGGCTGCATAAGATGGCGAGGGCAATACATTTGGACGCAGGCCTGAGAGAACGATACAGGAAAGACCCTGAGGCCGTCATGAAAGAGTTCGAGCTTACGGAGGATGAGAAGAAGTTGGTTAGGTCAAAGGACCCGGCAAAAATGTTCAACGCCGGCGTATCCCCATACGCCATCTTCTTCCTCATCTGGGAGGCGGAGGGATGGGTTTTCCTGCCCCCCGAGCGTCAAACCCTGTACAGGGCGTGACATCACAGGCCTGTTCACAGGCGTCGCTGTCAGGCACTTATCCAGCCCATTTCGCCACACCAGACTCTGTACGTCTCCAAAGGCTCCGCCAGCTGTTTTTGTGACAGAGCTTGTGGACGAGGCGTTGTAGATGGTTTGCCTGAAGTCCTGGCGGCTGCGCTGCATGATTGCTGATGTTTGCCCATGTTGGCTGAAGACGTATTTAATTTAAAGAAAGTCATGTTTATTATCAGGCAACCAAGTTTATGAGCCAATGACGTTTGAGCCGAGTGGAGACTCTATATTGAAGCTCACCCAAGTGAGCAAGCTTTTCGGAGGCTTACCTGCGCTCAACGGAGTCTCGTTTAACGTCAGGCGCGGTGAGATAATGGCTATAATCGGACCGAACGGCGCTGGGAAAACAACCTTGTTCAACGTGATAAGCGGCGTCTTTCCGCCAACCACTGGCGACGTTGTGTTCGAGGGCAGGAACATAACCCGTCTCCCTCCTTTCGAGAGGGCGAGGCTGGGCATCTCGAGGACCTTTCAAATCCCTAAACCATTCTCGGAGATGACCGTCATCGACAACGTGGTTGTTGGCATGATAGCCAACGGCAGCGGAAGCTCGTTGAGCGAAGCTAGGCGAAGGGCTTCCGAGGTGCTTGACTGGCTTAACATGTCCAGCAAGGCTGGAACAGAGGTGAGACAGCTTAACCTTCAGGAGAAGAAGACTGTTGAGCTTGCAAGAGCGCTCGCCCAGAACCCCAAGCTGCTCCTAGTGGATGAGTACATGAGTGGTTTGAACCCCACGGAAATAGAGGACGCCATTAGGCTTTTGAGCCGTGTCAACAAAGAGAGAAAGCTCACGATAGTTTGGATAGAGCATGTGCTCAGAGCCGTCATGAAGCTGGCCCACAGGGTGCTTGTCCTGAACTACGGCTCGCTAATAGCCGAGGGAACCCCGGCTGAAATAGCCAACAGCAGCACCGTCGTCGAAGCATATCTGGGTAAAGGTATCGAAATATGAGCGCGTATCTCACCATCAGCCGTCTCAACGCAGGCTACGGCGAGGTTCAAGTCCTCTGGGACGTGAGCTTGGATGTTCCTCAAAGCGGCGTCAAGGTAGGGATAATAGGCCCCAACGGCGCCGGCAAAACCACTTTGATGAAATGCGTCGCGGGACTGCTTCAGCCTAAGAGCGGGAAGCTCGTGTTCAACGGCAGAGAGTTGAACCGCGTTCCAGCGGATAAACGGGTGGAGATGGGGATAGCGTACGTGCCGGCTGAGAAGGAGCTGTTCCCAAAAATGACCGTGAACGAGGTGCTGGAGCTCGGCGCCTACACGAAAAGGGGTAGGAACAAGATTGACGAGAACCTGGAGTTCGTCTTTCACCTGTTCCCGAGGTTGAAGGAACGGCGTCTCCAGAAGGCTGGTACGTTGAGCGGCGGGGAGCAGCAGATGCTGGCTATAGGAAGGGCTTTGATGTCGTCTCCCGAGCTGCTGTTGCTCGACGAACCCTCCACCGGCCTCGCCCCCTTGCTGGTGAAAGAGCTTTTCAAATCGCTTGACAAGCTGAGACAGGTCGGTTCGGGGCTAACCATGCTGCTGGTTGAGCAGAGAGTTCCCCTGGCGCTGTCGTTCTGCGACCAAATCTACGTGCTTGAAGGCGGGAGAGTGGTTCTCAGCGGACAATCGCAGGACTTTCTAAACGACCCAAGGATAAGAGCCAGCTACATAGGTGGAGCCTGATGGTGTCCGCACCATTGGAATCCATCCTCGCCCAGCTCCCCGTGGTCGTTGTCGACGGCATTACCTTCGGCCTTCAACTGGCCTTGATCGCCGTCGGCATAACCATGATTTTTGGCCAAGCTCACATCCTCAACATATCTCATGGAGAGTTTGCTGTAATCGCGTCGGTCAGCGCCGCGCTTCTGATTCCGAGCATAGGTGTTGTTCCGGCTGTGTTGGCAGGCGTGGCCTTGGCGACCGTTTTCGGAGCCTTTGCATACAAGGTTATCCTTCTGCCCGCATTCAGGATGTCAGGCGAGCAGCGCATACTGTTGGGCCTGTTCATAACACTCGGCCTCTATCTCCTACTCCACGGGTTCTTCACCAACCAGTTTCCAACCACCTACCTGTCTCTAAGACCCGAGGTTCAAACTGTTGTGTTTTTAGGACAGCCTTTCAGGTTCTCGCCCCTTTTAGCCGCCGGCGCGTCTCTGGGTCTGTTGGCGCTGCTGGCTGTTTTCCTCAAGTTCACGTTGATGGGTAAAGCCATAAGAGCCGTCTCCCAGAACGAGCTTGGCGCACAGATATCCGGGCTGTCCGTCGACAAGATGCGGCTCACGACGTTCATGATAGGAGGTGCACTGGCGGGCTCTGCGGGGATAATGCGTGGGCTCGCGGCAACCATAGGCCCGGAGTCAGGTATAGAGATGACAGTGCTGGCTCTTTTGATAAGCGTGGTTGGAGGCGTGCGGAGCGTTCCCGGAACTGTTGTGGCAGGCCTTCTCCTCGGCGTAGTTTACATGGTCGCCAGCTTCATCGTAGGCACCTACATGGCTGTCGTCATCATGCTGGTGGCTACTATCTTGACTTTGCTGGTGAGGCCTCAGGGAATTCTCGGCGAACGCGATTGATTTCCGACATCGCCACGGTAAGGGTTATTAAACAGTCTCCGCAAGCCATATCAAAATGTCCTCAGTAGTTTACAGAGATTTCCCAAGACCGTCAAAGGACATTGTCGAGGCTTACAAAGATCTCGGAGCCTCTACGGTTTACGAATCGATTAGCAAAGAGTTTCGATGCGTCATGGACCCGGGCATAAAGCCTATTGCACCAGACACGAACCTCGTCGGCCCTGCTCTCACCGTTCACTGCTATCCCAGCGACAACATCACGGTTCATAAGGCGATGACGCTGGCTAAGCCAGGTGACGTGCTTGTAATAGCGGCGGGGGGACATGTAAGCGTTATGTGGGGTGGGTTGATGAGCTATCAAGCCAAACTTCAAGGGATAGCGGGCGTGGTGGTTGACGGCTCCGTGAGAGACGTATCGGAAATCAGAAGAATGGGATTCCCGGTTTTCGCGAGACATGTCTCGCCGATAGGTTCAACCAAGCTTCACCCGGGCTCGATAAACGTACCCGTGAACTGTGGAGGAGTTATGGTCAAGCCAGGCGACCTCATCGTCGCCGACGACGACGGCGTTCTGGTCGTTCCGAGGGAGATGGTGACAGAAGTGTTGGAAAAGGCTAGGCAAAGACAGGCGAGGGAAAGGGAAGCAAGGAAACTCTATGAGCAGGGAAAGACGTCCTACGAGATTTATGGCTTCGACAAAATCTTCAGAGAAAAAGGCGTGCAAGAGTTTCCGGTAGCGCCTTAACGCTAGGTGTCGTTTCTAATGGCTGAGAAAAGGGAAGGTTTGTTTGACGCGAGGGTTTTTGTCGTCATCGGCTTATCTGTTCTGCTCCTGCTGCTACCCTTCCTGTTAACAGGCAGGTATCTCCTGCGTGTTTTGACGCAGATGGTTTTCTTCGTCGTCTTCTCAGGCGCTTTCAGCCTTCTATTCGGGGGCACCAACCAGCTCTTCCTCTGCATCGCGGCGCTGGCAGGCATCTCAGCCTACACAAGCGGTTTGATGACCCTGCACTTTGGCATCAACCACTGGCTTACCGTGCTTCTAGGGTCTTTGCTTTCGATGGGCGTCGCCGCAGGCCTCAGCTACGTGGCTAACATCAGGAGGCTTGGAGTGGTCTTCGTCGCCATCCTAACCCTAGCATTCCAGCTGATATTCGAAAACGTCACCACAGGGTTGGTAGGCTTAACCGGCGGAGACACTGGGTTTAGGCCTCCACCGCTTCCCGTAGAGGCTTTGGCGCTGTTCATCGGACAGGACTTGGTCTTCTACTTCATGGCATCCGCTCTCGCCATCTTCTCGCTCGTCTTCAACTTCTGGCTTCTGCAGAAAAGCAAGTGGGGCTTGATCATGGAGGCGATTAGGAGTGAAGAGCTTGCAGCCGAGGTCATAGGCATCAACGTCCGACGGGCTAAGGTGTTGATAGCGGCTTTTTCAGGATTCATGATAGGCCTCGCAGGCGCCATCTATGGGTACTACAACTCGCTCATCGCACCAATCTACTACTCGTTCGCAGGAATCGACATACTCAGCCAGGTGATGGCTGTTTTCGGAGGCAAGGCAACCGTCCTCGGACCGCTCATAGGCTCCGGAATATTCACATACATCAACGAAAACATCAGGTTCCTTGGCCCCGTTTCCCTCTCGGTTTACGGCGCGGTCCTAATAGTCCTGTTCGCATCGTTCAGGAACGGTGTTGTACCAACCCTAAGGCGATGGATTAGGTTTGTTTTCTAAGGTGGAGAATGATGTTGTCGATGGCCTCAGGTGTGCCGCCCCCAGTTCCCAAGGAGTGGAAGATACCCGAGCCCGCGAGGGTTCAGGTTAACCCGAAGAAAGACCTGCTTGTGGTAGTTGACCTCCAGCGTGAGTATTGTGAGCCGAAAGGACGCAAGTATCTTGAGACCACCAGGGAGATTTTGCCAAGCGTTCTCAACGTGCTGGAAAGTTTCAGGTCAAGGCGTGCCAAGGTCGCGTTCACGCTGATAGGCTTCAACCCCGGCGACCCACGGTTCTCCGGCATCCAGTCACGAACCTATCCGAGGAAGGGTGACTGGGGTTACGAGCTGCTCGACGAGCTCAAAGCAACGCCCGGCGATATTATAGTCGAAAAAAACTGCTACGACCCGTTTCTTAGCTCTAACATGGAAAGTCTTCTTACAGCGAACGGTGTTCTTCCAAGCCTGTCTGCTGTCGTGGTGGTGGGAGCTGTGACAACGACCTGCGTATACCACACCGTCTCCGGATTGTTTCATAGAGGGTACAGGGTTGCCGTTCCCGTTGACTGCGTCGCAGACCGCACGCCGGCCGCGCAGCTGTTCGGGCTTTGGAAGTTCGCAACTCTGTACGGCGTTACGCTGACGAGGTCGGACCTGCTGGAGTTCGTCGAATAGGCTTTAACGGCTCTGCTTCCCGTGTATCAGCGTCCAGATTTTGCTCGGGGTGAGAGGCAGCTCGCCGACCCTCATCCGAAGCGGGCGGAGAGCATCCTCCACGGCGCTGGCCAGCAGCGGAGGCATAAGTATCGTTGTTCCTTCGCCGCTTCCCTTCGAGCCCAATACGCTGAAGGGCGAGGGGTGTTCGGTGTGGATGACCTGCATGTCCGGTATGTCAGCGGCTGTTGGAACCAAGTAATCGGCGAACGTCGTCGCCAGCGGATAACCTTCCCCGCTGTAGGCGAACTCCTCCAACAACGCTCCAGCCAAACCATGGTAGGTGGCGCCGTGAACCTGGCCATCCATTATCAAAGGGTTGAGCACAGTGCCCGCGTCATGGACTATGACAAGCTTCTCTATGTTGATTTTACCGGTCTCAGGGTCCACGTCCACGATGCAACCACCCGCCATGTAAGCGTAGGACGAGCTGTAGTTGGACCTCAGTTTCTCGTCCGCGGGACCTCCCACCGGAAACCTGTATGTAAACGTCTCCTCAAGCCCAGGAGCCTCGCCGCTGGGCAGCATCGCAAGCTGATGGTATGCGATTCTAGCCACTTGACGCAACGTGACAAATTTTTCGGGCGCGTCTTTGACGAAGATTTTACCGTCATCCAGCTCCAAGTCCTCGGGCCTCACTTCCAGCAAATTGGCGGCAATTCTCAAAGCTTTCCGCCTGACAGCCATCGCAGCGCCGTGGACAGCGCCCACACCTACTACGGCAAACCTGCTAGCGTAAGTGCCTGATTCTCCGCCGAACGGATGGGTGTGGGAGTCGAAACCACGGAGGACCTCAACATCGTCTGGGCTGACCCCTAGCACTTCCGCCACAATCTGTGAAACAACCGTTTCATGTCCCTGTCCCTGAGGAACGCTGCCAAGTGCGGCGACGATCTTCCCCGTAGGATGAATCCTTACCGTGGCAGCCTCGCTTGTGCTCGCATATCGTTGATGTATCGGAGACCCCCAGAGGGCTGTGACCGATGCATGCGTCGAAGCTGGTTCAACCACCAGCACTATCCCAGCCCCTTTGTATAGCCCATTTCTCCAGTACTCATGTTGCCTAGCCTTGAACTCACGATATCCTATTGCGTCCATCACCTTCGTGAAAGCATCAAGGTAGTCGCCGCCGTCGTATATGCATCCGAGAGGCGTGGTGTATGGCATCTCGCTTGGTCTGATGAGGTTCTTCATCCTCACTTCAGCCCTGTCAAGCCCTAGTTCGTCGGCGAGCAGGTCAACCGTTCTCTCGAGGTGGAAATAGGCTGGGTGGCAGCCGTACCCCCTGTTGGGGACTGTCGGAGCCTTGTTCGTGAACACAGCTGTGGCGTCTATGTAGACGCTTTCCATCCTGTAGCCGCCTGTGAACGTGAAGAACCCTCTTGTTATCGTCTGTGGCTCGGGATGCCTGAGCCAGGCTCCTATGTTCTCGAGGATTCTAACCTTCATGCCTAGAATCTCGCCGCTGTTTTTCGCAGCCATTTCAACCTCCGCGTACCTGTCCGCGGCCTGGACCATCAACATGTCTTCACTCCTCGTGGCAACATATTTGACGGGGCGCTTTGTCATCATGCTTAACGCCGCAATTATTGCTGAGGTTGCGTAGCTCATGACCTTGTTTCCAAACCCCCCGCCTATGTCGAGCGTGATGTGCCTAACCAAGTGCTCGGGCATCCTTAAGGCCGCGGGAAACCTAGACCTGTATAATCCCACCTGCTGGTTCTGGTCCCAGACGGTTAAGAGACTGTTCCCAGCGTCGTAGCTTGCCACGCAAGCATGTGGTTCGAGGGGTGTTGAACTATACCTGTGAAACCGGTATGTTCCCTTAACTATCCTGTCCGCTGTGTTGAATGCTTCGTCCACGTCGCCGTAATGGTATTCTTTACGCCATGCTACGTTCCTCGGGTATCCTTCGTGGATGATGGGTGCGTCATCCTTTATGGCGTCCAGCACGTCGGTGACAGAGGGTAACGGCTCGTAATCCACCTCTATCAGGTCTAGTGCATCGTTTGCAGCATATTTGTACTCGGCGACGACAGCTGCTACGGGCTCGCCGAAGTACCTTACCTTGTCCACAGCCATGGGAAGATAGGGCGGGACGTTGATGAGATGCCTGAAGGGGGACAGCATTTCTTTCAACACGTCGCCTGTGACAACTGCTTTAACTTCTGGATGTCCTTCAGCCCTTGACGTGTCAACCGACTTTATTCTGGCGTGTGGGTAGGGGCTTCGCAGAATAGCTGCTTGAAGCATTCCAGGCAGACTCAGATCGTCTGTAAACAACCCTTTCCCCGTGAGGAACCTTAGGTCCTCCTTTCTTCTGACAGGCTTCCCAACCCACTTATACCGTGTCTGATATGCTATGCTGGCTTTCATGCATGCTCCCGCGTAGGTTTCTATATAAATTGATTGATTCCTATATAAGTTGCTTTTCGCAACGCCAGCGCTCCCACAGAACCTCGGGCGAAATTGACGTTGACCTGATTCTCATCCCTATGGCGTCCTCGACAGCGGAGACAAGGCATTGTATGGACCCTATCGTCCCCGCCTCGCCTATGCCTCGGGCGTTATGGGTGTAGGTTGACGGAAACTCGTAAAGCTCCGAGACCACGTCTAGCGGCACGTCGTCGGAAGCCGCGACACCAGCCTCAGTTATTCCACCAGCTTTGAGAACACCGTTATCGTAGCTCGCCTTCTCGTAGAAAACGTAGGAGAGCCCGATGACGATGCCCCCTATTATCTGACCCTCGGAGATGAGAGGGTTTAGGACTCTGCCGGCGTCGTCGATGGCGAAGTATTTCACCGATCTCAACTTACATGTTTCCCTGTCAAGCTCAACCAAGGCCATGTGGACGCCGTAGGAGAAAATGTCCTGGCCTTTGGCGAACTCGTAGCATGACAGCTCCCCGTCTCTCGCCAGCTGCTCAAGCGGAAGGAGCCGTTCTTGGCTGTCCTTGGCAACCACCCACCCATCTCTCAAGTCGAGCTGCTCAGCCTTCTTATTCAACATCGAGCCAGCTTTCCTCAACAATTCCCCCTTAAGCTTCATCGCAGCCCTCAACACAGCCTCGCCTCCTATGACGGCGCTTCTGCTGCCAAAGCTTCCAACACCCTCGGGAATCAAGTCGCTCTTCGGCGGGACCGCAACCACTCTGCTGATGTCAACATCCAAGTAATCAGCCAACAACTGTCTGAACACCGTGGAGTGATACTGGCCGTGGGGGCTCGAGCCAAAAGTCACGAGAAAACCGCCGTCGGATGTGAGTGTGACTTTAGCCCCCTCACCGAAAATTGTCCTGTTAAGCTCTACGTAGTTGCTGACGCCCAAACCCACAAGCCTGCCCTCACGCCTGGCCTCCTGCACCTGGCTCCTGAGCTTCTGATACTCAAAACGCATCACCGCCTCCTTAAGCATCGATGTATAATCCTCCCTGTCCAGCGTCAGTCCGAACGGGTTGCTGTAGGGCATAGACTCCAACCTGACCAAGTTTCTCATCCTCACCTCTACCGGGTCGAGGCCCAGCTCCCTCGCCACCAAGTCCATCATCCTCTCGTAGAAGAAGGCAGCCTCAGGCCTTCCAGCACCTCTCAACGGGCCCAAAGGTGTCTTGTTCGTGAAGACAGCCAACGCCCTCACCTCGCCTGCTGGGACGTCGTAAGGCCCGGTCAGCTGCTGAGCTATGAACGGCGCGTAATTGGCGTTGATGAAAAAATTGTACGCACCTATGTCAGCTATAACCGTTCCTTTTATCCCCCTGACTCTACCGTCTTTTGCAGTGGCGAACGCCAGTTTAGCCATGACTTCGCGGGCGTGGATAGTGCCCCGCATGTGTTCGCTTCTGCTCTCAACCCACTTAACCGGCCGCTTGAGTATCAGCGAAGCATAGCAGGCGAGGACATACTCGGGGTAGATAGTTGTCTTGGTGCCGAAAGCCCCTCCCACGTCGACGTAGTCAACTCTGATGGAGTCTTTGGGCAGCCCGAGGACGCTGGCCAGCTGGTCTCTGAGCCTGAACGGTCCCTGGTTGCTGACCCAGAGGTTGACTTTTCCATCCTGCCAGTAGGCGACCACGCCTCTCGTCTCTATCGGGTTAGGTATGGTCCTATGCATGTAAAGCTCATCCTCGAAGACGTAGTCGGCTTCTGAGAAAGCACGGTTAACATCGCCGCCGCTATAGGTCACGTCAACACTCACGTTGTCAGGCAGCTCCCCGTGAATTATCTCGCCACCCTCCATAGATTCCTTTATCGTGAGGACAGATGGCAGAGGTTCGTAATCGACGGAAATCAGGTCCAGAAGGTCGTATGCCTCGTAAATCGATGTGCCCACCACTGCGGCGACCGGCTGCCCCTCGAAGTTTACCATGCCGTCGGCAGGAAGGAC
>Ga0105160_1000084_pt1 | contig 50794 bp, 46 predicted proteins | sample GXS110809BmetaG_FD_89591 | JGI IMG/M metagenome (GOLD analysis project Ga0105160, IMG submission 89591) | Hot spring microbial communities from Gongxiaoshe hot spring, China to study Microbial Dark Matter (Phase II) - GXS 110809B | ecosystem: Environmental > Aquatic > Thermal springs > Hot...
ACACGCGCCACCGTGAAACAGAAGCTCTCGTGCTGAGTTATGACGCCAGCCTCGAATCGGTGGCAGATCAGTTAGTGCACATTGCTCACGCTGCCTTAGCCGAAGCGCGTCGGTTCCTCCAATCCCCCAATCAGCCGACGATGCGCGTGTGGGTATACGTCGCCCCTACAGAACAGTATGAGCTTCTACACTCATCGCCGTTGGAGTTCGGCGGGCGAGCCCATCAAAGCGCCGTAGCGATTGAAGTAGTCTACAGGGGCGACCTTGAGCAAGTGCAGCGCACCATGCGCCATGAGTTTGCGCACCTTATCACGGCATGTTGGTACGAAGCTGCGCCCGCGCTGTTCAAAGAAGGAATTGCTGAAGCCACAGAACACCACGATGACGCACTCACCTTGCACCGCGACGCCCTGTACTACCTGTACGCTTACCCAAGCTACCCGCTGGTCGCCTTACTGGAAGATACACGGTTCTACGCACAGGAGTGGCGCTATGCCACCTACGCCTGGGCTGGCAGCTTCACTTGGTATCTGTTGGAACAGTTTGGGTTAGCACGCTTCCGGCGCTTTTATCATCGGCTGGCGCACCAATCGGTGGAGGCGGCGTTCCACGCCGAGTTCGCCATGAGCTTCGGGCAGGCAGAGTTACTCTGGCGCAACTATCTGCACACGCAGTTGCTTGAACCTGCACGCACAGAGGCCCTTAGCCACGCCCTGCGCGATAGCTTAGAGTGGTACCTTGAAGAAGGGCAGGGGCTGGCGCGCGTCAAAGCCCTATCGGAAATGGCGGTGCGCGAGCTTCCCAACCATTGGCTGGGCTACTACGGACTGGCTTATTGCGCGTTCTGGCAGGGCGATGTGGAGACCGCACTTCGGTGGATGGAGCAAGCAGCGGTGGCGACCGAGCAAGAGCATAGCGCGCTGCGGGGCAGCGCGTGGATGCACCACGGGCTGATTTGCGACCTGCTGGGCAAACGCGAGCGCGCGCTCGAGTGCTACCGAACAGCCCTCACATACCCCGACTACACCAAGCCGAACCTTCAGTACCACACGCGCGCCCGCAAGCACCTGGAGGTACCCTACACCTACACCGAGCGCGTGGCGCGCGCCCAACAAGCGGGTTGAATTTCTGCGCAGCGGTTTGGGTATAATCTTCATGCGCTGCCGGGTCGTCTAATGGCAGGACGCCAGACTCTGGATCTGGTAGTGGTGGTTCGAGTCCACCCCCGGCAGCCAAAATTTTCGCCGACAGGAGCGACCCCGATGAAACTTTTTGTAGACACAGGCAAGGTTGAGGAAGTGCGCAAAGCTGCCGAATGGGGCATCTTGGACGGCGTGACCACCAACCCCTCGCTGATTGCGCAAGCTGGACGCGACTTCAAAGAGACGGTGCTTGAGATGTGCTCTCTGGTGCCGCGCGGCACCGTGAGCGCGGAAGTGGTGGGCACCACGGTAGACGATATCTTGCGCGAAGCCCGCGAGATCGCCTCGTGGGCACCCAACATCGTGGTGAAAGTGCCCATGACCCCCGCAGGAGTCGCCGCCACGCGCCAACTGAGCCGCGAAGGCATCCGTGTCAACATGACCCTTGTCTTTTCGCCCACCCAAGCCTTGCTGGCTGCTAAAGCAGGCGCCACCTACATCAGCGTGTTCGTTGGGCGCGTGGACGATGTCTCCAGCGAGGGCATGCGCACCATCGAAGACGCCGTGCAAATGGTCGCCAACTACGGCTTCCCCAGCGAGGTGCTGGTTGCCAGCATTCGCCACCCAATGCATGTAGTTGAAGCGATGCGCTTAGGCGCCCATATCGCCACCATGCCCTTCAAAGTGATGGAGCAACTGTTCCAGCACCCGCTGACCGACATCGGGCTGCAACGCTTTTTGGACGACTGGCACAAGGCGGGTCTGCGGATTTTTGAGTAGCCACCTGCGCACGGCTCAGGTACACTCTACCCTGAAACGCGAAACGCCTCACATTAGTCTAATTCAGCGGAGTTTGGAGCAACCGTGCGCTGGGCGGACGAGCAAGTGGAGTTCGAAGCGCTCGTAGCCACTTACGAGCGGCGTATTTATAACCTGCTCTTGCGGATGGTAGGCGATCCAGAAGATGCCGCAGACCTAACGCAAGAAACTTTTTACCGCGCCTATCGCGCGTATCATCGTTTTCGGGGCGACGCCCAGCCCTATACGTGGCTTTATCGTATCGCGATGAACCTAGCAAATGATTATCTGGAAAAACGCGCCCGCATCCGCAAGCGCGAAGTGGAGCTCCACGCGCTGGAGTTCACCGACGACGGCGAACCCACGGGCTGGGACCCCCCCGACCCCAGCGAGTCGCCCCAAGACCATATGCTCCAGCAGGAACTGGTGCAAAAAGTGCAAACACTGATTCGGCAGATGCCTCCAGATTATCGCGAGATCATTTTGCTGCGCGAATACGAGGAGATGTCTTACGAGGAAATCGCGGAGGTGTTGGGGATTACTTTGGAGGCGGTACGCAGCCGCTTAGCGCGAGCACGCGCGTGGCTCCGTCTCCGCCTTGCCCCGTACATGCAGGAGGAGGGACGCTGATGCAAACGGAGCGGCTATGGCGCTACGCAGTCGCGGCTTGGCTAACGCTAACCCTCGCCCTCACCGCAGGCGCGCAGGGGCAACGCGTGGAAAGCGTCTCCATCGTTGGCTTGCGCCACCTCTCAGAGCCAGCGATTTTGGCGGCGTTGCGCCTCAAACCGGGCGAGCCGTTTAGCCAAGCCAACCTCGAGGCTGACCAGCGCTACCTCAAAGAAGGCATCGGCTTATTCAGCGAAGCACGCGCCCGAACCGAACCCGGCGAAACAGGCGTGCGCGTGACCTACGAAGTCGTCGAAAACCCGCTTGTGCGCGAAGTGCGCTTCACCGGCAACACTGTATTTACCAAAGAACAACTGTTGGAAGTCATTCGCAACAAGCCTGGCTTCGTGTTCAATACAAACTTCATCCCATCGGATGTGCGCGCGATTGCCGATCTGTACCGCAAGGCAGGCTATGTGGTGGAAACCGAGGGCTATTTCCCCCCCGATTACGAAACAGGCGTGCTCACGATTGCTCTCACAGAGTTGCGTGTGGGCACCATCAAGGTGGAAGGCAATACCAAAACGCGCACTTATGTGATTTTGCGCGAAATGCGCACCAAACCGAATGAGTTATACAACTTGCCTCGCCTCCAACGCGACTTGGTGCGCCTACGCAACACCGGCTACTTTGACGCCGTGCTGCTGCAAGAGGACGTGAGCACCCCCGGGGTGGTGGATCTGACCATCCAAGTCAAGGAACGCCCCACCGGCAGACTGAATGTGGGCTTTGCTATCGACTCGCGCCGACGGCTCATTGGCTTGGCCGAGATTTACGAAACGAACTTTCAAGGCGCGGGGCGCACCGTCGGCGTCAACTTCCAAAGCACGGGCGGACGCGATGGCAGCAGCATTGAACTGCTTTTCACCGAGCCGCACTTAGACCGCCACCGCACCTCGCTCTCGGTTTCGCTGTATAACAAGCTGGTCTACCGCTTCACTTCCAGCTTTTTCGGGGGCAGCCAGATTGACCCTGAACTGGAAGACCGCTACGATGAGCGTCGGCGCGGTGTGACGATTGGCATTTCGCGCCCCTTCGGCGACTACATCACGGCTTCCATCGGGCTGCGCACCGAGGATGTCAACACGAACCGTGTAGCGACCACTCAGCAGGGGGGCTTCCTGCGCCAAGATGGTTCGCTCACCAGCATCACCCTGCGCGGCGTTTACAACAACCGCGACTACGACCTCAACCCCGCGATGGGACAATACATCGCGCTAACGCTCGAACCAGGCTTTGCCAACATCCGCTCGGTTGAACAACGCTTCGTAGAGGCAGGCGTAGTGCGCGCCGGGCGCAACAACTTTCTGCGCTCCTCGATTGATTATCGCCTCTACTACAGTCCGCAAGGGCGCCGCGAGCAACCCACCGACCGTCGCCAAGTGTTCGCCTTCCGCGCCTACTACGGCACTATCACGGGCAGCGTGCCGTTCTTTGAACAGTTTTTCATCGGGGGCGCGGAAACCCTGCGCGGCTACCCCGAAGACCGCTTCTGGGGCAAAAACGCCGTCCTGCTGAGTTTCGAGTTCCGCCAGCCTGTGGAGAAGGCGTTCATGGCAGTTTTGTTTGTCGATGTTGGGCACGCTTGGGGGGGCTACCCCAGCGTGAACGAGTTCACCCAAAGCCGTAGCTTCAAGCCCGAAGTGGGCTACGGCTTCGGCATTCGCGTGGATACCCCTCTCGGACCATTGCGCATTGATTACGGCGTCGGACGCGAGGGCGGACGCACCCACTTCAGCTTCGGGCAAGTCTTCTGAAGGTACACTCACACACGGAGGTTGAATGATGCGACACACCATCGGATGGTTCTTGAGCCTATGGCTGATTGGAATCGCAAGCGCACAATCGTTCGGTATCGTGGACTTGGATCGCGTGCGTCAAGAGTCGAACTTCTATAAGACCCGCGCCCAGCAACTCCAAGCGATGGAAAATCGCTACCAACAGGCGTTCCAAACGCTAGTAGAGAACATCGTGCTCAACGACGAGGAGCGCCAAGAGTTGCTCAACCTGCTCACGATGGAAAACCCAAACGGCGCGCAGCAACAACGCATTCAGCAGCTGACGCAAACGGCTCGCCAACGCGCCGACGAACTGCAGCGCCTACGGCAAAAAACTGACCTCAACGAAACCGAAAAAGCCGCACTGGAACGCTTTACCCAAATGGAGGCACGCGGGCGCGAAGCGTTGCAAGTCATCCGCGAACAGCTACGCCAACAGCTGGAGCAGCGCGTGGATCAACTCAACGCTGAGCTGACTAAAGCCCTCGACGAAGTAATTGCCCAAGTTGCCCGGGAGAAAAAAATCGCGGTCGTGTTCAATAAAGGCGTTGTTCTGTATGCCGAGAACGATATCACCAGCGATGTAATCAAGCGTTTGGATGCGCGTAAGTAGGTATTTGCTTTGGCTGTATAGTGTTGTTATTGGGGGGCTAGTGGGCTGCCAACAACGCGCTGCAACGCCCGTGCGTGTGGATGTAGCGCGGGCAGCGGCAGCGTTACAGATACCCCTCTCGCCCCCCGTGCCTGCAATTGCCTTGCCGGACGCCAGCCGCTCCATGTCTGAAAGCGCGATTGCGCTTGCCGAGGTTAGCCCGCCGCCAATCGCCGAGTCGCTCAGCCAACGGCGACAGGCAGCCGTGCGCAGTGTTGAACAACAGCGTGAAGCAGTTTACCAGCAGCTGCTTGCTACGCGCCTGCGCCCGCTCGCCGAACTGGAGCCCCGCTGGGAAGCCGAGTTGCGCGCGGAATACGACCTTGAAGCCCTACGCGCCGAACGCGACGCCGAATGGTCAGCTGCGTTTCAAGCGTATGGGCAGCGACGGTTTCCGATTTTAGTGGCATTAGTTTTCACACAGCCCAACAGCGAGGCGCATCGGCAGGCGCAAGCTCAACTTGCTATGCTGGAACGCGAATGGCACGCCCAAGAACAAGCCATAGACGCGCGCTACCAAGCCCACCTCCAGCGCATCGAGCAGGAGATCCGCGCACGACTAACCGCGCGACGACGCGAGTTCATCCGCACCGCCGAACAAGAGGTACTCATCCAGCTTCAACAGCAGCCTGACCTGACACAACTTTACCTACCGCAGCCCCAACGCCTACCCCCCGCCCCCGCGCGAAAACAACCCCTACCCGAACTGCGCGTCCAGCTGCCTGCGCGTGACCTAAGTGAGCCGTTCCACCGACGATTTGCCACCGCAGAGCAGACGCGCTATCGCCTGCTAAGTCAATTGGCGCACGAATGGGCACAGCTCCACCGCTACCGCCTCACCACCGACCCTAACGCCCCCGACAAAACGGAGGAGTTCATCCGCTACCTGCGTATCAGGTAGCAGAGCATCGCCCACAGCCAATAGTGCCCTGCAGGATGATAGGTTAGCGTCAGCGGCGTGTCGCCTTGATAGCCTGCAAAGTGTAAAGTTGTGATAAGCAGCGTGCCCGCACCAATCCGCGCCTCGCCTAAATACCAGTGTGTGTAGCCCGTGCGCGTGTCTAGGCGCTGCCAAATCGGCTGAATGGGGCTCTCCAGCAGTGTGGTGGCGCGGCAGGCGACGTCGGTGCTAAAGGCAAACAGAGTCGCGTTCAAATAGGCGGGGCGCGGCAGGTAGCGCCACAGGGTGTGGGGCAGGAACCGATGCACTGCCTCGCGCCAAAACGGCACGCGCTCGCAGCCCAACGCTGGCTCGGGGGCAGTGAGCACCCAGAGCGCTGCCCCTCCTGAGCGCACTGCCGTCAACACCGCTTCGCTAAGGTGCGTCGTCAGCCACACTTGGGCATGCTCCGAATGGGTAAACGGTTCGCGGGGCAAGCCCCACAACTGCTCGGCGGGGTCGTGTAGCCCCACTGTACCCAACTGTAGCCAGTCAGGGCGCGGATAGATGCCCCACTGCCACGTGTTCGCCGCGAGGCACACTCCAGAATCTGCCCACAACTCCGCCGCGAAGGTCGCCCTGCGCGGCGCCTCCACGCTCGGCAACGCGACTTCCAGCTGCGCAAGAAACTGCACCCCCGACGCGATTGGCTGTTGGAGCGGCACCTCGCCTGCGCTGATCACCTCGCCCGTATCCCACTGCAGTTGCCAGCGCAAACAGCTGGCTTGTAGCGGCGTGCCGAAGTGCGACGCCACCACGCGCGGGTAGACTACCTGCCCGCCAAAGTGGTTGAAGGGATCGGGGTTGGCAGGGCGGTCGCCCCCAGCAATCCACGCCCGACGGCGATGCCAATCTAACAACAGCACTGTGTCGGCATTGAACGCCGTGTAGGCTTCGAGTGAGACTTTCGGCTCGCCGCGCTCGTCCAGAATGCCTGCGGTGGTGATGGGGGTATCTTTTAGCCCTGTGAGCACATAGCCCGAAGTGCCTGCTAAACTGCGCATAGTCTCTAGCACCAGTTTGTGATAGGCGTACATTTCCAAGCGCGAGGTGCGCACCAGTTCGGGCAGTGCGTTCAGCAGTCCTGCCTGCGCCAGTCGCTCTTCCACAAACGGCGTTTCGTAGAACCACCGTACTCCTTGAGGGTTCACTTCGGGGTCACGTTCTAACCACCACAGGTGTCGCTGAGGCACGCTGTGGCGGAGGGTGACAAAATCGCGCATCGTGTCGTGGTCGGCAAACTCGCCTTGCAGCCATGGCGCGGGCGGACGTGGCATCTCCAAAAACGCTTTGAAAGTGGTGCGAGCGTAGTGGGCATCGCCGTAGAGGTGATAGTCGGCAAAGTCGGCATGCTCTTGCAAAGAGCCACCATAGCACTCGCCTCCGCCGCTGTTGTCGCGCACCAACGGGCTACCCGTAAGTTGCTTGACCAGCGTATACAACTCGCCCAACGCCGCAATAGGAAACCGCGCCGATAACTCACACCCCAGCGTCCACAGCAGAATGGAAGGGTGGTTGCGCACCTGGCGTACAATCGCTTCGTATTCGCGCTTGACTTGAGTGATTTGTGATTCGTCCATCTGGGGCAGCCAAAGGGGCAACTCCAGCCATACGGCAACGCCCATCTTGTCGCATAGGCGCAAATATTCGCGGCTGGGCACCCACAAACACGCTTTCAGCATGTTGAACCCCGCTTGCAGCACCGCACGCAACTCGCGTGCTGCCACCGCTTGCGAGGGGTTCGGCGCGTGTGTGTCGATATACCAGCCCCAATGAAGGATGCCGCGCGGGTAAACTGGTTCACCGTTGAGCAAAATCGTGCTGCCGTCCACTGCCACCGTGCGCAGCCCGAAATCCACTGCCGTGCTGTGGCTAAGGATGCCGTTATGCCACACCTCTGCGTGCAGGCGATAGAGGTGTGGCGTGCGTGGGTGCCAGCAGTAATAGGGCGCGGGCAGCCGAAACTCGTGGCGCCAGCGGGCTTGAGCTACGAACCGCGCTTCGTATTGAAGCACGTCATCGGGGGCGAACACGCGCAAGTGTACCTCGGCAGGCGTCGCGCCGCCCACTGCCCCCTCCACGGACACTGTATCATCTGCCTCGCCGCGCACCCACAGGTCAGCGAGCCACGCTTGCCCCGTTTCAAACAGATGCACAGGCTGCCACAAGCCCCCAAAAGTGCTAGCAACATAGGGCAGAAAGCCACTAAGTACCTGTGGCACCGGGTAGCGCGCCCCACCATTTTTCACGACGCGCAGGCGTAGCTCGTTGGTGCCCACTTTCAAGTGCGGGGTCAACTCCCACGCGAAGCTATCCCAAATGCCTCGGTGCGTGCCCAGCAGCGCGCCGTTGAGATAGCCCGTTGCTTCGTAGCTAACCGCCTCGCAGTACAGCCAATAGCGTCGGTTGGGCGTCGGGGCAAGGTTCAGCGTGCAAACATAGTCAAATGGTCCCTCCGCCGTGCGCGGTACGCCGTAGTCCTCCCACGCGCTAGGCACGCTGAGTTCGCCCAACGAACTGCCGTCGGGCGCTATCAGTGTCCATTGGCGCAGTTGGTGGGCATGCTGAGGCAGCAGCGGGATCATAGGCGTTCTCCGAGTTTACGCAGGTCGGGGGTGGGTTGCTTGCGCGGTTTTGCGCAGCGCCCAAAAGCTGACCACAAGTGCGCCTGCCAACCACGCGAAAGTCGCGATGGGGCGGTTGATCCAAAACGCCAGCCCCGCCATCGTACCCCCTTGAATGAGCCAAATCCACAGCGGCTCGCGCGCCCGCGACTCGCGCCACTCGGGCACGATTCTCAAATAGAGCCAACTCAGCAACAAGCCTGTGGCATACCATCCCAGCCAGTTTTGCAGGGGCATCCCGTAAAACGCCCCATCCACCTCCCACAACCAATACACAAATATTGCGCTACCTGGATTCACACGCGAGGTGGAAACCGCTGCATCCATCGCCACATCCCACCAAGTAAGCAACGCTGACGCCACAAACGGCACCGCGCTGCAGGGCACACCCAACAGAAAACTTAGGTGCAGCGAGGGGTAAAGCATCATAAACCACGACGGTGGGATCACATAGGGCACGTGTCCCAAAAACTTCGGTCCGAGCCGGTCGGTATACTCGTAGGGGCCAAACGGAAAGCCTGTGAGCGTGCCAATGAGTTCTACGCCCCCTGCCAGCACTGTGCACACCCCCAGCAGCCATAGCGTGGCGCGCCAGCCCTGCGTGTGCGCCATATGGAACAGCGAGGCTCCAATTCCAAACAGCACGCACGCCAGCCCCAGCTGCCGCGAGAGTTGGTCATAGTTGAGCAGTGGCAGGTTGGGCACGCCGCGAAACAGCAGCCCACTGCCGATAACCGTCGCCAGCCCGACCAGCAGGTTCAGCAGGATGAACCCCTGCGCGATTCGCGCATACATGCCCATAAGGGTACCTTGAAGGCGTAGCTTTGGAGCGTTTGTCGCTTACCTGCGCGCTCGAAATCACGCAGGGGCGGGTTCTGACTCCTGACAAGGGTACACTGCCTGAGTTCCATCGCGTGTCTCTTGCGGTTGATGTTTCCACTCGGCCCCTGCTCCTGTAGGTTCCTCCCCGTTGCGCGAGGGGAACCAGAAACCTACTCAGTTCCCCCCCTGCTTGCAGGGGGAACCTCACGGAGGGGGGTTCGGAAAAATCAGGCAGCAATGTTGACCGTTGGGGCTGGCTCTGCGCCCTAGCTGGGGTTCGACCCCTCCTAAATTTCGTAGTTGCTGGCGATGAGGTTGAACTCCAGTCGTTTGCCCGCGCGCTCAACCGTGAGTTTGAGCGGGCGACCGGCGCGCGTGTAGGAGAGGCGTTCCACCAGTTGCTTTTCGCTCCAGTTGGCAGGCGATTGTCCGTCGATGAGCACAATCTTATCTCCTGCTTTCACGCCCGCCAAGTCGGCGTCCGACATCGGCATCACCCAACGCACCACAATCTCCTTGCCCTGCCGACGCCACCAAATCCCGTACCCCGCGTTGTCGGCAGCACGCTCGGCAGCAGTGTTGGGTTGCCACACCATCTGCTCACGGAAGTAGTTGTAGGTAATCTTGTAGTGGCGCATAATCGGCACCCCCAACAGCCCGTAGCGCGTCTGCAACGCCGTCACCGTGTCGGAGCGCGCATTCTCCGAGAGCTTTTGGTACGCGTAGACCGACGAGAACACCAACGAACCCAGCCGCATGCGCGTGATACGATACACTCTCAAATCGCCAGTGAAGAAGTTGTAAGCGTCGCCCTCGAAGAACTCGCCCAGACGCTTATACCACTGCTCCACGCTCATGCTAGGCCCGTCGTTCTCGTCGTGCCTGTAGGCAGGGGGCAGCAAGTTCATTGCTGCACCCGTGTCCACAATCATACGAATCGGCTGTTCCTTCTGCCCCACGGTCATCGTCACCAAGATGTGGTCGCCAGCCATCTCGAAGGGGATTACCACGCCTTCGGGCATGGGCGCATCAGGCGCCTCGAAGGTGATGGTGCGCTCAACGAAGTTCACAGTGGTTTGGAAGGCGGCGATGGTGTCGCGTCCCAGCAACCCAATCACGCGCTTGCCTTCAATGGAGTCGTTGCCGATAGGGGTACGCCACACCGTCCCGCCACTGATGACGATATCGCGCACCTCCGCTTCGCCCACCTTGAGGCTTTTCACCCGCACGCGATACGACGGAAACGAACCATACACCATCGACACCCAGTGGTCGCTGCCTGGAATCTTCTCCAGCCCTGCCTCTTTGACAATCGCGTCGTCAATCCAAGTGGTGGATGCCCCCGTGTCGTAGATAATCCAATATGGTCCCTTACCGTTAAGGTACACCTGCACATAGAGCGAGTTGACGCTAAAACGGAAGGGCACCTTCACGGGCAGGTTGTCGCGCACCGCTGGCGAGTTGCCGTGCGGGGGACGTTGGAATTTGGTGTCGTCCAGTTCGGATTGGGCGTCCAACCCGGTCAAAAATAGGGTCGCCACTTGCGCTCCATCGTGGAAAACACGCGTCTCTAGGGGCATTACCACCTCGCCCCGCGGTGTGGCGAAAGAACGGAAGCCGTGATAAATCACCTGCACGCGGCTGATCTTGTCGGTTTCGTAGTTCACACGCTGATACTCCATCCCCACAATGCGATTCTCCGTGTCCAAATAGCAGTGTAACCTGTTGTCGGGCTTTTTAGGTAGGTAGTTTTGATACTCTGGCTGTGGCATTTGCACGGTAATTCGGTAGGCAGGGCGCCCATCAGGTAGTTTCGCCTCCTCGCCGCCCACCAGCGTGCCCACGCTTAGCCAGTGCGGAATCTGCACAAAGTGGGCATAGGTAGAATCGCGCAGATCCCACTCCTCCTCCTGGGCAATGCTGGAACTGAGGTATTCGTTTTTGCGCCAGCCGCGTGTGCCGTCAAAACCGATCACAGCCTCATCGTCACCGTAGCGGGTTTCTATAACGCGCTTCTCACCACGCAGGAGCACTACCTGCTTGGCAGCACTCTTGCCCCCATATTCGCCGGTAATGTCGTAGTTGAGTTTGACACCGCGTTGCGCCAATGCGCGATAGGCATCGCCGCCGTGTTTCTCGATGGCTTGCTGAAAGCGCGTCGAGGCTTCGTTGGTGAAAAGGTGAGAGACCATCATCAGTGCGCAGAGAACCCCATAAATGCGCCGCATCGCAAATACCCTCCGCTTCAAAGGATACCCAAACTCTGTAGATTTGCCATGCATCAGCTTCGCGCTGGTATGGCGATACCTAACGAAAAGCAAAAATAGCCCCTAATTTCGCGCAATTCAGCGCAATTGAGGGTCTTAGAGGTTGACTTAAGGCTTTAGTAGGTGGTACAATACTGCAGTTGTCCACGGACAGCCACAGACGGCTTCGTGGGGACGGGGTTGGCTCCATAGCTAAATCAGCATACGCAGTTCAACGGCTTGCTTTGTCGCGTCGCTTACTGGCGCGTCGCGCCACAGACCCATCCCAACCCGAAGGAGGTGAAGTCAATGCGCTGGATGATGATTTTTCCATTCGGTGCGATTGCTGTCAGCGCAGCGGCGCGCGAGGTGGCGGTCATCAAACCCACCGCGAACCTAAACACGCCGAACTCCGTGTATCTGGAGTTCGACTCCTATCGGTATCGAAGGGCATCCAAGTCGCACTTGGTGGAGGCGATGTACCTGCAGATTAAGCCCTCCGCACGATTCGATTTCGGAATCGACCGAGTGCATACCGATAACAGTGCGTCGGCGCAGACCTACTGGAACCTGCGCTATGTGTTGTCGCCAGAGACCGAGCGCACGCCGGGGCTTACCGTAGGCGCATTTGCGATTGCGTCAGGCGCGCACCCGACTTTCTACCTGGTTAGCACGCGCACGCTGCCGCACGGCGCGCTGCATGCGGGCATCTATCTACAGCGTAATCAGCTCGGCTGGGGCGTGGCGTACCAGCAGCCCATACCGCTGGGCGTGAAGGCGGTGGTGGAGTACTACCGTCAGCCCGGCGGCGAAAGACTGCTGAGCCTGTGCTTGACTCGACCTGTGCGCGCGCATGTGAGCGTGTCGGTCTACGCCACTGCGAACGACTGCACCCACTGACTGGAGGTGATTGGAGCGAATGCCGCCTTCAACTTATAACTCAACGAGGGAGGTGTGCCATGAACTTGTTCAACATCTTGGCGGGAATGTTGGCAGAGAAGAACTTCGAGGGGGTGAAGGTGGCGCTGAGCCAAGCTCACCCCAGCGTGATTGTGGAGTGCTTGCGCGAGATGCCACCCAGCCAGCAGGCGCTGGTGTTCCGCCTGCTTGAAAAGCAACGCGCACTCGATGTCTTCGAGCGCCTTGACCGCTGGGAGCAGACGCAGCTGGTACGCGCAATGGAAGACCCTGATCTGGTGCAGCTGATTGAGGCGATTGAACCCGACGCACGGGTGCGCCTGCTGGAGGAGTTGCCTGCAAAAGTCGTGAAACGCATTCTGTTGGAGTTGAGCGGTGAAACGCTTGCCTCCATCAGTGTGCTGCTGGGCTATCCCGACGACAGTGCAGGGCGCATGATGAACCCAAAGTACCTTGCGCTGCCTGAACAGACGCCTGCCAGCGTCGCACTCCAGCAAGTGCGCCAGTCACCGCTAGATCCAGAGCACTTGGAAGTGGTGTTTGTGCTGGGCGAAGGGCGGCTGTATCGGGGCTATGTCACGCTGGCGAGGTTGCTCAAAGCCGCGCCCGATACGCCCCTGCCCAACCTGCTGGAAGGTGAAGCCGTCGCGGTGTCCGCCTACGACTCGAAAGAGCAAGTCGCTGAGCTATTTATGCGCCATCAGTATCCGCTGGTGGCGGTTGTTGACCGCGAAGGGCGATTGGTGGGCGCAATTGATGCCGAGCGCGGATTAGAACTGTTGGAGGAGATTGAAGCGCAACGCCTGACTGTGTTCGGCGGTACAGTTTCAATGAGTGGCCCAGATATTGATGTGGTCAACACGCCTTTGTCGCGGGTCTTCAAAGCGCGCGTGTTTTGGTTGATTGTGCTCACCTTTTTTGGCGTGCTGACTTCGAACTTCGTGGCTGAACAAGAGCAAATTCTTTCTAAAGCGATTGTGTTGGCAGCGTTCATCGCACCAATCATCGACATGGGCGGCAATACGGGCAGCCAATCGGCGACACTGGTCATTCGCGCGATGGCGTTAGGGCAAGTACGCCTGCGCCTGCGTGACTTTGCCTTCGTCCTCAAGCGCGATCTCCCTGTAGCACTGACGATGGGTATCGTGATTGGCGTGCTCGAGACAATCTTGGCATATTTTTCGAAAGGCGTTGGCTTCAGTGTACTGATGGTGGTCGGTCTGGCAATGCTGAGTGTGACAATCGTGGGCAGTTTGGTAGGCGTGGCATTACCGTTTGCGGCGTGTCGGCTCGGCTTTGACCCCGCCACGCTTAGCGGACCTGTGATTACTTCGGTGATGGACTTGCTGGGCGTGATGATTTACTTCGGCTTCGCTTACCATTTCTTGCGCGACTTGCTGAGGTAAAAGCGATCCTTGTCGTACCAGCATCGCCGCCATTCCGAGCGCAGCGAGGGGTCTCGGCTGTAGATTGCCAGAGATTCCTCGCCTGCGGCTCGGAATGACGTGCCGGTTGTCGCACCAATAGCCTTGTCATTCCGAGCGGAGCGAGCGAGGAATCGCGTCTATTCATTTACAGGAGGTGATGACGATGACCATGACGATGTATACGCCCGTAGTTCTGAATCTGCTGACGGCGTTGGGCTTGGGTGTGATGATAGGGATTGAGCGTCAGTGGCGGCAGCGAGCGGCGGGGCTGCGCACGAACGCGCTGGTATCGTTAGGTTCTGCGGCGTTTGTGGTGTTGGCGACGCTGGTGGAGGGGGAGACCAGTCCCACGCGCATTGCGGCGCAGGTAGCGTCGGGAATTGGTTTTCTCGGCGCGGGTGTGATTATTCATGAGGGTACAGGGGTGCGTGGCTTGAACACCGCTGCCACGCTGTGGGGGGCGGCGTCGGTGGGCGTGCTTGCTGGCTCGGGTTATCTTGGTGCGGCAACCATTACGGCAGTGTTAGTATTGATTAGCAATATCTTGCTGCGCCCAATCGCCTCTCGGATTGACCAGCTAAGTGAAGGGGCGAACGAATTAGAGCGCGTCTACCGCTTGCGTTTTTCGTGTCATCAAGAGCGTGAGCAACATCTCCGTGCCCTAATGATTCAACTGCTCAGCGATACCCCACTAATTTTGCGGGGGCTGCACAGCGAGCACAGTGAAGGGGGCGCGCGAGCGCGTGTGGAAGCTACGCTGATTGCCAACACGCCGGCTCACGGCACCTTGGAGGAATTGGTAGCGCGCTTGAGCCTCGAGCCGGGCGTCTTCGCAGTGAGTTGGGAGGCTGAGCTCGGGCACGAGTAGCTATAGAAGGGTTAGCTGTCCGTCGCGTACGGCGATCTCAAACCGCTGGGGCGAGCCGCCTACAGCGTCCACCATCGTGGGCACATGGGGCAACAGCAGCAGGAGGAGATGGCGTTCCACGATGCGTTCCAGCTCTCGCGCGCCGAACTGTTCGTCGTAGCCCTGCTCCACCAGCCACTCCACTGCTTCGTCGCGAATTACCAGCTCCACATTCCGCTTGCGATACGCCTCAACGATTTGGCGCAGTAGGCGGTCGCGCACAATTTTGCGCACCGTGTCACGCGACAGGGGCTGAAACACGCAAATCGCATCCACGCGGTTGATAAACTCGGGTGCAAAGTAGTCCGAGAACGCTCTGCGCCAGTCCTCCAGCGAATGGCGCTCGCGCAAGAAGCCCACTGCCTTCTCAGGCTTGAGGTTGGAGGTCATAATAATCACGCTGTCTGAAAAAGAGATGCGCCTGCCCTGTGCGTCAATAATATAGCCATCATCGAAAATCTGTAAAAAGAGTTTGTGCACTTCGCGGTGGGCTTTCTCCATTTCGTCCAGCAGCACTACGCAGAAGGGGTTCTCCGCTACAAAATCAAGCAAAGGCGCCCCCATCTCGAAGCCCACATAGCCAAACTCCGCGCCAAGAATGCGTGCCACCGAATGCGCCTCGTAGAACAGGTTCATATCAAGGCGCAGCATCTTATCGCGCGAGCCGAAAAAGTATTCGGCAAGGGCGCGCGCGGTCTCCGTTTTGCCCACGCCTGTGGGACCTGCAAACAGGAACACGCCGTTGGGGCGTTCGGGGCGGAGATCGAGTCGTCGGATTTTGAGGCTGAAGGTGCGCACCAGCGTTTCAATCGCGTCGTCTTGCCCCATCACGCGCGATTTGAGGAACGGCTCCAGCCCCCGCAGCGATTCCTGCATTGACTGTTCGCCCTTGCCGATTGGTAGCCCTGTCACGATGCCTGCGGTTTCCCACACCATGCGGGGTTCCACGCGCGTGTGCCCCTGTGCTCGCGCCCTGCCTGCGACGTGGTCCATTAGCAAAATCGCCTTGTCGGGAAAAGGACGATGGAGAATGTGCTCGGCAGCCACATCCACGATTTGCTGGAGCGTTTCGTCGGGGAACTCCACACCGTGCTGCTCGCGGAACACATCGGCTAACTGCTGGAGCACGGCAAGGGTTTCTTGGGAGCTTAGGGGATGCACTTCGATGGGTTGGAAGCGTTTGAGCAGGTCAGGAGCGCGGCTGATGTGGCGACGCAGTCCCTGCCAGCTGGTGACAGCGCCAATGATGGGCACGCGCCGCGCCACCAGTGCCGATAAAAACTCCATCCGCAGTGCCTCCACTGGCGGCGCAGGTGCGCTGAGAAACATCTCGAACGGCTCGATGTACAAAATCGCATTGAACTGGAGGGCTTCCTCAATGAGTTTGCTCATCACCATGGGGTTATCGAACATCTGGGGCAGCATGATTAGCGGGCGGTCGCGCAGGGGTGGGGGCACATCGCCTGTGGCGATGCGCTGCGCGACGCCTTGCACCACCGCGCGTCGCCCCACGCCCTCCAGCCCTATTAGCACCGCATAGGGGTTCAGCGGGCGACAGAGCGTTTCAATGAGAGTGTCCATTTCCGCCACACGCCCCACTACTTGAGGGATTGCCCCTTGACGCGCCTGCTCGGTGAGGTTCAGCCCGATTTGGAGCAGCAGCGATGCGCTGGAAAACACGCTCTCGCGCGGCACCAAGCCCACGAGTAGCGCAATCGCCTTGAGAATGTGCACGATGTCTGTCTGCGGTTACCCCTCGCGCTCCGCGATGCGAATGGCTAAGTCTATAATCCCCTCGTAGGGGATTGCAATATGCGAGTGGGGGTTCTCTAACTCGCGTTCGAGGGCTTGGTCTAAGGCGTTTAGGTCAAGATGGGGCAGCAGTTGTTCGGCTAAGGGGCGTTGGTGGCGTAAAATCGCGCGCAACAGGTGGCGGGCGTCTGGGGGTTGGTTGCCCGCCAAAATGACTGCCTCCTCTATTAGATGTTGTGCGTTTTCAGTGAGCTTCTCATCGGGCAACGGTGGGCGTTCCATGGCTTATTCCCATCGGTGATAGGCAGGGTGTCCGGGTTTGACCGCGACGAACACGCCACGGCAGGTGGCGCAGACCTCGCCTTTGGCAATCAGTTCGCCTTCAACTACTACTTTGTTGCCCTGCGCCTCTACAGGGCGGGCGCGCAGGTGCACAGGTGCGTCCACAGGAGTGGGACGCAAGAGTTTGATGCTGTACTCCGCCGTCACGGTGGCGGGCGGGCGTTCCAGTCCTTGAGTGGTCATGAGGTAGTGGGCGGCTGTCCAGTTGCAGTGACAGTCCAGCAGGGTGCCGATGATGCCGCCGTTGAGCACGCCCTCGAACGCTTGGTGGTGGGGCTGAGGCTGCCATTCGGCAACCAGCTCGTTGCCTTCGCCTACGAAGCTGCGAATGCGCAATCCTTGTGGGTTGGCAGGTCCGCAGCCGTAGCAGATACTGTTGGGTGCGTAGGTTTCCTGCAAGCTCTTGGCTTGACTCACAGGCAACAAGTTCGGCCAGAGGGCAGAAATTCCTGCCGTTTGACGGAGATTGTGGGAACCTTTGCGAAGTGTGGGTAGTCTAATGGATCAAATCTAGTCCTGTTAGGCTTCAAGGAGGCGCGGGCGGGGTAACCGCGCCTCCCGTGTGTGGTGGGGTTGGTGATGCAAGCTTTGTGTCCCAATCCCGCAGAACGGCGAGCGCAGTTTTATTATACCATGCCTGCGTTCGCTACGTCTACCCCACGCGCAGGCAATTCTAAAACTTTGGGTGAGCGTTTCAGTAGGTACCTGCCAGGCTAAGGTAGGCGAAACCGCGCTTGCCGTAGGCGAGGTCGAACCGAATCAATCCGATAGGCGAGGCAAAGCGTAGTCCTGCCCCAACGCCTAAGCGCACAGGCACGCGCTCGAACGGCACTCCGCGGCTCCACACCGTACCAACATCCACAAACGCCGCAGCCTGCACTGCCTCCAGCACGGGGAACTGGTATTCCACTGTGCCCACTGCCATGCGTGTGCCGCGGAATTCGTCCAAGTCGTAGCCCCGCAGCAGATCGTAGCCGCCAATCCAGAACTGCTCGCTGAGCGGCATGTCGTCGGAGCCTGCACCTGCGACCCCACGCAGCATCAGCGTGTGCTGGTTGGGCAACGGAATGTAATAGCGGGCTTCACCCATCACGCGTGTGAATCGGAAGTCGCCCCCTACCGTGCGTTCTGCAAGCAGCGTGGCATACAGCCCGCTGCGCGGGAATCGCCCCTCGCGTGTGTCATAGATCACCTGCACGCCCAGCGCGTCAAACCGCCCGCGATTAGCCAGTCGTTCGCCTGTGCTGAGCAAGTTCGCGGGTGCGTCGTCGTAATCCACGCGATCGGCGCGGTAGCGCAGGCGTATTTCAAACAGCTCGCGCCAATCAAGCCCCACATAAACGGTTGCCCCACGGCGCCGCTCATAGCGACGCAGCGTGTCGAAATCGGCATAAAACACGGGGTAGAACGGCGCGCGGTCGTATGCTTCTATGCCGAAGTTGAATGCGCCCGGGAGGGCACGCGGTGCTTCGTAGCTTAGTGCATACGAGGGGCGCAACGCCTCGTATTCGCCTGTGAGCGGGTTGCGTACTTGCTCACGCTGCCACTGCACGCGCGCGCGATGTCCCAGCCCCGCGAAGTTGGTCTCCACCACTTCCGCGTAGCCGATAAAGCCTTGCTCGCTGGTATAGCCCGCTGCTACCGCAAAGTCAAGCGATTGTTCTTCTTCGACCTGCAGCACGAGGTTAGTCAAGCCGACCTGATCGGCGGGCTCGGCACCCAACTTGGCATCACGCAGGAAGGGGAACCGCCCCAGCCGCTGCCGAACGCGCTGGATTCGTTCCTCGTTGTACACTTCGCCGGGGCGAATGCCCACGAGACGCCGCAGCACATCGGTGCGCGTGCGCTTGTTGCCCCGCACTTCAATCGCCTCAATTGCACCTTCGGCAATCTCTACGCGCAGCGTGCCAGCTTCATCAAGCGTGTAGTCTACCACGCGGGCGAGTGTGTAGCCCCGCGTGTGATACCACGCTTCGGTCTGCTGTAACGCCTCTTGGAGTTGCTCGGCAGTAGGCGCCGTGCCGATTAAACGATAAAGTGACGCCCCCACTTGCTCGGGCGGCGCCACCGACACTCCTTCCAGCTGCACCGAACGAACCATCATCTGCGCGTGCACAACCCCCCACAGCAACATCCAAAGCACAACCCCAATCGTGCGCATGCCTTTATTATAGCCCAAGTACCGCTCTGGGTTGCTCAATGCGGGGGCAGGCTCGAGCCTACCCCCAATGACCATTATGCCTGCGCCAACGCTTGGTCTAGGTCCGCGATGAGGTCTTCTACATCCTCGATGCCGACCGAGAGGCGAATAAAGTCGGGCGTGACGCCTGTTTCCAGTTGCTGCTCGGGGGTGAGTTGGCGGTGTGTGGTGCTGGCAGGATGAATAATCAGCGACTTGGCGTCGCCGATGTTGGCCAAGTGCGAGAAGAGCTTTACGTGGTGAATCACGCGTACCGCTGCGTCGTAGCCGCCCTTCACGCCGAATCCCACAATCGCGCCCTGTCCTTTTGGAAGGTACTTTTTCGCAAGCTCATAATACGGGCTGGTGGGCAAGCCGGGGTAGTTGACCCAAGCGACTTTTGGATGCTCGCTGAGCCACTGCGCCAAGCGCAGCGCGTTCTGGCTGTGGCGTTCCATCCGCAAGTGCAGCGTCTCCAGCCCCTGCAGGAACAAGAAAGCGTTGAAGGGCGAGATGGCGGGCCCCAAGTCGCGCAGCAGCTGGGCGCGTACCTTGATGATGTACGCCATGTTGCCGAACGACTCACGGAAGTTCAGCCCGTGATAGGTGGGGTCTGGCTCGGTAAGCTGAGGGAACTTGCCGTTGTCCCAGTTGAAGTTGCCCGAATCGACGATGATGCCGCCGATGCTGGTGCCGTGTCCGCCGATGAACTTGGTCGCCGAGTGTACCACGATATCTGCGCCCCATTCAAACGGGCGCAGCAGAATCGGCGTGGGGATGGTGTTGTCCACAATCAGCGGGATGCCGTGTTCGTGCGCAATCGCAGCGATTGCCTCAATATCGTGCACATCAAGCTTGGGGTTGCCAATCGCTTCGATGTAGAGGGCGCGGGTTTTGGGCGTGATGGCGCGACGGAAGTTATCAAGGTCGCGCGGGTCGGCAAAGTGAACTGTGATGCCGAACTTTTGCGGAAAGGTGTACCTGAACAGGTTGTAGGTGCCTCCGTAGAGGCTGGTGGTAGAGACGATTTCGTCGCCGCTGTTGGCGATGGCTAAGATGGCGAGGGTTTCTGCCGCTTGCCCCGATGCAACTGCCAGTGCGCCCACGCCGCCTTCCAGCATCGCCACACGCTGCTCAAACACCGCCTGCGTGGGGTTCATAATGCGGGTGTAGATAAAGCCCGGCGTTTTCAGGTCGAACAGGCTCGCTGCGTGGTCTACGCTATCGAACAGATAGGATGTGGTTTGATAGATAGGCACGGCGCGCGCCCCTGTGGCGGGGTCTGGCTCCTGCCCACCGTGTACGCAAATAGTGCCCAGATGATACTGCTGTGTCTGCATCCTCTGAAGCAACCTCCTCCCAAGAAAGTGGGGGTAAGTATACCTAAACCCAACCTGCTACCTATACCGAGATTCCTCGCCTTCGGCTCGGAATGACAATGGTTGGCTACAGTTTGTCACCCCGAGCGCAGCGAGGGGGCTCGGCATGCCCTGCCAGAGATTCCTCGCCTTCGGCTCGGAATGACAAAACTTTTGCTTGCAAAAACATTTTCACTTTTGCAAAAACAGCCCTGTCATTCCGAGCGGCGCGAGGAGTCTCGCCCGTTTGAAGCGGAGGGGCGGCAATTTGGGGTGTACCTACTTTGCGGGGCAAAATTCTTGTTCTATCGCGCGCAGTGTGGCTTCATATTCTGGGGTATCCAGCCCTTCCAACCACATAATCAGCGCGTCTTCGGTGTTGTCGTAATACTTGGGGCGGATGGCAACGGGGCGGAAGCCAAACTTTTCGTAGAGTTTTTGGGCTGGGGTATTGCTTACGCGCACTTCTAAAATAGCCTTGACACAGCCACGCTCACGAGCGATGCTCAGCAGGCGGTGGATCAGTCGCTTAGCGAAGTTGCGCCCGCGATATTCGGGCTTGACCGCCACATTAGTAATATGTGCTTCATCAGCAACCAGCCACATGCCCGCGTAGGCGACGATTTTGCCGTCCACACGCAAAATCAGGTACAGCGCGGCGGGGTTGCGCAAGTCGTTGCGGAACGCCTCCTCCGACCAGCCTGGGGCGAACACTTCCCGCTCAATGGGCATCACCTCAGGCAGGTGCGCCTCGGTCATGCGCTCAATCGTTAGCGTCATCCCGTCGCTAATCTCGGACTCCGCAAAGTTGTTTGTAGACTTGAATGACTTTGCGCACATAGTTTTGCGTTTCCTTGTAGGGTGGCACGCCTCCGTGTCGGCGCACGGCACCCGAGCCAGCGTTGTAGGCAGCCAGCGCCAGAATCACATGGTCCCAGCCGTTAGGGTCACCCGTTTGTGCCCAATATTTTTCCAGATGCCCGCGCACAAGGCGCACTGTGCCGTGTAGATTTTGCACGGGGTCGTAGGGATCCACGATGCCCAATCCTCGTGCAGTGGCTGGCATGAGTTGCCCCAGCCCTGCAGCCCCTTTGCGCGAGGTGGCGTTGGGGTTGAAGCCCGACTCGACCAACACAATCGCCACGATGAAGCGCGGGTCAACGCCGTAGTGCGCGCTGAAGCGCAGGATTGCCCATGCGATTTCGTCGGCTTGTTGTTTGGGTAGGCGTGGGTTGACGCGCCGAATGAACTGGGCGTAGATAGGCTGGTATTGATGCATGCGGGCGCGGAAGGTGTCCCAGTCGGCGGCGGGGTTGAGTGGTGGCGGCGCGGAGCGTTTGGCGCGGCTGTTGGGCGTGTGGGTGCGCGCGTTGCGTGGCGTGGCTTGAGCCGCGCGCACGGCTTGCTGTGCCCGCTGCTCGGCTTCCCAGCGCGCCATCAAACTGGCGTAGGTGGCAGCTAACAGTCGATAGGTGGGTGTCACTAACTCGCTTTCGCGGCGGACTTCCACAATCGCGCGGATGCGCAGTTGCCCGCGGGTGAGCCAGCCATCGCCCTCGCCAATCGCCACCACGAGGCTGCGCCCTGGCTCCACCTCCATCAGAATGGAGCGTTGCCCGTCCACCGCGATGGAGCCAACCACCGTGCCCTCCACCTCCAGCACGCGCTTGCCCACGGCTAGCTCCAGCCCCGCAATCGGCGTGGCTGCCTTGATTTTGTGTGCCGCGCGCACACGCAGGTACGGCTCCAACTCCTGCGCATGCCCACTGAGAAGCAATAAGCCCACAAGCCACAGCCCCAACGGTCGTGCCATACCAGCGAAACTATTCCACGCAGCTATACCGTTTTCCTGCCAGATTTGGGCAGTTCGGCGAACTACCAACTGGCAGCCCGCGTCTATGAAACCGAGCGATTAGGTGTGGTGTAGGCTATAATAGCCGTGAGCGGATGATGGAGGCAGGCGATGCATAAATCGAAGCTGTCTGTTGGGGCGCCGCTGTGTGAGTCGGCAACGGGTGAGTTTTGGGCAGCCGAGTTGTCGCGTCGGCAGTTTCTGCGGGCGGGGCTAACATTGGTTGCTGTGGGGTTGGCTGCGCCGCCATGGCTGGCACAAATCGCCCACGCCGATGCCCAACGCCTCAAAAAAGGCGAGAAACTGCCCAACGACCACATTTTAGTAGTGCTTCAACTCACAGGGGGCAACGATGGGCTAAACACCGTGGTGCCCTATCGCGACGAGGTGTATTACCGCGCCCGCCCCACGCTGGCGATTCCAGAATCGCAGGTAGTGCCATTGGAAGAGCCGTTGGGGCTGCATCCGGCGCTGGCACCGCTGAAGCCCCTCTACGACGAGCGCGCCATCGCCATCGTGCAAAATGTGGGCTATCCCAACCCGAACCGCTCGCACTTCCGCTCGATGGAAATCTGGCAAACAGCAGACCCCGACGGACACAGTCGCTACGGCTGGCTGGGCAAATATTTAGACACACTGACCGACGCCGCCGCCAACCCCGTGATGGCAATCAGCTTTACGCAGGAGTTACCGCTGGCGTTGCAGGGGCGCAAGGCGCAGGTACCGTGCTTTGCTAGCCTTGCCGATTTGCAGTTGATGTCGGGCGACCCTGAGCTGGAGCGCACACTCAAGCAGCTCACCCACGCGGAGGAGCGCAAAATGGACAGCCCCGCCGCCGTGATTCGCCACTCCACGCGCACCGCGCTGGAAGCGTTGGAGCAGTTGCGCGAGCGCATCCGCCACTATCGCCCCAACGCCAACTATGGCAACGACCCCTTTGCACGTGGGCTGCAGCAAGCAGCGCAGATTATCGCCACCTCACCTCAAACACGCATCCTCTACGTGTCGGTGAACGGCTTTGACACCCACGCGGGGCAGGCGAACACCCACGCGCGCTTGCTTGGTCAGTTTGCGGAGGCTGTGCGTGCGTTCTATGCCGACCTAATGGCCATGGGCAAAGCCGACAGGGTGTTGCTGATGGTGTTCTCCGAGTTTGGCAGGCGCGTGCACGAAAACGGCAGCTTGGGCACCGATCACGGCGCAGCAGCACCAATGTTCCTGATTGGCAAGCGCGTGCACGGCGGCGTGCACGGCGACCCGCCCGACCTGCGCAACCTAGATAGCAACAACGACCTGCGCATGCAGACCGACTTTCGGCGCGTGTATGCCACCGTGCTCACTTGGCTGGGGGGCGACCCTGAAGCCGTGCTGGGCAAGGGCTTTGCACCGCTGGAACTGGTGCGGGGTTAATTGCGGCTTGGCGACGTTTCACTCGTAAAGCGTTGGCGTCCGCGCCGACGCAAACGGGCGCGACGGTTTCCTTACCGTTGCTTTAACGCGCCTGCCAGCCGCCTACTCTTCCAAAAACTCCTTGATCACCGGCTTGAGTTGGGGCTTTACCCGCTCCACCAAGAATGAGTCGTGCCCCCACGGGCTGTCAATCACCACATGGTCTGCAGGTTTGCCTAGCGATTGCAGAATCTCCACTGCTTCTTGCTGTCCTGCAGGTGGAAAGAGCCAGTCGGAGGTGAAGCTCACAAAGCGCATGCGCGCTTGTACGCGCATCAAGGCGCGGCGCAAGTCGCCCTCGCCGTAGGTGTAGCCCAAGTCAAAGTTATCCATCGCGCGGGTGATGTACAAATAGCAGAAGGGGTCAAACCGCTGCAAAAAGGTGCTGCCTTTGTACTCCAAGTAGCTCTCTACTTGGTATGTGACGCTCCAGAACTCGGCTTCGGGCACGGTATCGCGTCCGAACTTGCTCCAGAGGGCAGGTTCAGACAGGTAGGAGATGTGTGCCAGCATGCGCGCGAGCATCAAGCCGCGTTCCGCCCCTTCAACTCCGCCGTATTCCAGCCCCATCAGGATGGTTTGGCGTTGGATGTGGTTGAGCGCGATTACCATCGGGCTGGAGCGAGCGGGCGCGGCGATAACGAGCGCTTTTTGCACGCGCTCGGGGTAGCGCACAGCCCATTCAAAGGCGCGCATGCCCCCCGTAGAGCCCCCCACAACCGCATAAATCCGCTGAATGCCCAAGGCATCTAGCACGACGCGTTCCAACTCCACCCAGTCGGTGACTTTGATGGGCGGGAAGTTGAGATGATACGGCTGCCCGCTGCTGGGGTCAATTGAAAGCGGCGAGGTAGTACCGTAGGGGCTGGCTAAGGCGTTGATGCAGATGATGTAGAAGCGGTTGGTGTCCAGTGCTTTGCCAGGTCCGATGTACAGGTCCCACCAGCCGGGTTTGCGGTCGTCGGGGTGGTGTCTACCTGCGGCGTGTGCGCCACCTGAGAGCGCGTGGCAAAGCAAGATTACATTACTTTGGTCAGGGGCGAGCGTACCGTAGGTTTCGTAGACGGCTTCGACGGGCGCGAGGCGTTGTCCACAGGTGAGGTCTATCCCTTCAGGGAACGCGATGCGCTGGGGCGTGACAATGCCCACCTCACCTTCTGTGGTGAGCGTCTCCGCCGCCAGCGCATGCGTGGTTCGTGCGTCCATTGTTGTTTACGGGTCGCGCGGGGGCGCGACGACGCCCACAGTCAACCGGGCGTGCGTTCCAGCACCCCGCGCCGAATGAGCATGACATCCATCTGTTCGGGTTCAAACGCGCGGCGCAACACCTCCAACGCCCGCTCAGCGTCCACCGTCTCCGCGCAGTAGAACAGGTCTACCGCCGCATAGCGGTGCTCGGGCCAAGTGTGGATGGTGTAGTGCGATTCTTCGATGACCACCACGCCCGACACGCCATACGGCTCGAACTCGTGGAAGAAGTGGCTCACGATGTGGGCGTTCGATTCGTGCGCTGCCTGCACAAGGGCGCGCTCGACATACGCCACGCGCTCTAAGGTACGAGCATTGCACCCGTACAGCTCCACCAGCAGGTGGGTGCCGAGGGTGCGGCTGTCGTCTTGGCGCAGGGAACGCGGTGCCAGTTCGAACTCGAAGCGACTGCTTGGCGCTGCAGGTTCAGCAGCGGGTGCTGCAGGCGCCAGCAGATGTGTCAACCATGCGCACGCACTGCGCCAGAGCGACCGAAGCCAATCGAGCCAGCTGGTCGTCGACCGCGCAGGTCGGCGCCCCAGAATGCCAACCTTGCTCATCGTTCGTCTCCTAACCCAAGATTTCGCAGCCGTGTAGCTGCGACCGAGTTTCGGCGGCAGCACCAGCTACCCCGAACCCGGAGGCGATGTGGGTGGTTTTGCGCGGTCGGTTTCGGTTCCAGACGCTTCCAGCGCGCCCCGAGGGGCACAAGCGCCTATGTAGAGATCCAAGTCGGCGTTTCAACCGTGTCGGTTCTTTGAACCAACGCCGATTGAGGCTCCTCCACCGAGTTGGACCGCGACATAGCGCCCGTCTCGCCTCCCCCCTTTGGGATGCCGTTGCGCAGCGCGTGCCACGCACTGCAAGGCACGGTATTATACCCCATCTACCCACGCCATCAAGCCATCGCAAGACCGCTTGAGAAATCTCTTGGGGGTTTCTTACTCCCCAGAATAAGAGTACCTGTTCCACCACACCCCTCGTACGGTTGATTTTCCAATTCTGCCCCCCTCCATAAGGTTCCCCTGCTCCACGAGGGGAACCGACCGGGGTCGGTTCCCCCTACGCCGTAGGGGGAACCTCAAGGAGGGAGTTGAAAAAACAGCTTACCCCCCTCCGCACGGTTCCCCCACCAGCGAAGGGAACCGAATTCCGAACAGTTCCCCCTACGCTGTAGGGGGAACCTGCAGGAGGGGGTTTTGGAAAACGCGGGCGGTAGCTTTGGTAGTTGAGGCGGTACTCCGTACCCTTGTCAGCTCCTTCAGGTTCCCCCCCATAAGCGAAGGGAACCGAAAACAGGTAGAATCGTCTTGTGCGTGCGCCCATAGAGATTGGTTACGAACTCCTGAGTCAGGGCAGGCCTGTGGATGCATTGCCGTTTTTGCAGAGGGCAGTAGCCGAGATGCCAAAAGAGGCACGGGCGCACCTTTACTTGGCGCTGGCTTATGCGCAGTTAGGCGATACCGCCCAAGCCGAGAAGCATTTTGCTCGGGCAATCGCACTCAACCCGCACGATGCCTACGTGTTTTATAACTGGGGTGCATATTTGCACCGTCAGGGTAGGCTCGCCGATGCGCTTAAAGCCTACGAGACCGCCTATCGCTTGGATCCAACACTGATTGGCGCGCGCCAGGCGGCTGATTCGCTGCGCGGGGCAGCATACTCGTCAACGCCCGCGGTGCCCAGCGCACCAACACCTCCCTCCCCATCGCATCCAGCGCCAACCTCCAGCGTGCCCCCGCCTGTGCAGCCAACTGACCTGTACGCGCCTGCCGCCTCACGCTATCGCCGCGCACGCCCGTGGATTGTGGCGGGGCTGGTGGTTTCGGCAATCGGCTTGTGTATCCCTATCGTGGGCTTTCTGGGCGGCACGGTGTGCGGTGCGATGGCGATGGTGCGCGGCTCGCTGGCAGGCGGGTTAGTGGTAATAGCCGCTGCTTTCGTGTTGGGCGTAATCGGTATGCTGTTTTGGGGGTTAGTGCAGGCGATGATGGGTGGTGTGCTACCGTTGTAGCAGCTGTTGCTCTACCTCCAGCGCGCAGGGGTGCTTGGTAGAGGTTGTGCGGCGGGCGTTCAACTCCTCGCGCAAGGCTCGCAGTTGCTATAACACTTCCTCCCCCTGAGCTTGTTTGTGCATTACCTGCCAATGCTCTAACACCGCTTGCAACACGGCGACCAGCCACATCGGTAAGAAGATTACCCTTGCTGCGCTAATAATCCCCAACGCCAACCACTGCGCCCGTTCCACCCTTGTGCCCCCTTAGTAGGTATGCAGGTGTGCCCGCGATTCCATCTGCTGCTCTAACGCCCGTACGCGCTCCTGCAGGTTTTCCAAGTTCGCTTGCAAGCTCAAGTCAAACTGCGTGGAAGTTTCGCGCAGGTGGGCAATCTCTTGGCGCAGCGCCTCTATCTGTTTAGCAATCTCTTGATGGTTCAGGCGACGCTTCTCCAGTTCCAACTGCACCATCTCCTTGCGGTGCTTGAGCACCATCGCTGCGATTGGAATAAACAGCGCTGGCCCGAATATAAACACGATCGCTGCTAAGGCGACGAGATCCATCCTTGTGCTCCCCCAATCAATTTTACCTCACGATTCTGCCAGCGGGTATAATCAGTTACGCTATGACACCGATTGTTCCAACCCATGAGGAGCCAAACCGCTACGAAGTTCAAAAAGCCACTTGGCGCACCAAGGTCGGGCTTGCCGAGATGTTGCGTGGCGGCGTGATTATGGATGTGGTCAACGCCGAGCAAGCCCAGATTGCTGAGGAAGCGGGTGCGGTGGCGGTGATGGCGCTGGAGCGCGTACCTGCAGATATCCGCCGTGAAGGTGGCGTCGCCCGCATGTCAGACCCATTGATTATTGAAGAGATTATGAGCGCCGTCACGATCCCCGTGATGGCGAAATGTCGCATTGGGCACTTCGCGGAGGCGATGATTTTGGAGGCGTTAGGGGTGGACTTTATCGACGAGAGCGAAGTGCTGACCCCTGCCGACGAGGAACACCATGTGAACAAGCACGCTTTCAAGACGCCGTTTGTGTGCGGCGCGCGTGATTTGGGCGAGGCGCTGCGACGCATCGGCGAGGGCGCGGCGATGATTCGCACCAAAGGCGAGGCGGGCACTGGCAATATCGTGGAGGCGGTGCGCCACATGCGCGCGATTATGCGCGATATCCGCCGCATCCACAGCGCGCCCGAAGATGAGCTGATGGCAATCGCCAAGCAGCTGCAAGCCCCCTACGACCTGGTGGTGGAGATTCACCAAACGGGCAGGCTGCCCGTGCCCAACTTCTCGGCAGGGGGCATCGCGACACCCGCTGACGCCGCGCTGATGATGTGGCTCGGTGCCGAAGCGGTGTTCGTCGGCTCGGGCATCTTCAAGTCGGCAGACCCCGTCAAGCGCGCCCGCGCCATCGTAGACGCCGTCACCTATTACCGCGAGCCTGAAATCCTTGCCGAAATCTCCAAAGGCTTGGGCGAGGCAATGCCCGGTTTGGATGTGCGTAAACTCGCTCAAGAGGAGCTGATGGCAGTACGCGGTTGGTAAACCAGTGCCTCACTCCACTTGGAAGGGCATTAGGGGCTGTTGCGTTGCTGCCACAAGCAGTGTATGTGGAAGCGCACTGGTCAGGCGCAGTGTCCGACGCCGAAGCAGGGGTTGGTGGCACTCACCAAACCTTGCACATAGGCGACATACTGCACGGCGCGAGCATCCTACCGGGCTTTGAGCTGCCCGTGCGCTAAATTTTTCGTTCCGAGAGGCACTTCGAGCTATGAAGATCGGTGTCTTGGCGTTGCAAGGCGACTTTTTGGAGCATCGCGCGATGTTGAGGCGCATTGGCGTGGAATCGCGCGAGGTGCGCAAACTTAGCGATCTGGAGGCGGTGGACGCGCTGATCATTCCCGGCGGCGAAAGCACCACCATCGGCAAGCTGATGGAGCGGTATGAGCTGGATAAAGCCATTCGTGCCCGCGCCGAGCAAGGCATGCCCATCTTTGGCACCTGCGCAGGCATGATTGTGTTGGCAAAAGAGATTGAGGGCAGTACGCAGCCGCGTCTGGGGCTAATGGATATCACAGTGGTGCGCAACGCCTTTGGAAGGCAGATTGACAGCTTCGAAGCCGATATACCATTTGCCCCCACGCCCGAGCGCCCTGTGCGCGGTGTGTTCATTCGCGCGCCGATTGTCTCGCGCGTGGGCGCAGGGGTGGAAGTGCTGAGCACCTTTGAAGACAAAATCGTCGCGGTGAAGCAAGGCAACTTGCTGGCAACCGCCTTCCACCCCGAACTTACCGACGACGAGCGCATTCACCGCTACTTTTTGAGTTTTGTGCGTCACTGAGGCGCGACTTTGGTATAATCCTGCCGATGCTGCGCACACTTAGCCATCCTTGGCTTACGCGCGTGCGCCCTGCAGCACGCTACACAATTCAGGGCGCGTCGGTGGAGCTGTTTGTGTTGCCGCACACCAGCCTGCATCGCGTTGCCGCCGATGTGCTGGTATTGGCAACAGACGCTACCTTGCGCATGACCAAAGGCTTTCGCAAGCAGCTGCGCGACTATGCGGGCTTTGATTTGGTAGAGCAGGAAGCGATTTCGTGTGCTCCCCTGCCACCGCAGGGCGTCGCCCGCACTAGCAGCGGACGCACCAAGTTCCAGCATCTTTTACACGCCAACATCTACGACGCCTACTTTACCACCGACGCCGCGCTGCAGCGACAAGCGTTGCTGAACGCCCTCAGCGTGGCTGCCGAACGCGGCTGGCGCACCGTTGCTATTGCCGACTACACCCTTGACCTGCGCCGCGCCCTCGCCGAAGAGACCGCATGGACCATCGTCCAAGTCATCGCCGAGCGACCAAGCACCCTCAGCAGCTTCAAAATTATCTGCACGGATGCGGTCAACGGCTGGGCGTTCCAACAAATCTTGAGCTGGGTTAGCCAGCGCGGCTTCGAGCCATATCGCGCGATGTACCGCGTGCGCCACACGATGTTGCACGCTGTGCAAGGCGATTGGAGCCAGATTCCTGCGCACGGGCTGTGGCGCTTCACCGAGCCGAGCCTGAACCCCGACGACGCCCTCATCAAACGCGGGGGGCAACTCTTGCGCTCGAAGGTGCTTGCTCTTACGCCCATTCCACTGGGCAAAGCCACCATCACGCCCGGAGGCGCACTGCCCTACCCCTTCGTGGTGCACCTTGCGACGATGGAAGGCGGGCGCATCGCCTCGCAAGAGGTGCTGGCAAGCGCAGTGCGCTGTGCGCTGTCGCTGTCGCACAACCAATACTTGCGCACGCTGCTTATTCCGATGCCTACGCCTTTGCAAGGGCTGTCGCCCGAAGCGTTTGCGCACACAGTAGTGGAAACCATCAGCGACTACCTGCACGAACTGATTGCGCGCATCGAGCGATGCGTTCTCGTTGGTGCAGGCGAGGCGGAGTATCAGGCGTGGCTGGGAGCAATCAACGCGCAACGCGAACTGTTGAGCCTACCCCCGCTAGAAACGGCAGAGACGTAGCTTGCTTAGGTATAACCCAAGTGGCTACCTATATCAAGATTCCTCGCCTTCGGCTCGGAATGAGAGGTTCATTTTCGTAAAAATGGCTTTGTCATTCCGAGCGGGGTGAGGAATCGTGCCCGCTTGAAACGGATAGGTAGCAACTTGGGTTAGGTATACTCTCTCCAGCTATGCGGAGGGCAGCGATGCGCAGGATAGCACTGGCGTTGACTGCAAGCCTGTTGCTGAGTGCCGTTGCACAGCCGAAGCTGACCCTCACCCCGATTGACGCCACGCCAAACCCCAATTTGCTGCGAAACGCCAGTTTTGAGCAAGTGGAGGGCGAACGCCCTGTCGACTGGTTATGGGACAAGCGCAACACCGACTCCACGATGGCGGTGGTTGTCGAGCCGGGCGCGACCGGGCAACGATGCCTCAAGTTCACCAATGCCACCCCGTTTGGTGCCGATGTTTACGGCTTGCTGCGCTATGAGGGGGGCGTGCCCGTGCAGCCTGAAACGGTTTACACGCTCAGCGTGCGCTACAAAACGCGCGAGGGTTACGTGGGCTTCATCGGTGGGGGCGAGGGCTGGCGCGTGCGCTTGCCTTTGGAAGACACGGGCGGTGTGTGGAAGCGCGCCTCCATCACCTTCGCTACCAAACCCAACGAGAACAACTTCGAGCTGGTGGTGGTCATTGAAGCCCCCACCGACGGCGTGTGGATTGACGCGGTCAAACTGGAGCAAGGCAGCCGTGCCACGCCGTTCACGCCTGCCGAAACGCCCGACCGCCCCCTTCTGACGCTTGACGATCTTGGCGAGCAGATTTATCTGAGCGACCAACGCGGGCGAATCGGCTTTGAACTCTACACTGCGCAGCCCCTGCGCAACTTGGAAGTGGAAGTGCAGCTGGGCACGCAACGCGCCCGCCAGCGCGTCAACCTTCGCGCAGGTCACAGCCGTGGCGAGTTCGAGTTCGACACACCTCCCGCCCCCGAACAAACCCTGCGCATCCAACTGCGCCAAGGCAGGCAAACCTTGGTGGAGGTAGAACGCCCGTTGCGCTTTTTCACACGCGCTCTTGCCGAGCAACGGCTGGGCATGCTGCGCGCCCAACTGCCCGCTTGGGAAGCCCAGCTCAATCAAGTGCGCGAACGAGGGCAAGACATCGCCTACCCTCAAGCTAGCTTTGTGATTCTGCGCGAGTTTGTGCGCTATGTGGATGAGGATTTGCGCAAGGGGCTGCTCCCACGCGCCTACCAGCAGCTGGACGAGATGGAGCGCGTAGCCGCCCGTCTGAACCAGATGCTGGCGGATGCCCTCAGCGGCACCAAGACACTCCCTACCGTGCCTCGCTATGTCACCTCGCCTGTGGAAATCCGCGGCGCATCGCTGATTGCCGACACGATCGACCCGCTCACGGGCGAGCGCGAGCGTCGCCCCGTGTTCTTCGTGGGGTTTGGGCACTTTGGGCAAGTGCGTGCTGACCTCGAGAAGCTACCACAAATGGGCTTCAACCTCATTCAAATAGAGCGCGGCGTGTGGGATGTGCTGCCTGAACCCGATACGGTAAGCTTGCGAGCCTTTGAAGAAGATGTGCTACCCTTGTTGCAGCGCGCCGCCGACGCTAATGTGAAGGTAGACTTGCTCATCAGCCCCCACTACATGCCTCAGTGGGTCTTTGAGCGTTATCCTGAGCTCAAGCAACCACGCGAAGGCTTCATCCAATACAGTATTTTTGCCCCCGAAAGCCTTACGGTATTGCGTCGGTACATCGACGCGTTCGCGCCGTTGCTAAAAGACCAGCCCGCGCTGATGAGTATTTGCCTTTCCAACGAGCCTGTGAATGTGGAATCGCCCGAGTCGCCGCCGCATCAGCGGGCGTGGCGGGCATGGCTGCAAAAACGCCATCGCAATCTAATCACCCTCAACACGCGCTGGAAAACAAACTACCAGAGTTGGGACGAAATCCCCGTGCCTAATCCAGAGTCGGGCATTCCATATGCTGAGTGGCAGCAGTTCAATGCGGAGGCGTTGGCCGAGTGGCACCGTGAGCTGGCACGCGCCGTCGAAAGCCACTTGCCGCATGTGCCTAAGCACGCCAAACTCATGAGCTGGAGCTTCACCAGCGACCGCGAGTTGCACCTGGGCGTGGACGCCGAGCGCTTCGCGGAGTTTTGCGAACTCAACGGCTGCGACGCTGCCACCTACCCCAACTGGGATAAAGACTCGCCGTGGGCGTTCGGCTGGGTCACGACGATGTTGGCACACGACTTGCAGCGTTCGCTGCGCGATGCGCCGATTTTCAACTCGGAGAATCACATCATTCGCGATCGCGAGACGCGCTATGTGCCGCCGCAGCACGCCCGCGCCGTGCTGTGGGAGGAAGCCATTCGCGGGATGTCGGCAACCACCTTCTGGGTGTGGGAGCGCACTGACGACCCCAATAGCGACTTTGCAGGCAGCCTACTCCATCGCCCCGAAATCGTGGAAGCGTTAGCCCATACGGCGTTGGATCTCAATCGCCTCGCGCCCTACATCGCTGCCTTGCAAAATCAGCCGCCAGATGTCTATATTCTCTACTCGCAGTATGATATGGCGCGGCAGGGCGTGGACGCCGTTGTGCCGCGCGACAGCCTGTACATCGCACTGACGATGTTGGGCGTACGCGTGGGCTTCATCACCGAGCGTCAGCTCGCTGAGCGTCGTGTACCGCGCAATGCCTCGCGCATCCTAATTGCCAACACGCAGTACCTCTCGGATGAAGCATTCGCTGAGTTGGACTATCTGCGCCAGCAGCGTGGCGTGCAAATCTTAAGTTTGGGCGAGCCAACCTTGCAATATGACCGTTATGGGCGTGGGCGCATTTCGCGCGCGGGCGGGCTGACCTTCGAGCGCAACCCGCTGCTAGATGCGCAGCGACTGTTCTTGCGTCTGCCGCCGCTTTTGGGCAACTGGCGCGTGGAACGCCCCCTGCGCCTGCTGAAGGAAAACGACCAACCTGTGTGGGGCGTGAGCTATCGGGTTGCCCCCTACGAGAACGGTTATGTGGCAAGCCTGTGCAACTACACCCGTGAGCCGCTCACCGTGCGCTTGGTAGACAGCCAAAACCAGCCAATAACTGCGACCAACCTGATCGACGGCACGGTGGTGGAAGGCACGCTTACCCTGCCGCCGCTGACGCCTGTGTTGCTGCAGTGGCCCACTGCGAGGTGAGCAATGCCCCGCTACCACCCTCTTTCGCCGTTGCTGTTTCTCATCCGCAATCCGGGGCGCAGCTTGCCCTTGACTTTGGTGCTGGCGCTGGCGGTACTGACCATCGCCAGTGTGGTTGCCTTGCTCAATTCTATTGACCGCACCATCTTGAAAATCTACGACTACAACCGCTATTTCGCAGCGATTACCCCACGCGGTTCGAACAAGCTCAAGCCCGAACTGGTGGCACGCATTCAGCAAGCTCCCTACTATAGTGGCTCGTATGAGACAGTGGTTTGCTTTATGAACGCGGAGACCATCGTGGGCAAGATGCCGTTTGTGATTTTCGGGCTGGAGCGCGACAAGATGGAGGCGTTGGCGGCGCGCTGTCGGCTCACTTTGGGCGAGGGGCGCTATCCCAAGCCGGGCGAGGCGGCAGTGGTGCTGTCGGAGCCGTTGATGCGCAACAAAAAGCTCAAGCTTGGCGATATCGTGTTGTCGCCGCTAGTGCCCGACCAGTATGCGCCCGTACCCGTGCGCGTGGTGGGTGTGCTCAAAGGCGAGACTTGGTTGGCAATCGGCTCGCTGGAATTTATTCGCGACCATTTCTTTCCGCCTACGCGCAACCTGCTGATTTTTGCAACCGAGCCGCGTTACCAGCCGCGCTTGGATGCGTGGCTGCGCGAACAGCTCAAGGGCGAACAAGCCCGTGTGTGGACCTACGCCGAGCTGCAGGAGGAAACCCATCGCGCGTTTAGGAACCTTTACTTCATCACGGGGATCGTGGTGATGGTGGTCGCAGTAATGCTTGCCACGATGACAGGGCTGTTAGCGAACATCTATTTCCAGCAGCGGTTGGTGGAGTTCGGTCTGTTGCAAGCGATCGGCTACACGCGCATGGGCTTGCTGATGCGTGTCTCGCTGGAGACAATCACAGTGGTAGCATTAGGATGGGTGTTGGGCGTGCTCAGTGCGATGGGCGTGCTACTGTGGGCGAAGGTGCAGATTATGGAGCCGCGGGGGCTGTATATTGAGCCGTTTGACCCGATTGCCTACCAATATACGCTGCCTGTGCCCGTAATGGTGCTACTGTTTGCGTTGCTAACGATTGGCTGGCGGTTGCGCACCTTTGATCCTGTGGCGATTGTGGAGCGCAGGATTGTGTGAGGAAGTTATTTGGCGCGCCCGGAGGGATTCGAACCCCCGACCCCCAGATCCGAAGTCTGGTGCTCTGATCCGCTGAGCTACGGGCGCACATGGTCGGGGCGCCCGGATTCGAACCGGGGACCTCTACCACCCCATGGTAGCGCGCTAACCATACTGCGCCACGCCCCGACGCTGTGTATTATACCCTAAGCGCGCGCGGAATTCAAGCGTTGGCGAGAGTGCGAGGCGCCGCTTAGTAGCGGGCAAGGATGTTTCGCAGCCTCCACGAGGCGCGCATAATGCCCCATCGGCATGGGCAACGCGATGTTATTGAGCCAGCTCGGGGTCGTAGAGAAGCCTACCGCAGCTTTCGCAAGCAATCAGGGCATCTTCGGTTTGCAAGCGCTTGAGAGTGTAGGGGGTTAGCGTGGTGTGGCATACCGAGCAGGCTTTCTGTTCTACGATCGCCACTGCCGTGCCGCCCAGACGCTCGCGCAGCCGTTCGTAGCGTTGCACGACTTCGGGGTCTATCTGCGCCACCAGCTCGGCGCGTTCGTGCAAGTGGTAGCTGATTTCAGCCTCCAGTGCGGCTTTGCGCTGGCGGAAGTCTTCCATATGAGCCTCGTAGTAGCGTTCCAGCTCGTTGAGGTCGCGTTCGGCGGCATCAATATCGTGTTTGGTGGTTTCCAGGTGCTCCCACACGCGCAGTAGTTCGGCTTCCATTTCGTCGCGAGCGCGCTTAGCTTGCTCAATTTCGTGCTGCATAAGCTGAAGTTCGCGCGGATTGGTGATGCGCCCTGAATAAAGTTCGGCTTCGGTGCGGCGGATACGCTCATCAAGGTCTTTGAGTCGTTGTTCTTGTTGTGTGGCGATGGCGTAGATTTCTTGGTAGCGCGTTTTGACCTCTTCCAAGCGTTGGCGCGTGCGCTCGATAGAGGCGCGTATCCGCTCGCCCGAGTCGAGCTGTGCCACCTGCTGGCGCAGGTGGTCGATATAGTGGTCTAACGCCTGTAGCTCGCGCAGCAAGCCCATTTGCCGATGCATGGTGTTTACCCCAGCAAGTACGAGCGGGCTTTTTTGGTGATGGGTTTGCCGATTTCGTCTTCCTTGAGGTGCCACACGGGCGAACCGCGATGCAGTTCAAAGCACGGGTACGCGCTTAGGATGGAGGCGGTTTGTTCCCGGCGCGTGCGGCGGACGATGTTGAGTTCATTGTGCAAGGTCAGGAAGTCCGCGCCGCGCGGGTGGTCGCGCATCAGCTCAATCAGCAAGTGATAAGTAGACATCGTGTCGGCTTTTGCTTGCAGGTTGAGCAGTCGCTCGTAGCGTGCGGGCGAGATTGCCAGCAGCGGGTCTACCTCGCCCGTGTAGCGGAAACGATATACATCGGGCTGTTCGGTGCGCTCCAGCAAGAAGATGGCGCCCGAGATCGGTTCCAACTCTGCGAACTTATCGAACAGCCCGTAAATCAGGCGTGTTTCGTGGTTGAGCCACACTTCGTAAGCTTGGTCGTTTTCGTCGATGAAGGTCAGTTGCTGCAAGGGTGGCTCATCGGGCAGGAAGCCGAGCGGAATCTGACATAGGGGGATTGTGCCGAGGTCTTTGTGGGGTTGGCGGAGCACGATGCGTACTCCATCGGGCAGCTGCTCGGGGCGGGCTGCCATTTCCTCGTCCAGCACATCTTGGGCGCGCACATCTTTGATTTCTTCGCGCAGTGAGCGCGGGTAGCCCTCAGGGTCAATCAGGATATCGTAGGGTTCGCCTTCCTCGTTGCGGATGTCGGGCAGTTCGGGGAACTCGAACACGGAGGGGAGGGTGCGCACATATTCGGGCACATCTTCATCGCGTCCGAAGCGGTCGTGTCCAAACCAGACCAATCGCCCGTCGCTCCAGAGTGCGTTGATGAGAGTGTCAAGGTCTTCGCGGAAGGTTCGGCTCTGCGGCGAGACTTCGAACATTTCTTCCAGTAGACGCGAGGCGCGGGCGATGCCCTTTGCTTGAAGCAACTGATTGACGATTTGATCCACTTCGTCGGGGCGCAGTTCAAGCGGTTGCGTCTCTTCGGCGGGCAAGGCTTGCAGCCATTCCTGTACTTGGGCGCGTGCGCTAGTAAGCCACTGCTCCACGGTAGCGACGGGGTACCACTTGCCGTCACTGCCCCATACATACGCGCCAGAGTTCAGCACGGCTTCGTAGAGGGCGACATTGTCGTAGGGGTAGACCCAGCGCGGGTCGGGGTCGAGCGTGAAGTACCAGCCGAGAAAGCCGAGGATGCGATTGGGCAACGGTTCGCCGCCCGCGCGCTGCAGCAGCTCCACAGCGGCTTCGGGGCGCGTCCAATCCAAGTCGCGTCCTAACGCCACATAGGGGGCAACTTCGTCCCAAGTGAGGTCGTTGTAGAACAGTGCGTCGTGCACGGCGCGCTCGCGTTCTTCGGGGCGTTCCCACTCGTAAGGGATGGGGTCGATCCATTCGGGCAAGAACAGCCACTCGCGCAAGCCGATGTGGTGGTCGCGCGTGATAAACAGCGTTTCGGAGGCGCGTGCCAACTGGGGCAGGATGGTTTCGAAATACTCATACGAGCGGCGGTAGCGTTCGCCCAGTTCGCGGGCGATTGCCGTGTGCGACACAGGCGCGCCCACAGCACGCACGATGCGCTCAATCATCGCCAACACGGGCGTGGTACGTGCCACTTTGCGATACAACGGCTGCCAGCGCCGCTCTTCTTGGATAAATCGGTCGGGCATGTTCAACAGCAGGGCGCGAATTTCGGCAGACGCAAGCCCCAAATGGGCGACACGCTCGCGAATCTCATTCGCACGCAACGGTAGCGGGTCCGCCTGCAGAAACGCCTGCAGCACTTCGCGTGCTAAATAGTCCAAATCCAGCCGAAGCGCGGTGCTTGTCGGTGTCATGGTCTCGGAGGTGTATTATACCTTCTTCAGGCGTGTGGTGCCAGTGGTAAGGAGGGCGTTGGTGGCAGTATTCGGCAGCGCCCATGCCGCTAATGCGAGGGCAACCACGAGATCGTCGTGGTTGTTGCCTGCGCCGCGCAATCGCTCGCCACGCGGGGTCGGCTCGACCTCAAAGTGATACAACTCGTTTAGCAGGTCTGGGTTGGGCATAAGTTGAAGCCTGCCCTGCTCCAGCATTAGGGCGAGGTTTTCGATGAGGTTCTGTTTGAGGGTGGGGGTAAATGCAACGCCTTCAGCGTGGGGTACGCCTGCAGCCTGCAACGCCTCCACCAGCGGGTCGCCGACGCCCGTGCGGTCGCACAGCACACGCACGGGTTGATGGAGCTGCAGATGTTGGGCAACGATATACACTTGCTCTGCCCATGCCAGCCCTTGCCAGCGGTGGATAGTAATCAGCTTCGCGGCTGCGCGCGAGCCGCACAACACGGCGAGTGCGGTATAGTCGTGATAGCGTGCCCAGTCAATCCCAGCAACGGTCAGCCCCTCGTCGGGCAGGCGCAGCAACAACGCGCGGTCGACCCATTCCGTGCGGAAAACCTGCCCTGCGGTATCTAGAAACATCGCGCCGTATTCCACTTGGAACTGGCGTGCCGACATGAGGCTGGCTTGCATCTGAAGCATTGTGGGCGACAGCAGCGGATTGTACCACGAGGGGCTGCGCAGGCTCCAGACGCGAACGCCGTCTTCTTGCCCCTGCTGGTAAAGCCGGTAGGAGTAGTTTTTGCCACGCGGGGTGGAGACTAGCGCAAGTTTGCCTCCTGTGTCGGCAAGCATGGGCATGAGCACTTCGTGGATGATGGGTTCGGACACATAGGCGGCTTCGTCGACGATAATCAGACGGGCTTTGCGCCCCCATGCAAGTACACGCCGCCACGCGCCACAGAGCGCGCCCACGAGCGCGAACTGCCAACCGTGAGCGTTGGGGCAGGTGTGCGGCGCACGGCGGGGTGTGCTCCTGCCGACGCAAAAACTCCGCTGCCCGTTCAAAGCCCAACCAACGCCTGTTCGTTGGAAGGGGCAACCAGCAACACTTGGTGATTGGGTGCGCCCAAAAGCGTGCGGGCAATCTCGGCGGCGATTACTTCGGTTTTGCCCCATCGCCTGCCACACGCCAACACGCGAATCGGCACGCTTGCGCTCAAAAATGCTTGTTGTCCCGGATGTGGATACCAGCCTGAAAACACTGCTGCTCCCCTTGCCTATTGTGTCAGCAGGAAGGGGCGCGGGCAACCTGAACAGAATTGCGTGATGTGGGTTGCGGGCGTGGACGAAGCAGGGCGCGGACCGATCGCTGGTCCTGTGGTAGCCGCGTGTGTGGTACTGCCTCAAGCGCACGGTATCGTGGGTATCGCCGATAGCAAGCGGCTCAGCCCTGCCCAGCGCGAGCAGCTGGCACGCCGAATCCAACAACAGGCGGTGGCGTGGGCTATTGGGGTCGCCAGTCCCCGCGAGATCGAGCGGCTCAACATCCTACAGGCGAGCCTGTTGGCGATGCGCCGCGCGGTGTACAGCCTTAGCCTTGTGCCCCAGCGCGTACTGGTAGATGGGCAGTTTGTGATTCCGGGCGTGTCGCTGCCCCAAGTGGCAATCGTAGACGGCGACGCGCTGGAGGAAAGTATCGCCGCCGCCTCTATCCTTGCCAAAGTGGTGCGCGACCGCATTATGACCGAGCTAGATCGCCTCTATCCACAATATGGCTTTGCCCAGCACAAGGGCTACGCGACGGAGTTGCACTTAGAGCGGATTGCCCAATATGGCGCGTGCCCCGCGCATAGGCGAACCTTTGCCCCGTTGCGCCAACTCGGCTTATTCGCAACCGCTGCCGAAGTCGAACAACACGTAAAGTAGATCACTGTCGTTCACGATGCCATTGCCGTTGAGGTCAACGCTCGCGTTCACTTGCCCGAAATTGAACAGCCCCGCAAGCATGTCAATGTTGTTCACGCAGTTGCCTAAAGTGGTGCGCACGGTTACGGTGGGGATGGGCGCGTTGGGGTCAAACAGTTTGATGCCCGAGCCGTCGGCGAACAGGATTTGCCCGCTCGCAACGGTTAGGCAGCCAGGTAGGTCATAAGTAGTCTTTCAAAACGCGCAGTTTTTAGGGTTCACCCAGCAAGCGTTTTGGCTTGGAGGCTGGGGTGTGGCTGGCAATCGGTGAGTGTGGCATGCGCGGGGGCTGCACTGAGTGCCCAAAGCTGTTCGAGGGCGCAAGGGGTGAATCTTCGGGGAAACTGAAGCTGCCGAAGGTTGTGGCAACCGTTGGCAGCGGCGCTGTGACGGCAGAGAAGGTGTTGGGCGTGCCTGAGGTGGAGGGAGTGAGCGTACCAGCAAAGGGGCTTAGGTTGCCAGCAGGTGAGGTAGAGAACCACGCCCCCTGAGGCGCTGTGGCTTGATAGGCGTAGCTGGGCACCACCAGCACAATCACCGTTGGGTTAGGTTGAGGCGTGGGTGCGGCAAAGTTCGGTGCAACGACAGTTGGGCTTGTCATAGGTGCTGGAGCGCTGGTGCCTGCAACTGTGGGCTTGCTCGCCTCAGGGCGCGGCAAAGTGAACCAACCCAGCAACAGCGCCGCTGCAGCAGCGGGCGCGATCGCCCGCCACGGAAACGGCTTCCGGTGCGGCACACAGTGACGCGTGCGCGTAGTGCTGGCAAGTATCCACTCCCGCAAGTAGGCAGGTGGGGGCGATTCGGGCAACTGACGCAACGCTGCCCCTACCTCACGCCACAGCGCAACTGTTGCTCGGCACCCCGCGCAGCGCGCCAAATGTGCTTCAACCGCGTTCTCGTCGAACGGGTTCAACACCCCATCCACATACAAACTCAGTCGCTCTTCCCATTCGGGGCAGTGTGTCTGCTTGCCCATCGCCGCTCCACTTCAATTTTGACGCCGTTGCACACAAATTGTACCGCATAGGGTACACTTCGAGTGGTCATTATCCGCAAGGAGGTTAGGATGAAGCGAGCCTTTGCTCTTATCGCAATCGTGGCTGTGTTGGTAGCAGGGGTGGCACAGCAGAAAAATACGCCTGCGACCACCACCCAGCAGGACGCTCAGCAAGCCACCAAATCTGAGCAACCTAAGCAAGCACAGCAGCAACAAGCGCAACAAAAGCCTCAAAAGCCCGGCACGCTCAACGCGCAGGGCGATCCGCTCAACTTCTTTGCGCGAGGCGAAGGCACTTTGGTCGTGCGGGGGCGCGGTTACTTCGTGCTCAACACCGTTCAAGGCAAAATCCAAATCGAGGGTTTCCAAGAGGTCAAGCAACTACCGCGCGGCGTGCGCATCAAGCCCCCGCTAAATCAGCGCCTCAAAGTCTACATGGGGCAAGGTACGCTGCGCATTGAGGGCAAGTTCGACTCGGTGCGCGCGGTAATGCGTAAAGCTCAGATCGAGTTCAAGGGAGTTGCGGCGTTCAACATGCAAGGCACGGGCACCGCAACTGTGGACGGCTTGAAGCGCGAACTCACCCCGATTAGCGCGTTCACTTTGTTGGTACCTGCACCGGACTGGTACCGCAATCCTGCCCCCGAAGATGAGGCAACTCCAGTCAAGGGAGGCACTAAGCGAGTTAACCCCGAGCAGCGCTAAGCCATGCGCCTGATTGCGCTGGAGTTGGACAACTTTCGCCAGTACGCGCACGCGCAAATCGCCTTTGAGCCGGGCATCACGGCGATTGTGGGCGCAAACGGCTCGGGCAAGACCACGCTCGTGGAGGCAATCTTGTGGGCGTTGTATGGCGCGCGCGTCGTGCGCGAAGGCGCAGACACCCTGCGCTTTTTGTGGTCGCAGGGCGGGGCGAAAGTGCGCGTCGTGCTGGAGTTTGAACTCGGCAACCGCCGCTACCGCATCCGCCGCACCCCCACCGAAGCTGAACTCGCCCAGCTCAACCCCGACGGCACTTGGCTGCCTATCGCTCGGGGCACCAGCGCGGTCAACGACCAAGTGCAACGCCTACTGGGCATGAACCACCTGCAATTCCAAACTAGCTTCTGCGCTCGCCAAAAAGAACTGGAGTTTATGGCATACAAGCCCGAAAAGCGGCGCGAGGAAATCAGCCGCATGCTCGGCTACGAGCGCATCACCGACGCCCTCGAACGCGCCACGCTCACCGCGCGCGCCTTACAAGCCGAAGTAGACGGATTGCGCCAATCCATTGGCGACCCCCAGCATCTGCAAGCGGAACTTCAGGCGGCTGAAGACGCCCTGCAACGCACCGAGAGCGACCTCGAAGCCGAAGAAGCACGCCTTGAGCAAGCCGTTGACACCTACACGCGCGCCAAACACGCCTACGACGCCCAAGCCACCCTGCGCGAGCAATACTTAGAGTTAGACCGCCAACGTGCCCTGCTGCAAAAAGACTACCAACACAACGAGGCGCGCATTGAAGAACTACGCACCGCTTGGGAAAACCTCAAAAATGCCCAAGAACGCTTCAAGCAAATTGAGCCCCAAGTGCAGCGCTATCACGAACTGCGCGACTTGCTCAAGCGGCTGGATGACCTTGCCCACGCCGAGCAGCAGCGCGCACGCTTACAAGCACAGTATGACCAGAAGCTCCAGCAACGCTACCAACTACAACAGGAGCGCGCGCAGCTGCTGGAGAAGCAACACACGCTGGACGCACTTCGCCCCGTCCTTGCCGAAAGTGAACAGCTCACCGAAGCGCTTAAGCGTGTGCGCGCCAGCGCCCAACAAGCCGCCCAGCGATCCAAGCTGGAAACGCAGCTCCAAAATCTGCAGCAACAACTGATGGATTTGCGCGCGCTTTCGGCGCAACAGAGCAAACTGCAAGACGAGATTCAAACGACCCAACAAGCCCTCCAGACCCACGAACAGCACATCGCGCAGTTGGAGCGTCAGCACGATGTTCTTTTTGAGCAGTGGAACCAGCAGCGTATCCAAACCGAAGCGGAACTGCGGGCTGCCGAGCATACGCTGCACCAGCAACAAGCGCGCATTCGCGAACTGGAATCGCTGGGCGCAGAAAGCACCTGCCCCACTTGCGGGCAGCCGTTGGGCGATGCCTATCACGAAGTGCTTCAACAGGCGCGTGCCGATGCGGCAAAAACCGAGCAACACCTTCTTCGCCTACGCCAAGACCTACAGTCACTCCAAACCGAGCCTGAAGCCCTGCACCAGTTGCGCAACACCCTTGAGCATGCATACACCCAGCGCGACGCCTACCACCAACAACTCGCCCAACAGCGCGCGCAACTGCACGCCCTCGAGCAACAACTGCAGCAAGTTCCTAGCATAGAACGCCAAATCAGTCAGCTCGAGACGCACCTCAAACGCATCCCCATTTACGATCCTGCCGAAGAACAACGCCTTCAAGCAGCGATAGAGCAACTACAACCCCAAGTGGAGCAGGCACGTCAACTGGAGGTCGAACTGCGCCGCCTTCCGATTGTGGAGCGCGACCTTGCGCAAGTTGAACGGCAGTGTGCCGACTTGGAAGCGCAAATTCGCGCCTTGCCCACAGGATATGACGCTGCGCAACACCAAGCCGCCCGCGCCGAAGCCGAACAGCTGTACCCTATCTATGAAGAATATACCGCCCTGAAGCCCGTGCTGCAGCAGCGCAAGCAACTGCTGGAACAGATTGAAGAAGCTAAGCAGAAGCGTGCAGCGCTCTCTGCTGAACTGAACGCGCTGAACACCCAGCTTGAGCAACTGGGCTATTCCGAAGAAGCCTATCTGCAGGCGCACCGCGACTACGAACAGGCAGAACAGCAGATGCGCGCCATTCAGGAAGCCGTCCACGAACTGCGCACCCAACGCGCGGAACAGCGCGCCACACGCGATGAACTCAAACGCCAACTGGAGCGCATTGACGAACTCAAACAGCAACTGGAGGCTAAAGAACGCGACCTGCTACTGCACCAAACCCTGCGCAGAGCACTGCAAGACTTCCGCACCGAGTTGAACACGCGTCTGCGCCCCACACTGGCGGCAATCGCCACCGAATTTCTCAGCACCCTCACCAACGGACGCTATACCGAGCTGGATATTGACGAGGAATATCGCTTCACGGTTATTGACGAGGGGCACCGCAAAGCGGTTATCTCAGGGGGCGAGGAGGACATCGTGAACCTTAGTTTGCGCCTTGCACTAGCGCGCATGATTACCGAACGGGCAGGGCACCCGCTGTCGCTGCTCATCTTAGACGAGGTATTCGCTTCGCTGGATGCCGAACGGCGCCAAAGCGTGATGGAACTGCTCAACAACCTGCGCACTTGGTTCGATCAAATTTTGGTTATCTCGCACTTTGAGGAAATCAACGAAGCTGCCGACCGCTGCCTGCGTGTGCAGCGCAATCCTGCTACCCGCGCCAGCGAAATCATCGAGCCCGACCTGCCCACCGCCGTGCAGTTAGGGGCTGACGGGCTGGCAGATTAGACCCCCCTCCGTAGGTATACTTCAGACATATGAAACCCGTCATTGAAGTGCGCAACCTGAAAAAGGATTACCGAATGGGTTCCATCGTTGTTCACGCCCTACGGGGGATTGACCTCACCGTGATGCCGGGCGAGTTCGTTGCGATTATGGGTCCGTCAGGGTCTGGCAAGTCAACTTTTATGAACCTCATCGGCTGCTTAGACCGCCCCACCGAAGGCGAGTATTACCTCAACGGCGAGTTGGTCAGCCAAATGAGCGATACGCAGTTAGCGCAGATTCGCAATCGCTATATTGGGTTCGTGTTCCAGACCTTCAACCTGCTGCCGCGCATGTCGGCTCTGCGCAATGTGGAGTTGCCGTTGTTGTATGCGGGGGTTCGCGACCGCACAGAACGCGCTCGGCGCGCCCTTGAGATGGTAGGCTTGGGCGAACGATTGCACCACAAACCAAATGAACTGTCGGGCGGGCAGCAGCAGCGCGTGGCGATTGCGCGCGCCATCGTAACCGACCCTGTGCTTATCTTAGCCGACGAGCCGACCGGCAACCTCGACTCGCGTTCCAGCGAGGAAATTATGGCGATTTTTCAGCGGCTCAATCGCGAAGGGCGCACCATCGTGCTGGTAACGCACGAACCAGATATCGCCCAGCATGCGAAGCGTATCATCCGCTTCCGCGACGGCAAGGTGGTCGCCGACGAACCTGTGGAGTCGCCCCGCGATGCCCTCGCCGAGCTGGAGAAGATACCCGTGCTGGATTAGTTTCACTCCACGGTCAGCACATCCACGCCGTTTTCGGTAATGACGACCGTGTGCTCAAAGTGCGCAGCCGGCTGGCGGTCGCGTGTGACGATTGACCATTCGTTTTCGTCTATCTCCACTTCGGGGTCGCCCATTACTAGCATCGGTTCAATTGCTAATACCATGCCCGGTTTCAGCTCCACACCCTTGCCGGGTTCGCCCACGTTGGGCACATCGGGCAGTTCGTGGACAAATCTGCCCACGCCGTGTCCTGCTAAGCCCTTTGCAGGCTTGAATCCGAACGCTTCGGCATGCTGCTGAACCGCCGCGCCGATGTCGCCTGTGGTGTTGCCGGGGCGTGCGACCTCGAGCGCCTTCTGCAACGCTTCTTCCGTCACGCGCACCAGCCGCTTGCGTTGGTAATCGGTGTGCCCCACGATGACGGTAATGGCAGTGTCGCAGCAGAAGCCCTCGTAATACACGCCGATATCCAGCGTCACGATGTCGCCTGAGCGCAGCACTCTGCCCGAAGGCAACCCATGCACCACTTCTTCGTTGATAGAGACACACAGCGTGCTTGGAAACAGCCGATAGCCCTTGAACGCAGGAAAGCCCCCCAACTCCAGCGTCATCTGTTCTGCCAGTTGATCCAGTTCCACATCGGTGGTGCGGTTGGGTTCGATGGCCTCGGCGCAGGTGCGTAAGATGCGCGCGGCAATCTTGCCCGCTTTGCGAATGCGTTCAATCTGACTGGGGGTTTTGAGGTAGATTTTCATAACACGCTCAGCAGTTGGGCGTAGACTTCGTCGGGCGGGGCGTCGGCGTTGATGGTGCGCAGCAAGCCGCGCTCGCGATAATACTCAACCAACGGCTCGGTCTGCTCACGGAACACCTGAAATCGTCGGCGGATGGCTTCGGGCTGGTCATCCTCGCGCCTGATTAGCGGGGCGCCGCACTGCTCGCACTTGTCGCCCGCTTTGCTAGGGTTGGTCTTAATGTGGTACACAGCATTACATTGGGGGCAGATGCGCCGCCCGCTGAGCCGCTCAACCAGCGATTCCTCGCCGATTTCGAAGTAAATCACGGCATCAAGGGGCTTAGTGAGGATGCTTTCCAGCATCTCGGCTTGGGCGAGGTTGCGTGGATAACCGTCCAAGATAAACGATTCAAGCGTGGCGAGGCGTTCTGCGACGATTTGGTTGACCAACGGGTCGGGCACCAGCTCGCCGCGCTGGATATAGGCGTGGGCTTGCTGCCCCAGCGGGGTGTTTTGGGCAATCGCGGCGCGCAGCGAATCGCCCGTGGCGACAACAGTCCAGCCCTTTTCGGCTTCCAAGCGTTTGGCTTGCGTACCCTTGCCCGCACCGGGTGCCCCCAAAAATACCAATCGCATCACCATGCCTCGCTACATGTACTTACCCGTCATCATCTCCTCGTACTGGCGCATTGCCAATTGTGCTTGCAGCTGCCGCGCGAAGTCAATCGCCACGCCCACCAAAATCAGTAGCGAGGTACCCCCCACGATGGTGAGCGTGTCAATGCGCGTGATAGTGGGCACCCAGTATTGCATCAGTGCGATAAACGCCAGAAACGCCGCGCCCACGAAGGTGATGCGCGTGAGCACATCGTTGAGGTAGTCAGCGGTGGGCTTGCCAGGGCGCACGCCCTGAATAAACGCGCCCTGCCGCTTGAGGTTTTCCGCAATCTCATCGGTGTTAAACACCACTGACACATAGAAATAGGTGAACACGAAAATCAGGAACGCATACAGCAGCGACCCAATAACCCCAATGATGCCAGTACCTCCGGGGGTGAGCAGCCGCACGAACTGCTCCAAGAAGCTAAAGAAAGGTCCGGGATTTTGGCGATCGTACGGGATCATCTGCAGGATGGTGGCGGGCAGCAGTTGCAGCGAGATGGCGAAGATAATCGGGATTACGCCCGCAGCGTTGATGGGGATGGGTAAGTAAGAGGTGCCCCCAACTGTTTGGCGTCGCCCGACGATGCGCCGCATGTGCTGGATGGGAATGCGTCGCTGCGAGGTTGTGACATACACAACGCCCCACACAGTGGCAACGAAGATCGCCAGCAGCAGCAGCACCTGCCCAAAGCTCACTGCGCCATCGCGCACTGCTTCGTAAGTGCGTGCCACTTGATAAGGCATGCTGGCAACGATGCTGGCGAAAATCATTAGCGAGACGCCGTTGCCTAAACCTTTTTCGGTGATTTGCTCACCCAGCCAAAGCAGGAACATTGCGCCTGCCGTCCACGCGATAATCACTTGCACATATTGGATACCCGTCAGCTCCAGGGCGCCTGCGGAGCGGAAGGTGGCGATCAAGCCGATGGATTGTACGACCGCAATCGCGATGGTGAGCAGGCGTGTGCGTTGCTGCATGAGGCGTCGCCCCGCTTCCTCGCGCATCATTTCGCGCAGGCGCGGGTCGGCATACGAGAAAATCTGCATAATGATTGACGCCGTGATGTAAGGGTTCAGCCCCAGCGCGAGGATGGTAAGCTTGCGCAGCGCGCCCCCTGTAAACATATTCAAAAACTCCAGCAGCTGCTGGTCTTGGAAGATGCGCTGGAGTTGTTCGCGGTTCACGCCCGGAATGGGGATGTGCAGCCCGATGGCGTACACGGTGAACATCGCGAACACGAAAATAATGCGCGCGCGCAGCTCTGGGATTTTGAACGCACCCTGCAACGCACTCACGAAGTTGATGCTTAGCATGGCGACCTCGCTTGGGTTTATTTTTCTATAAGATGAATGGTGCCCCCTGCCGCTTCGATTTTGGCGCGCGCCGATTCGCTTACAGCATGCGCGTGAATGGTGAGCGGGATGTTGATGTCGCCCTCGCCCAAGATTTTGACGCCATCTTTTAGTTTGCGAATGATGCGTCGCTCCAGCAAGATTTCAGGCGTGACGGTGTCGTTAGGTTGGAACCGCTCCGCGAGGGTGCCCACATTCACAATGGCATACTCAATGCGGTTGACATTTCGGAAGCCCACGCGCACGGGTAAGCGACGATGAATTGGGGTTTGCCCGCCCTCAAACCACGGGGGGATGGTGTCGCGGGCTTTTTGCCCCTTGGTGCCGCGGGTGGCGGTTTTACCGTGTCCAGAGCCGATGCCGCGCCCCACGCGCTTACGACGCTTTTTACTACCGGGTTCAGGCTTGAGTGTATGCAGTTCGATCATTGCTGGTTCGCCTCCTCATCAGGAACGACTTCTACTTCCACCAGGTGCGGAATCTTGGCAAGCATACCACGAATGGATGGCTCATCGCGGTGGTACACGCTCTGGTGCAGTTTGCGCAATCCAAGCGCGCGCACCGTGCGCTTTTGTGTCTCCGAGTAGCCGATGGGGCTGCGCTTGAGCGTAATCTTGAGCATGGCTATGCCTCCGCCGCTTCTTTGAACTTGCGCACATACCATGGGGTGAGCATTTTGAGGGGCACGCCACGGGTTTGGGCGACAGCTTCGGGTGTCTGGAGTTGGCGGAACGCTTCCATTGTAGCCCAGGCGGCGTTGATGGGGTTGCGCGAGCCGATGAGTTTTGCCAGCACATCGCTCACGCCCGCCGCCTCCAGCAGAGCACGCACAGTGCTGCCTGCCACCACGCCCGTCCCAGGTGAAGCAGGCTTGAGGATGAGGCGCGTCGCGCCGAACTCCACCTCCACCTCGTGGGGGATAGTGGTGCCGATACGCGGCACATAGACCAAGTTGCGCCGCGCGGCTTCCATCGCTTTAGCGATGGCATCGGGCACTTGGCGTGCTTTGCCCAAGCCCACGCCCACATGTCCGTTCGTGTCGCCCACTACAACCATCACTTGAAAGCTCAGCGTGCGACCGCCTTTGTGGGTCTTGGAGACGCGGTTGGTGTACACCACGCGCTCCACATGCAAGTTCAACTGGTCGGGATTGATGTAGCTATGCTTCTTTTTTCGCATATGCCCTCCTAAAACTTGAGTCCAGCTTCGCGGGCGGCATCAGCCAGTGCTGCCACACGCCCGTGATATTTGAATCCGCCTCGATCAAACACCACTTGAGTAATGCCTTTTTCCAGGGCGCGCTGTGCCAACAACCGCCCTACCGCAGCCGCGGCTTCTTTGTTGCCCGTGCTGGGGAGCGTGTTGCGCAGTTCTGGCTCCAGCGTGGATGCCGACACGAGGGTATGTCCGATGGTGTCGTCGATGATTTGCGCGTGCATGTGGCGTAGGCTGCGGTAGACGCACAGGCGCGGGCGTTCGGGGGTGCCGAACACCTTGCGCCGAATGCGTTTATGCCGCGCAATTCGTTGCTCGCGTCGCGTCTTTTTCATGGTGCTTCACCTCGTTACTTCTTGCCTTTACCTGCTTGTTGTTTACCGGGCTTGAGGCGCAGTTGTTCACCGCGGTAGCGCAGCCCTTTGCCTTTGTAGGGATCAGGCGGGCGCACCGCGCGGATGTTGGCTGCTTGCTGCCCAACCATTTGTTTGTCGATTCCGCGCACGATTATCAGCGTGGTACGGGTCTGTTGGTCTTGGTCAACCGCCAAGGTAATGCCGGGCATCGGTTCCACGCGCACGGGGTGCGAATAGCCCACCTGCAGCACGAGGGTTTTGCCCTCCATCTGGGCGCGGTAGCCTACGCCCACCAACTCTAAGACCTTTTCATAGCCCTCCGACACGCCCCTGACCATGTTGGCAATGAGCGTGCGCTGGAGCCCGTGTTGGGCGCGGGCGAACCGCTCGTCGGAGGTGCGTTCCACCACCAAGGTGCCATCCACCTGCTTCACTTGAACGACATCGGGCACCTCGTGGCTCAGTTCACCTTTAGGACCTTTGACGGTAATCCGATTACCTTCGATTTTCACCTGCACGCCCTGTGGTAGCGGAATGGGGCGTTTACCTACACGCGACATAGCACACCTCCTACCAGACGATGCAGATGACTTCGCCCCCGATGCGTCGGCGACGGCATTCGCGGTCGGGCAGCAGCCCCTGCGAGGTGGATACAATCGCCGTGCCCAATCCGCGCTTGACAGGGCGCAAATCTTTCACGCCTGCGTAAATGCGCTGCCCTGGTTTGCTCACGCGCTCGATGTGATGAATCACGGGTTCGCCGTCTGGGGTGTATTTGAGGTGGATAATCAGTGTGGAGCGCACGCCGTCTTGTTTGATTTCGTAATCTTTGATGTAGCCCTCTTGTTTGAGCAGCGCGGCGATTTGTGTCTTCAGGCGCGAGCCGGGCACTTCCACCTGTTCTTTGCGTGCCATCAGCCCGTTGCGCATGCGTGTGAGCATATCTGCGATCGGGTCGGTCATCATCGCTTACTTGCCTCCTTACCAACTGGCTTTGCGCACGCCCGGCAGCACGCCCCGATGGGCTTGCTCGCGCAGGCAAATGCGGCACAAGCCAAAATAGCGAATGTAAGCGCGCTTGCGCCCGCAGATGCTGCAGCGGTTCACCTTGCGCACCTTAAACTTCGGTTTGCGCTTCGCCTTCTCTATCCACGCAGTAGTTGGCATACTCTCTCCCTCAGCGAGCGGATATTATACCTGTTCTCGAACGCGAATTCAAGGGCTGGCGCCTTTGAGGTATCCTATAGCCCGCGAGGGACACGAATGGCTTACCTGAGATGGTGTTTATGGCTGTTGCTTGCGGTGAGCGCGTTGGCACTGTTTGCAGGCTGTAGCCCCTCGCAACAGAGTGCCCCACGCGAAGCCGCTACGGAAGACGCCCCTGTTGCCCCCGCCC
>Ga0105160_1000085_pt1 | contig 50701 bp, 56 predicted proteins | sample GXS110809BmetaG_FD_89591 | JGI IMG/M metagenome (GOLD analysis project Ga0105160, IMG submission 89591) | Hot spring microbial communities from Gongxiaoshe hot spring, China to study Microbial Dark Matter (Phase II) - GXS 110809B | ecosystem: Environmental > Aquatic > Thermal springs > Hot...
GCCTAGCAGGGGGCATCCTCATGTGGGCTGCCAGCCTTTTCGATCTCCTAGATGGTGCCTTAGCACGCGCCACTGGGCGCCAAAGCCCCTTCGGCTCCATTTGGGATGCCGTTCTGGACAGGGCCTCAGAAGGGGCCGTCTTGTGTGGCCTCCTCTTCCATTTCAGCCAGGGAGGCGACAGGGAGGGGCTCCTTCTGGCCTTCGTGGCCGCCGTATCCTCATTCATGGTTAGCTACATCCGGGCCCGAAGCGAGATAGTGGGAGTGAGGTTAACCGAAGGGATCATGGCCCGCCCTGAACGTGTCTTTCTCCTTGGTCTAGGCCTTATAATTGATCATGTGAAGGTAATGTTGTGGGCCTTGGTTATCTTAGCTAGCCTCACCATAGTACAGAGGCTCTTTCTGGCGTGGATCCGTATTGGAGCAAGGGAGGAAAGGCGATGATCCCCCTTAAAGAGCAGGAGATCCTCCGCCAGAAGTTCGCCCAGGAGCTGGTACACCAGGTGAAGATAGACTTCTTCACTCAGAAGGAGTTGGGCATATACGTGCCGGGCAAGGAGCCTTGCCCCACCTGTCGTCCCACGCAGGAACTATTACAAGAGCTGGCCAGCCTGACCGACAAGATAAGCCTACGCCTGCATGTGCTAGAAGAGGAGCCCGAACTGGCACGGTCCATGGGGGTGGACAGGGTTCCGGCCATCGTGTTGAGAGGCCGTGATGGGGTAGCCCTCAAGTTCTTCGGCTTCCCCGGCGGCTACGAGTTCCCCGAATTGGTGGATACGATCGTCCACCTCTCGCGAGAGGAGGCCCCTGTGCCCGAGGAGGCCCAACGCCACATCCGGCAACTCAAGCAGGATGTACTAGTGAGGGTCTTCGTTACCCCCACATGCCCTTACTGCCCCCAAATGGCCCGCGCCGCCTACGGTCTAGCTATGGTCAACCCCAAGGTCCACGCAGAAGTGGTGGAGGTATCCCAGTTCCCAGAGCTCTCCAAAAGGTATAACGTGCGCGCTGTCCCCCTCACCGTCATTAACGAGCGCGTAGCCATACCAGGGGCCATACCGGCCAAAGTTCTGGCCGAACAAATTGTAAAGGTAGCATCCCAAACTCTGACGCGCACCCCTACCAGCTCGGGCGAGTCCTCCCCCGTGGAGGGAGAGCCAAAGGCAGGCGGCCTCATCCTGCCCTAAGGAGGCGCTGCAAGCTCCAGGCCCCCATCAGAATCCCTATGACTGCCGCAGCACCGGCCCCTATCAACGGCCATGGCACTCCATCGGCCCTTGGGGGGGTACGCCACGCCTCCTCACCCAGGCCCTGAGGCTGAGGCGTAGGCCAGACTACCGGCGGCAGACCGAGCCAGGCGCGCCACTCGTCCTCCAGCTCGCGGAGGCCTATGCCATATACCTCCCTTAGGGCATCGTTCATTAGCGATCCCCTCTTCAAGACGGAGAAAAGCTGGGCAAACTTCTCCTCGCCATAGGTGGAGATGAGATACGACACCACCGACCAAGCCTGGCCATAGAAGAGCTCTACCAGGGAGGGGTCACCAGGAGGGCTAGCAAGGGATGGTAGGGGTATAAGGGAGTCACGGGCTACGGCCCGCTCCAGGGCGAAGCGGAAGCTACCAGGGCTTTTTTGCACATACACGGCCGTCCCCTCGTCCAGCCATGCAGGGATGGAGCCGAAGGGGGTGTCACCCGCTACGGCCGTAACGATGTGGGCCAACTCGTGGCGAAGGGTATCCACATCTCTAAGGCCCGCCAATAGCAACGTATCGTCGGCCACCTTTGTCCCTAAGGTGATGACTTGCCTCTCGAAGGTCTCGCTCCGGGGCATAAGGGCAGGGGCCATATCCTGAGGGCTCCGGTAGACCCACACATGGACGTTGAATGGCACCTCAACCTTGAGCAAAGCCTGGAGCTCCTCTAGCGCCTCGTGGGCCAGGCGGAGAAAGGCCTTTGCATCCCCTTCTGTCCCCTCGTACCAGTGGATTGTGAGCTTCCCCTCCGCTAAGGATCTGAAGGGGAAGCGGGGATCTTCATAAAGGTAGGTAGCGGTGGGAGTGACGAGGGCGTGACCCTCCTCATCTGTCACCTCCCACCAGTAAGTGATGCGGGCCCCGGGATGGAGATAGGTTTGGGGCCATCCTAAAAGGTAACTGGCCTCAACTATCGCCCCCGGCTCAAAGGGGGGGCTCACCACCCCAGGGATGCCCCGGGGCGAGACCTGGTAGTGGAGGCGAACCTCTTTCACCGGAACGTCTGCAGCCAGACGCAGCCGAAAGAGGACGCCCTTGGGGAAGGCGTTTTCCACCTGATCCTGGACATGGAAGACCTGCTGGGGCCCGTGCTCTATAAGGCCTAAGCTGAAAAATGCTATCGCCAGGGCGCAAAAGAGGGGACGGGCTATCATCTTTGGTTACGCCCCAGTTGTGACTTGAGGTAAGACTTTATGAAGACGTCCAGCTCCCCGTCTAGGACAGATTCGGCGTCTGAGACTTCTACCTCGGTGCGGTGGTCTTTCACCAGCTTATACGGATGAAGGACGTAGGAGCGCACCTGGCGGCCCCACTCGGCAGGGACGTGTTCCCCCTTAAGGCGGGCCCGCTCCTCTTCCTGACGTTCCATTTCCAGCTGCAGGAGCCGGGCCCGCAAAAGCCTGAGGGCCGTTTCCTTGTTGCGCTGGAGAGAGCGTTCGTTCTGACAGGAGACGGTGATCCCCGTAGGGATATGGGTTATGCGTATGGCAGTCTCGTTCTTTTGCATGTGCTGGCCACCTGGTCCGCTGGAACGGAAGGTCTCTATCTTTAGGTCTTCAGGGCGTATCTCCACCTCAGTAGGCGTCTCCACCTCGGGCAACACCTCAACGAGGGCGAAGGATGTGTGGCGGGCATGGGCGGCATCAAAGGGCGATAGCCGCACAAGGCGATGCACCCCCTTTTCAGACTTCAGGTAGCCATAGGCATAGGAACCTGAGATCTCTACCGTGGCGCTCTTGATCCCCGCCTCCTCCCCCCTCAAGATGTCGACGATGTGGGTGGTGTAACCGTGCCCCTCGGCCCAACGCAGGTACATGCGTAGGAGCATCTCCGCCCAGTCCTGGGCATCGGTGCCCCCCGCCCCAGCATGGATGGAGAGGACAGCATCCCTACGGTCGTAGGGGCCAGAGAGGGCCAAAGATAATTCCAGCTCCTCTAGCCGCTCTTTGAGGGCATGGGCCTGCTGAAGCACCTCTTGGGCTAGTTCCTGGTCCCCCTCGGCCTCGGCCAAGGCCAATATTTCGGCCAGTTCATGAGCCTCGCCCTCCAGGCTGCGCCAAGTTTGTACCTGCTCCCTAATAGCTGCAAGGCGCTTCATCTGCATCTGGGCCCTTTGAGGATCGTCCCAAAAGGAGGGTAGGGCGCTCTCTCCCTCTATAGCCTCGGCCTCTTGCTCTAGGCGCGGGATGTCAAAGACGGTCTAGGACCTCGTCGAGCCTTTCCCTGATAGCTAAAAGGATCTCCTTCGCCTCTTCCATAGCGATTACCCCCTGTCTCTAGTTTATCAGAGGGAGCTGAAGAGATGGGCCTGGTAGGGCGGCTGGTGGGCCCTTTTCCCCTTGGACAAGAGGTCGGCTATCCGCAGAGGCTCAGGCAGACGATGGCCTCGCACGAGCCTGAAAGCCCACTTCCCTGCCTCTTCCAAGCTTATGAGGTGTCCCGGGGAGACGTATATGGGCGCTGCACCCTCTTTGGTGCGCAACGCTATCCCTATCTTGTCCCCCCGGTCATATAAAAAGGTCCATCCCCCTGCATTTTGGGGCACTGGGCCATGGTAGCCACAGAGGCGGGACTTGGCACAACCGATGGTGGGCACCTGCAGCATGAGGCCCAGGTGGCAGGCGATGCCGAAACGACGTGGGTGTGAAAGGCCATGGCCATCCACCAGTACCAGGTGTGGCGATACCTCTAGCTGAAGGAAGGCCTGGGTCAGCACCGGCACCTCTCGGAAAGCAAGTAGGCCAGGTATGTAAGGGAAACTCACTTCACCCTCCACCACTACCTGGGCCCTTAGCTGGAGATCAGGATAAGACATCACAGCTATAGCCCCTCTAGCCCTGCCCTCAGCGGTGAAGGCCAGGTCGGCTCCAGCAACGTATTGCACAACTTCCGGCGCGCCTTGGGCCACTACGTGGCGTGCCAACTCCTGCTGAAGGCGCATAGCCTCCTGGGGGGAGAGATCCCAAGGATGCAACTGACGCACGCGCACCGGACTAGCACCCGCCAGGAAGGGCTATAGAGAGGCGGCGCAACGCCTCTAATGTCTCCCGCCGGCCCAATCGTGCCCGTTCTACTGCCTTACGTAGGGCCTCCACCGTCCTGTCATAGGTGGCCTTATCCACGGGGTAGGGATGCCCGTCCTTGCCCCCGTGGGCGTAGGCATAGCGGGCAGGATCACGGCGAGAGGCAGGCACCCCGTAGATGAGCTCGCTAGCCAAGGCGAGGGCACGAATGGTGGCTGGGCCAACCCCCTCGACACCTAAGAGGGCCTCAAAGTCTTGGGGCTGGGCCTCGTAGGCCTTCCTCAACCCTGCCTCCAACCTCCGGAGATCGGTGTCCTCTGGGGTGAGATGATGTCGGGAGGGCATTTCTAGGGTGGCAACGGCTTGAAGGTCTTTCAATATCTTGTGTCCTACCTCTCGCGCCAGTAGAGCGCTCAGGTGGCGGGCAGGGCCCGATTCCAAGGCCACCAAATTGAGCGCCTCCCCTACGTTCTCAGAGACGATATCGGCGTGGGGCTCGCACACCAAGTCCTGCACCTTCTCCCCTAGCCAGTGATAGCGGCGGGCGTAACGGCGCTCCACGTTCATCCCCTGCTGCACGACGGCCCACGCTCCACTAGGCGTGAAGAAGAAGGCGTGATGGTACAGCTGGTAGCCGTCCTGAAGGGCTGCCGAGTCCACCTTGGCCGCCATTCGGGAGGCGTAGACCAGCGGCCCAGGGGAGAAGGAAAGCTGCTCAGCCCAGGCTTCTATCTCATGGGGCGTCTTGCGGGAAGTTCGCCCTTTTCCCCCGGCTACAAGGATGCCACCATCCTTCCCAAGCCCCCGCAAACCCTCCTTGATGGCAGCGCACACTACCGTCGTGAGGCCTGAGGAGTGCCAGTCGAACCCTAAAAGACAACCCAACGCCTGGAACCAGAAAGGGTCGGATAAGCGGCACAATACCTCCTGGGGCCCAAACTCCTCGACAAGGGTCAACACCACATACCGGGCGAGACGGGACATCCTTTCGAAAAGCCAAGGCGGGGCAGCACCTCCATGAAGGGGAAGGTGGGCGATGCCTGTGCGAGGCATATCTATACCTCACTTATGCCCAAAGCTTGCTTTTGGGCCATCTCCACGGTGTTGTATAGGACCATGGCTACCGTCATGGGGCCCACTCCCCCCGGTACAGGGGTGATAGCCCCGGCCACCTCCTTCACCGCCTCGAAGTCCACGTCGCCTACCAGACGGCGCCCACTCTTGCGTCCAGGGTCAGGGATCCAGTTGTTGCCCACGTCGATGACTACTGCCCCAGGTCGCACCATATCAGCGGTGATGGCCTTGGGCTGGCCCATCGCTGCTATTAAGATTTCGGCCTGGCGGGTAAAGTAGGCCAGATCACGGGTGCCAGTGTGACATACGGTAACGGTAGCATTGGCCCCCTCGCGTTTCTGCATAAGGATGGCTGCTAGGGGCTTGCCCACAATATTAGAGCGCCCACATATGACCACGTGCTTACCCTCGGGCCGATAGCCCGACCGCAACAGTAGCTCAACCACTCCCTTAGGGGTGCACGGCTGTGGACATGGCTCCCCCCTTAGGAGGCGCCCCATGTTTAAAGGTGTAACCCCGTCCACGTCCTTCTCGGGTGAAATGGCGCCAATAACCTTCTCTTCGGACAAATGACTGGGCAGCGGCAGCTGGACCAATATGGCATGAAAGCGATGATCTGCATTGAGACGAGATATGAACTCCAGTAGCTCCTCCTGAGTAATAGACCCAGGGAGATGGAACGTCTCCGTATAGATGCCTGCGTCTTGGGCTGCCTCCCCCTTGGCCCGCACGTACGAAAGGGAAGATGGGTTGTCACCCACCAGCACAAAGGCCAGGCCTGGCACTATCCCCAGGGCCTTAAGCCTCTCCGCCCGCTCCCGCACTTCCTGCCGTACCTGGGCAGCAATGGCCCGGCCATCAATGATTTGCGCCGTCATGTTCCAGAGATAAGCTCCAGAAGCACCCCATTGAAGCTCTTGGGATGGACGAACCCGAAGCGGGCCTCCCCAAAGCGCCTAGGTTCCTGATCGATGACGACAGCCCCCTTGCCTTGCAGCTCCTGCAGGGCCTGTTTGCAGTCTTCCACTCGGAGGGACAAGAGCATGATCCCCTCGCCTCGGCGATCCAAGAACTTCTGCACTTCTGAGTCGGGCGAGGTGGGCTCCATAAGCTCTATGATCGTCTCCCCCACCTGAAACTGGGCCACGTTGATCTTCTCCCCTTCCTCGTCGCGGTAGCGGCGGGCCACCTGTAGGCCCAACATCGCCTGCCACCGCTCTACAGCTGCCTCCAAGTCCCTAACAGCAATGGATATATGGTCTACCTTCTCCACCTTCATGCATAACCACCCCCAGACTCAAACTTTCTCGTAGTCTGTCTTCACTACCTCCGTGCCATCGGGCAGACGCTCTACGCGGTAGTCGGCGAAGATATGGGGGGCCTCCCTTTGCATGATGCGCAATATCTTCAAGGCCACTTTTCTTATCTCGGCGTCTGCCCACTCAGAGCCCCGCAGCTCGATGAAGTGCCGTAAGGCCCTCGCATTGGCAGTGACGAAAATTATGGTCTCAGTGGCGTTGGGCAAGATAGAACGGGCAGCCTGCCTGGCCAACTTCCGCCGCAGCGTCCTATCAGGCACGTCCTTGAACTTCTCCGAAAGGATCTCTACTAGCTCTACATAGGCCCGCTGGGCCGTCTCCACAGCACGCAACCAAACCTGGTGGGCCCTTTCGTCTTCAGCGATGACGTCTGGCTCCACGAAGGCCGCATCAGATTCGTCTACATAGCGCTGAGAGAGCTGGGAATACCCCCACCCTGCCCGATGCCGTACCAGCTCATGGGAGAAGGAGCGCGAGACGCCAGCGATGATGAAGTTCCAAACGGCATGCTCCAGCACCGATCCATGCCGCTGGGATATGAGGTTGCCAATGTACTCAGCGTTGCTTCTGCGCCCCTTGCCAAAGGATAGATAGCATACCCGCCCCCCCGCTTCCACTAACCTCTCGGCCCCTACCTCTGTGTCCGTCTCCCAGGTAAGGCCATAGTCAGAAAGGAAACGCTGGATGTCCTCTTCGTCCACATGCTGGCGACCTACAAGGTAAACTCGAGGCTCCCGAACTATGCGCATGCTCCGCCTCCCCTGCATTATACCATGGAAGGTGGGGCGCAGGGGCATACTCTTTTTCTCATCTTCACCCTGGCCCAATCCTGCCGTAACATTTCCGTAGCCTAGAGTACACAAGGAGGGGCCATGAGCCAGGAGGAAGTGGAGCGGGCTGTCCACCGCTTTTCCAAGGCGGTCCTCACCATGGACATAGGCCAGCTCATGAACGACCTCAGCCCTGAGGCCATGGTTAAGCTCCAGGCAGCCGCTGGAGCAGGAATGGCCGTCCAGATACAGGGCTATGAGGTGCTCTCTCTGCGTCAGGAGGGGCAAGACTGGGTAAGTGAGGTGAAATATCTGGGGCCTACTAATTTCACCGCCCGCTTCATTTGGCGCCAGATGGGAGGGGACTGGAAGATCGCCGACGCTGATGTCCTGTCCACTGAGCCAGGGGGTAGCTAAAGGGCCCTCAGCGGGGGCGCTCCCACAGGGTATGATAAGAGCCGCCACCACGGATGGCGGCTATAATCTCTCGCCTTTCCTCTTGGAGGAGCTGACGATAGACCTCCTCTGCCTGGGGCGCCATCTCCTCGCCCCCCAAGCTTATCAACCTGCTTACGATGATGTCCCATAGGCCCGACTGGCGAAACGTCTCCAAAGAAGTCCTGTGCCACATCAGGGCGACGATGCGATCGGGCAGTGGGAAGCGAGGGCGCAGGCGCTTGAGGCTTTTATATCTTTCCTCTAAGGATGAGGCCTTAGGCACTACCGCTATAAAGGGGCCTTCCGAGGCGCTAGTGCGGAAGTCTACTAGCAGCCTCTTGTCCAAAGCAGCGAACCGCACCACTAGGACCTCAGCCTCTTGTATGGCCTGGGTCGCCTCGTCCATATCCAAGCCGTAGTCGTCCATCGGCTCCCCCTCGCTCCACCTGGACAGCTCTACAAGACATTTTCCCACCAGGAGCCCAGGGTTACAAGGAGAAGAGGGCGATAATTGACCGCCCCCAAGGCCGATGCTAGCCTGATGAATGCCCGGAGGTGCTCGCTTTGGCGGTCATAAGGGTAGCCCTGGCCCAAATAGACTCGGCGGTGGGCGACTTGGAAGGAAACGTCCAGAAGATCGTCCATTACATCCGCCAGGCCCAGGATCTGGGGGCCGATCTGGTAGCCTTCCCCGAGCTGGCCATCCCAGGCTACCCCCCTGAAGACCTTGTGCTCCGGCTGAGCTTCGTCCGGGACAACGTATACGCCCTCCAAGAGGTTGCCCAGGCCTGTAAAGGCATTACCGCCGTAGTGGGCTTCATCGATCAGCCTTCGGCCCGGGGCGAGCTAGACGACGACGTATATAATGCCGCAGCCATAATTAGCGATAAGCACCTAGTTAACGTCTACCACAAGCAGCGACTGCCCAACTACGGGGTTTTTGATGAGGTCAGATATTTTCAAGCTGGCAGAGATTGTCCTGTCTTCACCCTGGGGCCAATAGGGATCGGCGTAAACATCTGCGAAGATATCTGGTATCCTGGCGACCCTACCCGCAGCCAGGCCCTAGCTGGTGCCCAGGTGATCATCAACATCAACGCCTCCCCCTACCACATGGGTAAGTACCACCTGCGAGAACGGATGATCAGCACCCGCGCCTCTGACTATGCTGTGGCCATCTGTTACGTCAACATGGTGGGAGGCCAGGACGAGCTGGTGTTCGACGGTGGGAGCATGGTGATAGATGCCCAAGGGCGCCTTCTGGCCAGGGCCCCCCTCTTTGAAGAAGAGCTTCTCGTATGTGACATCGACGTGGCCGATATTATGGGCCTACGCCTGCGAGACCCCAGACGCAGGCTAGAGCGGCTCCAGGCCCAGACCTTGGCCACCAAGATTGCCTTGCCCCTTGGGAGGGGGGAAGATAAGAAGCCCCCCATCTCTCCCCAAATCGTCCCCCTCCCAGGTGTAGAGGAGGAGGTCTATCGGGCCTTGGTGTTGGGGACCCGCGACTACACCCTGAAGACGGGCTTTCAGAAGGTGCTGGTGGCCATGTCTGGGGGGATCGATTCTAGCCTGGTCACCTGCATCGCTGTGGATGCGCTGGGGCCTGAAAACGTCACTGGCATAAGCATGCCTTCCCGTTACTCCTCTGAGGCCTCGGTGCGGGATGCACGGGAGCTGGCCCAAAACTTAGGCATCTCCTTCTTAGTGATCCCCATTGAGCCCGCTCACCAGGCCTACCTAGACATGCTGGCAGAGGCCTTTGCTGGCACCCCACCAGGAGTGGCAGAGGAGAACATACAGGCCCGTATCCGGGGCAACATCATCATGGCCCTCTCCAACAAGTGGGGCGCTTTGGTTCTCACCTGCGGCAACAAATCGGAGATGGCTACTGGCTATGCCACCCTCTACGGTGACATGGCAGGAGGGTTCGCCGTCATCAAGGACGTGCCCAAGACCTTGGTGTACCGCCTGGCACGATACCGTAACTCCCTCAGCCCCGTCATCCCCGAGAACGTCTTTATCAAACCGCCATCGGCCGAGCTACGGCCTGGGCAGGTAGACCAGGATACCCTCCCCCCTTACGACGTTTTGGATGCCATCCTGGAGGCATACGTAGTGCAGGAGAAGAGCCCAGAGGAGATAGTAGGCAGTGGCTTCCCTTGGGAGACGGTGGCTAAGGTAGTACGGATGGTGGACAGGAACGAATATAAGCGGCGACAGGCGCCCCCAGGGATCAAGATAACCCCCAGGGCCTTCGGACGTGATTGGCGCCTGCCCATAGCCAACCGCTACCACGGACTATGACCATGGACGAGATCAAGGCTATCTTCTTCGACTTCGGTGGCGTCATCGCCCGTCTAGACCGAGAGCAAACGCGGGCCTTGGAGGAACGATATGGGCTGCCCAGGGGGGGCCTCCTAGAGGCCCTCTACGGCATACCCGAATGGCGGGAGGCAGAAACTGGTCGCTTGCCTGAGGAGGAATGGATAAAGGCCGTCCTTAGCGCCCTGGAGAAGATGGCTGGCCGTCCCATCCCGCAGATCCAGCAGGAATGGCAAGTGGTATGGCGCCAACTGGATGAGGACGTGCTAGCGCTGGTGCAACTGCTACGGGAACGATACCTAGTGGGCATCATCTCCAACTCTACTCCCCGGCTGGAAAGGGATATCCTTACGGCCAACGGTATCGACGGCCTATTCCATCTGGTGATCAACTCCTCCCGGGTAGGGATAGCCAAGCCGGATCCGCGCATCTTCCTCACCGCTTGCCAGCGGGTAGGCCTTCCTCCACAAGCGTGCGTCCACATAGATGACCTTATCCAGAACGTGCAAGGGGCCAGGGAGGCAGGCTTCCACGCCATCCTCCACCGTGGCGACCTGACCACCACCGTCTTGGCCCTCAAAGGGCTAGGGATACAAGTCTAACTGTCCCCTCTGGCCAAAGCCAAAAGCCTCTCTGCCAGCTCCAAACAGCGGGGCACCTCCTTCACCTGGAAACGCCACTTTTCGGGGATAGAGCCTAGGCCATACTGGGCGCCTAAAAGGGCGCCTGCCACTGCCGCGTTAGTATCGGTGTCCCCTCCCATATTGACCAAGGCGATAATGGCCTCTGCCCAGTCGTTAAAATTCCACCAGGCCCAAAGGGCGCACTCCAAGGTGTCTAGGACGAAGCCTGTGGGCGAGAGCTCTTCCCTTGACTTGGAAGGGACCCCCTCTACCCGCTCCAGTAGCTCATAAGGGGCATGGGCCATCACCTCCATGGCGAAGGAAAAGGCGGAGAACTTGTCGTAGCCGCGAAGGACGCGCGACAACACGCAATTGAAGAAGGCACAGGAGTAGCAGGCCAGAGGATGAGGATGGGTGATCTGGGAAGAGAGATGACTAGCCTCCAGGAGTTGCGCCAGGTCATTAGCGTATCGCATAGCCACAGGCGCACACCTCATCAGAGACCCATTGCCCGCCGTGAGGGGTTGATAACGACGCTCCACTTCTGCTGTAGCCTCCTGCCACGACATTCCCGCCTCCATGAGGGACAAGACGCGCCGAGTATGGGTTCCTATGTCGGGGGGGCAGCTACTATACCACTCCAACAGCCGTCGGGCCACATCGTCGGCGTCTAGGTAGCCTCTCCCCACCAAGCTTTCAGCCAAGATAAGGGCCTGGGCAGTGTCATCGGTAGTGTAGCCAGCGGGGAGCCAACCGTCCTTCAGGTCGACGATGCGGCCAAAAAGGCGCGCTACCTCCTCTTGGCTCAGCCCTTCAGCTGGCATGCCTAGAGAATCACCTACTGCCAGCCCTACCAGACATCCCTGGAAGCGCTCTAAGTCCATTTCACTCCTCCTGGGGCTGAGCTAAGAAACGGCCCCAGATGGCCCGCCACAGGTCGCGGTAGAGGCGAAGATCGCGACGCCCTACAGCTAGGATGTGCCATCCTGGCCTTCCTGAGACCACCCTGTACCAGACGATGTTGCACATTAGGCCCAACACATACGCCAACGTAGAGGACAAAGCTGCCCCCTCCACTTCAAGCCAAGGGATGAGAAGCAAGTCTAAGATTATTGTAGCCACCAGGGCGATACATATGGAGACAGTATTGAGGATGGCCCTACCCTGGCTGAATAGGTAACTCCCCAAAACCATAGAGACCCCAGCCGCCACGCCCCCAGGCAGCAGGATGATGAGGGGCCTATGGGCATTCAAAAATTCCCGGCCAAAAAGTAACCTAATAGCCCAAGGGGAGAGAAAGGCCAACCCTAAGGCAGCTACACCCATAACCATCAGGACGTTGCGCCCAGCAGCCAAAGCCAATTCCCCCGCTTCCTCCCTCTTCATGCCGCTAAGTCGAGGCGACAGCACCACCACCACGGCCGACGATATCCACCATAAGCTCTCGCTGAGCCCTACCGCTACCGTATATTGGCCCACAGCGCCCTTGCTAACAAAGGCTGCCACCAAGTAGTGATCAAGGCGGTAGTTCAAGAACTGAGCCAGGTTCCCCAGCTGGCTCTGTACTCCGTAACGGATCTGGTCTTTGAGGGCGAAAAGCAAAGCTCCCACCACCCCCTCCCATCGCCAGCGATGGGGCGCCAAAAGGAAGAGGGTGACCACGTCGGCCATGGCGAAGGAAGCGATCCAGGCCCCTAGGATGCGGCCCACCGTCAACTCGTCTATCGCCCAAAGGGCGGCACTTGCTGTTACAGCCGCCAGCCCCTGAGAGACGGCCACCCCAGCCAGGGCACCAAACCTTCTTTGGCCCTGCAGAAAGGACGTAAGGAAAAGATAGGCCACCACCGTAGGCACGGCGGGCACGTACAGCCAGTACGCCTTGCCCCCCACGAAAGCCCCTGCCCCTCTAAGCCAGTAATGGGTCAGCGCCCCAACAACGACCAATCCCACTCCTAGGGCCCACACCAAAGCGCTAGAAAAGAACAACGTGCTCGGCTGATAGGGCCCCTTGTTAAGGTAATAGACGTTGGCCCATCCCACACCGAGGCTGAGAATGCCTCCCGCCACCAGCACCGAGACGTAGAACAAGGAGTAAGTGCCCAGCCCTTCCTCCCCCAACCCTTGGGCTAACATGGCCCTTAAGGCAAAGGCGAGGCCATAACTCGCTACCTGAGAGAAGAACACTATATTCACATGGGCTAAAAGCCTACTTGGGCTGCCCGTTTCCCTCTGCATCAGGCTCAAGAGTAACACAATAAAGGCGCAAGGCCTTGTAGACGCCCACCTCCCTGCAGCCTAAAATGAGCCTAAGGGATAGAGGGCATGGCCAACCAGCTGGAACTCTCCTTCCTGGATCAGGTGCGTGAGGATGTAGCCCACCTAGCCATGTCATACCCCTCGCGAAAGGCCCATTGCCGCTACGTCGACGTGCGCATAGCCATAGCCCAAGGGAAAGGGGCAGTAGCGGAAAACGGAATGGACAAGTTCAGCACTGAGGATTACAGTTTCTCCTTCGGGGTGAGGGCAATAGCTGGGGAAAAGCTCACTGCCACTGGTTACTTCGGCCAGCTGTTAGGAGCAGCAGATGCAGGAGAGCTCTTGAAGAGGTTGGAAGAGGCCCTAGAGCACGCCTATGACCGCGCCTTATGGAGTGCCCGGCACAAAAGCGCTGCCCGCGAAGAGTTCCCAAGGCTAGCCAGCACATTATACGACCTATCCCTTGCCCCCATAGAAATACGCCAAGACACCATCCCCGCCCAATACCAGATAGACCCCAGGGAGGTACCACTAAAGGAGGTAGCCCAGTATACTCGCCATGTCTCCCGGCAGGTCCAGGCCCTCAGCCGGGAGGTGATCTACAACTACATAGGCGCGGAGACCCACCTGGAGCGCCTCCTCTTCGTTAGCTCCGAGGGAGCTAACATCGATCAGACTTGGGCTATCACGCAAGGCACATGCTTTGTCGTGGTCCAGGGCCCTGACGCCTTCCAGGAGCTTTACGACTTCAGTGGCCATCAGCGGGGATGGGAGGTGATAACCCAGGGAGTAGATGAAGCCTTCATCCGCTATCCGAGCTTGCTGGACTTCTCATTGGCCCTTGCCAAGGACGCCATAGAGTTGGCCCACTCCCCTCCTTGCCCCGCTACCGACCAAGAAGTGGTAGTAGTGACCGACCCCCACTACAACGCCCTCGTCTGCCACGAAGTGGTGGGGCATCCATCGGAGTTGGACCGGGCCCTAAAGATGGAGACGGCCTACGCTGGCCGCTCGTGGTTCCTAAAGGACCTAAGAGATAACCAGGTGGGCCGCCAAGTGGCATCTCCCCTAGTCTCGGCCTTCTCAGACCCCACCATAGAAGGCTTCGGCCACTACCTTTACGACGACGAAGGCACCCCGGCCCGCCGGGCCTACCACATCCGCAACGGCATCTATGAAGAGTTCCTCAGCTCTCGCCAGACAGCAGCCATCTTGGGCACCACCTCCAACGGCCATTACAAGGCCACAGAGGCCTACCTCGTGCCCCTTATCCGCATGTCCAACACCGCCTTCGCCCCTGGCGACCGTGACCCAGAGGAGATCATTCGTGAAGTAGAAAGGGGATACTACGTGGTGGGGCATCGGATCCCCTCTGTAGCCGAATCGCGGGAGAACTTCCGCATCACCGCCATGAAGGTGTACGAGATAAGGGATGGCCGGCTAGGCCAGCTATACAGAGACGGAGGCCTAATAGCTGATACTCGGGACTTCTTCATGAACGTAGACGCAGTAGGCAACGATCTCCGTCTCTTCGCCATACCCAACTGCGGCAAGGGCCAGCCTATGCAGACGAAGCGCATGAGCAACGGCGGGCCCACTATGCGCAGCAGGGCCCGCCTTAGCGGCAGGACGTAGGGGTAAAAGAAAGGAGGGCAGGCCATGACCCAACAGATAGAGCGACCCGGGGCTGTCACCTTCCGCGGTAGCCCCCTTACCCTTGTAGGGCCCGATCTCCAGGAAGGTGACCGTGCCCCAGACTTCCAGGTAGTGAACACCGATCTCCAGCCAGTGCGCCTAAGCCAGTTCGCCGGTAGACCAGTCCTCCTCAGCGTCTCCCTCTCCCTAGATACCCCTGTGTGCGATATCCAGGGCAAGCGCTTTAACGAGCTAGCCTCCCAGGTATCTTCCGACGTAGTGATGGCCAACGTCACCGTAGACCTACCCTTCGCCCTTAGACGCTGGTGCGGCGCCACCGGGGCAGACCGCATTCAACTGTGGAGCGACTACCGAGAGCACGACTTTGGCCTCAAATTCGGCGTCTTGATCAAGGAATTGCAGCTCTTGGCCCGCTCCGTTTGGATCATCGATGGCGACGGCATCATCCGCTACAAAGAGGTGGTGCCCGAGGTGACCCAGGAGCCTAATTACGAAGCGGCCTTAAATGCGCTAAGAAGGGTAGTAGGGTCATAGGGCCATGCTTCTGCCCTTAAGCGAGCTCCAGAGGGCCGCCCAAGAGGCGCTCCAGTTCCTCATGGCCCAAAAGGACGTGAGGGAGGCAGAAATCTTCGTCTCCTGTAATGGCATCCTCCACTGCCGCCTCAATTACACCTCTCACCTCCCCTGTAACGGCGTAGAAGAGCCCAAATCGGTGGCCAACTACGGGATCGGCATAAGGGTGGTGCTTCAGGCTCCTGAGGGGGAAGGCGTCCTGGTAGGTTTCGGCTCTGAGCCTAACGATATCTCCCTAGACGGGGTGCAGTTGGCCCTGGAGAAGGCGCGGAGGGGTGCTGTGGCCGACCCCGAGTTCGTTAGCCTTCCCCGGCCTACAGGTGAGATGCGCCGCCTCCACGCCTACCACGACCCGCGCATAATGGAGCTAAAGGACCAAGAGCTTGTAGACCTTGGGTGGCAGATTATACGTCAGGGCCTGAAGGCCTTTCAGAGCGCTGAACTGCTGCTGGATAGGGATCCGCAAGAGCTGGCCCTCATCTTGGGAGGGGACGTCACCGTCCTCCAGGAGAGGATGGCCATTGTGTCTAGTGCCATGCCCCACGTCCAGACAGACGAGTCCACCCTCATCCTCTCCTTCGTGACAGCTATGGTGGAGGGGGAGGCAAGCAAAGGCTCCGGATACGGTGCGGTGACCCACTGGGAACGATTCCACGGCGAAGCGGGGCGAGAGGCAGCGGAGATGGCCGTTCGCACCGTGGGGGGAGTACGTGTGCCAGCCGGCCGCTACCGGGTGGTGTTAGGGCGCCAAGCCTTTATGGACCTCCTGGAAAACCTCATACTGCCCGGCCTCTCCTTGGGTACCTGGTATGCCGCCGCTTCCCCCTTCTTGGGACAGCTGGGGAAGGAGATCGCCTCCCCCAAGCTAAACATCATCGACGACGGAGCGGCCGAGGGGCTCGCCGGCTCCAAGGGCATAACCTGTGAAGGCCTCCCTACCGGCCGCACCGAGCTTATACGCAACGGCGTACTGGTAGGCCTCCTTTGCGACTGGTATGAGTCCCAGCGCATCACTAAAGACCCTAGAGCAAAAGAGAAGTTAGGGGTGGACCCCCAGCAGTGGCGACACGCCCTCGTCCCCCGTAACGGATTTCGCTTCGCCCGTGGCGGTGGCAGACACTACGATATGCAGCCAGGGATCCATGCTACCAACGTCATCGTTCCGGGGGAGGAGGACCACTCCCAGCTCCTGCGCCTCGTAGGCGATGGCCTCTACATAGGGCGCATCTGGTACACGTATCCTGTCAACGGCCTCAGGGCTGGCGACTTCACTGCCACCATCGTGGGCGACTCCTTCGTCATCAGGGACGGACGGCTGGCCGAACCTATCCGCCCCAACACCCTGCGGATAAACGACAATATCCACAACGTCCTTCGGGGAATAATAGGCGTGGGAAGGGAGGCACGCCCCACCCTCGTGTGGGCAGCCGATGAGATCGTCTACGCCCCGGAGATAGCTGTAGAGGCCCTAGAGGTGCAGCCCATAACCCAGTTCATGGGCTCCTAGCCCTCCTCCCCCTTAAGTGGCGCCAGACAAGGGCCAATAGGAAGAAGCCCGCTGCGCTTAGAACTATACAGGCGCTAGGGGATACGTCACCGTAATAAGCCACATACAGGCCCAACACTGAAGCCAGGGCTCCCAAGGCCACCGCCATAGCCATCATGACGGGAAGGTTAGGGGCCACCAGTTGGGCCGTAGCTGGTGGGAGCACCAAAAGGGCCATCACCAAGACTATCCCCACCGCTTTAAGGCCCACCACCGCCGCCAGAGCAACCCCTACCATGAGCCCCAGCTCCACCCATGCCGCAGGAACACCCAAGGCGGTAGCCATAGGAGGATCGTACACTGTTACCAATATCTCCTTCCAGAAAAGAAGGAGGAGGGCCACCAGAGCTCCCCCTATGCCCGCCATCACCCAGATATCGTCCCATCTCACCGCCAACGGGCTGCCAAAGATGAAGTTGGCCAAGTTATAGGTATAGTTGGGACGGAGGCTGGCCAAAAGCATCCCCAAGGCGAAGGCGACGATGAACACCATCCCCACCGCCGTGTCGTGCTTAAGGAGGCCTCGCCTACTAAGGAGGGACATGATAAGGGCAGAAAGCACAGCTGCCACAGCCGCCCCCAGGTAGACGTTGCCCCCCAAGAGGAAGGCCACCGCCACCCCACCAAAGGTGGCATGAGGAAGGGCATCGCCTAAAAAGGCCACCCCCCTGAGGACCACATAGCAGCCCACCAGGGCAGCAGTAATGCTGGCCAAGGTCGTCGCTAAAAGGGCCCGCTGCATGAACTCAAGGCGCCACGGCTCTATTAGCGCATCAATCATGCTCGGCATATATTTCCCCTTCCCGCACCAACAGCAGATGCCGCTGAAAGGTCTGACGCAGCACCTCTTCTGTAAGCACCTCATGTAGGGGGCCAAAGGCCACCACCCGCCGGTTGAGAAACACTGCATGGTCAAAGTGGGTGGCCACACAAGACAGATCGTGAGTTGCAACTAAGAGGGTGCATCCCTCACGCCGTAGCCCCTGGAAAAGGTGCAGGAGCTCGTGCTGGGTGGGCGCATCCAGCCCTGCGAAGGGCTCGTCCAAGAGGAGGAGGGGGGCCTCCTGGGCCAGGGCCCTTGCCAACAAGGTACGCCTCTGCTCTCCACCAGAGAGCTCCTGAATGCGCCGTCCCGCCTTGTCAGCCATACCTACCCTGGCTAGGGCCTCCATAGCCTTAATGCGGTCAGCCTTCCCAGGACGACGTAAAACTCCTAGCTTCCCATACCGCCCCATGAGGACGACGTCTAAGACGGTGATGGGCAGGCTCCAATCTGGCACCTCTACCTGAGGCATATATCCCAAAAGGGACTTGCGAGGTGGCTGACCAAAAACGGTTATGCGGCCTCGCCAAGGCCTTTTTAGCCCTATGATGGTGCGAAGCAAAGTTGACTTCCCTGAGCCGTTAGGCCCCACAAGCCCTGCTAGACATCCCTGCTCTATGCTGAAGGAGACGGCTTCCAGGGCCACATGCCCGTTATACCCTGCCCAAAGCTCTTCCACCTCTAATGCCGATGGCCCCATCCTATCCCCCTAGACACCCCACCAGTTCTTGGGCGTTGTACTCCATAAGTTTGAGATATGACGATACCTTATCGTCCAGAGTATCAACGTACAATACGCATACCTTTATACCCACCTCTTCAGCCAGCTGAGAGAGGGCCTGATCCTCCGCTTCCAGATAGGGCTCAATGAATACCGCGGGCACCTTCTGCGAAAGGATGCGGTGGCGTAACTCGGCTAGCCAGGCAGGGGTAGGCTCTTCTTCTGGGGCGGTAACCAGGTATCCCACCTCTTCTATTCCGTAAGCATGGGCCATCCAGGAGAAGGCCCTGTGAGTAGCTACCAGCTTACGCCTCTCCACAGGAATGCCAGCTATCTGCTGGCGAACCCTATCGTGTAGCTGTCTCAGCTCCTCTATATAGATGGCGGCCCTCTGACGATATTCATCTGCCCGTGATGGGTCAACCAGGGACATCGCCTCGGCTATACGCTTAACATATTCGGCAGCCAGCCTAGGATCGAGCCATAGATGGGGGTCGACGTTCTCACCGCCTGGGGCCACCTCTTGCCCCAATATCACTAGCACCGCCTGGGCGCTCTTGTTAGCCTCTATCACGCCCAAGAAGGAGCCCTCCAGCCCTAAGCCGTTGGCCACGATCAGGTCGGCCTCGGCCACTACCCGCGCCACGGAAGGCGCCACCTCAAAGGTGTGAGGGTCGGCCCCTGCAGGGATGAGGCTTTTCACCTTAACCTGGGGCCCCGCTACCTGCGCCGCCAAATCGGCCAAAATGGGGGTGGTGGCTACCACCCTCAACCCGTCATCCGTTTTCTGCACACAGCCGCTAGTGATACATAGTATCACTAACGGCCCAACAAAAAAGGCGAGGATCGATTGCAATCTGCTTGGCATCCTATCTCCCTCCTTCTGGCCGTACGGCCTCGCCACAGTCGCGACAGCGGCCGTACATCTCCAGCACATCCCTTTCTACTTGGTATCCCGTGACTCGAGCGATCTCTTTGGTCATGGTGGTAAGGAAGCAGTGATCCAGGTCCTGGACCCTACCGCATCTTACGCACACCAAATGATGGTGGTGCCTGCGAATGTCAGCGAGGCGATAGCGTAGGTGGCCGTCCTCCTGCATAACGCGGCATAAAAGGCCTAGTTTGGAAAGTAGCCGCACCGTGCGGAAGACGGTCGCCCTGCCTACGCCTGGCAACTGCTTCACCACTTCCTCCACCGCGAACTGCCTTCCCTGGGAAACTATAACCGCCAGGATGGCCCGCCGGGAGGGGGTGATCCTGAACCCACGCGCAGCGATGGTTTCCTCCAGCTCTTCTACTACGCCCATGGTTACCGTTGCTCGCCCAGCCTGTCCATTATGTCTGCTACGGTGAGGACGTGCCCCGTGTATGAGGTGGGCTGGGAGGCTAGCCACACGAGAGCATCGGCCACCTTTTCTGGCCTCTCCCAGTCCGAATAGTCCAGGTCAGGGTTGAGGAAAGTCCAGCCCTCAGTAACCACATTTATCTCTATGCGCAGGCAGTTGACAGCCACCCCCTTGTCCTTCACCTCCAGAGCCAAGCCGCGGGTGAACTGCTCGATAGCCGCCTTTGCTACCGAGTAGGAGAGAAGGCCCCTGGTCACAGCAGCATCTACCGCCACCGCCCCTGACGAGACGTTGATGATCTTGCCTGTACCACGTTCCACCATGTGGGGGAGGAAGGCTTTAGTGCACAGGACGGAACCTCGTAGGTTCACGTTGATGACAAGGTCCCAACGCCTAATAGGGGTATCCAGGAAAGAGGCGGGATAGCTCACGCCTGCGTTGTTGATGAGGATGTCCACCCTCCCAAATTCCGAGAGGACGCGCTGGGCCAGGTTCGCCACATCGTCTTCATCGGCCACGTTGCAGGGCACAGCTATGGCCCTGCCCCCTGCCTCGCCGATGAGCCTAGCCGTTTCATCTATGGTTCCAGGGAGCTTAGAGGCACCTCCCTCGGTAGAACGGGCAGTGACCACTACTGTGGCTCCCTCGCGTGCCAGGGCCAGCGCCGTCGCCTTACCGATCCCGCGCGATGCCCCTGTCACCACAGCCACTTGGTTCTCAAAGCCCATCTGCTACTCCTTCCGCAACCCTGTAGTAGCGCTACAAGGTACGTTATTATATCCCCTCGTTCAGCCTAAGTGGAGCCCGAAATACCGTCAAGGGATGGTAACTCCCTCTGCCGAGAAAGGGCCTACATGCCTTGTGGCCCTTACGCAGACCTCCTTCTGGAGAAGGTCCAAAGTAAGGGCAGATCCCGTTCTAAAACCCTCACTGTCCAGGCCCATAAGGCACTCAAAACGATGAGGGTGAGCCCTAAGAACGCTAAGACTCCTCCACCCACAGGGGATGCCAGACCAGGCACCAAATGGGCCCCTAGCCCCAGAGCTAGAAGGACCCCTCCTCCCAAAGAAGATATGATGCCAAAAGCAAACCCTACTAGGGCCGGCACCACTACTCACCCTCTATCACACACCTATAAGTGCTCACCCACCAACGGTGCCGGCCAGCTATAATGGTATACCGATCTTTCATCGGCGGCAAGGTCGGCAAGGTGCTCCTTAAAGTCCGCAACCTACACAAAGGAACATTTATAGCTGATAGAGTGCAGCTGGCAGACACCTTTTGGCGACGGTTAAGGGGCCTACTTGGGAAGAAAGCGCTAGGGAAAGGTGAGGGCCTTCTAATATCCCCAGCGTCCGCCATTCATACCTTCTTTATGGCCTTTCCCATAGACGTAGCCTTCCTAGACGAACATGGACAGGTTGTAAGGGCCCACTCCTACCTCCCACCGTTCCGCATCGCTCTAGGAGGCAGAAGGGCCAAAAGGGCTTTGGAGCTGCCTGCTGGCACCCTGGCCGAGACGAAGACCCAAGAAGGGGACTTGATAGTAATAGAGGCGAAATAAGATGGCGCGCTCGGTGGGATTCGAACCCACGACCTCAGCCTCCGCAGGGCTGCGCTCTGTCCGGGCTGAGCTACGAGCGCGCCTGGGGCCGGCCCCTATAAGTTAAGGAAACCGGCAGAGAGCTGCGCCTCCAACCTTCTTATCTACCTATGGTGCCCAGGGCGGGATTCGAACCCGCACGCCCGCAGGGGGCACTGCGCCCTGAACGCAGCGCGTCTGCCAGTTCCGCCACCTGGGCCTTTTTAACCTGTGGTGGGCGGTGCAGGACTCGAACCTGCGACCTCTTGCGTGTGAAGCAAGCGCTCTCCCACTGAGCTAACCGCCCACCTCTTCTGCCACCTTGAATTCTAGCACCCATATCTAGGCCGTCAAGAGGCCCTATCGCTCACGCCAGGCAGGGGGAAGGCACCCGCCAGCTCCCGCACCTGTTGCCTTACTTCGTCCATCACCTCCTCATCGCCCATGTGCTCCAACACCTGCACGATGAGGTGGGCGATCTGTCGCATTTCGTCTGGGCCCATACCGCGACTAGTGAGGCCAGGTGTCCCCAAACGGATACCGCTGGTGACGGCAGGAGGGCGAGGATCGTAGGGGATGGCATTCTTATTGCAGTAGATGCCTACTTCATCTAGCGCCTTTTCCGCCTCCTTACCCGTTATCCCCTTGGGCGTCAGGTCCACCAGTACCATGTGATTATCGGTCCCGCCCGTCACCAGGCGCAGGCCCTCCCTAGCCAGCTCCTCGGCCAGGGTCCGGGCATTTTCCACCACCCGCTCCTGATAGCGCCGGAAGGAGGGCTGCATCGCCTCCCAGAAGCAGACTGCTTTGGCAGCCACCACATGCATATGGGGTCCGCCTTGAAGACCCGGAAAGACCGCCCTATCTATCTTCTCAGCCAGCTCCTGCCTACAAAGGATGAAGGCCGAACGAGGCCCACGCAGCGTCTTGTGGGTGGTAGATGTGACCACATGGGCATAGGGAACAGGCGATGGATGGAGACCAGCAGCCACCAGGCCTGCGATATGCGCCATGTCCACCATGAGATAGGCGCCTACCTCATCGGCTATCTCCCGCGCCTTAGCGAAATCGATGATACGAGGATATGATGACGCCCCAACAACGATAACCTTGGGCCTATGCTCTTTCGCTAATTGGCGCATCTGGTCATAATCGATGCGCTCCGTCTCCCGCTCCACGCCATAGTGGAAGAAGCGCCAAACCTTAGAGGTGACGCTAACCCTATGGCCATGGGTAAGGTGGCCCCCCTGGTCTAGGCGCATACCAAGGGCCACGTCCCCTGGCTCCATAAGGGCGAAGTAGGCAGCCATATTGGCATCGGCACCAGAGTGGGGCTGGACGTTGGCATGCTCTGCCCCAAAAAGCTCCTTCGCCCGCCTGATAGCCAAGGACTCCACTTCGTCCATATGGCGGCATCCACCGTAGTAGCGAGCGCCTGGGTAGCCCTCTGCATATTTGTTGGTGAGGACTGAGCCCAAGGCCTCCAGCACCGCCGCCGATACGTGGTTCTCAGAGGCCATCATACCTAGGCCCCACCTTTGCCTCCCTTCCTCGCGGGCGATTATGGCCGCCACCTCCGGGTCTATGTGCTCCAAGACTCCCATAACTCTCCTCCCGGGCTCATGCCCCAGTTTAAGGGGCCTCCCCCCAGGGGGTCAACGAAGCTGCCCCTTATCTTGCTGCTGCCAGGCGAACTGGACTAGGGCCATTAGCCCTCCCGTTACCAAAGAGTGGCCCCCAAGAAGCACCGGCACCTCTGCCCTTACAAGGGCCGAGGTGAGGCGCCGAAGGCGGCCATCTTCTATGGCCCAGAACCGGCCCATGTCCGAAAGGAAGCGATCTCGCCGGGACGCCTTTACCCCTAGATGGGCCATGAGGACCCGGGTGTCGATGACGGCAGCATCACCCAGTTGATGCAGAAGGGCCGCCAGTGTCTCTTCCCCCAAGGCCTCCCATAAGAAGCCCAAAAGGGAACGAGGCTGCTGCAAACCTAAGGCTTCTAGCCCCCTCTCCTCGGCCAAAAGGCGCACCCTACAGGCGGTGTTGACCTCCAAAAACCGCCAGATGTGGCTACCCACCCTGCCAGCTACGAAGAGCTGCGCTTCGCTGTCTACCAGCACCTTTAGCAGGTCATGGTACCTTCTAGTATCTAAAGGCACCCTAGAGGCCCACCGCGAGAGGCGATAGCCAGAGGCATAGCCGGTAACCTTTAGCACCGCCACATCGGCTGGGGTATCTAGGTCGAAGACGGTAGAGAGGGTACGGGGCATCTCCCACACGGAGAGCCCGGCCTGGGCCAAGGAGCGGGCCAGGGCGTTGTCCCGTTTGGGGGGCTCTACGGATAAGAGGGAACGCGCAGGGCAGACCCCTATTAGGTCTGAGGAGTAAAGGTTATTGGTGACTGCCCTACCATCGGCCAGGGCCAAGGCCACAGCTGCCCATTCATCGGCCGAAAGGAGGGGTAGTGCGCCCCCACCCACATACACCAGGGCTTCAGGACGCCACCTTTCCACCGCCTCCTGCAGACGCAGGCCGAAGTGGAAAGGCCCCTTGGCCACCTCCACATGCACACCTGAAGGAACGGCCTCGAGGGGCTCTGGGTCAGGAGTGATTATCACTGCCCTCTCATAAGCGCCTGTGGCCAGGGCCCGTTCTAGAGAATCTAGGGTAGCTGCCCTTCTGGCCCCCTCCACAACCTGCTCCTCCCAGATAGAAGGCCATGGGCCTAAGAAGGTAAATATTAGGGGTTTGGCCATAGCTACCCTTCCCGGGCCAGCGTCAACGCCCAGACCTCCTTGGCCCCAGCCTCTAGGAGGGCATGGGCACAGGCATTCAGGGTAGCACCTGTAGTTACCACGTCGTCTATTAAGAGGAGGGAAGAGTAGTTAACGGGCCTTCGGGGTGCCACAGCACCAGCCATCTGCTGATAGCGTCTCTCCCGAGGCAAAGTAGCCTGGGGAGGCGTCCACCGCCGCCGCAGCAGACCCGGCAGGACGGGCAACCCTACTATCCGGCCCACCTCACGGGCCAAAAGATGGGCCGGGTTGTAGCCCCGTGTCCTTTCCCTCACCCAAGGAGAAGGTACAGGCACCAAGGCTTCCACCGGCGGAGCCCATGCCACTAAAAGGTGGGCCAGCGGCACAGCAAAGCACGAGGCCAACACCGAGACACCACCGAACTTGAAGGCATGGATCGCCTCTTTCACCGTCCCCTCGTAGCGGAGGAGGCTCCGCACCCCCTTATAAGCAGGAGCCGAGCTGGCACAGCGGGAACAAAGCCCCCCTCCCCTCCACTCCTGCCAACAAAGGGGGCAGCGAGGAGGCACAGCCCGAGCCATCCCATCGATACAGCGTGAGCATAGTGCCTTACCATCCTGCCCACATCCTAGACACGACGATGGGAAGAGGATCTCCAAAAGGGAGGGTAAAAGATCTCTTAAGGCCACAGGGCCATGATAACTTCCCGCCCCTACCATATCAACGCCAGAAGGGGACCGCCTTGATGCCTCTACCCTTGGCCCTTACACTGGAAGCCGATGAAGGCGAGGGTCCTCCTTTTCGCCCGTCTGCGAGAGCTGGCCGGTACCGCCCAGGTGGAGGTAGAGGTAGGGGAAGGGCTACCTGCCCAAGAGGTGTACCGGCGGGTGCAGGAGATGTTCCCCGCCCTCGCCTCCTGTGAAATCCCTGTCGCATTCGCCGTCAACGCCCGATATGTAGGCCCTCAGCATCCCGTAGGGGAGGGTGATGAGGTGGCCATCATCCCGCCTGTGGCGGGGGGAGGTTAGCGATGCTCTTCCGCGTAACACCCCAGCCCCTAAACGTTGAGGAGTCTATAAAGGCCGTAAGCCACCCCAGCACTGGGGCAGTGGTCGTCTTTCTTGGGGTGGTGCGAGGCCACAACTTGGGCCGCCGGGTCATTCAGCTCCACTACGAGGCGTACAGCGAAATGGCCCAGAAGGTGATGGAGGAGCTTGCCCAAGAGGCACAAGAGCGCTTTGGCCTTAAAGATGTAGCCATTCTGCATCGCATAGGTACCCTCCAGGTGGGCGATATCTCCTTAGTAGTAGCGGTCTCATCACCTCACCGGAAGGAGGCCTTCCGGGCTGGAGAATGGCTAGTGGACTGCCTTAAGGAGCGGCTACCCATCTGGAAGAAGGAGGTGTTCGAAGGGGGGGAGGAGTGGATAGAGGGCACACTTCCTCTGACCGGGTAAGGTAGGGTGTCGTATTGTTTTCCGCCCCCAAAGCCCAACTTCTGCCCACATTGCGGCCTCCCTCTGGAGGAACGTTACATCCCAGAGGAGGGAAGGGAGAGGCTAGTCTGCGCCCAGGGGCACATCTTCTACCTAAACCCCAAGGTGGTCGTCAGCGTGGTGGCGGTAAGGGAGGGCCGTGTCCTCCTCCTGCGCCGAGCCATCGAGCCGCGCCGAGGTTACTGGACGTTGCCAGGAGGGTATATGGAAATCGATGAGTCGGTGGAGGGCTGCGCCTTAAGGGAAACCCACGAAGAGACAGGCCTTAACGTGCGGTTGGCTGGGCTCCTTACCATCCTCTCGCGGCCTGCCCCCACAGGGCCGGGGATCGTCTCCATAGTCTTCTGGGGGGAGACGCAAGATGGGGAGCTCCACATAGGCCCTGAGGTGTTGGAAGCGCGCTTCTTCAGCCCCCAAGAGATACCCTGGGACGCCCTAGCCTACGATACGGTTAGAGAGGCCCTCAGGACATATTTGGCCAAACAGAAAGAACTGGGAGCCCATCCCCCCACTTCCACCTAGCCTTTGGCCTGGTAGCCCCTCTCCCAGAAGTCGAAGTAGCCCATAGGCAAGACGGTGCTCACTTGGGGATCGGCCAGACGCACCCGCACCTTAGGGTCTAGGGCAGCAGCGACGAGGTTGGTGGTGAAGACGGTAGGCAACAGGTAGTTGTAGCGGTAGTTAATGAGCTGGAAAAGCTTCTCCTGGGCCCAGGGGGTGCTAGAATGTTGGCCCAAGTCGTCCAAGATGAGGTAAGGGATCGCCCTTACCGCCTCAAAGGTGTCGTCGTAGGGCCAGTGATGACGGGGATCAAAGGTAGAGCGCAGATAGTCCAAGAGGTCAGGCACTACCAAAAAGAGGACAGCTTTCCCCTCTTGGCGCCAATAATGGCCTATGGCCGCCGCCAACCGGGTCTTGCCGGTGCCAGGCCTTCCCACCAATACCAAAAACCCCTTGGGGTCACGAGCATAGGCCCGGGCCTGGCCCACCGTCCGCTTAAGGATACGCTGCTCCTCCCCGTCACGGGTGACTACCGACGGATCGAAGCGGCTGAAGGTGAGGCCCCGAAGAAGAGGGGCAGATAAGAGGTCTATCTGCTTGAGGCCTTCTGGTAAACCGTCCCCCAAAGTGACGATGCGCGACCTGTAAGGCGACTCCAGTCTGGTGCGGAGGCGCGGATCTAAACGGGACAAGGGGACAGCGAGGGTGACTACGGTGGCCAGACGGGCAGAATACCTATGGTCGATGAGCTGGAACAGCTTCTCTTCTGCCCAGGGAGTGCTCTGCTGGCCCCCCAAGTCGTCTAAGACCAGCAAGGGTACAGAGCGCAACTGCTCTAAGAGCTGGTCGTACCCCGTCTCCGCCTCGGGACGGTAGGCGGCACGCAGGTGGTCTAGAAGGTCAGCCACCCCTATGAACAGGGCAAGGATCCCCCGCTCGATACACAGATTGGCTACAGCAGCAGCCAAAGAGGTCTTCCCGCTGCCACTGGGGCCAGTTATCACCAGGAACCCTTCGGGGCCTTCAGCGAAGCTACGGGCCTCTTCTAACGCCCGGGCATAGGCGGAGCCCCTTTCTTGGGCCTCTAGCTGTTGAAAGGTGACCCCCAAGTAATGGCGTAGGTTGGAGAAGCGCTGAAGGCGCTGGCGCCTGGCCTCCTCGTCTTCCTCAAGGGTGCAGCGGCAGGGGAAGGCCTTGCCGAAATCGGGATGGCCCAGAGGGACAGCCTTGCGCACTAGCCCTGCCCCGCCACAGTGAGGGCAGACAGCTTCCTCCCCAACCTCAGGATGGCCTTGCAGCTCCCCCTTTCCCCCGACGATATCGCTCCTCCAGCCAACGGACTTCATCGAGCCCAGAACTTCGTCTAGGCGCTTCATCTATCCCTTCCTCCTCCCATCGCCTGAGGATGGCCTTGATGTAGCTCCAACTCCTTTTGTTATGTTCTACCGCCTCCCGGAAGGCAGCGGCGATCCAGGGCCAAGGATAGCGGGCCTCGGCCAGCCGCAGCTCCTCGGCCACCAATGGGCTGAGGGGGCCAACGTTCTCTTCATAGAGGCGGTAGATGTTAGAGATGGGGGCCAAGGGAGCTCCCGAAACGATGACCCCCTTCTCCCCCTCCTTGCGCTTCAGGGTGCCTCGGCGAAGGGCTTGCGCTAGGCCTGCCAAAGCCGCCTGCGCCGGCCTGGAAGAATGGCGGGCCAGGGCCCGCAGAAGTAGAGGGTTGCCTACTAGCTCCTCCTCCTTCATCTCCCCTTCCCCTTGGGAGAGATGGAGGAAATATAGGGTGACCAGCAGCTCTTCTATCCCCATCTGGGGGAGAAGGTGGGCGAAGAAGGCGGGGGCCAGCACCACCTGGCCTCCCTGGGCCTTTGCCACTGTCCTATCCTTCAACTTCGATCTGCCCCTCCCATGCATCAGGCCCTGGCACTAGTAGATCATCGAAACGGGCGATCTTCTGGCGGAAGCGGAGGTGAATGGTGGCCGTGGGCCCATTGCGGTGCTTGGCCACTATGATCTGGGCGTCCTCCACCGGATAGGCTTTGGCCGGCCGGTCTTTGTGCATCTCCTCCCACTCCTCTCGCCGCACATATGCCGCCTCCCTGTAGATGAACATGACAACGTCGGCGTCCTGCTCTATGGAGCCCGATTCCCGTAGGTCAGAAAGCTGGGGTATATGGGAGGCACGCACATCGGCGGCACGGGAGAGCTGGGCAGCCGCTACCACCGGCACGTCTAGGTCGCGGGCCAGGGCCTTGAGGGAACGGGAGACGTAGGAGACCTCTTGCACCCGGTTCTCCATGCGCTGGTCAGGCCGCAAGAGCTGAAGGTAGTCCACCATGACCATGTCCAGCCCTGCCTCTAGCTGGAGGCGACGGGCCTTGGCCCGAAGCTCAGCCACTGTCAGGACTGGGGAGTCGTCAATATATATCGCCGCCTGCGATAGGCGTTCTAACGCCTTAGCGATGGCCGCCTCATCTCGCTGGGAGAGTATGCCTGCCCCTATGCGGGCCGAGTCAACACCCGACTCCATGGCTAAAAGCCGCTGCGCCACCTGGATAGCTGCCATCTCCAGGCTGAAAAAGGCCACCACGGCCCGCTGCCGGAGGGCAGCATTGCGGGCAAAGTTGAGAAGCAAGGAGGTCTTACCCAGGCCAGTGCGGGCAGCCACGATTACTAGTTCAGAGCGCTTGAGCCCCCCTAGCAAAAGAGTATCGAGGTCCATGTAGCCAGTGGTAATGGCTCTCGCCTCGGCAGCCACAGGCGCTAGAAGGGCCCCTTGGACGCGCCGCCACTCCTCTAGCACCTCTTGGAGAAGGGAGAAGTCCCGCACCTCGTGGCCCTGACGGACGGCAGCGATACGCGCCTCAGCCCTGGCCAGGACTTTGCCCACATCAGGCTCATCAGCCCTATAAGCGTCCTGGGCGATCTCCTGGGCTGCCTGCAAAAGGCGCCTGTAGATGGCGTCCCTCTGGACGATCCTGGCGTAGTCCTCGGCCAAAAGAGGTGTCGGCAGTTCGGCCACCAACTGGCTGAGGTAAGATAGGCCTCCTGCTTGCTCCAGAATCCCTCTACGTGCAAGCTCGTGGGCCACAGTCACTTGGTTCACAGCCTCGCCCCGTTGCCATAAGGCGAGACAGGCCTCATATATCCAGCGGTGCTCGTCCCGGAAAAAGTCCTCCGGCCGAAGGAGGGTGACTACCTTGTAGACAGCCTCCTGGTCCACTAGCAGGGAGGCCACTACCGCCCTTTCAGCTTCTAGATCGTGAGGGGGAAGACGCTCAGCTACCAAGGCGATGCCTATCCCTCCTTTTCCCCTGAGGCCTCCATGGGCACTACTTCTACCGTGACCTGCACATGGACATTACGGGTCAGACGCAGGGAGACCTGGAACTGCCCCAGCTCCCTTATGGGCTCCGGTAAGGATACCTGACGGTGATCTAGGCTAATGCCCGTAGCTGCCTGAATAGCCTCGGCCACGTGGGAAGCGGTGACCGCGCCAAAGAGCTTGCCCTGCTCCCCTACCCGCACGGACAGAACGAACGTCTTCCCCTCTAGCAAGGGGATAAGCTTTTCCCGTGCCTGCTGATCTAGCTTGGCCTGGCGCCTCGCCTCCTTCTCAGCCTTAGCCCTGGCGATGGCTATGTAATGAGGTGTAGCAGGGGCAGCCAGCTTGCGGGGGAACAAATAGTTGCGAGCATAGCCATCGGCTACCTCCTTTATCTCCCCCACCTGGGCCTTCCCCTCAACGTCCTCCAGGAATACCACCTTCATCTCTGCCCTCCTCAAAGATTTTGCCCCTGCCCAGGAGATCTCCCAAGCCCAGGGCCCTGGCTCTCTCCCAAAGCTTATCCACCCCCTGTGGAGAAGTGAAGATGATCGAACATCTGGTCTGATTTTATCCTGGAGGGGGCAGGCTGGGCAAGTTTTAGGGTGCGGGGTGATGGTCCTCGCGTTTGAGGGGAGGGATAGAGATGCTCAAGAGGAGGGCTGGCCCTTGCAGTGGGTTCACGCCGTGGACTGTCCCCTTTTCTACCCGCACCGTCTCGTAGGGAAGAAGGCGATACGAGCTCTCGCCGATTCGCACTTCTACTACCCCTTCGAGGACGGTATAGATCTGGGCGCATTCCCGGTGATAGTGGGATGCCACTTCTTCTCCTGGCCGCACCCGCACGATGCGAATGCTGCACTCGGGCAGCTCCACATGGGAGAGGACCTCGTAGTGGCCAAAAGGCTCCATCACGGCTCTTACTTATGGTAAACCTCTGAGGCGGGGAAGGGGAACAGGGTCTACAGAACGATTAGTCTTTTATCTTCCCCAGGGCGTGCAGGATCTTCTCAGGGGTGAGGGGTGCCTGGAAGACACGGGCGCCTATAGCGTCGGCCACAGCGTTGGCCACGGCTGCCGGGCCAGGGACGATAGACGGTTCCCCTACTATGCGGGCCCCATAGGGTCCGTCCTCAGAGGGCACTTCCACGATGATCGTCTCTATAGGTGGGACATCGGCCGTGGTAGGGAGGCGATAGTCCAGGAGGTTGGGGTTCAAAAGTCGCCCTTGTTCGTCGTAGGCCATCTCTTCGAAGAGGGCTAGGCCCAGGCCTTGGGTGGAGCCGCCCTGCATCTGGCCCTCCACCGCCATGGGGTTGATGGCGAAGCCCACGTCCTGGGCCACCACCCACGAGAGCACCTGCACTTGGCCCGTATTTGGATCCACTTCCACTTCTACCGCCTGGGCACTGAAGCTAGGGGCCTGTAACCGGGGCGCTACTGCTCCCCGCCCTACAATAGGGGGGTACCTGCCGCCGAAGGCTGTACTCCAGCGGCCCAGTTCTCGGAAGGTGAGCTGCTTGTCCTCCCTGCCCCGGACGCGCACCACCCCATCCACCAGCTCCAATTCCTCAGGGGGGGCCTCTAAGCGCTGCGAGGCGATGCGCAAGATCTGCTCTTTAGCGTCCTCAGCTGCTAGCTTTACTGCCCTGCCCACGGTGAAGGTTACCTTGGAGCCAGCGCTCATGCCGGCATAAGGGGCGGAATCGGTGTCGCCGGTGGTCACCCGCACCATCTCTAATGGTAGGTTGAGGACCTCAGCGACAATTTGGGCGAAGGCGGTGTTAGTCCCTGTGATGTCTGCCGCACCCACCAGGGCGTTTACAGTGCCATCGGCGTTGAGGGTGACGGTGGCCGAGGCCGGCTGAAGGCCTCCCAGCCAGCCCCCTACAGCTAAGCCCACGCCACGATTGGGGTGGGCCCTAATTTCATGCCGCCGTTGCCATAGTTGACTCTTGGCCACAGCTTCCAGGCACTCTTTGAGGCCAATGGCCGGATAGGGCTGCCCGCTGGGCAAAGGGTCGCCCTTTTCCACAGCGTTCTTAAGGCGCACCTCCATGGGGTCCAGCTCTAGCCTGCGGGCCAACATGTCCAAAGCGCTTTCCAAAGCGAAAGCCACATTGTGGGCCCCAGGCGCCCTCAGGGCACCTACGCTCACCTTGTTGGTGAAAACTTCAAGCCCCTCAATCTCCAAGTTGGGGCACTTATAGAAGCCGCCAATGAGGAGGCAACCGGGGAGGAGGGGGGCCCCAGGGAAGGCGCCAGTATCGAAGATGACCCGTGCCTTAAGGGCGCTGAGGGTGCCATCGGCCTTCATGCCCATCTTTAGCTGGACGATGCAGTTGGGGGCGGGCGTGGCAGCAAGCATGTCCTCCTTGCGGCTCATCGTCAGCTTCACTGGGCGCTGGAGGGTCATGGCCAAGGCACCTACCAAGGCTTCATACAGGTAGATCTTGCCCCCAAAGCCTCCCCCTACTTCTGTGGAGATAACGCGTACTCGCGTCTCTGGCAGGCCTAAGGTCTTGGCCACCTCGTTACGCACATGGAAGGGGGCCTGGGTGCTACTCCATATGGAGAGGCGCCCGGTGCTATCGTAGTCGGCCACGATGACGTGGGGCTCGATGTAGGACTGGTGAGCCATGGGGGTACGCCAAGTCCCCTCCACTACTGCCGCCGCCTCCTTGAACCCCTGCTCTACATCCCCCCTCTTGAAGGTGATGGTGGAGGCGACGTTGCGGGGGCCCTCTTCCTTTCGGGCCTCTGCCCCCTCGACAGTGATGTGGCCCCCCACCTCCCCCTCTTCAAGGGCCTGGACGCTACCCCTAGCCAAGGGGGCATCGGGGCGTAGGGCCTCTAGAGGGTCTAGGACGGGTGGCAGCTCTTCGTACTGCACTTCTACCAGGTCACGGGCGTAGGCAGAGGTGTAGGGGTCCCGGGCCAAGACGGCAGCTACAGGCTGGCCGTAAAAGAGGACCTCATCCCTAGCCAGGAGGACTCGAGTCCGGTTATCAGGATCATAGCGGTGAGGGGGCAGGTCTTGGGCGGTGATGACAGCTTCTACCCCTGGCACAGCCAGCGCCTTACTGGCATCAATCCCTTTGATGCGGGCATGGGCCACAGGGGCGTGCACCAGTTTGACATGGAGCATACGTGGGAGCTTTAGGTCATCGCCATAGATGGTGCGCCCCGTCACCTTGGCCGGAGCGTCTACGCGAGGAACAGGCTTCCCCACATGCCGGAAGGCCTTTCGCACATCGCCCACCTCAGCCATTTCTTAGCCTCCCATCATCTCTGCAGCCCGAAGGACGGCCTGGTATATCTTTGTATATCCCGTGCACCGGCAGAGATTGCCCGCTAAGGCGTAACGTATTTCCTCTAGGGTAGGGCGAGGGTTTTGCCGCAAAAGGTCATAGGCGGCTACGATCATCCCCGGTATGCAGTAGCCGCACTGGACAGCCCCCTCCTCAACGAAGGCTTGCTGGATGGGATGTAACCCCTTATCCCCCCCTATACCCTCGATGGTCGTCACTTGCGCACCGTCGGCCTCCAGGGCAAGGAAGATGCAAGAGGTGACTAAGCGGCCATTTACAATCATGGAGCAGGCCCCACAATCGCCTGTGCCACACCCCTCTTTGCTCCCTGTAAGCCCTATAACCTCACGTACTACATGTAGGAGGCTCCACCACGGCTCTACTGCCACCTCGTGCCCTTCGCCATTGACGACAAGCCTTATGAGCTGTTTTGGCATGGCCTATCTCCCCCTGGCACGGGATAGCGCTTCCTCCAGTACCGCCTCTGTCATCACCCCTACCAGGTAGCGACGGAACTGAGCGGAGCCCCTCACATCAGATATGGGAGATGCCTCCTCTCTAGCCATTAGGGCCGCCTCCCCCAAGACCTCTGGCGAAGCGGGCCTCCCCACAAGCAGGGCCTCTGCCCGGTGGGCCCTTATGGGGGTAGGGGCCACGGCCCCTAACGCTATGCGGGCCTCGGCGATCTTCTCGCCTGCCTCATCTAGGGCCAGAAAGGCCGCTACTCCAACTACGGCAATGTCCATACATTGCCTAGGTGTATGCCTACGATAGGCCGATGCAGAACGGGGGAGGGGAGGAGGCAATAATACCTCTACCAGCACCTCCCCATGCTCCAGGACCGTGCGTCCCGGCCCTAGAAAGAACTCCTCCAGGGGTAACAACCGCTCCCCCCTGGGCCCTAGGATGCGCGCCTTTGCCCCCAACACCAACAAAGGGGGCGCAGTATCTGCCGAGGGGGCTGCATTGCAAAGGTTTCCCCCAACAGTGGCCATGTTAGCCGTTTGACGGGAGCCTACCACCCTTGCCCCCTCGGCCAGAGCTAGGTAGCGCTCCCTGACGATGGGGCTAGCCTCTATCTCGGCCATCGTAACCGCCGCCCCCAAGCGCAGCCCTTCTCCCTCTACCCACTCTAGGCGACGCAGCTCAGGGAGGCGCCGCACCGACACCAGATAGCGAGGATAAGGGAACTTGTGCCCTCCCTCTTTCAGCTGGACTACCAAGTCGGTGCCACCAGCAATGGGCCTGCCCCCTTCACCTTCGCGCTGGAAAATGGCTAAGGCTTCCTGCAGGCTGGCAGGGATAAAGTAAGAAAAAGGCCGCATCGCCTTCTGCCTTTAGTCCTGCAGGATTATAACACCCATCACTGTCTAAAACAATATCACTTCCAGAACGTGGCCCCACCTCGCGTCAGCAGTTATAATGCGGGCGTGGACTCTTGGTCGGTGGGCTTCGGCGAAGGAGACCCAGAGAGGCTGCTGGGCGTAGAGGCAGGCAGATCCTGGACCCCTGTGCCCCTTGGCCGTAAAGAGGGTCAACCACCCCCTGCCCCTAGCAGGGCCACTATAAAGCTCAGGGTGGTGGCCGACTATATTTGTCCCTGGTGTTACATCGGCTCCGCTCGCGCTTACCGTATAGCCCAGGAGTTGGCCATCCAACTGGAGCCTTGGCCCTACGAGCTCCTACCCTATCTTCCCAAGGAGGGGCTTCCCAGAGAGGTAGCCTTAGGCCGCCACTACCCAGAAGCGTATTTACGCCGCCTTCAAGATGAAGCCGCCTCCGATGGCCTCACCTTCCAAGTCCCTCTGCGGGTACCTAATACCCATCTGGCCCATGAGGCCGTCCAGTTCGCCCTGGAAAAGGGGCGAGGATGGGAGATGCATCGGGCCCTTTACGAGGCCTACTGGGCCCGAGGCGAAGACATAGGCGAAGCCCAGGTCCTGGTCACCATCGCTCACCGCCTAGGGCTGGATGGTAGGGAGCTGGACGAGGCCCTCTCTCAAGGACGGTATCACCACGTTGTGGAAGAGAAGATAGCCTGGGCCCAGGCCCAGGGCATCGCCGGTGTGCCCACCTTCCTCTTTGGCGATACAGGTTTCGCCCTGGTAGGGGCCCAGGACTTCCAGACGTTCCGGTTGGTAGCCCAGCGCGTCATAGAGCGCACCAAACCATAAGGAGGTGATAATATGGACTTCCGCTTCACACCCGAGGAAGAGGCCTTCCGAGATGAGATAAGGGAGTTCCTCCGAAAGGAGCTCCCCCCCAACTGGGAAGAGATGTTCGATGTAGAGACAGCCGAGGGATCAGACGCCCAGTGGGATTTCGCCCTCCAGTTCCAGCGGAAGCTTGCCAAGAGGCGTTGGCTGGCCTTGGCCTGGCCCCCCGAGTACGGAGGGATGGGCGCCCCCATAATGCACCAGGTGATCTTCAATGAGGAGATGGCCTATAACCGCGCCCCCTTGGCCTTCAATATGGGGGTAGCCTGGGTAGGGCCAGCCCTCATGATCTACGGGACCGATTGGCAGAAGCAAAGGTTCCTTCCGGCCATAGCCTCCGGCGAGGAGATATGGTGCACCCTCTACTCGGAGCCAGGGGCCGGCTCTGACCTGGCCTCCCTCCAGACCAGGGCAGTGCTAGAAGGGGACGAGTGGGTCATCAACGGCCAGAAGATATGGACCACCTACGCCCACCGGGCCGACTGGGGCTATCTGGCTGCCCGTACCGACCCCGACGCCCCCAAGCATAAGGGGATCAGCGTCTTTCTGGTGCCTATGAAGGCCCCCGGTATCACCGTCCAGCCCCTCATCAACATGGCAGGCCAGCACGGCTTTAACCAGGTCTTCTTTGATAACGTACGTATCCCCAAGGATTACCTTGTGGGAGAGGTGAACCGGGGGTGGTACCAGGTAGCTGTGGCCCTGGACTTTGAGCGCTCGTCCATATCTGGGGTGGCTAGGAGCCAGCGCCTATGGGAGGACCTGATCGGCTTCGCCCGCCAAGAAAGATGGCTCACATCTAACCGGCCCCAGGTCCGCCTCCGTCTAGCCGAGATAGGGGTGGAGATTGAGGTGGGAAAGTATCTCTCCTACCGGGTGGCATCCCTCCAGCAGGCAGGAAAGATCCCCAACTACGAGGCATCCATCGCCAAGCTGTACTCTTCAGAGCTAGGACAGAGGCTTGCCCGCACGGGGATGCAGCTGCTGGGTCTCTACGGCCAGCTCCATTCCCGGAGCCCTTGGACCAGGTTGAAGGGGCGTATCGAACGCTACTACCTTACCAGCGTGGCCGAGACCATCGGCGGAGGCACGTCAGAGGTGCAGCGCAACGTCATCGCCACACGTGGACTGGGGCTGCCAAGGGGGTAATGGAGTTGGGGGGGCAGGCTCATCCCTGCCCCCCCCAACCTTTGGACTAGCGCGCCTTGACCTTTATGGTCTTGGCCCTAGCCTCAGGTGCCTTGGGCAAGGTCACCGTAAGGATGCCGTTCTCGAAGGCAGCCTCGGACTTATCGGCATCTACGGCGACCGGAAGGGTCAGGGTGCGTATGCACGAGCCGTACCGGATCTCGCGGCGGTGGTAGTTCTCCCGCTCTACCTTCTCCTCCCTCTTCATCTGGCCCTTGATGGTGAGCAGGTCACCCTGGACGCTTATCTCCACGTCCTCAGGGCGCAGGCCAGGCAGAACAGCCTTCACCACCAAGGAGTCATCCGTCTCGTATATGTCCACGGGGAAGGTAAAGGCCTCCTCCACCACCGCCGGCTCACGGCGCCCCACCAGCTCGTCCCACAGCCGATCCATGGCCCGCCTTATGGATCGGAACTCCTCCCAAGGGTCCCAACGCACCAGAGTCATCTTCACCTCACCTCCTGCCTCCGTTATTCAGCGAGCCGGCCCGCCTCTACCACCTTATATACCCCATAAAACGATAGCTGTCAAGATGGTGACAAAAAGATTGTCAAGCTTTCTGAAAGGTCATTGACAAAGAACAAGGGGAGGGGTTAGGATATAGAGGGGGTAGTCATGGGGCGCGACTACTATGAGATATTGGGCGTGCCTAGGGGGGCGTCGGAGAAGGAGATCAAGAGGGCCTATCGTCGTTTAGCTCGGCAGTACCATCCTGACCTGAACCCTGGCAACAGGGAGGCGGAGGAGCGCTTCAAGGAGATCAACAAGGCCTACGAAGTGCTCTCTGATCCGGAGAAGCGGCGGCTTTACGACCTCTACGGGGAGAACTGGGAGCAGATGGCCGCCTTTCGGAAGGCCCAAGAGGAGGCCGGAGGGTGGACTGGTCCCTTCAATTGGCGGTCAGGGGACATCTTGGGCGATCTAGGAGACTTCCTTAGGGGCTCCATCTTTGACGACATCTTTGATGTCTTCTTTGGCGGCCGCCGTGGTTTCTCTAGGGGCCAGAACGTAGAGCAGGAGGTGGAGCTGACGCTAGAAGAGGCCTACTCCGGCACCGTCCGCACCATACAGGTAAGTGGCGAGGAGGCGTGTCCTGTCTGTCGGGGCAGGGCTAGGGCCTTGGGCGCCATCTGCTCGGCATGTCGAGGTCTAGGGATCATAAGCCACCCCAAGCGCCTAGAGGTGCGCATACCGCCAGGGGTGAGGGATGGCTCCCGGGTGCGTATAGCGGGCGAGGGGAGGCCTGGCCCCATGGGTGGGCCCAAGGGCGACTTATACCTGGTGGTACACATTCGCCCCCACCTGAGGTTCCGTAGAGAGGGGGACGACCTTTACACCCAGGTGGACGTCCCTGTGGAAGAAGCGGTCCTAGGGGGGGAGGTACAGGTCACCACCTTATCGGGACGCCAGATCCTCCTCAAAGTCCCGCCCCTCACCCAGAACGGCACCACCTTCCGCCTGGAAGGCTTAGGCATGCCCAGACTAGAAGGGGGAGGTTACGGAGACCTGTACGTCACCGTTAGGCTCCGCATCCCCGAACGCTTAACCGATGAAGAGCGGGAGCTCTACCGCCGCCTGCGAGAGCTACGCCGCTCTGCCACGCGACGGTAGGAGGTGGGGGTGATGCCCAGACGAGGAAGCCAAGAAGAGCCAAAGGCCAACGAGCCCCTATACGTCATCAGCATCGCTGCCAAGATGCTAGGGATGCACGAGCAGACCCTCCGCTACTACGAACGAGTAGGCATCATCCGGCCTGCCCGCTCCAAAGGGCGCGTCCGCCTCTACTCCCAGGCCGATATCGAGCGGCTGCGCCAGGTCCAGCGCCTCATGGACGAGCTGGGGGTCAACCTGGCAGGGGCCGAGGCGATCCTTCGGCTCCGTCAGCACATACAGCAGCTGGAGAAAGAGCTGGAGGAGGTGCGCAGAGAGCTCCAGGCCTACCGCGACCGCCTCCTCCCTGCACCATCTCAAATCAGGTCCAAGACGGGTGATGCGCCATGATGTCACAGGAGAGGTTCACTGAGCAAGCACAAGAGGTGCTGGCCCAGAGCCAGCAGATAGTGCGACAGATGCGCCACGCCCAATGGGACGTGGAGCACATCCTGCTGGCCATGCTTACCCACCCCCAAAACCTGGCCCAGGAGCTCTTCCACCGCCTAGGGGTAGACGTAGAGGCTATGCGGGCGCGGGTGGAGGAGGCCCTTTTGCACACACCCAAATTGGCCTACGAGAGCCCCCAGCTCTATATGACCCCTAGGGTAGTACGCCTCCTCGAAGCTGCCGATGCCGAGGCCCGCCGCCTAAAGGACCAGTACGTAGGGGTGGAGCACATCCTCATCGCCATGGCCGACGAAAGGGAAGGAGACGCTGCCCGCATCCTGCGCCAGTTCGGCATCGACAAGGAACAGATCTACCGCGCCCTGGCGGCTGTGCGGGGTGGCCACCGTGTCGACTCCCCCCGAGCCGAGGCCCACTACCGGGCCCTGGAGCGGTACTCCGTTGACCTCACCGAGGCCGCCCGCCAAGGCAAACTGGACCCCGTCATCGGCCGTGACGAGGAGATAAAGCGGGTGATGCAGATCCTCAACCGCCGCACCAAGAACAACCCTGTCATCATCGGCGAACCAGGGGTGGGCAAGACAGCCATCGTAGAGGGCCTAGCGCAAAAGATCGCCCAGGGCGACGTACCCGACAACCTCAAGGGGAAGCGCGTACTGGCCCTGGATATCGCCGCCATGGTGGCCGGCTCCAAGTTCCGGGGCGAATTCGAGGAGCGCATGAAGGCTGTCCTTGACGAGATCAAACAGGCCCAGGGGGAGATCATCATCTTCATCGACGAGATACACCAGGTGGTGGGGGCCGGCTCTGCTGAGGGCAGCGCCATAGATGCCTCCACCATGATGAAGCCAGCCCTCGCCAGGGGAGAGTTACGGTGCATCGGGGCCACCACCTTAGACGACTACCGCAAGTACATAGAATCAGACCCGGCCCTGGAGCGCCGCTTCTCCCCCGTATACTTAGATGAGCCATCAGCGGAGGCCACCATAGAGATGCTACGCGCCCTAAGGCCTCGCTACGAGGCCCACCACAAGGTGAAGATTACCGACGACGCCCTACAGGCCGCAGCTAGACTGGCCGACCGCTACATCACCGAGCGCTTCCTGCCTGACAAGGCCATCGACCTGATAGATGAGGCAGCCTCCCGCCACGTCATTGAGGCCCAAAGCCTCCCCCAGGAGCTGCGCCAGCTTCAGGAAGAGATCCAGCAGCTCAAGCGAGAAGAGGAGGCCGCTGCCACCAAAGGGGACTATGAAGGGGCCGCCCACCTCAAGACGCGGCGCCTTAAGCTAGAAGAAGAGCTGGCCCGCTCCCGCCAGGAATGGGCCGAAAAGCACCGCATCGACCTAGTGGTGGACGCCCAGGACATAGCCCAGGTAGTAGCTCAGATGACTGGCATTCCTGTGGCCCGCCTCATGGAAGGGGAGGAAGAGAAGCTCCTGCACCTAGAGGAGAGGCTCCATGAGCGCATCATAGGTCAGGACGAGGCGGTTAAGGCCGTAGCCAACGCCATCCGCCGCGCTCGCGCTGGGCTTAAAGCCCCTAAGAGGCCCATAGGCTCCTTCATCTTCCTCGGGCCTACCGGCGTGGGCAAGACGGAGCTCGCCAAGGCCCTAGCTGCCCTCCTCTTCGACGATGAAGATGCCATGGTTCGCATAGACATGTCCGAGTACCAGGAGCAGCACACCGTCTCCCGCCTCATTGGGGCTCCCCCCGGCTACGTGGGATACGAAGAAGGAGGCCAGCTCACCGAGGCAGTTAGGCGACGCCCTTACCGCGTCATCCTCTTCGACGAAGTGGAGAAGGCCCATCCCGACGTGTGGAACCTCCTCCTCCAAGTGCTGGAGGATGGCCGCCTCACCGACGGCCACGGTCGCACCGTGGACTTCCGCAACACCATCATCATCATGACCTCCAACCTGGGCACCGAACAGTTCCAGCGCCCCGCTTTCGGCTTTGCGCCCCAGTCTAAGCCCTCTAAGGCGGAGAAGGAGAGGCTCAAAGACGCCGTGGAAAGAGCCCTGCGCCAGACCTTCCGCCCAGAGCTCCTTAACCGCATCGACGAGATCATCGTCTTTGACCCCTTGACCGAAGAGGACCTCCACAAGATCGTAGAGCTCATGCTTAGGGACCTGCACGAGCTGCTGGCAGAAAGGGGGCTCAAGCTGGAACTCACCCCCGAGGCCAAGGCCGCCCTGGTGCGGGAGGGCTATGACCCCCAGTTCGGCGCCAGGCCCCTCCGCCGCACCATCGAGCGCCGCGTCGCCAACCCCTTGGCCCTGCGCATCTTGGCCAACGAGTTCCAGGCAGGGGATACGGTGGTGGTGGACTACAAAGATGGCGAGTTCACCTTCCAAAAGGCGGTAGCCACGCCTGCCTGATCTATTGCTCATCCACCTGGGCCGCCCTACCTTAAAGAAGGGCAACTTATATCGTTTCACGTGGCCGTAAACGTGAAGGAGGAGCGATGCAAAAAGAACGCCTGCCAGTGGTAGTGGGGGTGGGCCAAGTCATAGACCGCGCCCCCCCTTTGGAGGAGGCGAAGGAGCCCCTGGAGCTCATGGAGCTAGCGGCACGGCAGGCTGCCCAAGACACGGGACGCCCCCAAATCCTCCAGCGCCTGGACTCTGTACAGGTGGTGAATATCATCTCTTGGTCATATGAGGACGCACCGGGGGCATTGGCCCAGCGGTTAGGGGCAGCCCCACGCCACACTTACTACTCCAGCATCGGTGGAGAGACGGGGCAGAGGTTGGTCAATCAGGCGGCCGCCGCCATCTGGCGAGGGGAGATGGACGTCTGCCTCATCGCCGGCGCGGAAGCTTTCCACTCCCTCATGGCTGCCCGAAGACATGGGATCCGCCTCAACTGGACGCCTCGGTCGGTGCCCAAAGAGTTCCACGAGGAGGTACGGCCTGGCACGAGCCCCCTAGAGGACAGATATGGGGCTAACATGCCCATCCGCGTTTACCCCATGTACGAGAACGCCATCCGCGCCCACTTAGGGCTAGACTTAGAGGCACATCGGCAGCGCCTGGGACAGCTATGCGCCCGCCTGAGTGAGGTTGCAGCCCAAAACCCATACGCCTGGTTCCCCATCCGTCGCACCCCTGAAGAGATCGTCACCGTCACCGCCCGCAACCGGATGATCTGCTTTCCCTACCCCAAATACATGAACGCTATAATAGAGGTTAACTTAGGGGCAGCAATCATCGTCGCCAGCGCAGGTGCGGCCAAAGAGCTAGGCATCTCACAAGACCGCTGGGTCTATTTCTGGGGCGGTGCCCACCTGGCCGATAAGTGGTTCATGAGCGAAAGGCCCCATCTCCACGGTTCCCTTGCTCAGGAGCTAGCCCTGAGGCGTGCCATAGAGCTGGCCGGCCTTTCGCCCCAAGAGGTAGACATGTTCGACTTCTATTCCTGCTTCCCTTCGGCCATTGAGGCGGCCACCCTCTCCTTAGGCATAGGACCCGATGATCCACGCCCCATCACTTTGACAGGTGGGTTACCTTATGCTGGCGGGCCAGGAAACAATTACTGCACCCATGCCATAGCAGCCGCTGTAGAAAGGCTGCGCCAGGAGCCGCTAAAAAAGGCTATGATCACCGGAATGGGTTGGTACTTCACCAAACACGCAGCAGGCATATACTCGGGTCAACCCCCCAAGGAATTTCGCCTTTACGATCCCGCCCCAGATGTGGCCCGCATCCAAGCCCAGCCATCGCCTCCCATCGTGGCCGAGGCAGAGGGGCCTTGCACAGTAGAGACTTACACTGTGGTCTTCAGCCGTGACGGCGAGCCCGAGGAAGGGATAGTAGTAGGCAGGCTAGAGGACGGCGCCCGCTTCTGGGCCAACGTGGGGCAAGAGAGGGAGCTTTTGTGGCTCATGTGCCGTAAGGAGATGGTGGGGGAGAAGGGCTACGTACGCCATGACCCAGATTCTGGCAAGAACTATTTCACCCTTTAAAGCTGGCCTCCGGCCCTTTACACACGCATCATGGCTGAGGCATAACACCTGGGAGGTGAGGGGATGACTGAGACCAGGATAGAGCGTGACTCCATGGGCCCCATGGAGGTGCCCGCCCATGCCTACTATGGCGCTTCTACGCAAAGGGCTGTCTTGAACTTCCCTGTATCTGGGGTACGCATGCCCCCTGAGCTTATACACATGCTGGGGCTAATCAAATGGGCTGCCGCCAAGGTGAACGACGAACTAGGCCTGTTAGATCATAAGCTGGCCGAGGCCATCCAACAGGCAGCCTGGGAAGTGTACGAGGGTAAGCTGGACGACCAGTTCGTGGTAGACGTCTTTCAGACGGGGTCAGGCACATCTACCAACATGAACGCCAACGAGGTCATCGCCAACCGGGCCGCCGAGATCTTGGGCCACGGCAGGGGATCGCGCATCGTCCATCCTAACGACCACGTCAACTTGGGCCAGTCCTCTAACGACGTCATCCCCACCGCCATCCATTTAGCAGCCTTGAAGGCGATCCATAAGGGGCTCATCCCCGCCCTCGATAGCCTTCATGAGGCGCTCAAGGCCAAAGGGAAAGAGTTTTGGGAGATCATCAAGACGGGACGCACCCACCTAATGGACGCCACGCCTATCAGGCTGGGGCAAGAGTTCTTAGGCTACGCAGGCCAAATAGAGCGAGGAATAAAGCGCCTTCGCTACGCCGTGGAGGAGCTCTCTGAGCTCCCTCTGGGAGGCACGGCAGTAGGGACAGGGGTGAACACCCATCCTGAGTTCGCCAGGCGCGTCTGCAAACTCCTTTCCCAAGAGTTAGGGCTAACTGTCAGGGAGACGGACAACCATTTCGCCCTCCAGGCCACCCTGGACAACGTGGTCATGGCGAGCGGATGCCTGCGCACTGTGGCCATCTCCCTCATGAAGATCGCCAACGATATCCGATGGATGGGCTCAGGGCCGCGGGCCGGTCTGGGGGAGCTCCAACTGCCCGAGGTGCAGCCGGGAAGCTCTATAATGCCCGGCAAAGTCAACCCCGTTATCCCCGAATCGGTCATCCAGGCATGCGCCCAAGTCTTGGGAAACGATGCCGCCGTAGCCCAGGGAGGGGAGGGGGGCTACTTCGAGCTGAACCTGATGATGCCCATGGCCGCCCATAACCTCCTCCAGGCGATACACATCCTCACCAACGCCTGTCACAACTTCCGCAAGCGATGCATAGAAGGGCTAACGGCCACCTCCCGTGGGCCGGAGATGGTGGAAAGGGGGCTTATGCTGGCTACCGCCCTGGCCCCGGCCATAGGCTACGATGCTGCCGCCGAGATAGCCAAGGAGGCGGCCAGGACAGGCCGCACCATAAGGGAGGTGGCCAGAGAACGCACCTCCCTCACCGAGGAGGAGCTGGATCGCCTCCTGGATCCCACCCGCATGACGGAGCCAGGGCTAGGGGCCGGCCCCGTGTCAGCGTGATGAGGTCCTAGGTCAGCTCCGCCCAACGGGGCTGGCGCTTTTCCAAGAAGGCCATTACCCCTTCCCGGTGCTCGGGAGAGCGGCGGCAGCGGTCCAGTATCTCTGACTCTATCTGACGGGCGGTGGGCAAGTCCGCCTGTAGGGAGCGGTGGACAGCCTCCTTCATCCACCCCAGGACGCGTGTGGGGCCCTGGGCTATCTGGGAGGCATAAGCCATTACCTCCTCAAGGAACCGGTCGTGGGGGAACACCTTGCTCACCAGCCCCAACTCCTTCGCCTCTTGGGCGTCTATAATGCGGGCCGTCATGGCCAGCTCCAAGGCATTGCCCAACCCGATTATCCTGGGCAAAAGGAAGGTGCTGCCAAACTCTAGGATGAGCCCTACCCGGGCGAAGATAAATCCGAAACGCGCCTGCTCCGAAGCCAGCCTTATATCGCAAGGAAGGGTCATGGTGGCCCCAATCCCCACAGCAGGGCCGTTAACGGCAGCGATGATGGGCTTGGGATGCTCAAAGAGGGTATCAAACAGGGCATCAGGGACGACGGAAGGCCTCTGGACCTCTCCTTCTATCATCTGGCGAAACACCCGCACGTCGGCCCCTGAACAGAAGGCCCTACCCGCACCCGTGATAACTACACACCCTACCCCCCCGTCCTGGGCAGCCTCCTTGAGGGCCTGATCCAGCTCCTCAGACATCTGGGGGTTCATGGCGTTAAGGACATCGGGCCGGTTAAGGGTGATCAGGGCCACCCGGTCCCGCTTCTCGTAAACGATGAACTGATAGGACATTCTAATCACCTCCTTAAAGACTTAGGGTAGGGGTGCCGAGTCCAGGGCCTGGTTGGCCAAGGCATCGGCCCGCTTATTCTCCTCACGAGGGATATGGACGATCTGGAACTCCTGGAAGTGGCGCCTCAGCTCCAGCATGCGAGCAAAGAGGGCGCGTAAGGCAGGATCACGTACCTGGTAGCGGTGCTCTAGCTGCCTCACCACTAGCTCTGAGTCCAGACGCAGCTCTAACCTCCGCGCTCCCAAAGCCAGGGCAGCCTCCAGGGCCGCTATAGCCGCCTTATATTCAGCCTGATTATTAGAGGCCACCCCTATAGGACGGGAGATAGAATACAATTCCCGGCCCTCCTCGTCTAGGAGGACGGCGCCTATAGCAGCCGGGCCAGGGTTCCCCCTGGATGCTCCATCGGCATAGGCCACCACTTTGTCTGTCATCCCCTAACCGTCACCTTGATCTGGTCGTCCCACACGTCTACCCGCTCCACCAGCCGGAGGAGGGCCTGACGCTTCTGGGAAAACGTCAGCTCGTCCCAGCGCGCTAGCATCTTACGGGCGATGCCTTCGTCCATGAGAAGCCATGGCTCTATCAGGGATAAACCTTTTTGCCGCCACTCCTGATATGAGATAAGGCCCTGGCTGACCTCCCTAAGCAGACGCTCCAAACGTTGGAGATGAGTTCTCCTCTCCTGGGCGCCGCTACCTGTCTCCGCCTCGCCGGCCTGGAGGCGCCTTACTACTTCCCCCTCCAGCTCATGGGCGCGCCACGTGTGGTAATCGCAAAGGCTGCGGTTGAGACGCGACCCACACTGGTAGTAAAGGTAGACGTTTTCTTGGGGTAGGCCATCGCGTCGTTGCCAACGCTGGTAGCGCCTCACGCCTACCATACGGCCCTGGCAGTAGGCACAGTAGGCTAGACCAGAGAGGAGGAAGGCCACCTCCTGAGACTGGCGGCGTCCACCTCTGCCTCCTCTGCGGGTCAGTAGCTCCTGGGCCCGGTTGTAGTCATCGTAGGATACAAGGGGAGGATGGCTAGCTGGTACCCTCACCCCAAAACGGTGGTAGGTGCCCACATACACTCGGTTGCGTAACAACTCGCGCACAGCGGCCACCGTCCACGGCCTACCCGACCTAGTCGCTATGCCCTGGGAGTTAAGGTGTTGGGCCAACCGCCTTAGTCCCATCCTCTCTTGTACATAGAGCCTAAAGATGAGGCGCACCACCTCCCCCTCCTGAGGGTGGACTTGTAGGCGATTCTCCGGCCCCACCTGATAGCCAAAGGGCGAACGCCCCAAGACCCGGCTATGCAGGGCCCTCTGGGCCATGGCCTGCCTTACCTTGGCCCCCCGAGACGATGTTGAGGCGAAGGCCACTATAGATAAGCCTACGTCTTCGCCTCTCTCCATTTCTATTACCTGGGCCCCTTTGGCCACAGCCCTGAGGTAATTCCAAGCCGCCGCCACCGGCCTCGAGCCTATGGCATGTGGAGAGGGCACCACTAGCGTGTCCCCCTCCTCAAGACGGGTTATCGCTTCTTCCAGGTTGTGCTCGCCGGTGAACCACCCCTTTGGGACGAAACCCCGTTGAGAGCAAAAGGCTAAGAACCGCTGGTGGTCCCAATCGGTACCGCCAGGGAAGTAACCTATGGCCATGTTATGGCACATAGAGGATGCGTTCACAGCTGCTGCACTGCACGGGCGAGCTGCCAGTGCGGGCCCTCTGGACGAGGGAGACGGGGAGGGCTATGTGGCACCCTCCGCACAGGCCTCTCTCCACCTTGGCGACCGCCCGTCCCTGCCGCCTCGCCCTTAACCCTTCGTACAGGGAGAGAAAGGGGGGAGCCACCTGGGCTACTTGGGCGTCCCTTTGGGCTTCCAAGAGTCTCAGTTGCTCCTCCAGCTGGCCCCTCTCAGCCTTGAGCTTCTCTTGCTCTTCCTGCCAGGCTGTCAGTACTTGGGAGAGGCGCTCTTCCTGTTTCCTCAGGGCCTTTTCCTGCTCATCTCCTTCTATCATGAGCGTCAACAATCGATCCTCCAAGAGTGATAACTGTTTTTTGAGGGCCTGCAGGTCTTCTAGCAGGCCCTGCAGCTCTTTGGGGTTAGTGATCTCGCCGCCGTACAGCTTATTTTCTACCCCCTTAATCTTGTCCTGGAGGCTTAGGGTCTCCAGCTCCAGGTCTCGCTGTTGGCTGTGCAGCTGTTGGATCCGTTTCCGCGTCGCCTCTACCTGGGTTTTTAGCTGGATCAGCTCCTCTGTCTCCCCTAGCTGGGCGTCTATCTGCGCAATCTGTTGGCGGAGGGAGTCAATGGCCAGGTCGGTCTCTTGGAGGGCGTAGAGATAGGCCATAGGGTGCATGGCTGCTACAGCGCTGGACAAGGTTGCGTGGCGATTATAGACTGAATAGCGGGCCATCGGCAAGGAAGGGACCACTGAGGCGGTAGCAGCTCCATGCGTTATCACGTTGCCCACGACCTAAAGCGCCCTGTAGGGACGTCATTGCACTACCGCATTAGGGAAGAATCCCTACAGCTGGAAGATCTCTTGCTGGGGCAGGTGGAGGGCAGCCTGGAGCTAATGCGCACCAGGAGAGGCTTGCTAGCCAGGCTAGAGGCTACAGCTATAGGCCACGGCCAATGTGCCCGATGCCTGCAAGAGGCAGTCTATAACCTGGAGATCCAGTTCGAGGAGGAGTTCCTGCCCCTGGTAGACGTCTTTACTGGGGTCCCATTGCCTCCTCCCGAGGATGGGGACATCTTCACCATTGGGCCCGATTTCGTGTTGGACCTAAGGGAGGCGCTGCGCCAGTACGCGATCTTGGCCCAGCCCATAAACCCCCTATGCCGGCCCGATTGCCGGGGCTTATGCCAGAAGTGCGGCCAGGACCTTAACGAGGGCTCTTGCCTTTGTTCGTGGGAGGTGGACAGCCGTTGGGCGCCATTAAAGGCCCTGGCCGCTGAACTCAAGGAGGAGTAAACATGGGAGCAGTCCCTAAGAAGAAGCCTTCCAAGGCCAAAACACGGCAGCGTCGTGCTCATTGGCACGCCCAGGTACCCCACCTGGTGGCCTGCCCACGTTGTCGCAGCCCCAAGCTCCCCCATCACGCCTGTCCCACGTGTGGGACCTACCGAGGGCGCCAGGTCCTTGCGGTAGGTGAGACTAAGTAGCCAGCTTTCGGCTACTCGAGGGCCCGTGATATACTGCCCCTGGCCAACCCACAAGAGGTGACTAGCTTGGGAAGGCGATACCTGCTGCTGGCGCTGGTGCCCATCGGGATGATCGTAGCAGCGGCCGCGGTGGTGGCCTATTTCCTGTGGTGGGATGCCACCCATTGCATCCTCTGTCGATCTCGGCTCGATCCCTTCGGCCGTTGCCCCAACCCAGATTGTGGCCTTAAGCGCCTCACCACTGAGCCATCGCCATGACTGGAACGCCCCTTCCTCATGTTCTGGCAGAGATGTGGGGAAGGATGGCGCCCCGCCCCGACTTGGCCCTCCTCTTCCCAGGCCAAGGCAGCCAAAAAGTAGGGATGGGGCTTGCCCTTTGGGAGGCCTCCCCCTCCGCCCGGCGCCTTTTCCAGGAGGCGGATGCCATCTTGGGCTATCCCCTTAGCCAGCTGATGTTCTACGGAACCCAAGAGGCCCTCACAGATACAGCCAACGCCCAACCGGCCATCTTCGTTTGTTCTCTGGCCTATCTCCTTGTCGCCATAGAGGCGGGGCTTATCTCCGGGCGGCCCCAATTGGTAGCCGGCCACAGCCTTGGGGAGTATACTGCCCTGGTAGCCGCAGGCTCCCTGGAGTGGGAGGAGGCCCTGCGGCTGGTGCAAATAAGGGGGAAACTCATGGCCCAGGCAGCCGAGGAGCGCCCTGGCTCCATGGTAGCCGTCATGGGCCTTTCGCCTGCCCAGGTGGAAGAGATCTGCCAAGCTACGGGGGCAGAGGTGGCCAACTACAACAGCCCACAACAAACGGTGGTGGGGGGGCCTCAAGAGGCTATAAGAGAGGCGTCCCGCTTAGCGAAAGAGAGGGGTGGCAAGGCCGTGCCCTTAGTTGTTTCGGGAGCCTTTCACACTTCGCTCATGGACTCAGCTGCTCAGGGGCTAGAGAAGGCCTTAGCGCAGGTCTCCATAAAGGATGCCGTCATACCTATCGTAGGCAACGTAACCGCCGCCGTCCTAACCAAAGCGCACCAAATCTACGATGAGCTCAAAGCCCAACTGACAAGCCCCGTCCGTTGGCTACAAGGGGTAAAGTGCATGGAACAGAAGGGCATCTCTACCTTTTTAGAGGTAGGGCCTGGGCAGGTGATAACGGGGCTTGTTAAGCGCTGTGCACCCCATCTCCAGGCCTATTCTTTAGAGGCACAGATCTTAGCTGGAGTGAAGACGTGAAGGGACTGCAAGACCGTATCGCCTTGGTAACGGGGGGCTCGAGGGGCATAGGGAGAGCTATATCGTTACGCTTGGCCGAAGCAGGGGCCCATGTGGCGGTCAACTACCTATGCAACCACGAGGCCGCCCACGCCTGCAAGGAGGAGATCGAGGCCCTGGGGCGAAAGTGCCTCCTCATCCCTGGGGACGTAAGTAAGCCGGAGGACGCTGAAAGGGTGGTAGGGGAGGTGATAGAGGCCTTTGGACGCCTAGACATCTTGGTGAACAACGCTGGCTTTCACCGGGACATGCTCGTGGTGCGCATGTCCCTTAAGGACTGGGACGAGGTGATGGACGTCAATCTGAAGGGGGCCTTCCTCATGACAAAGGCAGCCCTAAAGCACATGATGCGTCAGCGTTGGGGACGCATCATCAGCATCGCCAGCCTATCGGGGGTGGCGGGAAACGCGGGCCAAGCTAACTACGCCGCCGCCAAGGCCGGCCTCATCGGCTTCACCAAATCAGTGGCTAGAGAGATGGGAGCAAGGGGCATCACCGCCAACGTGGTCGCCCCAGGACTCATCGAAACGGAGCTCACCAGGGACGTGTCTCAAGAGCTGAAGGAAGAGGCGATCCGGCGCACTGCCCTGGGCCGATTGGGCCGCCCCGAAGATGTGGCAGGCATCGTAGCCTTTTTGGCGTCAGAGGAGGCGTCCTACATCACCGGTCAGGTCATCACTGTAGATGGGGGTCTGGTGATATAGCTGATGGGAGCTAGACGCAGGGCCCGCGTCTTGGCACTCAAGGCCCTCTACGAGATGGACATGGCTGGCCATCCTGCCCCTCAAGTCCTGGAACGCCTTGCCCAGGAAGAGGGGGCAGAGGGGGAAGCAGCCGAGTATGCCCGTCATCTGGTTCAAGGGGTCCTTGAGCACCTCAGCCAGATAGATAAAGTCATCAGGCGCAAGGCACCCCTCTTCCCCCTAGAGCAGATAGCCGCCATCGACCGCAACATCTTGCGCATTGCCATTTATGAGGTGCTTATAGATAATAGGGTGCCGGTGCGGGCGGCCATTAATGAGGCGGTGGAGCTGGCCAAACAGTACGGCAACGAAAGCTCCCCCCGCTTCATCAACGGGGTGCTGGGCGCCGTCAGCACCTTGGCATCACCACGCTAATCCCTAAGGAGGTGACCTATGGCGACAGTCTTTGAGAGAGTACGTAGGATCATAGCCCAACAGTTAGGCGTTGACGAGAGCCAGATCACCCCCCAGACCTCCTTCGTAGAAGACCTGAACGCCGATTCCTTGGACTTGGTAGAGCTTATCATGGCCCTGGAAGAGGAGTTCAGCAAAGGAGGCAAGACCTTCGAGATATCCGATGAAGACGCCGAGAAGATCGTCACTGTTCAGGACGCTGTCAACTACATCATCGACCGTGGGATCGCCGAGGACGAGCCCGAATAATAGCTAGCAGCGGGGACAGGGCGGTGGTGAATTGCAGTTCTTTGGTATTGGGCCTCTGGAACTGTTGATGATCCTGGTTGTGGCCCTCATCGTTTTGGGGCCACAACGCCTGCCGGAGGCAGCTATATATATCGCCCGGGCCATTAAGGCGGTGCGCCGCTACGCAGCTACGATTACAGCCGAGTTCCGGCGCGAGTTCCGGGAGGCCTACGAGGAGATAGAGCAGATGCGCATGGAACTGCAAGAGCTGCGGCAGGCGCTGCGGGAACACGCCGCCCAGGTAGAGAGGGAATTGCAAGAGGCGGCCCATAAGGCTGAGTCCTCCCTATCTGCCCAGGAGCCAGGGGATAACCCCTCTTTAGCTGATCCTCGTCCTCCCCAGGGCCCCAGTCCATGAGTCCGCCCCCCGCCGAGGAGAGGCCCTCTCCAGAAGAGGCGGAGGGCAAATACATGACC